>Ga0209609_10000259_pt1 | contig 31771 bp, 28 predicted proteins | sample LakKivw325mmetaG_FD_184136 | JGI IMG/M metagenome (GOLD analysis project Ga0209609, IMG submission 184136) | Anoxic lake water microbial communities from Lake Kivu, Rwanda to study Microbial Dark Matter (Phase II) - Lake Kivu water 325m metaG... | ecosystem: Environmental > Aquatic > Freshwater... | reverse complement strand
ACCCAAACTCAGATTCAGAAACTTTCCCAGGAATTACGCCTGACACCCCAGCAGATCCTGCAATCAACAATCCTGCAGTTGACCAACCTCGCCTTAGAAGCCCGGGTAATTCAGGAATTGGAACAGAATCCCGTTCTTGAAGAAGAAGAGCCGGAGGAGCATCCTGCCGAGTTGGAAGAGGAGCAAGTCACCGATAATAAGGAAGAACAGGAAATTGACTGGGAGGAACTGCTACCTCAAAATGATGATTATCAGCCCAAGGAGGAATATGATCGCAGTAAGGAGGAGTACCGACCAGTACAGGTCTCGCCGCGCGGATTGGTGGATTATCTTTTCGACCAGTTGAAATTGATGAATCTGAAGCCTACCGAACAACAAATTGCGACCGAGATTATCTGGAATATTGATGAACGCGGCTACTTGATAACCCCGCTTGAAAATATCGCTTACAGTTTTTCCACCACCGCTGAACAGGTTGAACGGATTCTGAAAATGATTCAGCAAATGGATCCAGCAGGAATTGGAGCGCGCAATCTGCAGGAATGTTTGTTGATCCAGCTGCAGCAGCTGAAGGATAGTGGGGATGCGCGATTGATTATTCGGGATTATTTTGATGATTTTGCCAATCGGCGTTTCCCGCAGATTATGAAAAGTTTGGGCTGGAACCGCGAACGTATTCAGCGGGTTCAAGAATTGGTGCTGAGATTGAATCCTCGACCGGGCAGCACCCTCTCTGCTCCCGATCCTAATTATGTGGTGCCTGACCTGATCGTCGAGAAAGTTGGGAATGATTTCATTATCGAGATAAACGACTCACGCATCCCGGAATTAAGGATCAATTCCGGTTATCTGCAGATGATTTCAAATGATAAAAAATTGGATCAGGATACGAAAAATTATTTGAAAAAGAAGATTGATACGGCCAAGTGGTTTATTCAGTCGATCTACCAGCGGCGCATCACCATGATCAAAGTCATGAAGGCAATTATCAATTGGCAGCGGGATTTTTTCGAGGATCCACGGAATCCCCTGAAGCCCCTGATACTAAAGGATATTGCCGAAGATGTCAAAATGGATATCTCGACCATCAGCCGGGTAACTAACGGCAAATATGTGCAGCTGAATTCCGGTATCTACGAATTGAAATATTTCTTCAACGAAGGCATAATGGATGAGAGTGGCGAGGAAGTCTCGACCCGGATCATCAAGGATAAACTCAAAGAGATCATCACCAAGGAAAATAAGCAGAAACCCTATAGTGATGATTATTTGGCTACGTTGCTAAAACGGGAGGGCTATCCAATCGCCCGCCGCACCGTGGCTAAATATCGAGAACAATTGAAAATTCCTGTCGCCCGTTTGCGGCGCAATATTTAAGGGAGGCAAACATGGCATGGAAAAAAGTAAAATTTGGGAGCAACGAATTTGAGGTATCTACCTCCCAGAGCTGGGTGGTTGCGGGAGTGGTGCTACTGATTATCGTTGTTGTAACAGTCATTATGTCTTTTTATACCGTTGATGCCAATGAAAACGGTGTGATCCTCAGATTTGGTAAATTTAATACGATTACCTATCCTGGTCTGCATCTGAAATTACCCTGGGGAATTGATAAACTCTATACTGTTAGAGTGGATTATCAATGGAAAGAGGAATTTGGATTTCGGACGACCCGTCCGGGAGTAAAAACAGATTATTCGGAAGATCGATTTACTAATGAATCCTGGATGCTAACCGGTGATCTGAACATTGCCGATGTCCAGTGGATTGTGCAGTATAAAATTAAGGATCCGGTCAAATTCCTGTTTAAAGTTCGGGAGCAGAGTGGCACGATCCGGGATGTTGCCGAGGCGGCGATGCGCTTTGTCGTGGGCGACCGCGCTTTTCGCGAGGTACTACAACTGGATCGGCGCAAGGTTGCCCTCCTGGCTCAGGAATATATGCAGGAAACGCTGGATAAATATAATTTGGGTGTGAACATTGAACTGGTACAGCTGATTACGGTCCAGCCGCCCGGACCGGTCTTTGATTCATTTAATGAGGTCAATCGCGCCAAACAGGAGCAGGAAACCGCAATTAATGAAGCGAATCAGGTTTATAATAAGGAGATTTTCAGGGCGCAGGGTGAAGCCGAACGAATTATTCAGGAAGCCAAAGGCTATGCAATCGATCGTACCAATCGCGCCAAAGGAGATGCAGAGCTCTTCACTTCGGTTTTTCAAGAATATCAAAAAGCCAAAGAAGTCACCCGTCAACGCCTCTATCTGGAAACGATGGAGAAAATTTTACGAACGGTAGACCGGAAATTTTTAATTGATAATGAGGTCAAAGGGATCGTTCCGCTGTTAAATCTGACCGGGAAGGAGGTAATCCGATGAAAGCGCAAGGATTATTGATAATACTACTGTTAGTTATTGTGATCATCCTTCTGGGAACTTCACTTTATATTCTAGATGAAACCCAACAGGCGATAATTACCCAATTTGGCAAGCCGGTTGGACAACCAATTACCACGGCTGGAATTCACTTCAAAGTGCCTTTTATTCAAAAGGTAATTGTGTTCGATAAACGAGTATTGGAATGGGATGGAAATCCCCAGGAAATTCCCACCTTAGATAATAAGTTTATTTATATTGACACTTTTGCCCGCTGGCGGATTTCCGATGCCCTAGCTTTTTATAAAAGCAACCGGAGTGAGATGGTCGGCTACTCCCGTTTAGACGATTTGTTGGATGGTGCCGTGCGGGACGAAATTGCCAATCATACCTTACCTGAGATTATTCGCAGTTCGGCGCGTCCAATGTCAATTGTTGTGGTTGAGTCGTCTGACCTTGGTCTTGAAGGGGATTCAACCATGGTTGAAGATTTGAATATTTTTGGTGCCCGCAAAAAGATCATCGAGAATATCGCTAGTAATGTCGGGAAAAAATTAGCCGAGCTTAATCTGGGAATTGAAGTCATCGACCTGCAGATTAAAAAAGTTGATTATAATAAGGAAGTTCAGAAAAAGGTTTTTGACCGGATGATTTCTGAACAAAAACGAATTGCGGAAAAGTATCGTGCTATCGGACAGGGTGAAAAGCAGCGCATTTTGGGTAAGCAATCGCAAAAGATGAAAGAGATTCTATCCGGTGCGTATCTGGAAGCCCAAGCCATCCGTGGAAAATCCGATGGACAGGCGGTGAAAATTTATGCGGATGCCTACAATCGCACGACTGAATCAAGAGATTTTTATAAATTTCTGCGCACTCTGGAGGCTTATCAAGCAACGATTGATTCGTCAACTACCCTGATTCTGTCCACCGATAATGAATTTTTACAATACTTAGGTTCGACGAAATAATCCTTCTTTCAGGTAATTTTTTAAAAGAGGTAATGATTGTTATGGTAAATAACCTCAATGATCGAGATCAAAGGGCTAAAATCAGATCCACGACGGTTATCGGCGTGCGCCGGAATGGTCAGGCAGCCATGGGTGGTGACGGGCAGGTAACCGTGGGTAATACGGTGATGAAGCATAATACCAAGAAAATCCGCAAGCTGCACGATGATAAGGTGCTGGTGGGTTTTGCCGGGGCTTCCGCCGATGCCTTTACCCTTTTTGAAAAGTTTGAAGGTGAATTGGAGAAGTACAAAGGCAATATCTACCGGGCGGCGGTCGAATTGGCGAAAATGTGGCGCACCGATAAGTATCTGCGGCATCTGGAAGCCTTATTAACTGTGATGAGTAAAGAGACCATGTTGGTTATTTCCGGAACCGGGGATGTCATCGAGCCGGATGATGCCATTGTGGCAATTGGTTCTGGTGGTCCCTATGCCTTAGCGGCGGCCCGGGCATTGATGAATTTTAGTCAGCTTTCGGCGCATGAAATTGTCGCAGAGTCATTAAAAATTGCAGCCCAAATATGCATTTATACTAACGATAAATTGACTATCATGGAATTATGAAATCAGAATTAACACCACGTGAAATTGTCAAGGAACTGGATGCTTATATCATTGGCCAGACAAAGGCTAAAAAAGCCGTCGCGATTGCCTTGCGCAACCGCTGGCGGCGGCAGCATGTCGAGGGAGCGATCAAGGAAGAAATCATGCCCAATAATATCATCCTGATCGGCCCAACTGGTGTCGGCAAGACTGAAATTGCGCGCCGTCTCTCTAATTTAGCCCGTGCGCCTTTTCTAAAAGTGGAAGCTTCAAAATTCACCGAAGTGGGATACGTTGGTCGCGATGTTGAATCGATTATCCGCGATTTGACAAATATCTCGGTCAACCTGGTCAAATCTGAGCGCATCGAGGAGGTCAATGAGCAAGCGGTCAAAATGGCTAACGCACGTATTCTTGATATTCTGCTCCCACCGCGGGAAAACAAGCGCAATCGGGACGAGACTGCAGCCGATTCACCGGATGATCAGTTACAGCGTACCCGGGAGAAATTCCGCGAAATGCTCCAGGCTGGCACTCTGGATAATCGGGTAATCGAAATTACCGTTCAAAAAGTCGGAATGCCGGTGATGCAGGTCTTTGGGCCAGCCGGAATGGAAGAGATGGGCTTAAATCTGACTGAAATGTTGGGCAGTGCTTTTCCGAAGAAGAAAAAAGTACAGAAAGCTACAGTCGTTGAGGCACGCAAGATTTTTATCGAAGAGGAAGCCGAAAAATTAATTGATATGGATCGTATTATCCAGGAAGCCGTGCGGCGGGTTGAGGAGTTAGGTATCGTATTTGTGGATGAGATTGATAAGATCGCCTCGAGTCATGGTGAATCCGGGCACGGACCCGATGTCTCGCGTGAGGGTGTTCAGCGCGATATTCTGCCGATTGTCGAAGGTTCAAACGTTCAGACCAAATTTGGAGTTGTGAAAACCGATCATATTTTGTTTATCGCCGCTGGAGCTTTTCATATGACTAAACCCTCAGACCTGATTCCCGAACTGCAGGGACGATTTCCCATTCGAGTGGAAATGGACAGCCTGGGAAAGGAAGAATTTATCAAGATTCTTACGAATCCCCGCAATGCTCTGATTAAACAATACGCGGCACTTCTAAAAACGGAGGGTGTTGAGCTGAGTATTGATGAGGAAGCCGTGGCTGAAATTGCCCAAATAGCCGTCGAAGTAAATGATAAGATTGAGAACATTGGTGCCCGCCGCTTGCATACAATCTTAACGACCTTGTTAGAAGATCTGCTCTTTACGGTACCAGATTCGGCGATTAAAGAAGTAAAAATTACCAAAAAAGTAGTTGAAGAGAAGTTGACTGAAATTATCCGGGATAGGGATTTAAGTCGTTATATTTTATAGGAGCCTGCAATGAAACGTGACTTTCTCCAGATTACCGATTTTTCGAGTGATGAGATCAGGGAGATTTTTCAATTGACTACCGAGATGAAAAAGTATACCAAATTAGGTCAGGAATATACTCCCCTTAAAGGTAAAATCATGGCGATGATTTTCGCCAAGCCATCAGCCCGGACCCGCATCTCTTTTGAGACTGGAATGGTGCAGCTGGGAGGTCAAGCAATCTACCTTAGCCCAACCGATATTGGATTAGGGACTAGAGAAGCAACCCGGGATATCGCCCGGGTCGTCTCCCGCTATGATGATCTGATCATGGCACGTTTATTTAAACATGACGATTTGCTGGAATTGGCTGAATATGCTACGGTTCCGGTGATTAACGGCTTGACTGATCTGACTCATCCCTGTCAGGTACTGTCGGACATTTATACTATTTGGGAACATCGCAAACATTTAGATAACTTGAAAGTCGCTTTTATTGGTGATAGTAACAATGTAGCCAACTCCTGGCTCAATCTCGCTACCCGTCTGCCAATGCATTTTGTCTTAGCTACGCCTACGGGTTATCAGCCGGATGCCGGAATATTAAAACGAGCCCGGAATACGGGTATCAGCCGGATTGAAATCGTCCATAATCCCCAGGAAGCTGTTCAATCTGCCGATGTAATCTACACCGATGTCTGGGCAAGTATGGGACAAGAGGCTGACCTTGCCAAACGACGCAGTGACTTTAATGCTTTTCAGGTAAATGGGGAATTATTGAAATATGCTCCCCACGATGTCTATGTTATGCACTGCCTGCCAGCTCATCGGGGTGATGAAATAACCGATGAAGTCATTGACAGTCCTAACTCAATCGTATTCGATCAAGCCGAAAATCGTTTACACGTTCAAAAAGCCATTATCGTCAAATTGATGCGGAATTAGTCAGTTCTGTCAGATTCTTGGATCTGATGGCGATTGGGTAAAATATAAAATAAAGGAAATTTTAGTTCGCCGGATTGGTTTTGGTTTTATCGTGTGCCTTCTCTTTCCGGTGCTCGAGTAGGGATTTAATGATCAAGATCGGCAGCATAATGTATAAAATGCTATTGATATATTGATCACAAATATTGCTCGGCCAGGGAAAGGGACGGAAGATAAAAAAATCGGTGGCGTATCCTCTGCAGAGAATCTCAAAAACATTACCCAAGGCACCAATAGTCAGGCTCAGAACAACCGCGTGAATGATGCGATTGCTCTTATCCAGATTTTCTTTGATGAGTGAGTGTGAAAGGGAAAAAATCAGGACTACCACGAACACCAAACCGCCAATAGCCCAAAGGAACTGGTTTCTAATTACGCCAAATAGAAAATGGTAGCCAGTATTATGGGTTAGATAGAGGAATAAGAAGGGCAAGATTGTTTTGACGGGTTTTTCGAAAATTAATTGAGTATTAGCCAGATATTTGGTCAAAAAATCAATTATCAGCAGAATTACTCCACCGCTATATCCATAGATGATAAACCTAAATGGTGCGGGCATCAGATTTTTTCCGAGTTTGCTCATAATTATTGCTGTGAACTACGGTATTGCTCCAGAAACCGCCAGGGATTCTCGCGGGTGCCGCGGATCTTGCGGAACAGGGTAGTATAAATTTCGGCAATTTCAGGGGACCGAGTCTCGGCTTCAGGATTCAAGACCAAGCCCCGTAAAATGTGACCCCAACCGTCGGTTGTTTCGCCATGATAAAATTGAATTGCTCCTAATAAAATTAAAGCGTTATCCTGTTGTAAATCGCCGTATTTGGTAGTTTGAGAAATCAAGTGCAGGGCATACGGGTAACGTTGTTGATGATAGGCATTCCAGGCGAGTCGAAGATAGATTTGGAAATTTTTGAGACTTCGGAGTGAGTCATTAGTAGCCGAGACCGTCGGTTTTTGATCTTGCAAATTTACTTTGAGGGCTTGGGTTAATAACTGATTGGAGAGATTTAGTAGTGAGTAATCCTCGTATTGCGCAAGTGAATCTGAAAGAGCAATCAAGTTGTTGATGTCATTGTAGTCGGATTGCAGAACGCTTTTTCCCAATTCTTGCAGTATTTGATTTCGTAAACTGTCATTGCTGAAAATGTTGTTAAGTCGCGGGATTAAAATTAGTGCGGCGGCCAGATTGGGTGATAACTGTTGCTCCCGGTAGAGTGCTTCCGTGGTCAACTGGTGAATACTATCCAGACCGGCACCGTTTTGGGAAAAGATGAAATTATACAGGATTCTACGGCAATCTGAAGATAAGGGTTTTTGCAGCCGATTGATGCTAAATTGTAAAGCACCGTCGGGATTATTTAGCTCCTGATTGAATATGTCCAATATCCGGGCAATCGCCGGAGCGCAACTATCGCTATGGGGATAATCTTGCAGAAACAGGATATAGGCATCCACTCGCAGTTGGGGAGAGTCCATCCTTTGAATCGTTTGCCAGGTAGTAATCTCCCTCTTGGCCGAGCATGACCATGCCCAGCCAATCAGGAGAATGATGATTATCAGGATTCTCAGGCCGATTTTTTCGAAGTCTCTGATGAAATTATTCATTACTCAAAAAATTATTTCTTTTTGATAATTCTCCGCCAGCTGAATAGCGGGTCGCGTAAGGGAAAATAGCCTGAATTGATCGAGCGGATGTCCTGAAGTGAAACGAAGACGCTGGGATCAACTTGCCGGGCTAACTCAATTATCTTTTTGACATCTTTACGAGGCACGACACTAATAATAATGTTGACTTCACCCTTGGCGCCGGTGGCTTTGATTACCGTTGCGCCGAAACCGCCGTCACGCAAAGTCATCGGCAAGAAATCCAGCGTATTACGGGTAATAAACTGAACCGCTTGTAGACCCAGGGCAATTTTTTCCTCGATGATAATTCCGACAATGTTACCAGTTCCGAATCCTAAACCATAAGCTAGGAAGCAGGCGATGTTATTGATGTGTTGCATAACCTGGGAAATAGCCAGTAACCAAATCGAGACTTCGATGAAGCCAAGAAAAGCTGCGATTTTCTTTTTCCCTTTAGAGACCAGGATAATCCGGACGGTGCCGATGGATACATCGGTAACGCGTGCAAAAAAGATCATCAGGGGAATTAAAATCCAGGCGTAAAACCAGTTGTTTGTTGAGAAAAACTCCATGTTGATTGGCTGAAATATAATTTAGGCAAATAGTTCGACATTACCACCAGTATGGATAAAAAGAACTGAATCATCCGATTGAATTTTATCTATTCGGCAATAGTCAATCAAAGCGCTGGCGGCTTTGCCGGTATAGACATGATCCAGAAAAATTCCCTCTTTGCGAGCAAACAGGTCAATCGCTTCGGTAGCTAATGCCGTGCGTTTACCATAACCGGCACCACGATAATGATCATCAACTTTAATCAGAGATTTGGGAATATTAATATTTAGAAAATCGCCAACGGCACAAGCAAGATCATATACATTTTTTTCCAATGCCGCCTGGGGCAAGTCAACACTGATACCAATAATTTCACCCTGCCAACCGCTAATTGCCTGACCGACCACCAATCCCGCCTGGGTCCCGGCAGTTGAGGACGCGACGATTATTTTGTTGATTGTAACTTCATTTTGACTAAGGTCATCCATTATTTCACCCCAGCCGGCAACATAACCCAGGGCGCCAATTGTAGTCGAGCCTCCCGGCGGCAATAGGTAGACCTGTTTGCCATCATATTCCAGGGAATTTTTAACTTCAAGGGCTCTCTTCTGATGCTCCTCCGGGTCGGTAGTTTCAATATGATATAAGGTTGCTCCAAGCAGATGGTCCAGGAGTAAATTCCCGGTAGGATTTTTTGGCTCGTTGCCATTCAGAACCAGATGAACGGACAATCCGAATTTAGCCCCGGCGCCGGCTAGTATCCGGCAGAAGTTGGATTGATTATACCCCATTCCAATGATTGAATCACAACCTTTTTTCAAGGCATCGGCAATTAAAAAATCAAGTTTCCGGGCTTTGTTGCCGCCAAAGGCAAAACCGGTCAAATCATCACGTTTGACATAAAGGTCTCTTTTAAATATTTCTGAAAGGGCATTGAGTCGTTGAAACGGGGTAGGTAACATCGCCACCGATTCCCGACTGATCTGAGCTAATATGCGGTTGATTAGTTCCATTCAATAAACTCCTCTTATCAACGCAGAAAATTACGATTTCGTTTTCATTTTCAAAAGAATATCTGATTAAGGTCAGATAAAAATTAAATTTCTTGTGATACAAATCTCTTATCCTCTGAGTCTGACTAATGATTGTTCGTGGATTCATTTACTTAGCTGAGCGAATTTAACTTGAAAAATCTGGTAAAATTCTTCATATTCTCTACGATGCGAAAGCCAATTCTCCTAAGCCTTTTACTCCTAATATTTGGACTAACTCAAGCGGTCGAAATTCCGGATGGTTTGAAATATAAGCAGTTCAGGAAGCAGCTGCCGCTGGACAGCCGACCGGTTTTCCAGCAAGCCGAAAGCTATTTAAAGAATGGGCAGTATTCTCGCGCTAATGAATTATATGGAAATTTGAATGAGAAAAAGGCGAACTTCTATGCCTATTGGGCTTCAGCCTGGTCAGCCTGGCAAATGAAAAATATTACCGATGCGCAGGCTTTGTATCTCAGGGCTTATCAGCTGAATGATTCGCTGGAGCTTTTTCTGCGAAATTATGCTGATTTTGCCCTCGCGCTTGATCCAGACTGGAAAATTATTGGTCTGATTGCCAGAGCATACTATCGAGTCCAACCGAATGATGAAGCACTGATTTTTATTCTTGATAATATTCGGAATGAGGAGGATCGTCGAGCAGCCTTAGAACTTTTAGGAAGTCTTGATACCGAATTCCCTCAGGCTGCCAATCTTAAAGTTTATTATGCTTCCCTGCTGAATGATGAGGGCGATACCGAGAAGGCGGTGAGTCTGGCGCAATCGGCAATCGAGCTGGCGACCGATCCCTATCACTTGATGATCTTGGAACGTATTTTAGCCAATAATGGCTTTTTTCTCGATGCCGCTAAGGTGTGTGAGAAATTGAATCAAAATGCGCAACGTTCCGAGTATGCTTACGAAGCCTGGGGTCATTTAGAATTCAAACAGGGACACTATGAAAACGCCGTAATGCATTATGAGAAAGCCTTGCGGTACACCTATAATCCAGGCAGTTTGTTACACTTGGCCCGATTATACCATTTTTATCTAAACGACTGTAAGCAAGCTCGCTATTATTGTAAAGCGGCACTGCAAATAGACCGGTCCCTGGTGGATGCCTATTTTATTATGGCTGAAACGTATCGGGTAACCGGTGATCTGGATCAGGCCCTCCGTTTTTCTGCTAAACAGCTCGAATTACTCGGTGCTCATCCGTATCCCTATTATTACCACGGGAAACTTTTCTTTGAAAAGAAGAAATACCAGGCAGCATTACCTTTTTTTGAGAAGGCCGTTGAATTGAGTCCGAATGTGCAGCGCTACCGGCTGGTACTGGCGAAATGCTATGCCGGCGCTGGCCTGCGCGAAAAAGCTGCTCAAACTTATCAGAATTTTCTCAATGAATCGCTTATGGACCTATGGCAAGAAGAATCCACTCTGCGCGAAGAACCACCGGCACCTCGCTGATTAATTTACTGTTACTTATCGCAGTGATCGGTTTTTATTACTGTCGCTGTTCTCCAGATGTGCCGCAAAAGCGCTTGCCCGAGCCAATGATTGAAACTCACCCTGAATTGGTAGAGCTGTACTGGAAAGCCTGGCAGCTCGTGAGTCTGATGCAAAGGTCCGGCACGCCGGCTAACGGTTTTCCCAAAGCGTACCTGAATATCAACCAGGAAGATGTCATTGACCAATGGTCTACCTTGAGCATGGCTCTTTTTGGCGTCTACGGCTATTATGTTTACCCAGTTATGCAAACCCTTGATCTTTTTTACCAGAGGCAGCGAGCCGACGGATTCATCGCTCGAGTTTATATTGAAAATTCAGGTGAACCACTGCACTTGCCTACCCAACGGGATCCGATGGTGAATCCGCCCTTGTTTACCTGGATCGAATTGAAATATTTTAAGTTCAGCGCAGATACTTCACGGCTTAGAGCCATTTTTCCGAAATTAGAGCAGTATTTTAGTTGGTTAGATTCCTATTGCCGTGGAAAAAATGAAGCTGCGGATCTGTATTATACGACGGCGATTGGTTCCGGGATGATGAACTTACCCCGTGGCGATATAGAATTGGGTGGCTGGGTTGACATTTCATCCCAGATGGCTCTGTTTGCCCGGGATTTGTCGGCAATCGCGGATTTATTGGGGAATGACTTCAAGGCAGAATACTATCAGCGCCGCTATTCAGAGATTGCCCGGACTATCCAGGAAAAGCTCTGGCATACAAATACGGCATTCTATTATGATGTGGGTCGTGAAGGGAAACAAGTCAGAGTGAAGACAATAAGTGGATTCTGGCCACTATTAGCCGGAATCCCAGATCGAAAAGCGGCCCAGCTATTGATCAGTCATTTGAAAGATTCCAGCGAGTTCAAAAGCTTCCATCTATTCCCCAGTGTGGCTCAGGATGAAGCCGATTTTAATCCGCGTGGATTTTATTGGCGGGGTGGCGTATGGGGAATCACTAATTATATGATTGTAGATGCTCTAAAATTGTATGGTGAGCACTCTTTTGCGGATTTGGCAGCGTGGAATCATATTGATAATATGAGTCGGATATACTTAGGATCGCAGTCGGATATAGCGAATGTTAACTCGAAATCTGCTGATTTTAAAGTGGGTACTATCTGGGAATTATATGCTCCGACTGAACTTGAACCGGGCACGCGCTGGGACGCCAGCACCTATGGCGCATCCGATTATATTGCCTATTCCGGTCATGGACCAATCGCCATGTTGATCGAGAATATTTTAGGCTTTCGAGTGGATGCACCTAATGATCAGTTGACCTGGAACATTCGGCGAACGGATCGTCACGGCATTCGGCGTTTGCGGTTCGGTGATAATTTGCTCTCCATCTGGTCTGATGCCCGGACCGAGAAGCAGCCGCTATTAACCGTTCATGGAGAATCCAATTCAGGAGTAAGAATCAATTTTATTATGAATGGTGATACCCTTGTGGTTCCTTTTAATGCCGGACCGATTGAACTAACCTTTATTCCCGACAATTTTCTCATTCATAAAAGATTTAAATCTTAAAAAATCATTTCGTTTTTGATTGAATTGGCAATGGCGATGACATTATCCGCATAAGCCTGACTGTAGTTATAGCGCAAAAGCGCCTTGTATTGGCTGTCTATCTCTGTTCCCCACCCTTTTGCGCGGAGATAATTGGCGACGCTCATGATTGCATCGTGATAATTATACAGGTCTACTTTGCCGTCATTGTCACCATCAATACCATAGCGAAGAAGACTGGAAGGCATGAATTGTGGGTAACCAAACGCACCCGCTCGGGAACCGGGAATTTCGAGGATCTCAAGCTGAGCTTGCTGCCAGAGTTTAATCAAACTCACAAACTCCGCCCTGGCCATCTCCGCTTTGCGGATCGCCCGCTCGTGATAATCGGTGATAAGTTTCTGCCGGGAGTGGTGATCGAGATCATTAAAGTTGGCATTGATATAGTTTTTAATTAATTCTAAGGATGGTGGCTGATCCGCCATTGCCAGTGAACTGAGAATGTTGAAGACGGAGTGTTTTCCGACAATTTTTCCGAGCCGGGTTTCGATTAACAAAATGGCGGTAATTGTTTCCTTTTCGACTTTATAAAGCTTTTCAGCCCGTTTCAAATCCTTCTTATAAGTATGCAGAAAATCCTCAATCTCGTAATACTTGTCCGTATTTTGAAAAGAGCCGCTGGAGTAATTGTTCATTAGTGGCGGCTGTAACCAATTGATGGCGATATCAGTGTAGAATTCGACCCGAGGATCGAGAAAAAGATCCTGAACCTCGGTCAGCGGAATTTGGGCATCCTCAAGATAGGAGAAGAGGTAGTCATAACGTTTCAGGGTGGTACTTAGATAAAATGATTCATTAGCCTGAGCCGAATCATTTCTAAAGCCCGGAGTGTGGATTACGGTCAGAATTAATCCGGTTAGCACTAACTTTTGATAAATGTTCATCTGAATTGCTCTTTTCACTTACGGTTGAATCTGGTTAGAACCAAGTTGATTTAGGTTAATTAATCATGAATCATAGTCAATACTTAAAAACCGGCAAGTTTATGGAAATTAATTTTTAAATGCAATAGCAAATTGGCTTGTTTTTATAGGGTTACCTTTATATTTTTGATCCGGAAAGGGAAAATGACCGTAATGAATAATGAGCCAAATGAGTTAGCCTCACAGCCCCAAAAGGCAGCTGCTGATGAGTTAATTGCCTACCGCGCCCGCTGGATTTGTCCGATTTCTTCGGTTCCTATTGAAAACGGGATCATCCTTATCAGCGGTGATAAAATCCTCGAGGTATCGCGTTATGAAGATCGGGAAAACAGTTTGCCGGCAAATGTAATTGATTTGGGTGATAGCATTATTTTTCCAGGTTTTATCAATGTCCATACTCATCTTGAGCAGCCGAAGGCGGCTGAACCTCCCGCTACATTTTTTCAATATCTGGCGATCTGTGATCACCATCACAAAAACTTGACCAGTGAGCAACGGACTACTATCATGCAGCAAAATATTGCCGAATGTCAGCAATATGGCACCCTGGCATTGGCAGATTTTTCCAGTGAAGGGGCTTCAACAAAGGTCCTCGATGACAGCTATTTATTTGCCAGGATATTCCTGGAATTAACTGGTTTTAAAACTTATGATGCTGCGCGAATTTTCAAACAGAGCCAGAAAATCCTCGCTCAATTTCCCATCCAGAAAAAGGTTACTCTTCATTTGGCTCCTTCTGCGCCGTGGCGAGTATCCGGGCAATTGATGAAAGAGATTTGTGTGAATGAGCGCCATATAGCTATTCACATGGCAATGGTTCCTGCGGAACAGGATTTAATGCTAAATGGTAAAGGCCCCTTGTGGCAATATTTACTGGCTAACGAGGATTTTGATTATACCTGGGGAATTCCGCGGATGACGCCGGTTCAATATTTTTTTAATAATCATTATTTTGCCCGTCATAATCTGCTGATCCATATGATTTGGGTTACAGAGACGGATCTTGATTTGGTAAAAGCTAGTGCGGTAAAAGTAAATATCTGCCTTTGTCCACGCAGCAGTGATACTTTAAATTTAGGTGCTACTCCGATAAAAAAAATTATGGAAAGAGGAATCAACCTTTGCTTAGGAACGGAAAGCGCGACTCTGGTTGCTGATTTAGATATGCGCAAGGAGATCATCCGTTGTGTTGATAAGTTCGGGGTATCGCCCGAGTTTGCATTCAAATTCGCGACTCTAAACGGTGCTTACGCCATTGGTTTCCATAAAGAGGTTGGGAGTCTGGAGCCGGGTAAAACCAGTCGGTGTCTGAAAATTGCCTGTGATCCTTCAATTTTGAATGACCCTTATACCGCGATTCTGGATCTGAGCCGACCAGTTCAATGGTTGGATGAATCATCGGCAAATCCATCACCTTAAATGCCCGATTGTTAGATTAAAAATGAACTATTATTAAAATTTTTAAAATACATATTGATAATCACAAAAATAATGCTTATTAATTAACTGTGGTAAATCGGGCAATAATTACCGCAATCGGTATAAAACCACGGGGAAAAATAGCCGGTTCTAACTGTACATAGCCAGGAGCCGAGGCAAAATCTTTATGATTAAATAAAGATGGTAAATAGAAAATTGGAATCATAATTTAAGCAAAGGAGGAAGTGTGATAACCAACCAAATTGTCAGGGAACTCATCCAATTTTCTGGGCAGGATTATCCGGTTACCAGTGCTTACTTTTCAGTTCAGGGCAAAGCCGGGATTCGCAAAGCCCATCTGGTCAACTTAAAGCAGCTGATTCGCTATAAGAAAAATACAACTTATTTTAGGCAGCTGTCAGAGACGGAGCAAAGTTCGGTTCTGGCAGATTTTGAGAAAATTTTACGCTGGTTTAGTGTGGAATTAGATACTGCCGTCTATCCGGGATCAATCTGTTTTTCCTCCACTGGAGCCGGCTTCTGGAAGGTAATCAATCTCAAAATTCCCCTGACTAATGAATTGGTTATTCAGCCAAAGCCCTATATTTATCAGTTATCGAAATTGTTTAGTTTCTACCGGCGCTACGGAGTGGTGCTGGTGGATAAAGCCAAAGCCCGGATTTTTGAACAGTCCCTGGGTAATTTTCTTGAGTTATTCCATGTTGTGGATAATTCTCCCGAGAAGGTTAAAGTGGGTGGCTTCAAAGGGCGTCAGGAGCGCAAGGTTGAGCGCAGCATTCATCAGGGTGTACTGAATCATTATAAGGAAATTGCCCAGAAGCTCTTTGAGTTGAATAAATCGCATGATTTTCCCTGGATTATCTTAGGTGGGCGAAAAGAAGCGGTGAGTGAATTTCGGAAACATCTGCATGATTACGTTAATGGTAAAATCAGAAGTGTATTTGAAATTGAGCCCGCTGCTCCCCTGAATGAAGTTTTTGAGAGAGTTACTGAAGTTAGTAAACAAGCTCGCCAGGAATATGAGCACAATTTGATTGAAGCCTACCACATTCAGAAGGAAAAGGGACAAGCCTTGGAGGGGGTCGAGGCGGTGTTACCCAAGCTCCGGGACAATTGGATTCAGACTCTGATTATTGATGAGAATTTCCGGCGTAAAGGAGTGTTCTGTCGGAAATGTTCCTATATCGAGCTGACGCCTTTGGCAGAATGTCCGGAACATGGTAGGCCTCTCGAACGGACTCAGAATATTATCGAGCATATCCTGCATATTGCTCTGCAACATGGAGTCAATATTCAATATGTGAGTCAGCCCATGCAACGTTATGGTGAGATTGCGGCGATTTTGAGGTATCCTCTGGCAGCTTGAGAGCGAAATTGGATAGATTGATGATGGAAATGCGGAAAATTTTAACCAATTGGGAGCTTAAAAGGTGCAATACTTCAATTAATGATTTAAGTCATCGGTCTAAGTTGCCTATTTTCATCATTTTTTCCTTGACATTATCCTGAGAGGGGGACTATATTTTTTCGGAATGCAACGCCATAGTGTCAAAATTTATTCTTAAGGCACTTTATACCCGAAGGTGTGGGATTATGAAAGTCAAAATTTTCTTTACGATTTCCCTTCTTTTTCTGCTTGTTTTAAGCTCTCTCAGCTGTAGCCTTTTCCGGGCCAAACCGAAGGAAGCTGGAGAAACAACAACGGCTGTCTCTCCGACGGATAAAGCGCAAAAACCAGCTGCGGCGGAGGGCGAAACAAAATCAACCGTTAGCCCAGGCAGTACCCAAACCCAGACTGTCGCAGCTGCGCCAACCAAAGTCAGCAGCACCGACCAGACCTATGTGGTCAATGAGCTTACCTTTGAGGTCAAAAAACTCAGCGCTGAGTTAAAACATCTCCAGACCCAGGTGCAGGATTTACAAGCCAACAGTCAGATGTGGATGAATCCTCTGGCAATGTATGACAAGGAGATTATCACCGACAATGGCAGTTCAATTTATGGTAAGATCATCTACCAGGATGACAAAATCGTCAAAGTTGAAACCCTAATCGGTTATCTGGTCGTCGAGAAGGCTAATATTGTCCGGGTTGTAACCAATGTGCCACAGGAGCCAGCTCAGAAATATCTCCCAGAAGAGTTAGCCAGTGATCTTAAAACCGGTACGCAAAAGCCGGCGGTTCCCGCGGCACCCTATGTCTCGAAAGGTACTGAGCCGGCTCAAATCCCCGAAAGTGCCGCCAAAACTGCAAATTGTGTTTTGGTGGGCAATATCAAAGAACAAAAAGATCGTTCCGGGAATACGGTATTTTCGGGTGAAGTTAAAAATATTGGCGCACGGCGAGCTGATTTTGTCAAAGTCAATTTTATTTTCCGGAAGAATTGGAGTGGTGATACTAAGACCAGCACTGCCTTTGTTGAGGGCTCCTATTTTACTTTTGAGGATTCCGGGATTACGACCAATAATTCGCTATTACCGGGCGCCAGCGGGAAATTTGAATTGATTATTCCCAAGTCCTTTGGAACGTTTATTGGCTATTCCTATACCATCGAATGGGAGCAATATCAATAATGGCACACCGACCAGTGCTTTTTATCCTGTGTTTATTGATGAGCATAACCATGGTAGTCGCCCAAACCGATACCACGGTCAATGAACTCTCGAGTAAAAAAACGCAATTAGATGAAAAGAATGTTGACCTGCTGGAATTGCAGTCGGATCTCAGTATTCAGGAGAGAGAGCTGCGCGATATTCGCGCTGAAATCGAGAAATTAAAACAATACAATAAACGCCTGGAAGATTCACTGAAAACCAAACAGGCGCAGATTGATTCATTGTATGATCAACAGAATCAGGTCGAGAATTTTAAATTAATTGCGACTACTCTTGAAGAAGATAAAGAATTGACGCAGGAGATTTTGGAATCAATTCAGCAATCGGATGAGCAACCCAGTGAAACTGTGCCGACAAAAATTGAGGTAGACGATACTGATTTTCGAGCGCGTTACAACGAAGCTTTAAATCTCTATTTTGATCGGGATTACCAACAGAGTATTGAAAAATTCAGTGAGCTTTTAGCTCTCAGCAAGACTCATCCCCTGGCAGATAATTGTCAATACTGGATTGGAGAATGTAATTACTCAAAAGAGCAATATCTTGCGGCGATTGCTGATTTTCAGCGAGTTGGAGGTTTAGGGGATGGTAATAAATCGGATGCGGCGCTATTCAAAATTGGCATGAGTTACCTAAAAATGGGCAATCAAGCCGAAGCAATCGTGGCATTTAAAAAACTGGAAAGGCAGTTTCCTAAAAGCGATTTACTCGGGAAAGCCCAGCAATATTTAACCACTCAAGAGAAATTTTAATTTGATCAAGTGTACCGATTGTTCGTAATGGTAATTTTACCCTTAGCCATAATGTCCCAGGAAATTGATAGTATCTCAACCAGAGCAACTAAATCCAAGAGTTTTCTTTACGATCTCGGCATAACAATTGAGCCAGCGAGGGAGTCTGCCCCCCTTCACGGTATTGGCGTTGCTAACCCGAGTTTGGTTCCAATCGTGAACCAGCTGGACTCCCTCTCTTCGGCTTTTTTGCAATATAAAAAAATGACGGATAGCCAGTTAGATTCACTCTGGCGGGAAAATCAGCGGCTCCAAAATCTGATATTTTTATCACCGCATGCGACTCTCAGTCCGCCCATCCGAACCTATTCCAAGAAGGAAGGTGAACGCTTTTTTCAGAAAGGCCACGATGCTTATTTAGCTCGCAATTACGCTGTTGCCGTTGATTATTTTACCAAAACTATCGCCAGTGAAGCTGCCAGCAGCATGATCGGCGATGCCTACTACTGGATCGGCAATAGCTATATTCAATTGCATGATGAATATCTGGCTCTGGAATATCTTAAAAAGGTTGTCGAGTATCCGCTAAGTGAAAATGTGGATGATGCCCTGTTTCTAACTGCTATCACTTACCGCAAGCTTGGCAACAAAGAGCTGGCGACGATTTTTTTCAAACGTTTATTGCAACGTTTCCCCGGTGGGCAGCTGGCTAAATTAGCCGACCTTGAGTTGAAACGGCTGGAAACAATAGAGTAAGACAAAAACGGAGTTGAATTCGATGATCAAACGCGGTTTTACTATAAGTACTCTGATCTTTCTACTGACTGCTTCGGTTGCGGGTGAGATAACGAGAGTAGCTTTTACCAAGCCCGGCTATATGATGAAAATTCCGACCAGTAGCATCTATCGGACTCCGTACATTTTCAGAACCGGAATTGGCACCGAGATTTACGGGACGGTTGATACCCTGATTGCCCGTGGGGTCTTTTTTGAGAGTGACCTGTCAAATACTTTTAAATTGGGAATTACCTGCAACCAGGGATTGGGCTCAGATGCGCCAGTTGAATTCGGATTTCATTTTCAAAAGCGTCTGTTTGTCTATGGCGATATCAGCTTTGCGGCGGGGATTCATGACTTGGTCTTGAAACAGGGTTCGAAAGAGCTCAATATTGATACCAAAACCCTCTCGCTGTTTGGTATTATCAGCAATGAAAAACAGTTTACCAATAGTAGTCTTTTTACCTATATGGGATTTGGAACGGGCGGTTTGGCAAGTGGATTTGGGAGCGATTCGACAACCCGAGCAGGCGTTTTTGCAGGAGTCCTGCTGCATACTAGGATTATGGAGGAAAAAGGTGGGGTTGAATTCATTGCCGAATTTGACGGCGGCGGAGTAAATGCAGGAGTAAAGTTACCGATAACGAAGGATTATAACCTCAATTTGGGAGTCAGTAATCTGATTAAATTGTACAATTGGGGTGCGGAAGATTTTAACACCGCGAGTTTGAAGGACTATCCCGGTTTTAATGTCGGGCTGGATTTTCGGATTCCACGGATCAAACCGGAAACTGCCCGGCAGCGTAAATTGGAGGGGATGGTAGACGAAGAAACGCAAATGATTCTCGATATGGAGCAGCAATTTGCGACAAAACTGGATTCAACCTTGAAAGCGGCCGACTATGAAATTGCGCTGTTAAAGGACTCCTTGAAAATTTATGAGTCTGAGATCAAGCATCTGACCAGTCAAATTGCCCAACTGCGCCAGAAGACTGCAGTCTTGGAGGATTCCGTGCGTTCGGCCAAATTAGCCAAGCACGCGATGGAGCAGAATATCAACTTAGCGCTAAAGCATCTTTCACGCTCTTTACGCTTTTTCTATCAGAATGATTATCGGGAAGCCCTCCAGGAAGTAGATGCGGCGATTGAATTAAATTCCAATTTGGCACTTGCTTATGCCAGGCGCGGTTCGATATATTACAAGCTGGGCGATATTGACCGGGCGACTATAAATTGGAATTTGGCACTGCGAATTGATCCGGAGTATGATGATGTGCGCAATATTCTTAGGGCACTTAGTGAGAATCGTCTGCGCAGTGCCGGATCATCCCAAAAGGAGTAGAGGAATTAGCTATGGATATTGCTAGTTTATTAGGAATCATTGCAGGAACCGGACTTATCGTCCTGGGAATTTATCAATTAACACCGAATTTTATGGTCTTTGTGAATCTTCCTAGCGTCCTGATTGTTTTAGGAGGTTCATTCGCTTCGACCCTACTAAGCTTTTCAATGAAAGAAGTATTTGGATTGGTACGTTCGATAATGGTGGTTTTTAAAAAACAGAAAATCAGGATGCCGGAAGAAGTTGATACGATTGTCGAACTGGCGCCCATTGCCCGCAAAAGTATGCAGGAACTGGAAAAGACACTTCCCAATGTCAAAGACCCATTTTTACGGGATGGTTTGCAGATGGTAATTGATGGCTACAATCCCGAAGAAATTCGCGATATTCTGGAAACTCGGATTGAGAACCGGATCAAACGTGAGAAAGGTGAAGCCAATGTATTGAGGACAATGGGAAAATATTCGCCGGCTTTTGGAATGATTGGAACCCTAATTGGTTTGGTAGTAATGTTATATGGTATGGCGGCGATGGCCGGTGGTGGTGAGGATCCGATGGCTGTTCTGGGCGCTGGTATGGGAGCAGCGCTGATTACGACTTTTTATGGTTCGATTTTAGCCAATTTGATTTTTAATCCCATGGCGGTCAAGTTTGAAACCCGGGTTGAAAAACAAAATACGATGCAGATGATGTTGATTGAGGGAGCGTTACTGATACATGCACGTAAGCACCCCTTAATTGTACGAGAAAAACTGAATGCATTTTTACGACCGAGTGAATGGAAAAAACCTGAGGAAAAATAATGGCTGAGGCTGCTCGCAGGCGCCGGAAATTTGAAGGTGTTGAGGGGGGAGACGACGAACCATGGTTGGTCACTTATGCTGATATGGTAACCCTGATTATGACCTTCTTCGTGCTGCTTTTTTCCATGTCCACGATTGACCCGGTTAAGCTGGAGCAATTTAGCGATTCGGTTGGTGATGCCTTAGGCGGTAAACAAAAAACCGAACAATTTTCTTTAGCCGAGATCTTTAAAGAGGTTGCGAAAGTGATCGAAGAAGAGAACCTCAAAGGAATAGTCGAGGTGGAGACCAGTCCGCGAGGTGTCTCCATTGTGCTCCCGAGCAATATTTCTTTTGCTTCAGGTAGTGCGGTCCTGGATCCCAATATTTTTCCCCTCTTAAATAAATTTGAGTCAATGATGTTGAATTCAATCTTTCCCATTGGAATCGAGGGACATACCGATAATGAACCGATCTCTTCTCCGATTTATCCCTCTAATTGGGAATTGTCATCTGCCCGGGCAGCTCAGGTGGTACGCTACTATATCGCCCGTGGTGTACCCGGGGATCGTTTCCAGGCTATCGGATTAGCCGATACAAAGCCCAGAGCTGAAGGGAAGACAGTGATTGAAGCTAATGCCACAGCGGAAAAACGGGCTATTAATCGGCGAGTTGAAATCTTTTTTCTGACAATGAGATAATTAAGGAGTACAGCGAATGTTTAAGAGTAACAGCAAGATATTCAGAGGTTTTTTTATTTTTATTTTAGTTGTGGGAGTGTGGCAATATCCGCTTTTAGCGCAGGAAAATCAGGTCTCTTATTTATCCCAAAAACTGCTTCTGGAGAATAGTCTCCGGGAACGCATATCCGAAGCGCTGGACAAGTTATTAGAAGATATCAAGTTTGTTGTGGATGTAGCCATTGATCTCGAGTTCACTCCCATTCCCCAAGCTGCTGTTTCCTCACCAACCGGAACCGAGCCTCAAGTTATCCAACCTAAAGTCGCAGCCGAGCAACCTCAGCCGACGAAGGAGAAGGGTAAATCCGAACTTTACTTACCACTGCCTGGTTTCGAGGCTCCCGCCGATTTAGTAACCGAGGGAGAAAGACCCACAACGTCATTGCCGGAAGGTCCACCCCAGGTAGTAACCGAAACCGCACCCCAGGCAGCCGCCAAGGTGGTTACTCCACCAGCCCAGGCGACTGTTTCGATTCCGGTAGTTAAACGGCAGCGGATCAACATCATTCTCGAAGATGGCATCACACCGGAAATTATTGAAAATGTCCGTCAGGTGGTTACAGTTGCTTCCCATTATGATCGTGCAAGAGGTGATGTAATCAGTATCATGACGGCTTCATTTAAAAAACGCCAGGATCAAGATGCGGCCGAAGCAATTATCTTGAAGAACATTGCCGAGAAGATTAGTGACCTCGAACAGCGCCAGCGAGAAGCTGAGCATGCGGCTAAGATCGAACAGCAGAAGCAGTTGGAACGTCAGGCGGTAGTTCGGGATTCTTTACGGATTCAAGAGCTGCGCAACCAGATTACCGATTTAAAGGATCAGCTAAGTTCATCCCAGCTTTCAGAGGATCAGCGCGCCGAAACAAAATTGTTGACCAGTCAGCGGGAAATGGAACTTACTAATTTGAAAGACCAGCTGCGGGAGAGTAACCGGCGCTTACAGGAGCTGGAAATGAGTGGTTTGGAGACCACTCCTCCCGGAGTGCGCAATATTCGTGAGTTGGGATTATATCTTATTATTGGCTTGCTCGGACTGGCAATACTCGTTGTGCTGATTCTGTTGTTAATAAATCGCCGGACTGCCCAGAAGCGCCAGGAAATGGAATGGGGCTATGGAACAAAAGTTCCGATGGGACCCAGACCGCAACCGCAAATTCCGCAGCAGCCAGCTGCCCCGGCAGCTACACCGCCGCCTCAGCCACCCGTTGAGAAGGTTGCGGCACCTCAGGCAGCCGCTCCCGTACCGCCCATGCCAGCAGTACCGGTACCACCAAAACCAGCACAGCCCGTAGTTGACGAAGAGGCTTTAAAGGAAGAGATGAAAGGCATTAAACAGTCGGTGATTTCGATGAGTGTCGGTCAGCCGGATACCGCCTCGCGGATCATCAATGATTGGCTGGGACAGGAACGCAGTACCCAGGAGACCGAGTCAGAGGCTGAAGGAGGAGTATAGGTATGATAGATTTTAAGAATCTTGATGGTTTAGATAAAGTCGCGATTTTATTTAAAACACTGGGAAATAATCTGGCACTACAGCTCTTTAAGGGGATGACCAAACAGCAAATTCAGAAAGTCCGACAACGGATGAGTGCGATCAATAGCGTTCCCTTTGACGTAAAAAAGGCTATTCTGGAGGAGTTTTACTTCAGTTTCGTTACTGAAAAATTTACCCCGGCAGCTGCGGAAACGAAAAAGCCTTTTGAGTTCCTTAATAATCTCAGTGATGAACAGGTAGTCTACCTGGTTGCCACTGAGACGCCCCGGATTATGGCTCTTACCATTGCCCAATTGGATGTTCAACGTCAGGTCAATGTTCTACAATCTCTCGATCCGACGATTCAACCGCGAGTAGTAACCGAAATCGGGCATCTGCAAGATATCCCACTGGAAGGAGTAGTCAGTATTGCCAATGATTTGAAAGAAAAGTCGGCGTTCATTCCGCGGGCTTCGGAATTCAAACGTGGCGGGGGTGAGGACCTGGCCGGGATTTTAAGTCAGATGCGCCCCAAAGATGAGAAGCGTTTCCTCGAGCATCTCCAGAAAGAGGCGCCTGATATTATTCAGGAGGTCAAGCGCCACTATTTCAGCTTTGAAGATTTACCCAAATTACCCCATGATATTTTAGCAGATGTCTTAAAATCGGTGGAAGCTTCGGAAGTTGCCTATGCTTTAAAAGGTCAATCTGAAGAAATTAAAGAGCTCTTTATTAATAGCCTACCGCAACGAACCCAGATCATTCTCGAAGACGAGATGGAATTATTGGAAGGACCACAGCCGCGGCGCAAAGTCGAAGCCGCCCAGAAACTGATTGTCGACAAGGTCCGCGAGTTAGAAAAAGAGGGTCGTTTCAAATTAGAAGATTTTATGGAAGCTGATTTTATTGAATAGTGATTGACAATTATCAGGATTTTTCTCAAAAAGCCCCGCCTCGGGGCTTTTTCCTATCCGTAATAATACGATCGTACATTGGATTTTTGCGACAACACTGCTAATTTAAAAAGGTGATGATGAAAATTGTTCGATTGTGGTTGATTGTCTCCTGTTGGATTTTTTATCTACCTGCCCAAACTGTTGAGGAGCAGGAAGCTAAAGTTCAGTTAGCATTAAAAGCTATGGGGCGCGCTGAGTTGAAGGAGGCACTCCACCTTTTTGAGGAGGTCCGGGATTCTGAACCTTATCACCCTTTGGCTCCGCTGGGGGCGCTGGCGAATGAATGGATGGTTAATCAGGGAGAGTTCGGTTATGGTGTCGGAAATCGTCAGGTGTTAAAAGATATTGATGCGGTTATTCTTGGTTATCGTCGGCGGATGATTATCGAGCCGGATAATTACTATTTGAAATATTTTTTAGGTTTGAGTAACGGACTGCGGGCCCGGGTTCAATTAGCCCAAAAAAATTATTTAGGAGTACTGGTTAGCGGGTACAATATCATTCGCTATTTCAAATCTGCATTAGCCGAAAATCCCAATGACCCGGACATCGTCATTGCCTTTGGGGTGTTCAATTATTACGTCGGATTGTCCTCTGGATTTATGAAGATCGCATCCTATATTCTCCAAATCTCGGGTTCGAAAGAGGAGGGCTTAGCCCAGATTCAAGAAGCGGCTATACACGGTCATTTTTCCCACTATGAAGCCCGTGCCCTATTAGCCTACATTTATTTGAATTATGAAGGAAACTATGACGCGGCGCGCTACTGGCTGAAGATGCTGCTCGACGAATTCCCGGATAATTACTATTATAACTACATGAGCGTCGGGGTAGAATTACAGACCCAAAATCCCCGGATCGAATTGCAGCTGGACCGAATTAAACGACGCTTACCCAACATGAGTCCTTATACCCGATCAGAATATGAACAGCGCTTGCTACTTTTTGGCGGCATTCAAGCACTTCTGGAAAATGATCTGATTTCAGCCGAACGTGAATTGCAACAATTCATTGATCAGTACTATTCCGAAATGGATATTGACTTAGGGAATGCTTGCTTACAGCTGGGAAAAGTATATGACTTAATGGGGCAGCGCCAGAAAGCGGTGAAGTATTATCAGCGAACTATTGATCTCAATAATCGGACGATTATGATTAGTGAAGCTAAAAAATATTTAACCCAACCTTATGCCAGAGACTAATAATCGGTTTTTAAATTGTGTTGTGAAATACAGTGTTGTAATTTGTAGACATGAATCCAATTAAGCGTCGAGCCACCCGGATTGTCAATGTTGGAAATGTTCCCGTCGGCGGAGGATTTCCGATTAGCGTGCAGTCAATGACTACTACGCGGACTCAGGATATTCCTGTAGCAGTTCAGGAAATTCAAAAACTTACTGCTGCCGGATGTCAGATTGTGCGGGTATCGGTAATTGACGAAGCTGCGGCGAGAGCACTGGCTGAGATTAGGCAACAGATAACTATTCCGCTGGTTGCTGACATTCACTTCGATTACCGGCTGGCATTAATGGCGATCGACGCAGGAGTGGATAAGATTCGCATCAATCCCGGCAATATCGGTCATAGCAGTCGGGTTAAAGAGGTTTTAAAAGCGGCTCAGGTGGCAAAAATTCCGATTCGGATTGGGGTTAATTCAGGCTCGCTGGAAAAAGACTTGCTGCAACAGTCAGCTCACCCCACAGCCGAGGCGATGGTTGCCAGCGCTGCAAAACATATCGAGTTATGTCGCGAGAACGGTTTTGAGGCTATTATCGTTGCGTTGAAGTCCAGTGATGTCAACTTGATGATTGCTGCCAATCGCCTGTTTGCCGAACAATATGATTATCCCCTGCATTTGGGAATTACCGAGGCGGGTCCATTCCGGCAGGGCGTTATTAAGTCGGCGATTGGGATTGGTTCCCTGCTGGCTGAAGGAATTGGCGATACGATTCGAGTGTCGTTGACCGATGATCCCGTTGAGGAAGTCTATGCCGGTCGCGAGATCTTAAAGTCGCTAAAGTTGATCCACCAGGGAATTACACTCGTCTCCTGTCCGACTTGTGGGCGGGCAGAGGTGGATATTATTGGGATTACCAAAGAAGTCGAAAATCGTACCCGGGACATTCAGAAATCATTGACCGTGGCAATCATGGGCTGTGCGGTTAATGGTCCCGGCGAAGCCCGCGGAGCGGACCTGGGAATTGCCGGCGGTAAACAGGTATTTTTATTATTTAAAAAAGGGAAGATAATTGCCCGCATTCCGGAATCGCAAGCAGTCAAGCGATTAATGGTGGAGATCGAAAAGTGGAATGAATCACCGGATTCAACCGCAGTCAATAAGGAGGATTGAAGATGAAAAGAATAATTTTAGTACTGATTGGTATGATGCTGGTGGGGACGCTCCCGGCTCAGGAACTAATTCAATCTAAAGATTTTGATTATACCTCTTATGGTCAGATGATTTACTGGAAAGCGCTTAATCCGACTGAGAAGAAAGTATTTTTACATGCCTATCTGTATCGTACCCACGAAATCACCGAATTGATGAAAACAAACCGCAAGCTGAAATCTGTTGCCGCTAAGTACAGTGCCGAGCTCGCCGATCCGGTGTATACAGTTTTCAGGGACTTAGATGAGGATCAAAAGAACGATTTGATTTACTGGATTGACACTTTCTATCAAAATGAATATAACCGGGAGCAGAACTTTTTCGAAGCCCTGAGGTACGCCTCCGACAAAGTCAAGAGTGGTTCAGAATCGTTGCATGACATTTATCGCAAAACCTATCCACAATAATTTCTGCCAGCTTTTAGATGCTGGATCCTGAATGAATCAAAGAAATTATCCAATTCGATATTACCTTGAATATTTTGGTTTATTCTGGTTGAAAAAAATCCTGACCGGGATGACTCATTCTGAGCGCTACCGGCTGGCTAATTTTTTAGGGTGGGTTGGATATCATTTCGTTCCTTTCCGAAAAAAAGTAATTTTTGCCAATCTACAGAAGGCATTTCCCACTCAAAGTAATAGTTGGCATTGTCAGATAGCCCGCAAAACCTATCGTCATTTTGCCGCCGTGTATCTGGATATTTGTACGGTCTATGAGCTAAATGATGTACGTTTCAAGCAGCTGATTATTTCGGTTAATCCCGAAGTAGTTAATGAAGCCTTGGCTGAGCGTCGGGGATTGGTCATGGTTCTTTTTCACTTTGGGAATTGGGAAATAATGGTTGACTGGTTGGCGCGCGTCGGTTACCCTGTCGCGGCGGTCGCAGCTCGCTTGAAGAATCGACTGATTGATCGAATTATTCTGCAAATGCGCACCCGCCATGGCCTTCAAATAATTCCTAAGGGTAAACGTAGTAATCTGCGACTACTACGTCAACTGAAAAATAATCAGATTCTTTTTCTCTTGGCGGACCAGGATGCCCGCCGGAATGGTATCTGGATTCGCTTTTTCAATCAATGGTCGAGTGCTTTTCGGGGACCGATATTATTTGCCAGCCATCGCCAGAGTCCGGTAGTCCTTGGTACTTGTTTGCGGGAAGCTTCAAGGAAATATTCGATTCATTTTGAACGATTAGATACCAGCTTGCCACCAGGGAATGTCTCAGCAGTTCATTTCTTAACCCAAAAATACACTAATTATTTCGAAAATCTGATCCGTCAGCAGCCCGAACAGTATTACTGGTTTCACCGCCGCTGGAAAACCAAGCCACCCCAGGAAATATTAAATCAACGATTGGATAGTTCACCATGCGACCGTTGATCTTTTCGTTAGCGCAAATTGGACCAGACGAACGGCAGCGAATTTACTCAGTGTTACGTCAGGGAAAGGTGATAGTCTATCCAACCGATACGCTCCCCGGATTGGGAGTTGATGCGTTTCAACCCCAGGGTGTTGCGCAGATTTTTCGCCTGAAAGGACGAGATGCGCAAAAGCCTCTGAGTGTTTTGTACAGCAGTGTTTCCCGATTATTGGCTGATTTCAAACACCTGAATGCAATTCAGCGGAAAACGATTAGTGCCTTCCTTCCCGGACCGATTACCCTATTGTTACCGGCACCACCGGATTTTCCAAAGGTTTTAGTCTCCAAAGGATTTACTGGAGTACGCGTGATTGATTACCCTCGTTTAAATCAAGTTTTCGAAGATTACCCACATCCGATTACGACGACCAGCATTAATCCGACGGGGCAGCCGCCGGCGACTTCCACCGCGCAGATTCTGACTTACTTTAAAGAGGAATTAGCAATTATAATTGAAGATCAGGTCGCTTATTCACCGCTTGGTTCGACTATTATCCGGTTGACCAATGACAATTGGGAAATGGTTCGTGTGGGTGTTGTGAGTCGAAATCAGATCGAAGTAAAATTTCATCAAGTCTTCCAAAATCTTAATGAGAAATCAAATTGATGACTAAAAACAATCGAGCAGATTTTAGTTTAATACCGCCGGTACAGCAGGTGCTGGATGAATTGACGGATCTAGCTTCTTTAATCAAACCAGTTTATCTGACTGTTCTGGTGCGGGAAGCTGTTGAGCAGTTGCGCAAGCAGTTAATTTCGGGCAAATTGCCGGCTAAGGATCGCACCCAGGTTCTTGCGCAGATCCGGGATACTGTCAGGAGTAACGTTTGTCAGCTGATTAATACGCCGCTTAAGCGGCTGGTCAACGCGACCGGAATCATTCTGCATACCGGTTTAGGGCGGGCGCCGCTGGGTGAATGGCCAATTCAGTATTTATTGAATATGGCATCCGGCTATCTCAATCTGGAGTTTGACTTAGAGAGTGGTAAGCGCGGCGAGCGGCTGGATTTGACTGAAAAATATCTCCGATTGTTGACCGGCGCCGAATATTCTGCAATTGTGAATAATAATGCGGCGGCGGTTCTGATTACTTTGAATACCCTGGCTAATCGCAAGGAGGTCATTATTTCGCGGGGTGAGTTGATCGAAATCGGCGGGTCGTTTCGGCTGCCGGAGGTGATGCAAAAAAGCGGCACCAAGTTGGTCGAAATTGGAACGACAAACCGCACTTACATTAAAGATTATGAAGCGGCAATTACTCCTAAAACAGGTGCGATTCTAATCGCCCACACCTCCAATTATCGCATTGAAGGATTTACCAGCAGACCCCAACCACACGAAATTATTAACTTAGGTCAGCAGTATAAAATTCCGGTTATCCATGATTTGGGCAGCGGGGCGCTATTTCCAATGCCCGCACTGGGGCTGCCGGATGAACCGTTAGTTTCAGATAATGTACGAATTGGTTTTGACGTAATAACCTTCAGTGGTGATAAGTTATTAGGTGCGGTTCAGGCGGGGATAATTGTCGGGAAAGCTGAATATATTACCAGAATTCGACGCAATCCCCTGATGCGCGTCGTCCGTTGTGATAAAATTACCCTGGCACTGCTGGTCGCCACTTTGCGCCAATACTTGCTGAATGCTGAAATACCCGAGGTGACAACCTATCACTATCTTACCCGATCCCGGCAGGAGCTGCACGCAATGGCGGAGATAATCCTGCAGGGAGTACCTGAAAATCACCAAAGTTTCCTGAATATAGAAGTTTGTGATACCCTAACCGAAGCAGGCAGTGGCTCGCTGCCAACCGAAGGGCTGCCGAGTGTTGCCATGCACCTGCATTCACCAAAAGTATCCGAGCAGCAGCTTGCCCGACTCTTCCGTCAGCAGGATCCGCCAGTAATCGGTTATCTTAAAGGGAATTATTTCTATCTCGATTTGAAAGCCGTTAGTCAAAAAGAACTGGTATTTATTCAGAATGCCATCAATCAGGTGGCTGAAAAGTTATTAAATCAATAAAAGAATCGTATGCGTCCGATTATCGTCGGCACTGCCGGTCACATTGATCATGGAAAATCGGCTCTGGTAAAAGCCCTGACCGGTACCGATCCCGATCGTCTGCTTGAGGAAAAACAGCGGGGAATGACGATTGACATCGGTTTTGCTTTTCTGAATGAAAATATTGCCCTGATTGATGTGCCCGGTCATGAGCGCTTTGTTAAAAATATGGTTACCGGCGCGAGAACTATTGATACCGCGCTGTTAGTTGTGGCAGCCAATGACGGGATTATGCCACAGACAAGGGAACATTTTGACATTTTGCAATTATTGAAAATTCCTCGCGGAGTAATTGCTATCACTAAGATTGATCTGGTCGAGACCGGTTGGATTGATTTGGTTGAAAAGGAAATCAGGGAATTGACCCGGGACAGCTTTCTTGAGAATGCCCCCATCTTTCGCGTTTCTGCGATTACTAATAGCGGTATTGATGAATTGAAAAATTACCTTTTGAGCCTGACCGGTGTAATTCAACCTCAGGCGACTGCTCAGCAAATTTTTCGGCTGCCGATTGATCGGATTTTTGTGATGAAAGGATATGGCACCGTGGTTACCGGTTCGGTACTCAGTGGCACGGTAGCAGTTGGTGACGAATTGGAGGTTTTGCCAATTCAGAAGCTCGTAAAAGTTCGGGGGATTCAATCCCATAATCGGGTAGTGGTGAGGATTTCCGCCGGTCATCGGGCGGCTTTGAATATCCAGGGTATCGAGGCGAAGCAGTTGCGACGGGGATTTGAGCTGGCAACCCCGAGTTATTTCCAGCCGACAAAGTTATTGAGCTGCAGTATCACGCTTCTTCCGACTGCTCCACCGGTTAAGAGTAATACTCAGGTTAGACTGCATCTCGGTACGGCGGAATATTTAGCCCGTGTTCGATTTGTCGGCAGGAGTGGGCTTTCTGCCGGTGAAACGGGTATTGTTCAATTAGTGCTGGATGAATCAGCCACCGCCGGATTTCGGGATCATTTCATTATCCGTCAATATTCACCAATGATTACGATTGGCGGCGGTGTGGTTCTCGAAACGCAACCGACTCCCCTGCGTCAAAAGGATATCCAGGCTGCCGAGTCTCTGCAACAATGGGTAACGGAAAATATCTTTTTGCTGATTCTGAAATTATTGGAAGACAATCCACTGCAACTTTATCAGGTTCATCAGCTGGCAACGATCTTTTCCTGTCACGATGAGGAAATCCAGGATTATTTACTCCGCTTGGAAAAGGATGGTATTGTTGTTCGAATCGAGAAGTTTTGGTGTTCGACAAGTCAGCATGAAAAACTGAAAAAAAAGATCTTGGATTTGATTAGTGATTATCACCGTGAGGAACCTCTTGCTTCGGGTATTGCAAAAGCTACAATTGAAGAGAAACTGCAGTTCTCGCCCGTGTTAGTAAACGTCCTGCTGAAACGATTAGCGGCTGAGAAGCAGTTAAAAATTACGGGTGATAAAGTTACGCTTGCCGACTTTGAGATTCGATTTTCGCCGATGCAGCAGAAATTTTTAATGACTCTAGAAGCCGCGCTCCGCCAGGCAGAATTCAGTCCGATGGATTTGCAAGAGAT
>Ga0209609_10000258_pt1 | contig 31911 bp, 30 predicted proteins | sample LakKivw325mmetaG_FD_184136 | JGI IMG/M metagenome (GOLD analysis project Ga0209609, IMG submission 184136) | Anoxic lake water microbial communities from Lake Kivu, Rwanda to study Microbial Dark Matter (Phase II) - Lake Kivu water 325m metaG... | ecosystem: Environmental > Aquatic > Freshwater... | reverse complement strand
AATACTATTTCGCGTCATGTTGCCGTTACCCTCCTACGGTAACATTAATTTTGACGCAAGTACTGCCTTTTCGGTAACAATAATTATGACGCAATGCGCGCTATTGTATTAGCACTCCAATCGGCATATAATCACACATAATTCTGTTGCCCGCGCGTCCATAGCATCCATATCAGGCTGGCCGGGTGGTATGACGTATCTCATGAGAATGTCGTTATAAGGAGAGAGGCTGATGCAAGGTAAGATGAAGCCGTTCAACAAAATCACAGGTATTTCTCTTGCGTTAACATTCGTATTAGTGCTGGCCGTCAGCGCCTGTGCGCCGTCCGCACCTCCTGAAACGGCTGCCGCACCGCTCAAGGAAATAGTCAGCGAGCCGCTAACTTTCACCATTCTGCATGTCGGCGATACACATTCCTATGTGATGCCTCATGACCTGATGCTCAAGCTCGGAGGAAAGGATACGCTGGCCTCGCTGGGTGGATACAGTCTGATGGCTTCGGCAGTAGAGGATGTGCGTCAGAATGAGAAGAACGTCATGCTGTTGAACGCGGGCGACTCAACCGAGGGGACCATCTGGATGCCCAAATTCGAGGGCTTGGCGGACTTCGCAGCCATGAATGCGTTGAAGTTCGACGCTGTGGTCTACGGCAATCACGAGTTCGCGTTTGGCACGCAGCTTTCCAAAACGATGCTGGATTCCCTTAAAGCCCCCGTTCTTGCCGCCAATATGGACTTCTCGCAGGAGCCGGAGCTGTCCGCTAAGGTCAGGCCGTATGTAATCCTTGAAGAGGGAGGCCAGAAAATCGGCGTCATCGGGCTGATCACTCCCGACACTCCGGGCATCGCCAGGCCCGGCCCCACGGTCAAGTTCCTGCCTGCGGAGGGCGTCACTCGCAAATATATATCCGAGCTCAACTCGCTGGGAATTAATAAAATCATCATACTCTCCCATCTCGGCTACGAGCCGGACCTCAAGCTTGCCGCCGCCGTGCCGGGCATCGACATCATTGTAGGCGGGCATTCGCACACCTTCATGGGCGGTCCCGAGCTCGTTGAGCTGGGACTCGCACCGGTGACGTCCTATCCCACCGTGGCTACCGGTCCCGATGGAGGTAAAGTCCTCATTGTGCATGCCTGGGAATCCAACCAGCTTCTGGGACAGATCAAACTGGACTTCGACGATCACGGCAAGATCCGCTCGTACAGCGGCCAGCCTTTCATAGTTTCCTCCGATAGCTTCAAGCTGGAGGATGCCAGCGGCTGGAATCTGGTTGCCGGGGACTCTCCCCAGTATGCGGCGATAATGCAGGCCATTGCCGGGAATCCTGGTATCAGGATTTACCAGAACAACCTTGCGATGGACAAAGTGCTGCAGCCCTACGCCGATCAGGTGGCGGCCGATCTCAACGCTGTTGTGGGAACTGCGGAAGAGGACCTGATCAGGGGTCAGGATGTCGGTCCCGGGCCCATTATCGCTGATGCCTTCCTATGGAGGGCTCAAAAGGCCGATCCGACCATCAACCTTGCCCTGTTCGATACATACGACGTCGACTATGACATCTTCAAAGGCCCCATACTGGCCAATAATATCAATATGGTGCTCGACCTGAGGCACAAGCTGGCCGCGGTTACGCTTAAAGGCAGCCTGCTCAAGATGATGCTGGAGATGGGCCTCGACTCCCATATTAAAGTCAAGATGCCCCCGCCCTGCTTCGAGCTTGCGGGTTTCAAAATGACTATAGACATGAACCGCAAGAGCGGTGAGCGTATTACGGACATCCAGGTGAGGGATGAGAACGGGCAGTTCGTCCCCATGAATATGGATGCCGATTATTCGCTGGTTACCACCGATTTTCTGCTCGAGAAGGGCATCGCCCCGCTGGTCAACAAGCTAAGCATGGGCCCGCTGGGCGAGAGCCTGATAAAGGGCTTCCTGAAATACAGGGACCTCGATATTAAAGACGTCGATGCCATGACCGATTACATCAAGTATAAGAAGACGCTATGGAATCCCACTGAGATAAGGACGACTATAATCCAGCCAGTGATAACGATGCAATAAGAAAGTGAGGTTTATATATGGAAGAGAAGAAGCTCCCGATACGTGTCAAGGCCGGCTACGGATTCTGCAATTTCGGCGCCAACCTGTTTTTTACTGCAACAGCCTTCGTTCTGATGAACTATCTAACTGATACCGTTGGGCTGGCTGCCGCGCTGGCTGGCATCGCCCTGATGGTCGGCCGCCTCTGGGATGCCTTCTATGATCCGGTCATCGGCTACATCTCTGACAGGACGGTAAACAAGATGGGACGCCGGCGGCCGTATATGCTGGCCGGAGCCATTCCTCTTTTCATAGCTGTGATTATTATCTTTACCAATCCCGCACTGATATTCGGGACAGGTATCAGTCAGACCGCCATATTCATCTATATCATGATAGTCTACATAATACTATGCACAGCCTATTCGACCATTAACATACCGTACAATGCACTTGCTCCCGAGCTGACGCCGGAATATAACGAAAGGACATCGCTCAATGCCTACAGCTTCGGATTTGCAGCTATAGGAACGCTGCTTGGAGCAGGGCTGGCATTACCGATTGTGGCTATGGCGCCGGATAAGAACCAGGGATTTGTGCTGATGGGCATTATCTTCGCCACAGTGATGCTGGTATCTGCCGTGGTCACGGTATTCGCTGTCAAAGAGCCGGCGCAGCTCAAACCGGCCAGGTCCATGGGCTTCGTGGATACATACAAGGCGGTATTCAGGAATAAGCCTTATATACTTATCCTCATGACCTATATCGTCCATATTCTGGGCATCACCGTTTCCAGCGCCATTGTGATCTACTATTTTAAGTACATTCTGGGTGATGAGGCTGCCACCACCTGGGCCATGGTAATACTGATCGTCACAGGCATGATTTTTATACCGGTCAGCGTGGCTATGAGCAAGAGGATTGGCAAGAAGCTGACCTATGGTATAGGTTTCATCGTAATGGCTATCATGCTGATGGTCATATTCATCTTCGGCCAGACCATGGGCGTGACATTCACACTCGTAATGATATTCTTTGCCGGTACCGGGTTCGGGCTGCTCTATGCCATGCCGTTCTCCATTGTGGCCGACGCCATTGAGTATGATTATCTGCGCACCGGCGAGCGGCGCGAGGGCGCCTTCTTCGGTGTCTGGACCTGGGGGCTCAAGATCGGACAGGCGTTGGCCATCTTCATCATGGGCGTGGTGCTGGAGGCCATGGGCTACGTGCCCAACATCATGCCGCAGTCCGCCAGCTCTCAGCTGGCCATTACCCTCTTCCTGGGCCCCATATCGGCGGGGCTCTATGTGATCGCTGCCGTGATACTGTATTTCTACCCCATCACGGAGGAAAAGTACAGGAAGATACAGGCGGACATTGTGGAGATGGAGGCCAGGAAAGGCGTGGTCCCCAGTGCTTGAAAGCGAAATGTAATTGATGGTAGGCCGTATAGGAATCGAACCTATGACCCACTGATTAAAAGTCAGTTGCTCTACCAACTGAGCTAACGGCCCTCGAAACGGTAGAAAGTTTACCATATTCCACGACCGATACCAAAGTACTATACAGGAAGGTACCAACAGGTCATGTTCAATCCTGCTATATCGTTATATGCTGTAATTGTCGGCGCCGATGGAATGCCGGTTGAATGTCGAGTGTACGGCGCTGGCAAAATGGGAGGAACTGGACATGATTGCAAAATACAGAATTGAGGTAGAAAAGCCCAACAAGGTTGAGGTAGTGCGCCGGCTGGTAGCCGAATATGAGGACGAAGTGGCAGAGCTCATGCAATCGGCAACGAAGGCGCCGGAGGTGAAAGCAGGCGGCACATCGGGTTCAAAAAAGCGCCCTTCGGCAGTCTGCATCTTCACGACCCAGGGCGAGATCGTCCACGCAAACGCCGAATTTCTGAGTATTACAGGCTACAGCATGCATGACCTGATGGGACGTAATCTGTCCTCGCTGCTCGTCGATGTTAAGGATGTTGATCCGCTGAAAGAGGAGATCGAGTACAAAGGATACCTGATCGAAAACAGGATAAAGATCCTGATGAAAGACGGTAGTACGATCACCTGCTATATCAACGCGACTATCAGGTGGGACAACGACGAGAACGTACCCATCAACCAGCCTCTGATCAAAGCCTGGATCAGGCCCGCCAGGCAGTAGTCTGAACGCTGATCAGCATTACCCGTTTCTTACCGAATGTTATCCTTTGGCCCGTTCACTGCGGCGGCTCTCATACCTTTGCATGCATCTGCTGCACCTGTTCAACAGGTCATTCAGGGACCTGGCAGCATCGATGGGAGAAGGATCTCCTGAGTGCCCGGACAGCGGGCTGAGGTGACGGAAGCCCCTCGAAATCATTTCCTTTGCCAGCTCACTGTGACGCTTAATAAGAGACGATGGATCGAACAGGTTTTTGTTGATGTAACCGCTGAGCGTCTTCCCTCTGTCCAGGCAACCGGCGAACATGTGACACTCCACATGCTCTCCCAGCAGATGCCGGTCACACATGTATTTCGGGTCTACCATCCACATTCTCATGTCAATCGTCCGGCCCGGAAACGGCTATGAATCAAGAATACACTGATTAACAGGGGGCAGGGAAAAATGGAGCGGGTGAAGGGATTCGAACCCTCGACGTCTTGCTTGGGAAGCAAGCACTCTACCGCTGAGTTACACCCGCTGGAGCAGGTTTTATATTAGTTTGACGCCGGCGGCCTGTCAAGTGGGTGTCGCAGTATGCGTCAGCCGTTGACACCGACTGAAAATATTGATAGTCTTAATGACTGACAATCAGTCATAGCTGATATGGCCAGAAAGGCAGTGCCGGGCAGGCAGGGTGAGATACTCACTGCGGCGCGGGAACTATTCCGCAAGCAGGGCTATGCCCGCACGAGCATGTCACAGATAGCGGAGCGGTCGGGCGTGGCGCACGGCACGGTTTATCTTTATTACGACTCCAAACTGGCTGTGGCCGATGCGCTGGTGGAGGAATATATCAGCGGCATTTCAGATATCCTGCAGGATGTGCTTTCGGGATCGCTGGGGCCGCAGCAAATCAGGGTCTGCGTTCACGAGGTGCTGGCTTACGCTTCCCGGAATTCCGATGTGGTGCGTTTACTGGATATCCGCGCCAACCTCGGCCTGGAAAACGTCAGGCCTTACGCGGATAAAAAGGTGCAGAGGATCCTGCGGACTGCAATCGCCACCGGCATCAAACGGGGCCGGGTGAGGGAATACGATACACTGGCGGCGGCCGAACTCGTGGGGGGACTAATTGAGTGGATAACCCGCATCTGCTTCATGTGGCTAAAGTGCGATACTGCGCGTTTTGAGCAGACGGCCATCCAGATGCTGGAACACGCTCTGATCAAGTCCTGACCTCCGACCTGTCTCGAGCTTGAATACGCCCTCCTGTTAGATATACAATCAGCCCGACATATTCAGCCGGAATAACTATCAATGACTCATTCACTGGATTTCCTGTTCAGGCCGCGCTCCATTGCGCTGGCAGGTGTATCGGCCGACGTTTCGAAGCCGGGACCTGCACAGTGGTATTTGATGGGCATGATCAAGTTCGGTTATCCGGGCAAGATATACCCGCTCCATCCCGCCGGCGGTGAGATAAACGGGCTGAAGGTCTATAAAAACCTGGCAGAGATACCGGGCGAAGTCGACTATCTCGTGTCAGCCGTCTCCGCCCGCCATACTCCACAGCTGATGAGGGAATGCGCCGCCAAGGGCGTAAAGGCGGCACACCTCTTCACATCGGGTTACAGCGAGATAGAGGACTCTTCCGGAAAACAACTGGAGGAGGAGGTGCTGAGGATCGCCAGGGAGGGCGGCGTAAGGCTGATTGGACCCAACTGCATGGGCATCTATTGCCCCTCGGCCGGGATGACGTTCGCCGGGGACTATCCCGACCAGGCTGGATTTCCCTCTCGCTCGGGGCCGTTTGCCCTGATATCGCAGAGCGGCGGCAACTGCATCTACTGCATACGCGAGGCCTCGGAGCGGGGATTGTTCTTCAACAAGGCTATAAGCTACGGCAACGCCGCCGATCTGAACGAATGCGACTTCCTGGAATTCCTTACGGATGATCCCGACACCCGGATTATCGCCATGTATATCGAGGGCATCAAGGACGGAGAACGTTTCAAACAGGCCCTGAAGCGGGCGGTCGAGGCCAAGCCTGTCGTGATCTACAAGGCGGGCAACACCGAGACCGGCGCCAGGGCCTGCGCGTCTCATACCAGCGCCATCGCGGGCTCGGCCATTGTATGGAATACGCTCTTTAACCAGCTGGGCGTGATACAGGTCACCGGTATGCCGGAATTAGTTGACATAAGCATTACACTGGCTTTCATGAAGGCTCCTGCGGGCAGGAAAGTGGTGGTAGCCGGCTCGGGTGGGGGAGTGGGCGTACAGGCGGCCGACGACATTACCGCAGCCGGGCTTCAACTGCCGTTTCTGCACGTCGATCTCAGGAAAACGTTGCATGGCATCTACGGCTCTGAGGCAGGCAGCATGTTTCGAAATCCCCTGGATATTCCTCCCCTGGGCAGCGTAGACCACCATGTCAGGGCGCTGCGGGCGGTGGCGGACTCCAGGGATATAGATATCGTTATCATGCAGTTCCCGCTCGACCTGTGGGCGCTCTCGCGCAGAACTGTCCTGATGGAACGCTTTATAGAGGTCGTCACGAGTCTGCGGGATTCCATCTCCAAGCCTGTGGCAGTTGTGCTACATTACTCGATAACCCCACAGGCCAGACGGTTGGAGGAGGATGCCCGGGCGCGTTTCGCTGCGCTGCAACTCCCGGTCTTTCCCTCCATCTCCCGGGCGGCCCGCGCTATCGACCGCTTCATCCGCTATAACGGCCGGCACGGCCGCAGATAACATTTGAATCGGGGAGCATGTGAAATGAAGAGGTGGGCACGAGGAATTCTGATCGCCGCCGCAGTATTGCTGGCGCTGTGGCTGATACTTGAGATCGGGCTGCGCATCTACGTCGAGATGCCGCTGAAAACGGACTTCTACAGCTCCATCAAACGTGACGACGTGCCCGCGTTGCAGCAGCAGGCCGGGCTGAGGGTCAATCAGGGTCCGGGCTGGATACACCTGGGATGGATAGCAGATCCCGAGAGGGAAACCTACCGGGTGGAGAAGCTCGATGGGGAGAAATGGGACGAGCTGGCGACCGTCAGGTTCGGATCGTATCTGTCGCGCAGCGGCAGCGGCCGGTATCGTGTACGGGCTCTTCCCTCCGCAGGAGGGACTGCGCGGCTGCTGGGCGAGGTGAATGCACCAACGCAGGATGCCGCAGTTGCTGCCGTGTACAGGCCGTCCATAGCGGGACCCTGGAAGCTGCTCTTCAAACCCCGGGTCTACGGCTACTATATAAATGACCATACAGTGTACAGGGATATAAACGGCGACTGGAGGCTGGCCGGAATCACGCATAAAAGCGACGGCAACTACAACGAGGAGAAGTACTTCGCGGTCGGGCGCAGCCCCGATTTTCCTCCGTTAAACGGGATGACTGAGGAGGGGCCTGTAGCCGATTTCGGGGAGCTGGCCTGGGCGCCGCACGTGATATCTGAAAATGCCACCTATTACATGTTCTGGTCTCCCCACAGTCTCTACCGCATGGTCTCTGCGGACGGCATCAGCTGGGGCCAGAGGGAAACCATAATGCAGTCTCCCTATCACAAGTTCTTTCGCGATGCCATGGTGCTCAAGGCGGCCGATGGGCAGTGGCTGCTGTATTCCACGGCCAGGGACTGGTTCTTCTCCCAGGTGGACGTCTATCAGTCGTTCGACCTGAGACACTGGCAGTACATCGACACGGCTCTCAGGTCAACCTGCGGCAGCGAGCGCAATTCACCCTTCGCCTCCATGGAGTCCCCCTTCGTGATGACGTACGGCGGACGCCATTACCTCTCGCTTACGTATAACAACGACACCTTTTTCTGGAACGGCCTGCTGCTGCCTCTCAGGATTTGGCCGGACACGCCGTCATATAACGATACGCTGGTATTTCAGTCGGACAACCCCTACGATTTCGGCGTCTACGGCGGCGCCGGCAACGCGCCATCGCTGGTAGCCAGGCTTCTGGCGCACGGGCCGGAGTACGTCTACCTGCCGGACAAGGACCGCTGGTATATCACGACCGCCGGCTGGCCCTGGGTCTCATCCCTGACGGCAGGCGAGGCGGCTGTGGCGCCACTTGAATGGATCCCGGTCAACAGGTGATAAGAGGGATTACGTCGCCAGTTTCTGCTTCAGGCTGTCGATGGGTTTCGGATAATGCCCGCGTCCGCGGAACTTTTTGGTATATATAGCCTTGTTGGGGCAGTGGTTGAAACAGCTCCAGCAGCCGTAACACTTTCGCATGTCGAATACAGGCTTGGGATCGAGCTTGATGGCTTTGTACGGGCAGAGCTTCTCACAGGTGTGGCACTCTTTGCACAGCTCGACGTCCACATATTTGATCCCCATGTCGTCCCTGGACCTGGTGCGCGATAAGGTGGGCAGGATGATGCCCAGTATTCCAACCGGTATCTTGCCCTTGTCCACTTCCTGGCCCAGGCTGATACGCTTGCAGATCGCTTCCAGCTGGGCCACAAACAACTTGAACTGTTTCAGCTCCTTTTCGTTGGGGGCTTGCTCATTGCCGCGTCCCTCTGCCACCATGGGCGGGTAGCTTTCCGGCGTGTGCAGCGAATGCCCGGCTAGCACTTTGAACCCCCTGGCACTTACCCAGTCAGCCAGCACTGTCGGCGTCCTGCCATTGATGAAGCCGTAGGTATTGAATACAAAGGCCGGCCTGCCCTGCTGCAGGGGGAAATTTTCCAGATAGGTCTTCAGCAGCTGCGGCGGCGCCAGGAAATCGGTGAAGACAGCGAATCCCACTATCGCGCAGTCCCGCAGGTCCGGTATGCGGCCTCCCACCATATTGAACAGCTCGAAATCGACGCTGTCTATATTCGCGGCTATGTAGCGGCAGGCCAGCCTGGTATTGCCTGATCCGGAATAATAGAGTATCAGACCCTTCGGTTTGTTTGAACCTGCTGCTCCGCTATTGCTCATGTGCAGAAACCTCTTACTTATCTTTTTTACCGCTTTTGAAGGCCTGCGCGAAATCCTGGAACGTCTCTCGCGTCGTATATTTGTAACGGTACCCCAGCTCGTTTTTCAGCTTCTCGCTGGATACGATCCAGGGATACCTCACCATGTTCAAGGCCGGGCTGGGGAACTCGCTGACAGAGGTCAGCCGCAGAAGCCATGCCAGGTTATTCAGCGCATATAGTATACCGAAAGGAAGCCCCAGACTGCGATTTCCCAGCATCCGTATCATCTCGGGAAAGGTCATGCTGCCGTCGGCGCCCACGTTAAATGCGCCCTTCACACGTTTCTGCAAAATTAGACAAATAATCTCCACCAGGTCGTCCTCGTGGACATACTGGAAGGGCGGCGTAACGCGGGGCATCAGTACCAGGCTCTTCTGCAGGTAACGCGCCAGCGGATTGTCGAACACCGGGCCGGCCACGAAGGAGGGACGAAGTATGGCGACACTGTAATCGGGATTGTCCTGAATAAAGCGGCTGAAGATGCCCTCGATCTCCTTCTTGTTCTTGCTGTAGGTGAAATCATCGTTGCCGCGCAGGGGACTCAGCTCGGTCAGGGGGCGGTCGTTGTCCGCGTGGAACCCGTAGGCCGTGGCAGAACTGGTATATATAATGTGCTTGACTCCGGCTTTCAGACAGGAGTCGAGCACGTTGCGGGTGCCGCCGATGTTGATATCCTCCATCAGCCTTTTATCGTGCAGCGGAGGCACGATATAGGCCAGGTGCACAAGGTGATTAATTTCATGCTGCGACAGGATGTCGGCCAGCGGCAGGCGTACATCCTTTTTGTAAAAAACGAAATTGTCCGGTCTGAGCGCGGGCTCGCGTATATCGATGCCGACGATCTGTTTTATATCCTGCTGCTTGCACAGACTGGCCAGCAGCTTCTGACCCAGGTAGCCTGATATGCCGGTTATAAATATCTTTTCCAAGGGCGGTATTCCTGCTCAGGCCAGCCTGTCTACCTTCTCCAGTATATGCACACACATGGCGGCCTCCTCGACGCCGATGTTGCCGCCGCCGTTCTCGGCCAGCCCGATGCGCGCATTCTCAACCTGCCGCAGCCCCGCGTGGCCGCGCAGCTGCAGCACCAGCTCGTATATCTGTGCCAGGCCTGAGGCGCCTATGGGGTGTCCGCGGCACTCCAGTCCGCCGCTGGTGTTGATGGGCTTGCTGCCGCCCAGCACCGTCGCCCCGGATTCGGCAAACGGGCCTCCCTCACCCATGGGGCAGAAGCCCATGACCTCCGCCTGGTGCAGCTCTCCCCATGCCGTCGCATCGTGCAGCTCGGCCAGGCTGATATCGGCGGGCCCCAGGCCGGCGATATCGTAGGCCTGCTGCGAGAGACGCTCGCCGATGTCCTCACCGTCAAGGGTCCTGTCGCTTCCCTGTCCCAGCACGGTGGCGAGTATCCTGACCGGACGCGCGTCGGCCAGCGTTTTAAGGTACCTCTCGGAGCAGATTATGGCGGCGGCGGCGCCGTCCCCCACGGGCGAGCACATGGCCCTGGTCAGGGGATAGGCCACCGGCTTATCGGCCAGCACCTCCTCCACGGTCATCCTCTGCTGGTACTGCGCCAGGGGGTTGAGGGAGCCGTGCAGATGGTTCTTTGAGCAGATCACGGCCAGTTGCTGCTGCGTGGATCCGAACTTGTTCATATGCCAGCGCGCGCCCATGGCGTAGGCATCCATGAAAATGCTCCTGCCTTCGCCGGGGGCAGACTGGTCTTCGGGTATCTTTATCTTGATTACATCATTCAGGCTGGTGATCATATTTATATGCTTCTCAAAGTTCTCCACGTCCATGCAGGCCGCGTAAGCGGAGAGAGACAGGGCCTTATTGGGGTTGCTTATCTTCTCCGAGCCCAGCGCCAGGGCCACATCGTACATGCCGGCGTAAATGCCGGTGGCGGCCAGGTGCAGAGCCGTGGACCCTCCCGCGCAGGCGTTCTCAACGTTGGTCACAGGTATTTTATCGATGCCCATGCCGCGCATGACGACCTGTCCACGTATGGAATGCTGGTTGGCGAACATGCCCCAGAAGGAGTTGGAGAAGAACACGGCCTGCAGGTCTTCCTTGACCAGCCCGGCGTCTTTGAGCGCCAGGCGCGTGGCCTCCTCAGCCATGGAGCGAACGCCCTGATCCGGGTATTTGCCGAAACGTATCATGCCGACGCCGATAATGTAGACACCTTTCATGGCCGATATACCTCCCTGGCAATCAGATTTCCGGCTGCGATGGAGAGTGAGTCATTGGAGCCGTCCTCGATCAGCCCTGCACGCGCATCGCGGAAAATCTTCTCGATGGGCAACTCCTTGCTCAGGCCCAGTCCGCCGAATATCTGCACCGCGTCGCTGGCCACCTTGTAGGCGCCGTTGGTGCAGAAAACCTTGGAGGCGATGGAATGCTGCAGCGAAGCCGGCGTGGTGCTCATGTTGTAGACCATCACGCTGCGCGATAAGGCGCGGCAGGCCTCCACCGTGGTGAACATATCGAAAAGTTTGGCCTGCACCCAGGCGTGCTCGCACAGGCGCCTTCCGCCCTGTATGCGCTCCGTGCTGTACTGCAGGGCCAGGTCGTAGGCTGACTGGGCCAGCCCGGTGAAATAGGCCCCCATGCTCATATTGGCATGTGCCAGCGTCAGCTCGGTCATGGCCTCATAGCTCTGCGGGTCTATGATCATCTGGTCGCCCGGGCACAGGACGTTATCGAAGAACAACTCACCCTGCGGCAGCTCGCGCTGGCCGAGTTTGTCCAGCGGTTTGCCCCGGCTTACTCCGGGCTGGTTCAGGTCTACCAGGCAGATGCCTCCTCCGGCCATCCCCATGGCGGGATCGATGTTGACGAAGAGGGCGCAGTTGCTGGCTATGGGACCGTTGGAGACCCATGCCGATTTCTGCCCGTTGAGTATCCAGTCGCCGCCCTTTTTAGTGGCCTTCAGCTGCTGCGTGACTCCCTTATCATGGAAGTGGTCCGTCTGAGGCATTAATATATCCGAGCCATGCTCCGGCTCGGTGATGCACCAGCAGCTCATTACCGAGGCGTCCTTGCACATTACATAAGGTATAATGAATTTCTCGGTCAGCAAATCGGTGCAGATCATGCCGGAATAGAAGGCGGCGAAGCAGGAGCAGCCCAGCGACACGGCGAAGCCGACACCGCCGTAGGCGAGCTGCTCCCAGAAGATATGCATGGCCAGCGCATCCAGCCCCATTCCGCCGTAGTCATCGGGGACATAGACCGTGTGGTAGCCGTTCTCGTACATTTTGATCATAGTCTGCCAGTAGAGCGAACCCTTCTCGATAACCTTCTCCGGCGGCAGCTTATCCAGTGCCAGCGCCGCAGGCCGCACGACTTCCAGTGTGAACTTGTGCAGTTCATCCTTCAGATTGGCATGAAATTCCGGTAATTCCAGGTCCAGCTCACAGTAATCCATATCCGCCTCCTGCCTTTACTCGATGCTAACTGAAATCAGACAACCTGTAGATCGTTCCCCTGCCCTGTTCGAAGTCCTCTTTAAGCTCGCGCGCCAGAGGCTTCTCCGTGATGGTCTTGGGCAATGCAGCCACCACCTGCAGATAGGATGGCAGGAAGTTGGGCTGCAGCTCCTTCTTCAGCTCGTCGAAGAACGGCCCCGGCTCGATGGACTTGCCCTCGAACAGCTCAATAGCGGCCACCAGGTCGCTCTCGCCGGGCGCTCCCGAGGCGGCCGGTATGCCGTAGACGCACACCTCGCTGACCTGGGGCTGTTTGCCGATGACCATCTCCACGTAGTCAGGCTGGATGAAGTCGCCCGAGCGGCGCAGCTCCGTGCCCCTGCGGTAGTCGAAAAACAGCCATCCGCCCCCGTCCTTGTGCACCATGTCCCCGGTCCTCAGCCAGCCGCCCCGCGTCTTGTCCCTGGAGGCGTCGGGCAGCCCCAGGTAGTCCACCTTGGTCTCCCCCTTGGTCATGCGGCAGATCAGCTCACCGGTGGACCCGGTGGGAAGGTCGTTGTCGTTTTCATCCACCACCCTCAGCTCCAGTATGCCGGGTATGGTCTTGCCAAACGAGCCCACCGGCCCCTGTCCGAGGGGCTTGTAGGCGAAACCTCCCTCTACCGAGCCGTACCACTCCAGTATCTTAACATCGAACCTTTTCTCGAAGGAGTCCCAGATTGCGGGTGGCGTGCCGGCGCTGAGCACGACGCGCACCGGGTTGCTTGCATCGTCCTGCCTGGCCGGCTCGTTGTAGATGGCGGCCATCATGCCGCCCAGCAATGAAAAGGAGGTGCAGCCGTATTTGCGGCAGATGTCCCAGATGCGGCTCTTGGTGAAGCGCGCGCTGATGACAGCCTTAATGCCCAGGCTGAGTGCAGGGAAAAAGGTCACCGCCTGCGCGTTGCCGTGCGTCAGGGAAAGCCCCGTGTAAAGCACGTCTTCCTTTTTATACCGCCATACCAGGCTGGTGAGTATGTTGTACATGCCGGTGCGGTTGTTGCGCACCATGACGCCCTTGGGCTCTCCCGTCGTGCCGGATGTGTAGACGATCTGCATGGGGTGCCGCACGTCGAATATCTTCTGCTCGACCACATCCCAGGTGGGAGCATCGAGTATCTCGTTCAGGGCTTCGTACCTGGGGGATACCGGCACGTTCTGTTCGGGCAGATAAACAGCCATGACGTGCCTGACCGATGGAGTATCCTTCAGCACCTCTTCGAGCTGCTCCAGGCATTCCCCCGATACTATCACGGCTTTAGACTGCGAGTTGTTGAGCATATACTTGAGCCGCTCGCCCCTGTTGCGCGGGTCGATCGGCACCATGATGCTGCCGGTGGTGGTCCCGGCCAGCATGGAGTAAACGAACTCGGGATGGTTGCGCATGAGGACGGCGAAGTTGTCTCCGCTGCCTATCCCCTTTTTAACGAACAGGGAGGCCAGCTTATTGGAGTTTTCGTACAGCTTGCGGTAGGTGAGTATATCCTCACCGCGTTCACCTCTCTCGAAAATGAAGACCTGCCGGTCGGGCATCTCCTCCGCCCTGATCTCCACCAGATGCGAGGCTATGACCTGGTTGAGGTGTGCCTTGCTTCCCATAACCCGGCCTCCTTGACGGCTTTATTCCTGTTCTATAGCGCCTATGAATCCCCTGGTGAAGGTGGGGAACTCCTTGTTGAAAGTCTCCTTCCAGTGCTCGTCCGTCCAGTACTGGTGGCGGTCGAAGTAGGGATCGTTCTTGGCCACGCTGACCGAGACCGTGACGGCCATGTCCACATCTTCCATCTTGTTCAGGGCGAAAGACGCGAAGCCCAGCGTGCTGAAGACGCGGCAGTACAGTCCCAACCTCCAGGCCGTGGAGGCGGCCGCGCCCGCCGCGATATTGAGGTTGATGGCCTTGAACTGGCAGCTCGGCCCGCGCGCGGTCAGCGACTCTACCTCCTCTGCGCGGTTCATCTCGGCGCAGGACTTATAGCCGCAGGCGCCGCAATTGAAGTTGAGATCGGACTTGCGGCGGTCTCCGAACATGAGCAGGGCGCAGGGCTCCTTGATCAGCTCCATCAGGAAACGACCGTCGCGAGCCGCCAGCGGGGACATGTCCCCCAGCGAGTAGCAGAACTCGGCGATCTCCTGCTGGTCCTCCGTGGTCAGGCGGGCGATTTTAACCGTATTGCGGCCGCCGAAGCGGAAGCTGTTATGCGCCGCCACCACCATCAGCTCCACCGCGCGGTCCAGCCCGTTTGTCAGCAATTCGTTCATATCGGTTGCCATCTTATTTCTCCTGTCCCGCCGTTTAACTGTAAATCGACCTGAACTGGGGCCAGAGGCGCTTGATGATGCGGTCGTTCATGGTCGTCTCATTGATATCCGCATAATCCTTGGGCACGTCGCGGAAGGGGCTTTTCTCGCTGATGGAGATGCCGACCGCCAGGCAGAAACCGGTGTTCTTGGGGACGATCATCATACGCATGGCCGCCGCCCCTGCGGACCAGTAGACGCCGTAGTCGATGCCCATCGTCCTGGCCGTGGAGACGATGGCCTCTACGGCATAGGAAATATTGTTGGCGCGGAACAGGCAGAGCGGTCCGGTATAGGCTATGCCCGGCTCCTTCTCCAGCTTGGGCGCCTTCCGCTGGTACTCGCAGGTAAGGTGGCCGCACATGTTGCAGTTGATGTCGGCCGGATCGGTCAGGCAGCGGATCGAAGTTATAATAAGCACGGCATCCGCATCCCGCAACATCATGGCGTCCCTTTTGAAGAACGCCCACTTCTCGTTGTCAGCCGCCATCTGCTCCACTGCCTGGCAGAGGTCCTCGATATCGCATTCATCATCGATGATCTGGATGGTGCATTCGCCCACGCCTCCCACGCGGGGGGAGGTGGTGGCGCTAGCCAGCAGCAGGCGCGCGGCGATGGCCGCAGCCTGCCGCCTGTCCTCTTCGTACTGCTTGATGCTTCTCTCTTTGCTCACGGCGCTATATCTCCAGCCCGTATTTTTTGGCTATACCGGGATAGGCCGCATAGGCGGGCTTGAGCATGGGCAGCAGCTTGAGCACCTTGGGCAGGGGACCCTTGGCCTTCATCAGCCCTTTGGCCAGTCCCACCGGCATGGTGATCTGCTGCAGCCAGAAACGGTGGCAGGTGTCGCCGCTCAGCCACATCTCGATAGTGGGCTTGATGTCGGCCGGGCCGCAGATGACCTTGCCCTCGCGCGTCAGCCAGATAAAGCCGTCAGGATGGTCTATGGTGAACTTGATGACGATGTCGGATTCGATAAACTTGGGACCTACCGTTGGATCATTGACCAGTGTTTCAAACAAGGTTCCCAGCACCTGGTACATCTTGTCCGTGCTCTCAAATATAGCCATCTTGCCTCCTCCTCTACGAATATTCGAGCAGTTGGGGAATATTACAACATTCAACGGACCATTTACAAGATGGTTCCGTTAAACTGCAGTAAGACGCGCGCAAGCTGGATAAGGCCGATCAGCAGCAGCATGGCCCAGGTGACGGCCTTGAAGGTACTGGCCTTCAGTTTAATGAAGCTGCCGATGACCACGCCGCCGATGAATCCGGGAAGTACCAGCGCCGCAAGTTCCAGCGTGAGAACATTCGCCTGCCCGTATGCCCACATGCTGATAAGCAGGGCCAGGTTCAGTATCAGCCAGAGCACGGACAGCGTGGAGCGGAACTGGGCCGGGTCCTCGATCTCGCGTCCGGCGTAGTAGACGATGGGAGGCCCGCCCGAGGCGAACAGTCCCTGAAACAGCCCGCCTGTGAATATGACCGGGGCGGCTATCCAGTAGCTGAGCCGCTTACGCGGCGCAGCGCTGCCGCGGAATAGCGCCCCGAGCTCGAGCGACGATGTGACAACGATAAAAAGTCCCAGTATCACGATCAGCAACTGCTCGCTGACATAGTCCCTCAGCAGTATACCGGCCGCCAGGCCGACAGCCGCCAGCGGAAGTATGTTCACCAGTATGATCCTCCAGCGTATATGCCTGTGCCAGCGTATGATCAGCCAGAGGCTCTGCAGTGAGCCGATGGTCACCAGTGCGGGCAGCAGCGTCTCAATGGGAAAAAGGAATATGCCCAGCGAGAGCGCGATGATGGTCGAGCCGAATCCCAGGTAGGTCTCCACAGAGTGGGCCAGCACCAGGATCAGCGCCAGTATCGCGATATCGGTCCAGGCAAAAGGTACAGGCACGGCTATTTAATGCGGTAGAGGTCGTTGAAATACTGCGTGGTCATCTCTTTGGCCTGCGCCCGGTCGGGGAGCGAGCCGATCATGCCGTAGATTGCGGCCTCGCCCGAGATATCCTCCTGCTTCAGCCTGGAGACCTCCTTGACCGCGTCCGCGAAATCTTTGAAGAAGGGTTCGATTATCTTAAGGTGCATGGGAGATACGGTGAAGTGCAGCGTGGGCGGCATATGCTGGCTGTCGATATTCCAGCCGCGCGCCTTCATGGCATCGCCCAGCGCGTAGATATTCAGGGTGTCGCTGGCGACCGCGAAGGTGGTGGCGGGCGGGTCTCCTACAATATGAAGGCCGGGTATATGCCTGATGCCGTCCATCAGCAGGCGCGTGGCCTCCATCGCATCTTTTGCCAGGCGCATGTAGCCCTCCCGACCCAGGAACCTCATCACCGACCATGCGGCCGCCACCGGACCTCCCGGACGCGCTCCCGAGATGGCGGGCGTGGCGTAGACGCCGCCGTTCCAGTCCGTGTAGACGAAGAGCTGGTATTTCCTCAGGTCGCTGTTTCTGTAGGTGATGGTGGAGGCGCCTTTGGCTATGTAACCGTATTTATGAACGTCGGCCGACATGGACATCACGCCGGGAACGCGGAAATCGAAGGGCGGAATAGCATAGTCGAGCATCTCAAGGAAAGGCAGTATGAAGCCTCCCACGCAGGAGTCGACATGGAACCAGACGCCCTTTTTCGCGGCGATGGCTGCCATCTTCTCGATGGGATCGATCATGCCGTGCGGGTAGGAGAAGGCGGAGCCCATGGCGAAGATGGTGTTGGAGTTGAAGGCCTTCTCGTAGGCATCCAGGTCGACGATCGACGCCTCGCTGGTGGGCGCGATCACGGCTTTGATGCCCAGGTAGTAGGCAGCCTTATTGAAGGCGGGATGGGCCGAGCGCGGAATGACCATCTCCGGCGCCTTCACCTCGGGACGCTTCTCACGCGCATAGTCCCTGGCCGCCTTGACCGCCATGATGATGCTCTCCGTGCCCCCGGAGGTCATGTTGCCGGCCGCCTCAACGCCGCCGTGGAGCAGGTCGGTGGTCATGGCGATCACCTCGGTCTCCATGCGCAGCAGGCTGGGGAATGCGAAGGGGCTGAGCCCGTTTTCGAAGACGTAAGTGCCGAGGGCCATCTCCACCACTTTACTGACGTCCTCCGAGGCCCGGAAGACCATGCTGAAAGCGCGCGCCCCCTTCCAGTCCATATCATTGGATTTAAGCGCGCTCAGTTCACCCTTGAGCTTGTCGATGGACATACCTTTCTCTGGAAATTGCATGGCAGACTACACCTCCCGAAACATAGTAGCTTTAAGGCGCTGAGAATTCAAGGCGGGTACATTGCGCCGCGTGGTGTTGCCGGATACGGCCTAAGTATCGGACGGGCGGGACACCCTGGAGGCCGGCACGCTGGCCATGGTGTGCATGGCCCGAGCGACCAGTTTCCTGCTTTTGCCTTTGATCGAGTAGACCTCGGCCTCGGTAAAAAGTATGTTCCTGCCCGGCTTGGTTACCTTACCGTGACATTCCAGGTAGTCCCCGTCCGCGGGCTGAAAATAGTTGATCTTGTATTCGATGGTCAGTATGCGCCGGTCCGCGGGCACTAGCGAGAAGCTGGCATATCCGGCCGTATGGTCGGCTATTGTGGCAATCAGCCCGGCGTGTGCGAAGCCGTCCTGCTGGAAATGCTTCTTCTGCAGCCTGATCCTGGTGACGAACTCTCCCGGCTTGAGCGACAGGGGCACAAGTCCCAGGTACCTGGTGAAGCCCTGCACGGCGTCCTTCATTAAATAATCAAGCCTGTCACGGTCTATCTTCATGCGGCCTCCCATGGTTTAAATCAGGTATTAGTATAGCTTATCGCAGCCGCAAAATTAATCATGTCCGCAGGGAACAGCGATATCCTGTGTCTTAATCGTATATGCAGCAGCGGACGGTTGTCTTATGGTATAGTTGACGGGAACGAGTACGCGAGGAGAGCCGTGAACCGCGTAATAGATATTTCACCGAACCTGAAACTGCTCGATCCGCAGATTCCCATACCTGCCTATAACAGGTTTATCGGCAGCTACTTGGTGCTGGGCGAGAGGAACGCCATCGTCGATCCCGGACCCGCATCGGCCAGGCCGGGACTGCTATCCGCCGTCGAGGAGTCCGGCCTGCGGCCTGAGGACATCCGTTATATTGTGCTGACGCACATCCACGTCGATCATGCCGGAGGTGTGGGAGCTATCATGCCGGATTTCCCCAATGCGACGGTGCTTGCCCACAGCCGTGCGCGTCCTCACCTGATCGATCCCACAGCGCTGTGGAACGCTAGCCTCAAGGTGCTGGGTGAGCTTGCCCTGAAATACGGTCCCATGGAGCCCGTCCCAGCAGACAGGATAGCGGAGGCGGCCGATAGGATGCTTATCGACCTTGGCGGAACGAGGCTCGAGGTGTATTTAACCCCCGGCCATGCGGTACATCACCTGAGCCTTTTCGACCGCGATACGGGCATATTGATCGCCGGTGAGGCGGCGGGAGTATGCGTCAACGGCGTTATCCGCCCGGCCACGCCGCCGCCCTTTAAGCTGGAGGAGACCGTGGCCTCCATAGACAGGCTGATCGAGCTTGAACCACAGAAAATATGCTACGGCCACTTCGGCTGCTACGACAGCGGGCTTGAAAGGCTCAGGCATTACCGGGAGAAGCTGTTTTTCTGGCAGGAAGTCATCAGATCGGAGACCGCCAGGGGCAGGGGAATCGATGACATGTTGCCGCTGCTCAAAGAGAAAGACAGAGACCTGGACTATCTGGACGTGCTGAACAGGGACGAGTATGCGCGCGAGCTGGTACTGCTTAACAACAGCATACTGGGCATGGCCGGGACGGCCAACCGGCCGCCGGCCCGCTGATTATACGACGATCTGCCCTTCCCCGATCGACGCCGCGTCCCTGTCTATAAGCTCGATGATGGGTCCGTTCAGCACCTTCTTCATTTCGCCCACAATGCCGCGGGATTTATTCAGGCCGGCTGCGAAGGCCATGACCCTGTCCATCATCTCCTCGTTGCCGAAAGCCGCAGAGACCACGTGGCTGGAGACGCATTCCAGTCCGGTCAATCGACGGCCGGTCAGGATCAGATCCTTGATGACGTAAGCGGGAAACACGCTCCGCAGCAGCTCGCGAGTGCCGGGCAATATGGGGTACTGGCGGTCTATCACCGGTATGCAGAAAAAGCCCCTGTCCGACCGTATAAAGCGGAAATCGAAGCAGCAGGAGAACACCGCCCCGCCGCCGAAGGTGTGGCCGTTGAGGGCGGCGATGGTTATCAGCGGGTAGGTGAGCAGCCTTTTGCGCAGCTCGAGGTCCATGACCAGGAACCGCCTGACGTCAGCGCTGTTGCCCTTCTCCAGACTGGCCAGAATCCAGTCGATATCAAAGCCGTTGGTCCAGATATGCGAATGCCCCGACCTGACCACCAGCGTGAGGGCAGCGGTTTCCTTCTCGATTTTATCCAGCGTTTCCAGCAGGGACTGGACCATGCCGATATTCAGCTTGTTGTCCGCCTCGCCCATGGTTACGAGCGCCACCTTGTCATGCAGTTCCAGGTCGATATTGGCCATTTTACGATTCTCCTATCAGGTATTATTTATGCCCGGATATTAGACTGCTTTAAAAAATGAGGAATTCCTTCTGCGTTCCGAAGACGTCGCGCAGCACGTCGCATATCTCACCCACGCTGGCGTAGGCCTCGACGCACTCCAGAATCGCGGGCATAACATTATTACGTCCGCGGGCCGTCTCCGCCAGACTGCTCAGGGCCCGGCTGCAGCGCTGGTTGTCCCTCTTCTGCCTGACGCTTTGCAGGCGTTTTTTCTGCAGCCGCTCCTTCCCCGGATCGATCCTGGTCAGACCGGATATCCTGGGTGTGGTGGAGATGAATTTATTGACTCCCACCACAACGGTACTGCCGTCGTCCACGGCCTTCTGCTGCTTGTACGAGTTCTCCTGTATCTCCCGCTGCTGATAGCCCTGCTCGATGGCTTTGACGGCTCCCCCCAGCTTATCGATCTTGTCGATATAAGCTGAGGCCTTCTCCTCCAGCGCACCGGTCAGCGACTCGATATAGTAAGAGCCTCCCAGCGGGTCGACCACATCGCCCACGGAGCTCTCGTGCGCCAGCAGCTGCTGCGTGCGCAGCGCGATGGTCACGGCATCCTCCGACGGCGTGGCGTAGGCCTCATCGAACGAGTTGGTGTGGAGGGACTGCGTGCCTCCCAGTACGGCGGCCATGGCCTGTATAGTCACTCTGACGATATTGTTGTATGGCTGCTGGGCGGTGAGCGTGCATCCGGCGGTCTGCGTGTGGAAGCGCAGCATCATGGAGCGGGGGTCCTTGGCCGCGAACCTCTCCTTCATTATGCGCGCCCACATCCGTCGTGCCGCCCTGAATTTGGCCACCTCCTCAAACAGGTCGTTGTGGCTGTCGAAGAAGAAGGAGATGCGTCCGGCGAATTTATCCGTGTCCAGCCCGGCCCTGATGGCGGCCTCCACGTAGGCGATGCCGTTGGCCAGGGTAAAAGCCACTTCCTGCGCGGCGGTGGAGCCCGCCTCGCGTATGTGGTAACCGCTGACGCTGATGGTGTTCCAGCGCGGCAGGTTGCTGTTGCAGTAGGCGAAGATATCGGTTATCAGGCGCATGGAGGGTTCCGGCGGGAAGATGTAGGTGCCCCTGGCGATATACTCCTTGAGCACGTCGTTCTGTATCGTGCCTTCCAGCACGGCGGTGTCCACGCCCTGTTTGCGGGCCAGCGCGGCATACATGCACAGCAGAATGGGGGCGGTGGAGTTGATGGTCATGGAGGTGCTGACCTTATTCAGAGGGATTTCCCTGAACAGCGTCTCCATGTCCTCCAGCGTATCGATGGCCACGCCGACCTTGCCCACCTCCCCCGCAGCCAGCGAGTGGTCCGAATCGTAGCCAATCTGCGTGGGCAGGTCGAAGGCGATGCTGAGGCCGGTCTGTCCCTGCTCCAGCAGGTAACGGTATCTTTTATTGGACTCTTCGGCCGAGGCGAAGCCGGCGTACTGGCGCATGGTCCAGAGCCGGCTGCGGTACATAGCGGGCTGGATTCCCCGGGTGAAGGGGTACTCTCCCGGGTAACCCAGCTCGGACTGATAATCGAAAACCGGGAGGTCCTCCGGCGTGTAAACGGGATATATCTCTATACCGGAGCTGTTTTCGAATTTATCCCGCCGGTTGGGGGATTTCCTAACGGACGGGTCCAGTAGCGATTCACGCCATTCCTTCTTGCTGCTCATACAATGCTCCTCGCCGGCCGGCTGGCATAGTCATAGATTGTACGAAACCTGGCTATCTGTGGCAAGCAAACTGCAACCGGCGGACACTTACGGCAGATAACGAAAGCGGTTCAAGGCGGGTAGAGCAGAAGATATGCCGTCAGAGAAGTGAATACCAAAGCCGAAAAACTGTTGTTTAATAAAGTGAGATGCAGCTATGACCTTTAAACCGGACGCAGCACCAGGTCTTTTTCCTTGGACCGTGGTTTCTCGTCAAGCTTGCAGTAGGTGCTTTTGGTCCCGCACTTGGAGATATCCCTGTAGCAGCCGCCGGCACGGTGACCGTAGGCAAATCCTTCCATCTCATTGCAGACTATGCATTCCGCATAGAACTTGCATATTTTCCAATATTCGCATTTGCCTTTCATATTGACCCCCTGCCATATTGTCAACAGCTTTGATTCCATTCTATCGTACCCGCCTGACTAATGCAATGCAGCTTCGAAAACATGCATGTTGCCACTGGCCTATCCATAATGAATGGCGCTACGGTCTGCAATGCATGTATCATATCGGTAAATTATTATGAAAATATTGGTGATACTTGCTCATCCGGATAAAAAGAGCTTCAACCATGCCATAGCTGAGACCGTAGTTGAAACTTTACATAAATCCGGTCATCAGGTCGTTTTCCACGACCTGTACAGGGAGGAGTTTCCGCCTGCGCTACCCTCCGCCGAGATACCCAAATCAGCCACACTACCGCCGCTGATTTCCACGCATATTAGCGATCTGGTTTCAGCAGACGGCATCATTATTGTGCATCCCAACTGGTGGGGACAGCCTCCCGCCATATTGAAGGGGTGGATCGACAGGGTTATACGTCCGGGCACGGCCTACGAGTTCAATGAAGGTGACAGCGGCGAGGGTGTGCCCAGCGGGCTGATGAAGGCCAGGGCGGCGGTTGTTTTCACCACGTCCAATACAGCCGGGGAAAGGGAGCGGGCGGTCTTCGGCGATCCCCTGGAGACGATCTGGAAGAACTGCGTTTTCGGCCTGTGCGGCGTAAATAACTTCTATCGCAGGAACTTCGGCATTATCGTCACCAGCACGTCCGCTCAGAGAGGGGAATGGCTCAACGAAGTTGCGGATATCACGAGCCGCTATTTCACTGAGATTACATAATATTCCGGACTATAAACTCAGTCCACCGATACCTTGTTCCAGATATACTTCCAGATGATGGCCGTATTCAATACTGCGTCGTACATAGTGGCAGTATCCAGCTGTTTGAGAAGGCTGCTGTTCTGTCCAAAGAGGGTATCGAACGGAGCCTTTACCTCACTCCCGTAAGGATATTGCCGGAAGGGCGCCATAATGCTTGCGATGGAGAAGGTCGCCCGGCAGATGAAGATCAGCTCAAGCCATACGTCGTGGCCTTTCTGTAGATCACCGATAACTGCCTGCCCGAAATCCAGCCCGAATTTGGCATCCACCTGGCGAGCATTGGCGAGTATCTCGTTTCCATCGGTCGCAGCCTCTGCCTCCGTCATATCGGGCAGAGTACCCAGCAGCGCGCTTTTCTCGAACTGTTTGCCAACCGCTTTCGACCAGTGCTCCTCCAATTCCTTATGCAGCCCTTCTCCGTATCCCTGCAGTTTTCTGGCATCGCAGTGGCAGGGCATGCATGAGTCGGCGATAAAATGGCTCAGCATGAAGTAATACATGGCGGCGGCCTCCTCCTCCGTGCGGGTGCCTTTGGCCATGTAGCGCGCAAAGCGTATGCTGCCTGGAATCAGGGCATCGATGGTCTCATTGCCCATCAATAGCAGGTCCTTCATCATGGTGCTCATGGCCATGGCCCGGTTGGCCAGGTGCTGTCCGGGCCTGTCGACATCGCCCCGGTAGGATTTATTCCACCAGTCATCATCCAGCGAGCTGTCGTTGGACAGGAATTCGTATGCCTTGCGGTGATTGCCTATATGATTCAGCAGATCGGCCTTGCGGCAGACGAAGCGACCTGCGGGATCGTACTGTATGGGCTCTATCTTCAATATGTGGTTATCCGTGCTGCTGCCTGATCCTCCTCTTTTCGCATCGATATCGTCCGGGACCCAGGCGCCGATAGTTGCCAGCCGGGCCAGTGGTTTAAGCATCTTGACCAGGTTTTTAACCTCGTTCCTGTCCTCCAGCAATGCGATGGAACGGATAGCTATCCATGAATGTGTCCTCTGGTTCATCTGCACACCCCTCCCGAGCGACCGCCGTACGGCAGGTAACCCGTATACCTCGTTTAACCTGCAAATTGATTGTAGCAGACGTAATTCATTTATGTCTATTGAAGCATGAATGGTTTAAGCACCGGCCGGAGAGGAAAGGATATGTCTATCTCACCGTCATCATCAGCAGATAGATCAGCGGTATGGTCGCGAGGCTGAGCACGTACATGGCAATGGTGAGCGCTGAGGCGAGGCCTCCGTTGCAGCCGTATCTGGCGGCGATCACCGCCGCAATCGCGCCCGCCGGCATGGCCGCTTCGATTACCAGCACCTGTTCCTCCAGCTGCGGAAGCCCGAAAAGATGTGCGCCCGCCAGTGCAATCAGGGGCTCGGCAATCAGGTTGATGCAGAAAAGGGCTGCGATGGGAGGCAGGAGCTGCCTGACGGGGATCTTCTGCAGCATCAGCCCGATGGCGAAAGCCGTGAAGACCTCCAGCGAGCCGGCAATGATATTGAGGAGGGTGTTGAGGGTTTTAAGCGCCGTATCATGCCAGGGCAATTTGAGAAATGAACAGGCAATGCCCAGCACCAGCGCGATGAAGATGGGGGATAGAAAGAACTCGCGTATCGAAGCAAGCACGCTTTTGCTGTCGGCATGTTCCCTGCCGAAGTACATGGCGACCGGTATGGCCAGCAGGAAGAGCGGCACGCCCGCGCCCAGCTCGCTGATCATCAACGCATCCTGCATCGCTGCAGGGTTATTATGAAAGACCTGCATGATCAGGGCATAGCCGAGGGTGGATGAGCTGCCCCAGCCGGATACCAGCACGAATGCGCCCAGCGATTTTCTGTCCATTTTCAACAACTTGCCGGCGGCGAAGCCGAGTGTGCAGGCGATCAGAATGGTGATAAACATGATAAGTGCGGGCAGCAGCTTCTCCACCTCGAATGTCCTTTTAGCCAGGTTGATAAATATCAGCGCAGGCAGGGCGAAGTCCGTCACGAGTCGGGAGAAGACCGTTTGATGCTGCGTGGAAAGCACCGCTTTTTTCCTGAGCAGCAGCGCGAGCAGGACCAGCGCAACCAGTATGAAAAGCGATCCGAGCAATGTATAGAAGTAGTTCATCAGATTCTAGATCGAGACCCCCTGCTCCAGAAGTGCGCGGTCGAAGGTGCCGCGGGACCTGCCGTTGATGGTCAACTCGATTTTGGGCGCAGCGGCTCCTGCACATTTTACGATCAGGAGCGAATCGAAGAGCTCCTCTATCTCCAGGTCAATGGACGACTGCCGGATGTCCGCGCGCCGGACCCGGCAGCCGTTAACGCCGAAGGCGGCGCCGCGCGCAGCATCGATAAATAGATCGCCCCAGCGAACCTGGGCCAGCGCGGCAGCGGAGACGGCCGTGCCCGCACCCCAGTCAGGTATTATATAGCCCTCGATCTTGAGGTCCAGTCCCACATGCCCGTAATTCTCGGCCACGGCGCCTCGGTCGGCCGGGGACATGGGGCGCACGTTGGAGGGCGCCACCCTGCGGTGCTCCTCCAGATACATCAGCGTGAAGGCGGCGCGCAGTGCGGCGATGCCGCGCTGGAACAGCTCCGCCTCGCCTGTGATCTCGTACCATTCCATCAGCAGTATGGCGAAAAGTGCCTGGCGCGCATCGTTCCATTCCGCATCGTTATTGATGCTGGCAAATCCGCCACGCGTATCCATATCCAGGAAAGGCGCGTCCCAGATCTGCTGGAACAGGAGCAGCACGTCCAGTACAGCGCGCCCGTAAGTCAGGTAGCGCTGCTCGCGCGTGTACCGGTAGAGGTTGCCCATCAGGTCGGCGGTCCAGGAGAGGCACAGTGTGCCCTGGGTTGGGATGCCCGTGGAGGCGTCCTTCCATCCCAGCGCTTTGGGTGCGCACGAGAAGAAGACCTCGGTGTCGAACCATATGTGACGGGGGAAGACCTTCTCGATGATGAAGTCCGCCACCCGCTGTGCCCCCTGCAGATACTTTTCTTTGTCCGTCGCTTTGTAGAGCAGGGCCAGGAACATGCCGGCGGCCGCGCTGGAGGCGCTCTCCGCCAGCACCGGCTCGGGCAGGGGCGTCCCGTCTTTCTTCACCCTGACCCTGGTCGGCACCGCACCCGAGGGCAGCTGTGAAAGAAGGAAGAAGTTGCCCAGTGCCTGGCAGCGTTCGCGGAAAAGGGGCTTTTCAACATTCAGATATTGATCGGCGGCCAGCATCCACCATCCCGTTACCGACGCGTCGGGCGTATGGTAGGCGCTGCTGTAGCGCCAGACGCGCGAGCCGGGCACCCAGCCCGGATGCTCGCCGTCCCCGCTGAAAATCGCCGGGAAGATGCCGGCCGCGGACGGCGCGGACAGCGCCAGGTTCCACATGCAGCGTGCGCGCTCCTCCAGTCCGCGGTCACGCCACGACCTTCCGTAATACATCAGCCCGAAGGAGGTGCGCACATTGTTGAGGAACATGGTATTCCAGAGGTGGGGATGGATGCCTCGGCCGTTCCACCTGATGAGCTCCATCTTCTCCCTGAGCGAGAGCGTCGGTGTAAAGAGGTAGTTCAGGGCCACGCCCAGCGTGGTATCGTTGGGCAGCTTCTTAGAGCCCTGGCTGAGATTCGGTCGCACGATGCGGCCGCACAGTCCGCCGCAGTCCTTTCCCGCCAGGCTGAAGCCGCGCCAGAGCCCGTAGCTCTCCAGAGTGTTTTCGAAGGACAGCCGCGCATACTGCTCGAAGGGCAAAACCTGAGGGTCTATGGAGGAAGTCAGCTGCTTTTGTCCGTAGCGCTGCCAGAGGAAGCGCAGCACTGGTTGATGCGAGAAAGGCCCCGTCTCAAGGTCGAAGAGCAGCGTAAATCCCATGCGGAGGGTATCGCCGGGTTGCAAAATGGCCGCCGATCCCGTGGGGGAATAAAAGATATGGCCGTGCGGCCGGCAGTCCTGCATCACATAGCTAAGCCTGGGGGCCAGGTCGTCCCCCTTGCGGGGAAGGTTGAAGTCCAGCGCGCTGCGCAGGGGATTTGACGTGTACAGATCGAGGTTAGGCACCAGGGCAGCCTGAAGGCCGCCGTGGCGCGCGATAATGCAGGGTGAGCGGAATGTATGGTCGCCGACTACGTCCTTTCGCCTGGACTTCAGAGTGGGCACCCAGGCATAGTCGAGCGGATCGCCCGGGGCGCGTCCCGCGCCGGGGGGGAAAGCATATGCATGCCCGAAGGCCACGACCTGTAGAGGCTCGATGGCTGTCAGTCTGGTGGTTACATCGTAACCGTGAGCACCTTTAGTCTCGCTGAAGGTCGTCTCTATTTTCAGGTCGGGGCGCTCGATCGCGGCCGACAGGCCGGATGCCGATGTGTAAGGCAGCAGGCGGCCTCTTTTTCCTTTGAGCTCCAGCACGATATCGCCGCCGGGCTCTCCGCGTAGTAGTATTCTGCCATCCTCCGACAGGAAGGTCTGGCTGTATCCGGCGCCGGATGGGCGCAGTTCCAATGAGACGCGCGCTAAAGAAGCCTGCTTCATTTTCCCGCTGCCTCCTGCCTGGATTCCTGTAAATTATCCTATCTTACCCTGTGCGGCCGTCCATATCAACACGGATAACGGATACGAGCTTTAATGATAAAATGTGTGGGGAAAACACCTACCCGCGGTTGTGATTTCAGCGGAGGGAGTCATTATGCAGAAAACGATGAAGGGCGCCATACTTCCGGGCAACAGCAGCGTTGAGCTTAAAGAGTTTCCCGTGCCCGTGCCGGGGCACGGCGAGGTGCTGATTAAGATAAAGGCATCGTCCATCTGCGGGTCGGACATAAGGTGCATTTACAGGGAGCATTTGGGCAAAGGTCCTGAAGGCTATCAGCCGGGGACGATCGCGGGCCACGAGCCCTGCGGGCAGATTGTGGAGACTGGTCCGGGCTGCCGCAGGTTTAGAAATGGCGACAGGGTGGTCATATACCACATCTCCGGCTGCGGCGTATGCAACGACTGCAGGCGCGGCTACATGATCTCCTGCACCAGCCCGTACCGGCGTGCGTATGGATGGCAGAGGGACGGCGGCATGGCCGAGTATTTGCTGGCCGAGGAGAAGGACCGGGTCTATCTGCCGGAGCAGCTGACATACTCCGACGGCGCTCAGGTCGCCTGCGGATTCGGGACCGTGTACGAGGGTCTGGAGAAGATCGGCGTCTGCGGGGACGACTCCGTGCTGGTGACGGGGCTCGGTCCGGTAGGGCTGGCCACTGCCATGCTGGCCAGGGCCATGGGCGCGCATAAAGTAATCGGTATCGAGGCCAATGACGAAAGGATTGACATAGCTGCGAGGCTGGAGCTGTTCGATGTGATACTGAAATCCGGCGCGCGTAATGTGGAGGAGATAAAGGGATTGACGGGTGGAAGGGGCGTCGAGAGGGCGGTGGACTGCAGCGCCAGCGATGTGGCAAGGAATACCTGCATACGTGCCGCCGGCAAGTGGGGCAAGATAGTCTTCCTGGGCGAGGGCGGGACGGTCGCATTCAGGCCCTCGGAGGATATAATCCACGATCAGAAGACGATCTACGGGTCCTGGGTCACCAGTATCTGGAGGATGGAGGAGCTGGTCGACCGGCTGGTCCGCTGGAAGTTGCATCCGGAGAAGCTCATCACCCACCGCTACCCGCTTGATAAAGTGGCCGAGGCCTATGCGCTGATGGCCGGCGGCAAGTGCGGCAAAGTCGCAGTCTGTTTCGACGAGGAACTGAAGGGGTAGACAGGCGCATATGGTGCGAAGTGATATCGATGCGGATGCGGTCGACCCGTCATGGGTGCCGTACAAAACGCTGAGCAGCGGCGCCAGGATACCCGCCATCGGGCTGGGAACTTACGGGTCCGACAGCGTCCCCGGCCCAACGGTGGCGGCAGCTGTTAAGGATGCCGTTCTTCTGGGCTACCGCCATATCGACTGCGCCTCGGTCTACGGGAACGAGCATTTTATAGGACAAGCGCTGCAGGAGGCCATGGCGGAAGGGATTAAAAGGGAGGAGCTGTGGATCACCTCCAAGTTGTGGAACGACATGCACGGCCAGGGGGATGTGCTGCGCTCGGTGACGAAAAGCCTCGAGGACCTGAGGCTCGAGTATCTTGATCTGTATTTAATTCACTGGCCCTTTCCCAACTATCATGCGCCCGGTGTGGGAGTCGATTCCAGGGACCCCCGTGCCATGCCCTACATACATGAGGACTATATGAAGACCTGGCTACAGATGGAGGATTTAATGGGCAGGGGGCTTGTGCGGCATATCGGCGCCTCCAACATGTCGATTGCCAAGCTCAGGCTGCTGCTCAGGGATTGCCGAATTAAGCCCTCGTGCAACCAGATGGAGCTGCATCCCCACTTCCAGCAGCCGGAGTTGTTCGACTATGTGACAGGGAACGGCATCATACCCATCGGCTATTCGCCCCTGGGGTCGCCGGGGCGTCCCCATCGCGACAGGACCACGGACGATACGGTTGATATGGAGGATCCGCTTATTATCGGCATAGCTCAGAGAATGAATGTGCACCCGGCCGTGGTGTGCCTGAAGTGGGCCGTTCAACGGGGGCAGATACCCATACCGTTCTCGGTCAGGAGAAATAACTACCTTGCCAATCTGAAAGCGGTCATTGAGAATCCACTGACGGATGAGGATATGAAGTTGATCTCGGGCATAGACAGGAACTGCAGGCTTATCAAGGGGCAGGTGTTTCTCTGGCCCGGCGCCAGGGGATGGGAAGACCTGTGGGATATAAAAGGAGGACGACAGGAATGATACCCAACTACCAGTATAAGCCGGTCAAATTCTACGTGCTGACGTTTCTGATTACGTTTGCCGCCTTGGGGGCAGCCATCTATTTCAGCTACGACGACAGCATGTCGTTTTTCAAGCTGCTTTTCATATTCGCGGCTGTTCTGGTGCCTTTTACGGTGGCCTTATGCATGATCTTCGGATCGGGGAGCGATGCGCTGAAAAAGGACTTTCTGAACAGGCTGCTCAATTTGAAGCTGATCAGGCCGAAGACGCTGTGGATGCTGCTGGTCATACCCGGCGGGCTGCTGCTGGCGACGGCCATCTCCCTGCTGTTCGGCAGGCAGGCTATGCAATTCGAGATATCCCCGGGCTTCTCCTTTGCCGGCGGCCAGGTCTTCACAACGCTGATCATTATTATCCTGGCGCCCCTATTTGAGGAGCTGGGCTGGAGGGGCTACGGCGTTGACAGCCTCTATAAAGTAGGAAACACCCTGTTTGTCTCGACGCTGCTCTTTGCCGTCCTCTGGGCCGCCTGGCACACGCCGCTGCTATTCGTCAGGGGCTATTACCACAATGGAGTCCTGCTGGCCGGTCCCATTTACGCGGCCAACTTCTTCATCTCGATTTTCCCGGCGGCCTTCCTTATGAACTGGCTTTTTTATAAGAACGGCAGGAGCATAATACCCACCTTCCTGTTCCATTGCGCTGTCAACTTCTTCTCATCCCTTTTCCAGACGGAGCAGTTCACGAAGTGTATTTTCACGATCATATTGATCATAGTCTCCGTTATTGTATATATTGTTGATAGAGGTTTCTGGCTGCGGAAAACGGATACGTAAACCGTTTAGGACACTGACAGATTGCCCAATGGCAATACCCTGATCACCGGGTCACCAAAGATAATTGAAATTGCCCCTAAGGGAGAAATTGTCTAGCATCTCACACTAAAGGATGTAACGTTCAACGTTTACACAGAGCAAGAAAGAAAAGTGCGTCTGGACTGGAATTCTAGAAGGCTGACAGGATTAATGATAAAAAATAGACGGTGCAGGTTGTATCGCGTTCCTGTGACGATTTTAACGGACTATCCGCTGATTGCTTAGTGTTATGGCGTTTTGGATTGTATCAGCGAGGTTTGTATTTTAGGTTTCTGAGTATGCAATATATCGTATTGCTTAAAATAGCCTTTCTATGACACATCCCTATAGCCCATCGTTGAAAATGGCAATTAGTACTGATAAAATATTTTCGTATACGTTTTAATTTGGTTGGGGAGTAGATTGGATGAAAGTACCTGAAGACGTTGCTGAATTATTCAATAAAATATATCAAAATAAAGTAGTTCTCTTCATTGGTAACGGTGCTACTGTTGATGTCGGAGGTCCGAAGACAAGGGATTTAGTCGCAGCTATTAAGAAAGCGTTCCCTGAAGCAATTTACAGGGGAGATGATTTTATTCACACCTGCACTGATGTAATGGAAACTACACGCACTTCCCGGCGTGAATTAGAGCAACTAATTAAGAAGAAACTATTTGATTTGAAGCCAGGGTCTTTTCATACAGAGTTGCCTCTTCATATTTGGCGGGCAATTTTTACTACGAACTTCGATGATTTAATCGAACAGGGCTTGAAGTGGACCCCATCAGTAGGACAGGATAGGGGCCTGATTAAGAGAGAGTCCTGCCATTCCTACAGTGTTTGTTGCCAGGGATTTTACCATGTTGGTG
>Ga0209609_10000257_pt1 | contig 31922 bp, 37 predicted proteins | sample LakKivw325mmetaG_FD_184136 | JGI IMG/M metagenome (GOLD analysis project Ga0209609, IMG submission 184136) | Anoxic lake water microbial communities from Lake Kivu, Rwanda to study Microbial Dark Matter (Phase II) - Lake Kivu water 325m metaG... | ecosystem: Environmental > Aquatic > Freshwater... | reverse complement strand
TTTATTGCCTTTTCTTTAAATCACCGTTTGTCAATTTTTTCTAACACCGAAATCAATGAAACCCAACCAAAAGAATCAATATTCCTTCTCAATGAATTTTAAAACAGATAACTCTGAAAACTTCCCTCCATAATAATATTGAAAATAAAAATGAATATACTACTAAACTATTAATATAACATCCAGGTATTATCAATTTTTTCTACGTTGATGGTTTTTTCTCTGCTTTCTTCTTCACTTGGCTCCTCATTATCATTAACCGTAATGCTATAGCTTAGTATACCATTCACCGTTGCATATTTCCCGGTAATAACAATGTCTTTAATATAGAAAGAATAGTCCAAGGTTACATCTACTATTGCTGAACTCCACTAAGCTACATTACTTTCTATATCGGTAACATCATTATATACATCTGAATTATACACGCAATAACTTCTTGCCTTATCCCAGTTTTGCTTACTTAGAGCAAAGTAATATCTATTAATGAGATAAGTTATCTGTGCTTCATCAGATAACGGGATACATCCGGGTAATATAAGAATTAAAACAATAAGCAAAATGATAATATTATATGAAAAATGTTTTTTCTCCACCATAAAAAACTCCTTTCATAACGTTATAAATCAAATTGGTGAATAGGCTATCTCCTATTTAGTTGATAATGATTATTTTTCTTATTTGTATGCCCATTTTTCTTGATAAGGTTCGGTATTATTTTGAATCTATAGATTATTAATATTAAGATGGCAGCTGACTATGTAAGATGTATAATTACATTTTATATATAGGGCGTGAATATGTCAATGAATGGTGATGCACTGATATTCAAAAAACAAAAACGCCTTGTTTTTCTGGAACAGGGAAACGCTCCCTTCATACTAGATAATGATCTTTTTCAGAAAAAGAGCATTCTTTGGTTATTTTTGATATAATAAAACATTATCGTTGATAAGAAAGGTGCCGAAATGGAGGCCATTTTTCAGTGGGGATTAAATTTCATTATTATGATTCAAAAGATTAACACACCATTGCTGGATGCTTTTTTTCGGGCTATTACTTCACTGGGAGATGAATTATTTTACTTGCTTTTATTTTCCTTCCTCCTTTGGTGTGTTGACTTTTATTTGGGGATACAGGTCGGAATTCTCTTTCTATTATCCGTATATATTAATAGCGGATTAAAAGGTATATTCCAGCAGCCCCGCCCTTTTGATATTTTACCGGAAATTCAAAAGGTTTATGCCTCTAGATATGGTTTTCCCAGCGGCCATGCCCAATCTTCCCTGGTGGTCTGGGGGAGTATAGCTTATTGGAAAAGGCAAATCTGGATTCGTAACCTTTCTGTTTTACTGATTCTTTTGATTGGATTTTCCCGCATCTATCTGGGTGTCCATTTTCCCACCGATATCCTGGGAGGATGGTTATCTGGCGGACTCATTCTCGGTCTAAGTTATTTTATTTTTTTAAAGATCAAACTCGATTTTATTCAGAAGAATATGATATTAAAAATAATTGGCATTACCCTATTTCCGGTGATCTTATTACAAATTCAATCATCAGCGGATATTATCAGTTCGGTGGCTGCTTTGTCCGGTGTTGGTTATGGTCTGCTATTATTTCATTATTTTATTGGAGGGATTCGACCGGGGAACTGGCTGCTGCGGCTGATCAGTTTTTTGGTTGGGGTTATCGGAATAGGGATATTATATCTTGGATTGAAATTAATATTTCCTTTAGAGGGTCAATCTTTCTACCAATTAAGCCGGTTTTTCCGTTATCTGTTATTGGGTATATGGATCAGTTTTGGGGCACCCTGGTTATTTATCCGAATGAGATTAGCCCGTCAAGTGGAGAATAAATCATGAAATATAAATTCGAAATAGGTGTCCCCATTATTTCATATTCTTTTTGAAATATATTCCCTTATTTTCATAGCTATAGAATAGGCTTTCCTTACTTCCTCTTCGGTCGGTTCATACCAATCATCAGGATAGCGCATTTCCACTACGTAACTTTCCAATATTTCTGCCCTTGAATACATTTCATCAGAAACTTTATCTATTTCATTAATGAGATCTAAAAGATAGGATAAACTATGGGTCTTTTTAAAGACAATGTTTAAATGCACCAGATATGCTTTTAGATATTTCTCAACTGCTTGTTGAAAATGAAAACATATTGAATCAGCATACTCTATCTTATGTTCGAGTGCTAATTTAGCCATTCCTAGATCATGGTCGGCTTTATGTATCCATTCTTTAATTAATTCATTGCGTTTATCCATATAATAACTTCCCTTGCTTAATAGCCTGGTTGATAAAAGCAGTTTTGGTACCTTCCCATTCTTTTATCTCTTTCTTAGTATAGACAATTACATCAATGGGAATTTTCATACCTCTTAAATGCTTTTTCACTTCCCTGCTTCTTTTATAGCGGGGTATTTTCATCTCTTTAATAACTAATATATCCAGATCACTATCTTCGCCTGGATTTCCAGAGGCATAAGAACCGAATAAAATAATTTTTTCTGGATTAATATTTTTTACTATTCTATCAATTACTTCTTTGATTTTTTCTTGAGATATCATCTAGATTACCTCGTAAAATGTTTTTACTTGATTTTATTCTTAACAATTATTAATGTTTGTTTTGGTTATTATATCATATTAATTTGTACTATTTACTACTTTATAAATATTTTCTTGTAAGAGAATTAACAGAACTAATAGTATTTTGAGGATAGCTAGCTTTTCTCAAGCCCTCTTTAATCTGCTCCACTCTGGATTACAACAATTGGGACAATCTCATCTTCAATCATTCTTTGTATTTCAAGAATTGAAAGGTACTGGATTTCTGCTTTCAGGTTTAAGTCAGTTCTGCTGTTTATGTAGTTTACTAAATCAGTTGGTTCAGCTCCAACAGTTCCAGGTATTGCATCAGCTAATTCTTGCTGAGTCAAAAATGCTCTCCTTGTTCAATTTCGTAATAAGGGTTCAAACTTCACAATTTAACATAACGTAATTTCTTAGAATATGATAAAAGCGTAATAAAGGATTTTCGTCTGTTATATTCTAATCATTTAAAAAGATATTGGGAACTTAGACTTGTCAAACCCCTTACAAAAAGTTAGAAAAAGTTACTGAATTATTGAGCTTTAACAACCGTCCCCTGTTCCTTTTTTTAATTCTAAAAACTTCATCTTATTTCTCTAAAATGTTATTTATAGCATTTTCACGAAATCTTATATCATTTGAGCAATTTAAAAGCAAAAAACATTAACTGCATACCTTCCAATTAACTATTTATTTTGAAAGGATATGCTATTTCTCGGATTTTCTTCTGTCTTCGCCGATTCTTCTGTCCTGGCCACTTCTGTGTTCAGGCCCTTTATAATTTGGGTCATTAAATTTTCTGTGGTCTTCCCCTGATCTTCTTTCTTTTTCGGAACGGCGCTCTTCTTTCTTCTCCATAGGATTTTTTCCTCCTTTATTTAATTAAATAATTAAATATGGTTTACAATCTGGGTTAATAATCTACTTACAGATAATTAAACTGTCTCACTGCATCTACTCTTTAAAGTTAATTAAGAAATTTTCCCTCACTCTCGCGCAATGCCTCTTCTATCTGCTGATGTTTAATTTCTGATTTCTCTAATTCAACGATTTGCCGGCGTATTTCTGCCAATTCAATTAAAAGCTGACCTTTGGTTATATTTTTATCTTTCATCAATGTTTTTCTCCAAAATATTGAGAATATATTATATTAAAACAGTAAAATTTTTATGAGGTCAATTTTTACCATTGATATTTTAATATATTGTATATCATTATCTATATTTATTCTACAAAATTTCTAAAAATCCTTTTTTTGAAATAATAATATAATTCTTGGTTATAAATTACCTAATTCGTGGGTATATTTGAAAATTGAGGTGATATGACAAATTTGGTGCCTGGGACAAAATTTGTCATAAATATAAAGATTGTCAAAGAATCATATCTGACAGTTTTAATAAAGAACTATTTCCACTCGTCGTAGTATTCGTTTTTCTCTCTTATTTAAAAGGTTTTGTTTATTATTCACCTATAAAAGACAAATGGTTTATATGATCTAGTAATCATCACCCTTAAAATACTGATTAACATAGCTTATCCTTCATCAACCTATAATTCTACGATAGCGCGTACTTCTTCTTGAGAACTACACATAATCCTAAACTTATTCCAGCCATTATTCCTGCGGAAAGAAATGCCAGAGTATAGCTCCCCGTGACATCAAATATCCATGAACCGACTGCTGGTGCGAGATCGCCGATTCCAAAGGCGGTAATTAGTATTCCATAGTTGACTCCTAAGTTCTTAATACCAAAACAGATGGAAATCAGTGTAGGAAAGAGGGCCAGAGTGACGGCATAGCCCCAGCCCAGTAATGCCGATGCAATATATAATGTAAGTTGAGTTACTGCAAAAATATGAAAGAAGAGAAATGTTATTGTCTGTATAATATAGGTGATAATCATAACCTGTACCGCCCCGAATCTATCACTTAAAAGTCCAGCCACAGGTCTACCAAAACCATTAAAGCCAGCAAAAATGGAAATCGCCAGCGCTGCTTTTGTATGTGTTAGTCCAATGATTAAATTCCCATAGGACGGGATGAGTCCGATACAGATCAATCCTCCTGCGCATACTAATGCCATTGCTGGCCACATAATCTGGAATATAGGGCTCCTAATCATCTCCTTTGGTATAGATTCTTGTCTTACCATTATTGTCTTCCTTACTTTCTTCCCAGATTCCCATCCTGAGGGTGTCCATCCAGCAGGGGGATTCCTTATCAGCCAGGCAGCAAAAAGACATACTACTGAAGTTATAATGGCAATAATAAAAAAGGTTCCTTCTATTCCATAAACAGGGATTAAATACTCTGCTTTGAGAGGTGCTAAGACCAGAGCAGCCAGTCCAAATCCACTCACACCAAATGAAATTGCAAGCCCTGGTTTATCTGGAAACCACTTTCGCGCAGGTGGAGCAACGCAAGCATAAGTCAGACCACAGGCTATTCCGCCTATAACACTATAGGTTACAACCAACCACCAAGGATAAGGGAAACGGTCAACCAATGCAGCTAAGCCGTAGGATACAAAAAACAGCACTGCACCAATCGCGGAAATTCTTCTTGGACCCATCTTATCTTGAAGCCTTCCTGCAGGAATCATAAATATAGCAAATATCATCACAAAAACGGTAAATGGTAAAGTAGCCTCTGCTGTCGTCCAGCCAAATTTTTCCTCCATAGGTTGAATAAAAACACCCCCATGCATAGGAGAACCCTCCCATTAGAGCAAGTAAGAACCCAGCAAAAGGGATGCTCCACCTTGTTATAATATACTTCCCAATTTTCCTCTCCCTGTGTGAGTCTGAATCCAATCGGTTCACTTTATCCATATCTCACCTCCTGAAATTTATTTTACCTAACTTATTTGTATCTGCAGTAAATTGCGGATAATTTTTATAGATAAGCAAAATTCTTCCATAATACTGTACTCGTGTATATCAAATTTTGATGGTAAGCTAATATAATCGTTACTGTGTAATATTTCTTTTGCTATATTTTATTTATAAGTTCATGCTGCCATTCGGGAAACGAATCAATAGGTTTATCTTCCTCAGCAGCACTAGATTCTTCATCAGAAATTGTTACAACTTCGCCTGTTCTAATATTTAAAAATGACGAACTCTCTTCGGTCTGCATTTCTATTCCGTCTATTATGTTCTCCAATTTAACAGGCTTATCCATATATATTCACCTCCTATTTTAGTAATAGCTGGCCTTGTTTCTGCGAACATGGGCTGCAATAAGGGCGTATGGTGATACGCCCTTACTTCGCGGGAATAACAGAGCGGGGCGGATGAATCCGCCCCCTACTTTATAAATGATTTACTACGCTGATACAACGGGAACTATAATTGCCTAAGGATGAGGAATAATTGCAAAAATTGTAAGTTCGCCTTTGCGCGGACCGTAATAGAAGAAAACTCTATATGCTGCTGAAGTACTCTGTTCAGCATAAGCCTCAAAAACCTTTTCACCACTTGGTCCTTGAAGCGAATGATATATGTGCGTTTGTAAGCTATGATGCTTGGGATTTTGGGTTAATAATTTTAAAGTTTTTACCACTGCTTTATATTGTTTTTTCTTCCTTGAATTTTCTTTTAGATTTTTCAGTACCTTTTTAGTAATAGGAGTAAAATTTAATATAAATTTCATAAATCTTCCAGAAATTCTTCCAAATTTTCTACTTTTTCGGTTTTTTCTTCTTTTACTTCAGCTAATCCCTGACGAATTGACTTTAAGGCTTGAGGGTTTTGATAAATCCAAGCTTCCTTGCTGGGAATAGAAACCATAGGTCTTAGTAAAATATCACCTTCTTCATTATAGAAAATCTGAAACTCATCAGCTTCAGTCTGAGTACTAATTAATTTTGTAATTTTTTCACCTATGGTTATTCTATTTTTAGAATCAATGGTTCTTGTGCCTGCAGATATAAATTTTCCATCAATATGATTAATGAACTCTTCTTTCTTAGTTTTCATTTTATCCACCTCTTTATACAATATAATCTATAGTGGAAAATATGTCAAGTGGGAATATGGGAATTCAGAAATATGATAAAAAGCATTTCCAAAAGATAATGGTAAAAGTCTGGCCATACTAAGATATTTGCATTCGAATAAAGTTATATAAAATGTTGAGATCTGAACCCATTATCTGTTCTAGTGGTAAAAGGTAGATTTGAAGTAGATATTCTGGTCGGGGCGAGAGGACTTGAACCTCCGACCCCCTGAACCCCATTCAGGTGCGCTACCATACTGCGCTACGCCCCGACTTTTTATATTATACTAAATCAGCCTTGTTAAGGCAATATAAATTACAGTTTAATAAATTTTTTACCTTCAATCTCTTTTATTAAATCTTTTAGTTCGAGGTTTAATAATATTTCGCTTACTTTACTGGCCGATAATTTGCTAACTACAATAATTTCGTCTATCTGAATTGGTTCGTTGGAAATTATCTTATAAATTATTTGCTCTTCTTCAGATAGAGAAAATTTTTCTACCCTTATTTCTTTGCTATTTGTTTCTTGGGTTACAATTCCTGGAATTTCTTCCAGAATATCTCGATAATTATTTACCAACTTTGCTCCTTGCTTGATTAAATTATGCGTACCATTTGACAAGGAAGAGGTTATATTCCCTGGAACCGCAAATACTTCTCTGCCTTGTTCAAGGGCAAAATCAGCAGTTATTAATGCACCGCTCTTCTCACCAGCCTCCACTACCACTGTTCCTAAACTTAATCCACTGATAATACGATTTCTGCGGGGAAAATTCTGTCTTTCCGGTAAAGTATAAAAAGAAAATTCAGTTATTAAAGCCCCTGACTCTTCTATTTCTTTTGCTAACCTTCTATTTTCAGGGGGATAAATAAGATCAATCCCACAACCCAATACCGCGATTGTCCGACCGTTTACTGATAATGCACCTTTGTGAGCCGCTGTATCTATTCCTCGAGCCATCCCACTTATTATAGTCAAGCCGGCTAAGGCTAAATCCTTGCTTAAATTTTCGGCGACCATTTTTCCATAATAGGTAGCTTTTCTTGAACCGACGAGGGAAATAGAATTTTTGTCTTTTTCGAAAATGTTCCCCTTAAAATATAGAACTGGGGGAGGATCGTGAATTGTTTTTAAATTCTCCGGATATAAATCATCCTTTATGGTTAAAACATTGGCTTTATATTTAGCTAATAAATCTAATTCTTGTTCGGGAGTAATATTATTTTTTTCTTCGGAAATCCGGGAGGATATTTTGTGGCTCAAATTTAGTACTCTGGATATTTCTTCTAATTTTATAGACCAGGCATTCTCAGCTGAACCAAAATATTCAATCAATTTATTAAATCTTTTTGGTCCTATATCTGATATTCTATTCCAAGCTAACCAGTATTTTAATTCTTGTTCTTTCACCTAATATACCTCCTCGATTTCTAAAAGATGTAGACAGGCGAGACGCCTGTCCTACATAATTAGTAGAGATTGCTTCGTCGCAAAAGCTCCTCGCAATGACAGAGAGAGTTAATCGCCACACCATATACGTGATACTAATAAGGTCCTTTACTAACTAATAGATTAATTGTATTATTATTTGAATCTATATTTCCCGGTTCAGGGGTCTGGGCAATAACTACCCCTTGAGGTACGGAAAAATGATTGGTATAGGTGACTCTGCCTAAAGTAAGGCCGTATTCTTCGATGATGGCCGTGGCTTCTTTTAGCTCTTTATTTCTAAGATCAGGAATATTTAAAGCAATAACCTTACTCCCTTTACTTATCACCACATAAATTTCCCTATTCTTTTTTACCTTTGACCCGCTGGCTGGATTCTGGGTGATAATTTTATTGGGGGAAATTTTTTCATCAAATTCATCACCAGAAACCTTTATCCGTAGTCCAGCATCATATAATTTTTCTTGAGCAACTTTTAATTCCTCACCAATTACGGAAGGAACGACAGTATCTGGAACTGAGTATATATTTTGATATATTATAAAGGCACTTACTCCTCCAGCAATCACTATAAAAATTAAAAAAATAATACTAACCAATGATTTTAAAATAAAATGAAATATTTTCACTATCCAGTTCATTTATGACCCTATCCTTTTCTGATCATTTTTGCCATAAAGAATCCATCTAGATCTAAATTTGAAAGTCCCGGGACTAGCTGAAAAAATTTCTTCTGTTTATTCTGATTTGATGGATAGACTTTTAACTTTCGCTCTTTTATAAATTCATTTAAATTTTCTAACTCAAAATTAGGATTTTTATCTAAAAATTTGGTTACTACTTCCTCGTTCTCTTCTGGTTCGGTACTGCAGGTTGAATAAACTAATCTCCCACCCACTTTCAGGTAATTAGAGACAGCAGCCAATATCTTCCCCTGCAGTTCGGATAATTGTTTAAATCTCTTTAAATCATAGGTTTGCCACTTTAAATCAGGCTTTCTCCTTAAGACCCCCAAGCCGGTGCAGGGGGCATCTACTAAAACTTTATCTGCCTTCTTTAGATAATTCTTATCTAATCTAGTGCTATCCTTTATCTGGGTCTTTACTATCTCAATTCCTAATCTCCGACAGTTCTCTTTTACCATTAATAATCTTGCCTTATTACTATCCAGAGCCAGAATGTTACCCTGATTAGCCATTAATTGGGCAAGGTGGGTAGTCTTTCCTCCTGGGGCACTGCAAACATCAATTACCAATTCACCAGGTAGAGGTTTGAGCAGATGAGGGACCAAGATCGATGCTTCATCTTGAATCTGAAATAGTCCATCCAGATAAGCGGGAATTTTGGTGATATTGGAAAGGCCTTTAACATACAATGCTTCTTCGGTAAAAATACTTTCTCTTACCGAAATGTTCTCTTTTTCCAAAATATTTTTTAATTCTAGTCGAGATATCTTTAAAGTATTGACCCTAATTACCAAAGTTGGTATTCTATTATTCGCTTCACATATTTTAACCGTATCGGCAAATCCAAATCTTTTTAACCAACGTTCAACTATCTGAAAGGGGTGTGAATAAATGTTAGAAATATATAAAGCAGGTTCTTTGCCTTGATCGGGCCAATTAATATTTCCCCTATTTCGAATAATATTCCTTAAAACACCATTGACAAATTTAGACATCCCCAGGTTCCCATATTTTTTAGCTAATTGTACCGATTCATTACCGACTGCATAATCAGGAACCTTATTTAAAAATAGTAATTGATAAACACCCATTCTCAATATATTTTTAATCAATATTGGAGTTTCAAGTAAACCCCAATTAGAAAATTGAGATATCACCCAGTCTAATTTATTTCGGTGTCTTGTCACTCCATAGGTTATCTCATTGATAAAAGCTGCATCTAAGGTAGAAATTCTATTTTTTTCTAATGATTTATTGATTAGAATATTGATATAGCCCTCTTTAGAATCAATTTTAACTAAGATAGTAAGGATAATTTCTCTTATCGGGTCAACTTTTATTTTATCCATAGATTTAATTTATTTTATATTTCCTTTTATCTTCTTCTATTTCTCAATACTATAAGTCTCAACAACTGCATAACTGCTACTGCGGCAGCGGCTAGATAGGTTAAGGCGGCAGCATTCAAAACCTTTTTAACTGCACTAATTTCTTCTGTGCCTGAAACAATATCTGCTTTCACTAATAAACCTACTGCTTTATTGCTGGCATTAAATTCAACCGGTAAAGTGACTACCTGGAACAGAACTGCTAAAGAGAAAGCAATAATGCCGATATCCATTAATCCGGGAAGAGTAAATAAAAATCCGATTAAAAATAAAGGAATAGCCATTCGAGATCCGATATTAGTTACCGGTAATAAATTACTGCGAAGAGCGAGCGGAAAATATTTCTCTGCATCCTGGAGGGCATGGCCTATTTCATGGGCTACAATTCCCTGAGCAGCTAATGATTTACCATAATAAATTTCTTTGGATAGGCCTAACTTTTTCTGTCTGGGATCATAATGGTCAGAAAGGCTGCCTTCTATCGGTTCAATTTTTATATTTACTAAATTATTTTGCCGCAATAATTCCTCAGCTACTTCCTTCCCGCTTAATCCGCTCTTGGCTAATATTTTTGAATACTTGACATAAACGGTTTTTACCTGGTATTGAGCATAAAGGGTTAAAATTATAGCTGGCAATAAAATAAACATTGTACTATCGAAATAAAACATAAAATCCTCCTCTTATTAACCATAAATAGACAGGCGAGACGCCTGTCCTACGTAAATTTATAAACTGTCCTAGGTATGCTCGTAAAAATTGTCCTAGCTGTGTCTATATATTACTGACCTAAAATTTCTCCTACCTTTATTTTATAACCATTGACAAACTGGCTGGCGGTTAATTCTTTTGAGCCAGCCGGAATAAGCCTGAATATCTTTATAATTCCCTTATCACCGGTAGAAATCAGGATACTCTCTTTTTCAATTTTAAATACACTACCGGGAATTGAGGCACTTAGTTCAACTTCATTTTGATAATTGCCTAAAAATCTCGCCTTAGTCATCTTAACTTTTTTACCTTTATAAGAGGTAAAGGCACCAGGGTAGAGAGTAGTTCCTCTTATTAAATTATATATCTTTTCCCCCTTTTCACTCCAATTTATTTCCCCATCTTGTTTAGTCATTTTCTTAGCAAAAGTAACCAATTTACTTTCTTGGGATATTCTTTTTATCTTTCCTTCTTCTATCTTTTCTAAAAGTGTATTGATAATCTTAGCACTCAAATTAGATAATCTATCATAAAGTTCTCCGTAGGTTTCATCTGGTAAAATAGTTATTTTCTGTTGATCTATAATATCACCAGCATCTACTTTTTCATTCATAAACATAAAAGTTATCCCCGTCTCTTTTTCACCATTTATAATAGCCCGATTAATGGGGGCAGCACCTCGATATTTAGGTAACAATGAGGCGTGAATATTTAAGCATCCTACCTTAGGAATATTTAAAATATCTTTAGAAAGAATTTGACCATAAGCAACTACTAAAATAAGATCAGGGTCAAATTCTTTTATTTTTTTTATAGAATCATCATTATTAATATTTTCTGGTTGAAATACTTCTATTCCCCTATTAAGAGCAATTTCCTTAATGGGGGTAGGCAATATTTTTCTACCACGACCTTGAGGGCGATCCGGCTGGGTAATTACTCTTATTATATTTTCTTTACTATCTATTAATTTCTTTAAAACTGGTCCTCCAAAATCTGCTGTCCCCATAAAAATGATCTTAAGTATAAAAATCATCCCCTCTCGGTAAGTATCCAGAATTTTACTAATTCTTTTGTTTTTTAAATTTATTTAACAATAGCTGCCTTTTTACTTTCCCTATTCTATCCACAAATAAAATACCTTCCAAATGATCGATCTCATGCTGCAGTGCCCGGGCTATTAGACCCTCTTTGGTAATTTCAATCGGATCTCCACTTTCATTAAGTGCTTTTACGGTTACTTTTGATGAACGCTTAACCTCGCAATATACACCAGGAATACTTAAACAACCCTCTTCCTCTATAATTTCTCCCTCACTTTTAAGCAGCATTGGATTTACCAATACTATTAACCCCTCTTCCTCTCCGTCAATAATAATAATTCTTTTGGTTACCCCTACTTGGGGAGCAGCAAGACCTACTCCAGAAGCAGTATACATTGTTTCTGCCATATCTCTGATGAGATTCAATAATTTTGGAGTAATCTCTTTAACCGCTAATGATTTTTCTCTCAAAACAGGTTCTCCATATTCTTTAATTTCTAATATTGCCATCTTTTCCTCCTGGTTAAATACTACTTACGGGTTCGATAAATCGAACCTCTTGTCATTGCGAGGAGCAAAGCATAGAAAAATTATAACATCTTTACTGGGTCTACATCTATAGTTAACTTATTTTTTTGGTCGAAATGACTCAATAACATTTTATCATATCCTTCTTTAAATATCTGGTTAAATTTTTCTAAATCTTTTACTTTTATTATAAATTGTATTTGAAAGTGGTTTTTAGATTTCCGTAAGACCATATCTTCGGCACCCAGTAATTTAAATTCTGGGACTTCTTTAATTTGGGGGATGGAATTTAAATAATCAATTAGATGTTCTGCTCTCTTTTTAACGGTATCTTTTTCTTCCCCTTTAATCTCAATTTTAATAATATGAGTAAAGGGAGGGTAATTCAATTCTTTTCTCAATTCAACTTCTTTTTGATAAAAATAATGGTAATCTTGTTCTTTGATAGCAATGATACAATGATGCTCGGGATTAAAAGTTTGGATAATTACTTCTTTAGGAGAACTAATTCTCTTAAAAGAAGAAATAATCTCGCTAAGTAGTTGAAAGGTCTTTTCTCCTGAACGATAATCTGGTAAATTCAGCAATGTATCAGCAGAAATAATTCCTATTAAGTCTATATTGGTAAAATCTGCTCCCTTTATCACCATTTGAGTGCCTATTAATATATCGATATCTCCTTTTTTAAATTCTTCTAAGATTTGTCGATAATCATCATTTTTAATTAAGGAATCCCGATCTAAGCGCCTTATTTTAGCCCGCGGAAACATCTTTTTAATTTCACTCTCTAATTTTTGAGTTCCCATTCCTAAGGGACGAATATCTTTACTACCACATTTACTACAAACCTTCATTACTTCTGTCTTTTTCCCACAGTTATGGCACACCAGTTGAGCTTGTTTTTGAATATTTAAATGGTAAGAAAGAGAAGTATTGCAATCAGAACATTTAGGTATATAACCGCATTGGTTGCAAATCATAAAACTCGAAAAGCCCCTCTTGTTTAAAAAAAGTAAAATCTGTTTCTTTCTCTTTAAACTTCTTAAAATAGCTTCCTGAAGTTCATAGCTGATTATCTTTTTTTTAGACTTTTCTTTAGTCATATCTATTATTCTATTTTTTAATAAACTTTCATCTTTGGCATGGGAGATTAAATCCACCTCAAGATAATTCTTTTGAAGAACATTCTGGTAAGACTCAATGGATGGGGTTTCGCTACTTAAAATCAGGGGAATCTTCTCCAATTCTGCTCGTTTTAAAGCAACTTCTCGAGCATTATATCTTGGTGCCCTCTCTTCTTTATATAAACTGCTATTTTCTCGGTCAACAATAATCAGACCCAACTGATTAAAAGGCACAAATATAGTCGATCTCATCCCTAAAGCTATATCTACTTGTGAATTTCTTATTTTAATCCACTGAAAATATTTAGCTTTTTGATCAATCTTTTCATTAAAGACTACTATATTATCCTTAAATTCTTTTTCCAGCAATCTGGCTAATTCTGATAAATGAGACTCTGTAGGAGTTAATATAATAGCCTGCTTTCCCTTCTCTAATACTCTTCTGATACATCTGAAATAAAATTCCACCCTCCTGCTAAAGTCATTGTTGCGTATTAGAATTGCTTGAAACTTTTGCTTTTGGATAATTTTTTCTATATTTTCTAAGGGGGATTCTTTTTTTTCTTCTTCCGGAAATATATCTTCCTTATCCGGGGATTTAGCATCTTTAGATAGATGGGTTTTTAAGGGTGGAAAGTCTATTTTATCAAATTTGTTAAGCCAGGCCTTTCGGGTCGTCTTAGGCATAACATAATTTAGCGTCTTTTCCCAGGAACAGAGATAGTAATTAGAAATCCATTTGGTTAATCTTACTACCTGGGGAGTAAGTAGGGGTTTTTTATCCACTATTTGCAGGATATTTTTTAAGCTTTTTATATCTGATTCCGGTAAAAACCCCACCAGGCATCCGGTGGTTACCTTATCTCTAAAAGGTATTAATACTCTCATCCCTATAGATATTTGGTCTCTTAAATCTGGGGGAATACAGTAGTGAAATACTTTATTGAAATTATATTCTAAGATTACTATTTCTGCATATTTCTTTTCACCATACATATTAATAAACTCATTAATTCTATTGTTCACTTTATCTTTAGAATCTCATCTAAGATCTTTTCGGCTAGATTACTTTTGGGCATAAGGGGTAATTCTTGAACTACTCCTTTACTATTTATTAGCTTAGCTTTATTATCATCTGATCCAAATCCTGCTCCTTTTGCGGATATATCATTAGCTACAATTAAATTTAATTCTTTTTCCTCCAATTTTTTAAGGGCATTGCCTACTAAATTTTCAGTTTCAGCGGCAAATCCTACTAATATTTTATTTTTCTTTCTCTTCCCCAATTCATAAAGAATATCATAAGTTCTTTCCAATTCAATAACCAATTTTTCAGCTTCTTCTTTTTTAATCTTTCCCGAGAATACTTTTTTGGGTCGAAAATCAGCCACTGCAGCGGCTGAAATTATTATATCTGCCTCTGAAAAGTATTTAAAAACCTCTTTTTTCATTTCTTCGGCAGACTCAATTAAAACTGTTTTAATTCCTTTTAGGGCAGCTAAACAATTTGGTCCAGTAATTAAAATCACTCTTGCTCCTCTAGCCTGAGCAATTTTTGCTAAAGCAAAACCCATCTTGCCAGAAGAATAGTTAGAAATAAATCTTATTTTATCAAGGGGTTCTCTGGTACAGGAAGCAGTAATCAATACAGTCTTATTTAGATAATCCTTTTTAAAAGTTAAAGCATACTCAACTTTATCTACGATATCCCCAATATCTGCTAATCTACCCTCTCCTATTTCTCCGCAAGCCAAAGGACCATATTCCGAATCAATAAATTCATAACCTAAAGCAGATAGTTTTTTAACATTTTCCTGATAAATAGGGTTAGATATCATATTATTATTCATTGCCGGAGCAAAAACAACTCTCGCTTTAGAAGCTAGCACGGTAGTGGTTAACATATCATCAGCAATGCCCTGAGCAATTTTACCAATAATATTTGCTGTAGCTGGAGCAATTAATATTAAATCAGCCCATTGGGCTAAAGAAACATGGGTAACTTTTATTTTATCATTTAAAGAAAACAAATTATCTACCGTGGAATGTTCAGAAAGAGTAGAAAAGGTCAAAGGCTGTACAAATTTTGTGGCTGATTCAGTCATAATAACAAATACATCTGCACCTTTTTTCTTCAATAAACTTAATATTTCTGCTGCTTTATAAGCAGCTATACTTCCGCTAACTCCTAGCAGAATCTTCTTTCCTTTTAACACCTTTTTACCTCACCATATTTCGTATCTCGTTAAACCTATGGCTTCTGAATTTCATTTTTATTTATATCTTACTAATCACCTAACTCTAATTATTCCATACCCTTAATTATATTTTCTTTAATTATTTCCTCAGATTTTTGGGGTTCTTGAACTTCTTTAAGATACACTTCTCCTGCTTTTATCTCTTCTAAAGCAATTAAAATTGGCTGCTTATGTTTGGATTTCAGTAAAGGTTTACTACCAGATTGTAACTGCTTTGCTCTTTTGGCTATCAACATAGTTAATAAATATTTATTTTCTTTCACGCTTGGTTCTCCTTCTTCCTCTTAATAAAAATACATTATTTTTATAATTCAAATCTATTTTTAATAGCTTATTATCTTACATCTTTCCGCAATTACTATGGATTTTAGTTTTTTCATGGCCTCTTTTATATTATCATTAATTACTAAATAATTATAATTTTTCGTATATTTCATCTCTCTATGAGCGTCCTCTAATCTTTTTTTGAGGTCTTTTTCTTCTTCTGTCCTTCTTTTACGCAATCTATCTTCTAAATCCTTCCAGGAGGGAGGGGCTATAAAAATAAAAACACCATCAGGAAATTTTTTCTTAACTTGCATAGCTCCTTGTACATCTATTTCTAATAATACATCTTCTCCTTTTTGAAGTGTTTCTATTAAATAATTTATGGGAGTACCTTTGTAATCTCTATGTACTAAGGCCCACTCTACGAATTTATTCTCTTTTATCATCTCTTTAAATCTACCTTCGGATACAAAATAGTAATCTTTACCTTCTGCTTCTCCCTTTCGAGGAGCGCGGGTAGTCACCGAGACAGAATATTTTAAATCTGGAAAAATTTTAAATATTTTTTTTCGCAAGGTGTCTTTGCCTACCCCAGAGGGACCAGAGATAACAAACAGTAAACCTCTACTTGCTCTCGTATCTCGTATCTCGTATCTCGTATCTCGTTCAGAAAAAAAAGGTAAAAAGTCTTTTTCAGCGGTCATATTTAAAATTACCTACTTGGTAACACTTTTTTTAATTCAAGATTTTGTCCAGTGGGTTCAGTAAATCTATGGGCAATAGTATCAGGTTGAATGGAAGATAAAATTATATGATTACTATCAGTAATTATTATGGCTCTCGTTCTTCTCCCAGAGGTGGCATCAATTAATTTCTTCTGAATTTTTGCTTCTTCTTTTATCCTTTTCATTGGTGCGGAACCTGGATTCAAAATAGTAATAACTCTGGTTGAATTCACAAAATTATCAAAACCAATATTTACTAAATCATTTACCATTTTCAATATCTCCTCTTATTCAATATTCCTAGCTTGTTCTCTTATCTTTTCTAATTCACTTTTCGCTACTATAACTAAGGAAGTTATCTTTAAATTATTATTCTTTGAACCAATAGTATTGATTTCCCGATTTATTTCTTGGATTAAAAAATCCATCTTTCTTCCTGCGGATTCCTTAGAATTTATTAAATCATTAAATTGAGTAAGGTGGCTTTTTGTTCTAATAATTTCTTCAGTGATGTCACTCTTTTCAGCAAATATTGCTGCCTCTAATTCAATCCTTCCTTCATCAACATTTAAACCATTGGTTAATTTTTTTAATTTGCTTAAAAAATTGCCTTTATAATCCGGTAAAGATAATTTTGAATATTTTTCAATCTTGTCCATTAACTTTATAATCTTTTTTATTCTTTTCTTTATATCATTAATAAGAATTTTACCTTCTCTTTCTCTCATCTCCAACAAAGAATTTAAAGCCTCATTTGCTGCTTCCTCTATCCAAGGCCACATCTTACCAATTTCTTCTTCTTTTACCACTTGAAAAATATCTTTAAATTTAATTATAGAATCAATATCTATTTCATCTTTGAACTTATATTTTTCTTTTAAAATTTTTAAGGCTTCGTAATAAGAATTGAATAAGCTTTCGTTTAATATTACTTTTTCTTCTCCAGAATTATAGCATCCTACTTTTATTAATAGATTTACTTTTCCCCTGAATATCTTTTCTTTGATGAGTTTCTCAATTTTTTGTTCAATTTCTAAAGATTGCATCGAATTTTTTATCATAATATCACAATATTTATTATTTAAGGTTTTTATTTCTACTAAACATTCTTGGTCTCCTCTTTTAATCTTTCCTACTCCATAACCAGTCATACTTTTAATCAATTTTACTTCCCCTTACCAATTATATTTTTATAAATTATAAACTTCACATTAATTTTATGGTAATAGCTACTGCTTGTCAAATTAATCTTGAAAATGTTTAATATTCATTTATTTAAAAGAGAATAATTAATAAAAATTTATATTCTCCTCTTTTGCTTGATTATCTCTTTACAATAGATTATATTAAAATTAATATAATTAAAGATATTATAAATATTTTTTTACTATCATATTAATTAAGGAGATTAAAGTGTCTTTGGATAGTATAAGTTTAGAAGCCATCAGAAAAGAACTTCTGGATAAATTTAAAGATGGAAAGATAACCAATATTATTCAAACTAAAAAATATAAAATTATTATGGAAGTAAAACCTAATAATTTTTTAGTATTAAATGGTATAAATAAAAAAAGAGACACCTTTTATATTCATATTTCCATAGACCCATCATCTATGGAAATTTATTTTTCTGAATCCAAAAATACCAAAGAGACAATTAGCTCACCCTTTTTGAACTTACTCCAAAATCACCTTATCGGTGGAAAGATATTAGATATAAAACAGCCAGATTTTGACCGAATTTTGCATTTTATTATTCAACCCTACCTTAAATTTGGTCAAACCCAAAACCAAATACTAATAATAGAATTTATGGGCAAACACGGCAACATGATTCTTCTTAAAGAAAATACAATAATAGAAGGTAGTATAAAATTAGTAGATTCCATTATCAACAGATACCGAGAAATTTTGCCCGGTAAATTTTATATCCCTCCTCCTTCTCAAAATAAATTAAATCCTCTAAAAATTAACCGGAAAGGGTTTTTTAATATTTTTTACTCCCTGGAAGATAAAAGTTTAAACCTCTGGAAGCTGATACAGAACAATTTTATAGGTATAAGCCCACAGAATGCAAAGGAGATGGTTCTGCAGGCAAATTTATCCCCGGAAAAAGATGTTTCTAATGCTTCCCAGGTAGATTTGGAAATGCTCTGGACTTCTTTTGATAGAATTAAAAATAATATTAAAAATCACATTTTTCAGCCAACCATATTTTTAGATCCGCTATCCGAAAAGATAAAAGCCTATTCTCTAATAAATTCCATCCAGTTTCCTCAATGCCATAAGCGAAATTTTAAAGATGCGAATTCGTGCTTAGAATTTTTATTTACTGAACTGGAAAAAGAACGAGAAATTCTATCTATACAGAATAAGTTGGACCAGATAATCAGTAAAAATATGCTAAAAATAAATAATAAGATAAACGATTGCCAAAAAAAGCTTGAAGAAGTGAAAAATTGCGAAAAATATAAAATAAACGGAGAACTGATAAAAGCAAATCTTGCCGGCATTAAAAGAGGAGACAAAGAAATTAACGTCATCAACTATTATTCTCCTCGACAGGAAGATATAACTATACCACTAAACAATAAATTAACACCTTTGGAAAATGCCCGGTTATATTTTAAAAAATATAAGAAAACAAAAGATAGCTGGGAAATAATTTTAGAACAATTAAATAATAACCAGTTAAAGCTTGATCAATTAGCAGGATTTCATAAATTATATAAACAATATAGTAATTCTCTTCCTAACCTGCTCAAAATTTATAACGATTTAATGAAATTGGGATTATCTAAAAAAATAATTGTTCCCCTTAAAAAACAGGAAAAGAAAAAAAATAAGCTACTGCCGGCAAAATATATCTCCAAAGATGGCTGGGAAATCTATGTGGGGAAAAATAACCATCAAAATGATTTTCTAACCTTTAAATTAGCTTCTGGTAATGATATTTGGCTTCACCCAAAAAATATCCAAGGAGCCCATGTAATTATTAAAAATAGAGGTAATAAACAATCCCCTCCACTTGATACCTTAATTCAAGCTGCTAATTTAGCAGCTTATTTTAGTAAAGCTAAAAAAGAAAATAAGGTATTAGTTGATTATACTCTTAAAAAATATGTGAAAAAACCTAAAAATGCTAAACCGGGAATGGCTATTTATTCCCAGGAAAAAAGTCTTTTAATAAAAATAAATCTCCCCGAGATTAAAAATATGATTTCTCAAAATATCCAGTAATCATTATTTTTTAATCTCTTCTAAGGTAGTAATTAATTCTTGCATATCGTTCGGTAGAGGAGCCTGAAATTCCATATATTTCTTAGTAAAAGGATGAATAAAGCCTAAGATATGAGAATGTAAGGCTTGCCGTTTTATAGTTAATTCCTTCTTTCGGGGGCCATATACTTGATCGCCAACAACCGGGTAGCCTATAAAAGCCAGATGAACTCTTATTTGGTGAGTTCTACCGGTATGAATAACTGCTTCGAGTAAAGTATAGTTTAAAAATTTCCTTAATACCTTAAATTGGGTGATTGCTTCGCGACTATTCCCTTCAATTACTGCCATTTTATTTCTATGCTTTAAACTTCTACCGATTGGTGCATTAATAATTCCTGAATTATTCTTTATATTTCCATAAACCAAAGCAACATATTTCTTGGTGACCTGACGATTTTTTATCTGACTGGATAAATCGAGATGGGCGAGATCATTTTTTGCAACTACCATTAGGCCTGAGGTATCTTTATCTAGTCGGTGAACAATTCCGGGTCTAATTACTCCATTTATACCAGATAAAGAATCTTTACAATGATACAGTAAAGCGTTAACCAGAGTACCAGAATACACTTTTCCGGTAGGATGAACAATCATACCGGCTGGTTTATTAACCACAATCAAATATTCATCTTCATAAATAATATCTAAAGAGATTGGTTCTGCGTTAAGCTTTAATTCTTTCTCTTCGGGTGAATATAAATTTATTTTATCCCCCTTTTTTAAGGAATAACTTGGCTTAATTATATTATGATTTACTCTTATCTTACCTTGAAGAATTAAATTTTTAATTTGAGATCTGGAAGGATATATTTTTTCTTTAGTTAGATAGAGGTCTATTCTTATTTTGTCTTTATCCTGATAGGAGAGCATTTTTTCTTTTTCCATAATAAATAAAATCCTTTTTTAGCGTATAGCGTACAGCGTTTAGCGTATAAGATCTTTAAAACTTGTTGTTTTAAATACTCCTTGTTATCTTTTTATTATTTATATTTTATTCAAATATTTACTTCAACTATAATAATACGAAATAGGTTTTTATTCTGATTTCTGGCTTCTTTCTTTTTACGCTAATCTTTCTTTCTCTTTTTTAAAATATGCATATATATTAAGGAAAAAAATATGACCCCTAGACAAATAGTCTGAGTAATAGTTAAATAATTTAAAATTTTATTATTTTCATAAAATCTAAAAAATTCTATAGTAAAACGAGATATTGAATATAAGATTAAAAAACTTAAGAAAACATATCCATTATATTTTTTGTGCTTTTTAATCCACAGAAGAATAAAAAATATTAAAAAACCATATAAAGAAGAGTAAAGCTGAGTAGGAATTACCGGAAGAGTAGAGGAGCTTCCCGAGACAATTAATCCATCTTTTAACTGTTGCAGATATACCGGAGGCATATTTAAAGCAGGAAACTTTAATCCATATTTTTCTGATACTAAACCATAACAACATCCATTTAAAAAACAACCTATTCTCGCAATTCCTAACCCAATAGCAATAGAGGGGGCAACAATATCAGCATATTTCCAGAACGATATTTTACTTATTTTAACATACCACCAACATAGAATATAGGCCATTAAAAATCCTCCGAAAAAGCTTAATCCACCTTGCCTAAAATATAATATTCTTACCGGATTTTTTAAATAATAATCAAGATATAATAAAATATATCCTAATCTTCCCCCTATTAGCGCACCTAAAATAACATATAAACTTATATCTAAAATTCTTTCTGGATCTTCTCCATTTTTTTTTGCTTCCTGCATAGCTAAAAAAATACCTACAATAAAAGCTAAAGCAAGCATAACACCATAAGAATAGATAGAAAATGAACCAATGCTAAATAAAACTCTATACATTTAAATTTACTCCTTATCTTCTTCTTTCGAATGGAATAAAAAATGAATTAATAATATTAACATTCCGCAAACTATTGATGTATCAGCGAAATTAAAAATTGGCCATATTCTAAAATCTAAAAAATCTATTACCAGTCCTCCCATTCTTAGTCGATCGATAAAATTACCCATTGCACCACCTGAAATAAGTACTAAGGGGATAAACAAATATGAATCTTTTTGTACAATTTTTTTATAAATAAAAATTACTAAAAACACTGAAACAAAGGCTGCAATTATAAAAAATATGATTTGATATTTAAATAGTCCAAAGGCAGTTCGATTATTTTCTATATAAGTGATATGAAATACCCCTTTAATTATAGGTAGAGATTCATTGAGCTTCATTTTTTGTTGAATGAAAAATTTACTTATTTGATCAAATAATAGTACCAATGTTGTCCAGCCAATAAATCTTCTCATATTCCCTTTTCATTCCTTAAAATGATTATTTATTACTATAACACATTTATGGCAGATAGTAGGATGCTTTGTATCTTCCCCCACTGTTTCACTATAACACCAACATCTCTCGCATTTCTTACCCGGGGTTTTAGTTATTAATACTTTAAGAGTTGTAATTTCTTCCCCCGGATAGACCTCAGGTGGTGGGTTTTTTTCTCCATAAATTACTTCTACCTTAGAAACAATAAATACAGTTTCTAATTGATTGGTAAAAGAATTTAAATAATCATAGGTTTCTTTATCTTCAGTATAAATATTTACTTGTGCTTCTAAGGAATTTCCGATAAATCCTTCTTGCCTCTTTATTTCTAAGGCCTTTAACACATCTTTTCTTATCTTTAAAATTTTATCCCACTTTTGCTCTAAATCTTGGTGAACATATTCTTGGTTTATTTTGGGCCAGGAGGCAAGAAAAATACTGGCTTCATCTTTTTTGATTGCTCTTAAGTGTTGCCAGATTTCTTCTGCAGTAAAACTTAATACTGGGGCAATTAATTTAACTAAATCATATAATATCAGATATAATACTGTTTGAGCTGATCGGCGTTCTGTAGAATTCGAAAAAGAAGTATACAGCCTATCCTTAATAATATCTAAATAAAATGAACTAAGCTCAATGGCACAAAAATTATGAATTTCATGGTAAAGAGAGTGAAATTCAAATTTTTCATAATCTTCATTTACCTTCATAATTAAACTTTGAAAATTACTTAAGATTAGCCTATCTAATTCGGTAAGTTTGTCATAGGAAATTATATCTGTTTCAGGATTAAAGTCATATAAATTTCCAATAATAAATCGTACTGTATTTCTAATCCGGCGATATATTTCTACTAATTGATCTAATATCTTAGCAGAAATCCTAATATCGGTCTTATAGTCAGACGAGGCAACCCATAATCTTAATATATCAGCTCCGTATTTTTTAATAATTTCTTGCGGAGCAATGACATTGCCTAATGATTTAGACATCTTTTTACCTTCTGCATCTACAATAAAACCATGGGTTAAAACAGTTTTATAAGGAGCCTTTCCAAGAGCAGCCACTGAAGTTAAAAGTGAGGTTTGGAACCATCCTCTATGTTGGTCTGTTCCTTCTAAATATAATTCTGCCGGCCAATGCAGTTCATTTCTCTGGGTCAGGACTGCAGCATGGCTACATCCTGAATCAAACCAGACATCCATTATATCTTTTTCTTTCTCAAAATTCTTCCCCTGGCAATAGGGACACTGATAATCTTTAGGTAGAATATCTTTAGCAGACATAGCAAACCAAGAATCTGATCCTTTTTCTAAAAATAAATCTTTAATTAAGCTAATTGTTTCATTGTTAACTATGATTTCTCCACATTTTTTACAATAAAAAACTGGAAGAGGTACTCCCCATACTCTTTGCCGAGAAATGCACCAGTCAGTTCTACTCTTCACCATCTCATAAATTTTTTCTTTCCCCCAGATGGGAACCCAATGAACTTTTTCAATTTCTGATAAGGCTAAATCACGAAAAGCATCAATTAAAACAAACCATTGTTCAGTAGCACGAAATACTACTGGTTGCTTACAACGCCAACAGTGTGGATAAGAATGGGTTATTTTACCGACTTTTAATAAATTTCCATTTTCTTGTAGTTCTTTTATTACAGCGGTATTACCCTCTTCATAAGTTAATCCTTTGAACTTTCCAGCTTCTTCATTGAATCTTCCCTGACTATCCAGAGTGGTAAAGATGGGAATTTTATATTTTATTCCCATATCATAATCTTCTTGTCCATGTCCAGGTGCAGTATGAACACAGCCAGTTCCTTCCTCTAATAAAACATGGCTACCCATTATAATTATGGAGTCTCTTTCAAAAAGAGGATGTTTACACCTTATATTTTCAAATAATTTACCTTTTTCTGTTCCCATAATTTTATAATCAGTAATTCCAATTTCTTTCATTACTTCTCTTATTAAAGCAGAAGCTAATAGAAGATTCCCTTTTTCAGTTTTTACTAAACTATATTCAATATCTGGATGAAGGGCAATAGCCATATTTCCTGGAATTGTCCACGGTGTAGTAGTCCAAATAAGCACATAATTTTTCCCTAATTTACTTTCAGGAAATATTTCTTCTAAATTATCTTTTATTAAAAATCTTACATAAATAGAAAAGGATTCTTTATTATTATATTCTATCTCTGCTGCTGCCAGGGCTGTCTCGCAATGAGCACACCAATATACCGGTTTTAATCCCTTGTAGATATATCCTTTAGAAAACATTTGACTAAATATCTCTATCTGTTTTGCTTCATAAACAGGATCGAAAGTTAAATAAGGATTATCCCATTCACCCATTACTCCTAATCGTTTAAATTCTTCTCTTTGCACCTTAATATAGTGTTGCGCATATTCTTTGCATTTTCGCCTTAACTCAACTGGATCAATATCACTTAGAGTAACTTCTAAGTTTTTAGTAACCTGATATTCTATAGGTAGTCCATGAGTATCCCAGCCAGGAACATAATGAGCATTATACCCTTTCATTGATTTATACTTTGGTATTATATCTTTTAATATCTTATTATAAGCAGTTCCTATATGTATATTACCATTAGCATAAGGAGGCCCATCATGTAAAATATATTTTTTTAGATTTTTCTTTTTTTCTAATACTTTTTTATATATTTCCTGTTCTTCCCAAAATCTTAATATTTTAGGTTCTTCTTGAGCTAAATTAGCCCTCATTTTAAATTGTGTTTTCGGTAAATTTAAAGTATCTTTATATTCCATTTGAATCTCCCCCAAAGTTTTGCAATTAGATTATAATAAAAACCCCTTGCCGCGTAAAAAGAAAGAATTCTGCTTTCTCAATTAATTTTTTTTAATTTATTTAAAAAATCATCCTGATCAATATTATAAATTTTAATAAGTTTATTTCTGCTACTCTTTCCGGACAATATTTCAATATTAGAATTAGCTATATCAAAATACTTAGATAAATATAATATACATTTTTTATTGGCTTTACCTTCAACTGGCGGTGCAGTAAGGGCAATTTTTAAAGTGTCATTATATGCTCCGATAATTTTATTTTTAGATGAACTAGGAATAATTCTGATTTTGATGATAATATCATTACCAACAATTTTAAAACAATTATTTATATCGTTGCTCATTTTCTGTTTTTTCAGTTTTTATATTTCTGTTCAGGGCTACTTCTTTTATTTTATCTTCGGAAATTACTTTTTCAGTAATTTTATAATCCCCTTGTTCTTCAAACTCTTCACTTTCTAACATTTTCAAATATAAGTTCAACATTGATTTAAATTTTTCTTTAAACATAAATTTATATCTTCGCAGGTTATTAATCTCATTTTTTACTTCATCTTCTTTTTGAGATGCTTTTTGTTTAATTACTTCCGCCTCTATTTCTGCTTTTCTTACCATTACTTTTGCTTCATTTTCTACTCTTCCTTTCGTTTCTTCAGCAGATTTCTGCGCATTTAATAAAGCACTTCTCAAACTTTCTTCAATCTCACTAAACTCTTTTAATCTTTCTTTCATTTTTTCAATTTCTTCATCAAGTCTTACATTTTCATTTATTAATTCTTCATAGTCTTTTACTATTTTATCTAAGAAATCATCTACTTCTTCTTCGTTATAACCTCTAAATGATCTGCTAAATTCTTGTTGTTCGATATCCATCGGTGTAATTCTCATCCAATTTTCCCTCCTCATTTTATATTTCTGTTAAGTTTAATTTTATATTTTTTAAAGAGCTAGGTTAATAAGAATATTAATTATTGATCTCTGGAGTAAATTTATCAAAAAAAAGACAATTATAGGAGAAAGATCTAACCCCATACCTCCTAATGGTAAGATAATTCTAAAAGGTGCTAAAATAGGTTCTGTAATCTTATAAATAAATTGCACTACAAGATTATTACGCTCTAAAGGTATCCAAGATAAAACTATCCTCGCTAAAATTGCATAGCTATAAAGCCTAAATACTAAATTAATTATTTCAATTAATAAAAACATAAAATAATATTACTTTCTTTATTTATCAAATCTTAATTTTTATATCATATCATATAATTATATTATATTAAAATCCAAATATTCCTCTACCAATTCTAACCATATTGGCACCTTCTTCAATGGCTATTTCAAAATCATCGGTCATCCCCATAGAAAGATAGTCCATTTTTATATTTTTTATATTTTTATCCCTTATTCTCTCAGATAATTCTCTAAGCCTTCTAAAATATGGGCGAACTTCTTGTTTATTTTTTGATATAGGTGCTATAGTCATTAAACCTCTGACCCTTATTCCAGAAAATTCAGAAATTTCTTTTAAAAAAACTTCTATTTTTTCTGGATTATATCCATATTTGGTCTCCTCGCCAGATATATTTACTTCAATTAAAACATCTATGGTTTTCTTAAATTGCACTGAACGCTTATCTATTTCCTTAGCTAATTTTATGCTATCTACAGAATGAATAAGATCAAATATCTCTACAGCATACTTTACTTTATTAGTTTGTAAATGACCTATTAAATGCCATTTTACTTCTGTAGTTAAAACTTGGTATTTTTTCTTAGCTTCCTGTACTTTGTTTTCACCAATTATTTTAACTCCCTCATTTATTGCTTCCTTGATTTGTTCTAAAGTTGCCGTTTTAGTTACTGCGACTAATTTGATTTCCTGAGGATCTCTGTTTACTTTCAATGCTGTTTCTTTAATTTTTTTATTAATTGTCTCTAAATTATCTTTGACTGTTCCCATAAGCTATAACCTTTTTTTATTTGTTTTTTGCTTTCTGATTATTTAAAATAAAAAATATAAACATACATGCAATTAATTTTAAAGCCTTAAAGTTCTATATTTCTTTATCGCTTTTATCGCTTTCGGAATAATTTTTTATTCTTTCTCCATTAACTATATAAACTACTCTTTCTGCCAAATTGGTAGCATGATCGGCAATTCTTTCAATATTATTAGAAACAAAAATCAAATGAATTGCCCTGCTGATAGTACGAGGATCTTCCATCATAAAAGTTAAGAGTTCACGAAATATCTGTTTATCCAAATCATCAACCGTCTTATCTCTTACCCATACTTCCTTGGCTAACTCTACATCTCCGTTAAAATAAGCATCTAAGGCATCTTTTAACATATTTTGAGCAATCTTTGCCATACGAGGAATATCTATTAAGGGTTTTACCATAGGTTTGGTAGATAGATATTGGCTAGCCCTAGCTATATTTACGGCATGATCTGCTACTCTTTCTAAATCAGATACAGTCTTATAACCGCAACCGATCATCCTTAAATTTTTAGCAATAGGGTGGCGCAGGGCAATCATCTGCAAACACTGTTCCTCTATGTCTAATTCCATCTGATCAATCTTATCATCATTCTCTATTACTCTTACTGCTAAATCTATATCCTGCTCAATTAAAGACTTTATGGCTACGTTAATTGCTTCTTCTACTAAATTGGACATCTTTACTAAGTTTTCCTTTAAGTCTATAAGTTCGTTATTAAAATATGCCTTTTTCTCTTTTACATTCTCTTTTCTAATCATAATTTTTTATCCTTTGCATTATATTCGTATATCGTATCTCGCATCTCGTATCTCGCATCTCGTAAGAGAAAAATTCTAGTTACTCAAATATATTAAATTTTTTAACTCTTTACTAGATACGATTCACGAGATACGATATTTAACTTAAGCTTAATATATCAAAAATAATACAACTTTTCAATGATTTTAACTTTTAGGCAATATTTATAATTTTATAATTATTTTACAGTAATTTTTTTCATCAAACATTTATAAATAAAAAACCATATCATTATCTCTTATTTAAAAATTAATTTATCTTATTAAACAAGATAATCCTATGGTTTTTTAAATCTGCCTATTAATTTTCAAAATATTTATTTACTTAGAAACTAATCTTCTCTTCAAAACAGCACCCCCTAAATAGGCCTCTTGGACTTTTTGATTGCTTCTTAAATCAGAAGCTAACCCAGCAATAGTTATATTTCCAGTCTCTAATATATATCCTCTATTAGCAATACTAAGTGCCTTACGAGCATTTTGTTCTACTAATAATACCGCGATACCCTGACTATTAATTTCGCGTATTATTTTGAAAATTTGCTTTACCAATAAAGGGGCTAAACCCAAGGAAGGCTCATCTAAAAGTAGCATCCTAGGATTGCTCATTAATCCTCTTCCAATAGCCAACATTTGTTGTTCTCCACCAGAAAGCGTCCCTGACAATTGATTTTTCCTCTTTTCTAGAATGGGAAATAAATTATATACTCTTTCTTTTCTCTCCGCAACTACCTTTACATTTTTTCTATCGATAAAAGCTCCCAAATTTAGATTTTCCTCAACAGTAAGAGTGGTAAATACCTTTCGACCTTCGGGTACGTGAGAAATACCTTTTATAACTATTGTAAAGGCTGGAACATTATTAAGCTCTTCTCCTACAAATTGAATCTTCCCTTTTTTAATAGGTAATAAACCAGAAATTGCTCTTAAAAGAGTACTCTTCCCAGCACCATTTGCTCCTAGAACAGTGACTATTTCACCCGCGTTAACTTCTAATGAAATTCCTCTAAGGGCTTCAATTGAGCCATAAAAAATTTGTAGATCTTTAATTTTTAATAGCGATTTCATATAATTATATTTCCCCCTCTTCTTCTTTCCCCAAGTAAGCTTCAATAACCAGAGGGTTCCGATAAATATCTTCCGGTACTCCTTCTGCAATCTTCTTCCCTTCGTCCATAACTGTAACCCAATCAGAAATTCCCATAACTACATTCATATGATGTTCAATAAGTAAAATAGTCAGATTTTCTTTTAACAGACCTTTAAGAAAATTCATCAGATCTTCTGACTCTTTATCATTTAAGCCGCTACTTGGTTCATCTAAAATCAGCAAATCAGGATTAGAAGCCAAAGCTCGAGCTATTTCTAACATCCTTTGATTGCCATAAGCAATATTTTTAGCTAATTCATCTTCAAATTTCCACAATCCAACTTGTTGAAGTAATCTTTTAGCTATTTTTCTAATTTCTGATTCCTCTTTCTTCTGATAGGAAGTTCCAAAAATAGAAGACCAGGTTCCTTCTTTGCTGCAACAATGTTGACCAGCCATTACATTCTCCAAACAAGTCATATTAGAAAAGAGACGTATATTTTGAAAGGTGCGAGCAATCCCTTTGGTTACAATCCCATGAGGCTTTTTTCCACCAAGATCTTCTCCTTTAAAAATTACTTTTCCACCATCAGCTTGATATAAACCCGTTATTACATTAAAAACAGTAGTCTTTCCTGCTCCATTAGGGCCTATTAGGCTGCTAATCTCTCCTCGGTTTACCTTAAGGTCAAAATTGTTAACTGCAATCAGACCACCAAATTTTTTAGTTAATTTTTGAGTTTCTAAAACTACCTCTTGAACCATATTAATTCTTTTTTTTACCGCCTTAGATTCAACTAGTTTCTCTGTATTCAAATTACTATCTTTAAACATTATCTTCTCCTGCTTTAGTTAGAAGTGATTTAAATTCTAAACTACCTCTTTTTCTAGGCCAAATACCCCCTGGTCTAAATATCATCATAATTACCATTGCTGCTCCAAATATTAACATCCGGTATTTGGCAAAAGCGCGAAATATTTCTGGAAAAAGGCTAACTGCCGCCGAGCCTATTATTACACCAGGAATAGAACCCATTCCTCCAATAAGAACAATACAGAAGAGCATACAAGATTCCATAAAACTAAAACTTTCTGGAGATACTATCATTAATTTACTAGCATATATATTACCAGCTACTCCGGCTAAACCCGCCCCTAACACAAAAGCTAATAGTTTATAGTATCTAACATCAATACCCGTCGATTCAGCAGCAATTTCATCTTCACGAATACAATTCCAGGCTCTACCTACCCTAGAACGTTGTAGATTTATAAGAGCAAAGATGGTCAACCCTACTACTATCCAAATTACAAAGTAAGATTCAATAGAGGAATCAATTATTAAAGGACCTCCCAAAGAAAGAAAATCTATCCCAAAAACTCCATTTGGTCCCCCAGTAATGCCGAAGGGGTTATTAATAAGGATTAATCTAATAATCTCTCCCATACCAATAGTAACAATACAGAGATAATCTCCTCGTAAATGAATAATGGGAGAACAGACTAACCAGGCAAAACCGGCTGCTGTCAGAGCACTTACTGGCATTAAAAAAATTATGGGAATACCAAAATGGGTGTTAAGAATTGCTGTAGTATAGGCACCAATAGCCATAAACCCCATATGTCCCAAATCAAATAGACCTACTTCACCTAAAACAAGATTCAAACTTAAGCCGAGGAGAGCATAAATTCCGAAGAAAAAGAAGACATCAATCCAATAATTATTCATCATAAAAGGGGACACTGCTAATAATGCCATTACTACAAAAATAAACCAGTTTTTTAAAATAATATTTTCATTTAATTTCATTATATTTACCCTTTTATACCTTTTCTGCAACTTTTTCGCCTAGAAGACCTCTGGGACGAAAGATCAAAACTAATATTAAAACTAAAAATACAAAAACATCTTTATAAGCTGTGGAAACATAAGCAGAACCTAACATTTCAAAGATTCCTAAAAGGAGTCCTCCTACCATTGCCCCTGGAATATTACCAATACCCCCTAAAATTGTGGCGGTAAAAGCTTTTAATCCATAGTTCCAACCCATAGTAAAACTGATTTGACGATAATACATTCCTACCATTACTCCAGCTATTCCACCTAAGGCAGGACCTAAAGTAAAGATAAAGAATATTACAGTATTAATATTTATGCCCATTAAGGCAGCAGTGTCTCTATCTAAAGCTGAAGCTCTAATAGCTGACCCAAAGGTGGTCTTTTGAATTATATAATATAACAGGGCTAATAATATAAAAGAAAGGATTAAAATAATTATTTGAAGAAGAGTAAAATGAATTCCACCCATTTCAAAGTGTACAGTAGGTACGACGTTTACAGAATAAGCTTGATAACGTGGACCCCAAATTACCATAATCATATTTTGTAAAAAAATTGATACACCTAAAGCAGAGACTACTGCCGGAAGCCTACCTGCTGGATAAATCGGTCGATAGGCTATTCTTTCTACTATTATACCAGCTGTGCCTATGCCGATTGCGGCTATTAACATAGCCGCAATCATACCTGCTGCCAAACCTAGATGAGAGGTTACATAGGCATTTCCCCATACGAGGAGGGTAAAACCAAGGTAGGATCCTAAAGTAAATAAATCTCCATGGGCAAAATTAATTAATTTCATTACTCCATATACCATAGAATACCCTAAGGCAATAAGAGCATAAAATGAGCCTATGGTTAACCCATTCAGCATCTGCTCTAAAAAAATTCTCATCTTTAACCCCTTACCTTTTTATTT
>Ga0209609_10000256_pt1 | contig 31988 bp, 32 predicted proteins | sample LakKivw325mmetaG_FD_184136 | JGI IMG/M metagenome (GOLD analysis project Ga0209609, IMG submission 184136) | Anoxic lake water microbial communities from Lake Kivu, Rwanda to study Microbial Dark Matter (Phase II) - Lake Kivu water 325m metaG... | ecosystem: Environmental > Aquatic > Freshwater... | reverse complement strand
GGGCGGCTCGCTGCTATTCCCCTTCTTTGCCTTGTATGTAACCAAAAAATTCAGCGTCGGCATGACCGAGGTGGGCGGACTGTTCGCCATCTGGTCGGCTGCCAGTTTCATTGGCGGGTTTCCTGGCGGCGCGCTGACCGACCGCCTGGGGCGAAAGGGGATGATCATATTCAGCCTGGCGGCAACCTCCTTCGCCAGCCTGTCGCTGGGTCTGGTCAACACCATCGGGCTTTTCTTCGTGGTGGGATTCATATCCGGCATTTTCACCGAAATCGGCAGCCCAGCCTATCAAGCCATCGTTGCTGACATCTTGCCGGAAGAAAAGCGTACCCAGGGGTACGGCATCATCCGGGTTGCATTCAACCTGGCGGTCGTTTTTGGGCCGGTCATCGGCGGGTTTATCGCCACGCGTTCGTACCTGGCGCTCTTCATCACCGACGCGGTCATCAGCCTGGGCGCGGCGGCGGTCGTTCTTTTCGCCATCGCGGAGACCAAGCCTGAGGTCCGGCCCGGCGCCGAGCCGGAGACGGCAGCCGAATCCTTCGGCGGCTACCTGCACGTGCTGCGCGACGCACCGTTCATGGTGTTCGTCATCATCAGCACACTGGCATGGCTGGTCTACATGAACATGAACACCACGTTGGGTGTTTACCTGCGCAACGTACACAGCATCCCCGAATCGGGCTACGGCTGGATCCTCAGCCTGAACGCGGCGATGGTGGTGCTGTTCCAGTTCCCGATCACGCGACGCATCGAGAAGCGAGCGCCCATGCGCATGATGGCATTCGGCGCGGCGCTGCTGGCGGCCGGCTTCGCCATGTACGGTTTCTTCTCCGCCTACGTCATATTCTTGGCAGCGATGGCGGTCATCACGGTCGGCGAGATGGTCATGATCCCAGTCTCGACCGCGCTGATTTTTCGGTTCGCCCCGCAAGAAATGCGCGGACGTTATAGCTTCGTGTATGGGCTTTCCTGGGGGGTCTCGTTTGCTGCCGGGCCGGTCCTGGCCGGGCTGATCTTGGATAATCTCGATCCAAACTGGCTGTGGTATGCCTGCGGGCTGCTCGGCATAGTAGCCGCGCTTGGATTCCTGGCCCTGGATCGGCGCAACCACGCGGCAGCCGCACAGGAAAGAGGTGCGAAATGAAATGGAACGGGGGTACGAACGGCCAATGGGAGTATGCCACTGGGATTTTCACGACAATGTTGGACTTGCTGACAGACCTGCGGCGATAATCAATCAAAAATCCCGGCGTACCGAACGCCGGGAGACTGCTTTCTCACACCGATTGCTGCCCCTGCGCAATTCCCTGTAGCGGGGAGCCTTTTCATTTACATCCAACGACATTCCAAAGTGTTGTAGCACAGCAAAAGAGCAGAATGTTTCGCTTGCAATTTGTTCGAAAGGGCAGAAAGGAGAGGAACACGAACTCATGAGGCATTCCAAGAATCATTTTCAGAAATCCGGTCGTTCATTCGAAAAGGAGATAAACCATGAAACTCAACATTTTTATGATCATCACCGCCATCATCGCGGCCCTCTTCGGCCTGGCATTCTTGCTAGTGCCTGTCCAGACCATGTCCATGTACGGTGTCACTCTTGACATCCCTGGGCAGTATCTCGGAAGATACCTGGGCTCGGCCTTCCTCGGTCTCGCGGCGATAATGTGGTTCGCAAGAAGTGCCACAGGGGACAATGCGCTACGCGCTATCCTGCTGGGCGGCTTTGTCGTCACCCTGACCGGCTTCGTTGTTGCACTGTTCGACAAATTCCTTGGAGTGGGGAACGTGGTCGTCTGGTCCACTGTCGTGATCTACCTCCTCCTGGCAATCGGCTTTGGCTACTTCTACTTTGGGAAGCCGAAGTAACCGATAAACCGATACAACAATGCTTCCGAACCGATCATGGTTCGGAAGCATTGCTTTTCCATAGAGGGGAGCGATAACGCTATTTCACCAGTTGTTCAAGCATCGCCGTGGTCAGCGACTTGGGACGCTCGATGGGCTGGCCCAGGGCGCGCGCCCAGACCAGGTTGGCGGTCACTCCAAGCGCGCGGCCGACGCCGAACAGCACTGTGTAGAAATCGAACTCGCGCACGCCATAGTGATATTGCAGCGCGCCGCTGATGGCATCCACATTGGGGGCTGGATTCTTGGCCTTGCCCTGTTCTTTCAACACCTGCGGCACGACCTCGAAGACTATGTCGGCGATCTGCACCAGCGTATCGTCTGGGAAGCGTTCTTTGGCGAACCTCATTTGGGCGGTGAAGCGCGGATCCGGGACGCGCAGCACGGCGTGCCCGTAGCCGGGGATGACCTTGCCGCTTTCGAGCGTATCCCAGGCGTACTTGCGAAGCTGCTCCTTGCTCGGCACGCCGCCAAACAATTCGCGCACGCCGATCAGCCAGCCCAGGCATTCCTGGTTCGCCAATCCATGTAGCGGGCCAGCCAGTCCATTCAAGCCAGCCGAGAAGGCATAGTAGGCATCCGCCAGCGAAGAGCCGACCAGGTGCGTGGCGTGTGCGCTGACGTTGCCGCTTTCATGGTCGGAGTGGATGATGAAGTACAGGCGTGCCAGCTCCTCGTAGCCCTCCTCCTTCATGCCCATCATGCGGGCAAAGTTCGCGCCCCAGTCCAGATTCGGATCTACCTGTGGAATTTCGCCACCGTTGTACTTCAGGTTATAGATAAAAGCCGCAATGACGGGCAGCTTGGCGGTCAGGTTCAGGCTGTCCTCCAGCATCGGCTCCCAGTATTCTTCCTTGCGCATACCCTCGTGATAGCGGCGGGCGAACTCAGACTGGGTTTGCAGCGACTGTACCGCCAGTGTGAAGAGCGTCATCGGGTGAGTTTCCCTGGGCATGGCGCGCAGTGCATCGTAGACATGCTGCGGAATGGCGCTGCGCCTGGCCCATTCCGCCTCGACGGCGCAAGCCTGTTCTTCCGTCGGAATCTCGCCCACCAGCAACAGGTAATACAAACCGCCAACGAGAGGCATTTTGGCGCCACTTGGCTTGGGCAATTTCGACAAAACCTCAGGGATGGAGTAGCCCCGGAAGCGGATGCCCTCCGCCGGGTCCACGTACGAGATGTCCGTCACCATGACCTTGGCGTCGCGCATCCCGCCATAGATCTGGCCGATGGTGACCTGGTCCACCACCACATCGCCGTGATCTTTGACCAATTTCTTGACGCGCTCGCGCCATTCCGGGAGCTGCGCGGCAATCTTATCGTGCAAGATCATCACCATACCTCCAAAAACCCTTACCCCCGGCCCCTCTCCCAACCCTTCGGCTCCGCTCCCTGGCCTGACCGCCAGGGCAGGCAGGGCGGGCTTTGGGAGAGAGGTGCAGGGGCGAGGGGAATCAGATCTTTACCAACTGATGCAACACGCCGATGCTCTCCTTAACTGAGGCGGCCGATTTCTTCAGGGCAGCCTTTTCGTCATCGGTGAGCTTATACTCGTGAATCTTTTCGACGCCCAGCCGTCCCAACTGCACCGGAACACCAAAAAAGATATCTTTCAACCCATACTCGCCTTGCATGTAAGCCGCTGCCGGGACGATCAGGTGCTTATCCTTCAAAATGGCTTCAGCCATTTGAGCAATGGCCGCTGCGGGCGCGTAATAGGCCGAGCCGGTCTTGAGCAGGCTGACGATCTCGCCGCCGCCCTTGCGGGTGCGCTCGACGATGGCAGCCAGACGGTCAGAGGACAGGATCTCGTTCAATGGGATGCCGGCGACGTTCGAATGGCGCGTCAGCGGGACCATTTCGTCCCCGTGGCCGCCGAGCACGTAACAGGCGATGTTCTCCACGCTGACGCCGGTCTCCAACGCGACGAAGGCGCGCATCCGCGCCGAATCCAGGATGCCTGCCTGTCCCACCACGCGTTGAGGCGGCAGCTTGCCGACCTTCATCGTTAGGTAAGCCATTGTATCCAGCGGATTGGTCAGAACGATAAATATGGCTTCTGGCGAATACTTGAGCGATTCGCGCGTCGCCTTGCCGACGATCTCGGCGTTAGTCGTCAACAGGTCTTCGCGGCTCATCCCCGGTTTGCGTGGGATGCCAGCCGTGATGACGACAATATCCGAGCCTTTGGTGGCAGCGTAGTCGTTGCTGCCCACCACGGCGACATCCTTGCCGAGTACTGGCATAGCCTCCAGCAAGTCGAGCGCCTTGCCCTGCGGCATCCCCTCGACCACGTCCACCAGCACCAAGTCAGCGATCTCGCGTTCCGCCAGCCAGGCCGCCGATGTGGAGCCGGTCATCCCGGCGCCGATAACGGATATTTTGCTCATTTTGCCTCCATAAATTCTGGAATGCAGCCGCTTGCTGCTGCAAATGCGGAAGCTTGCTTCCGCAGTCCAAAGAGTGATTTATACTACAGAGTTGACCAGAATGGTATGATTTTTGTCACAAAAAAGAGGCGGGATTCTATCCCGCCCCCGATTATTTGCTTTCATGCTCCAAAAATCTTGTTGCCATGATGGCCGCCGCCGCACCCATGCCGGCCGAGGTGATCACCTGCCGGAAGATCGGATCGCAGGCCTCGCCGGCCGCGTAGACGCCCGGCACGCTGGTCTTCATCTTGTCATCCACTTTGATGTAACCTTTCTCCATTGCCAACTGTCCTTCGAAAAGCTGCGTGTTGGGCGTGTGGCCGATGAAGATGAAAATGCCATCTGTCGGCGTAGTCGTCTCCTCGCCGGTTTTTACGTTCTTCAGGCGTACGGCCTCGACTTTCTCCTTGCCGACGATTTCAGCCACAACTGTATCCCAGATGAAGTTCATCTTAGGATTTTCCTGCGCCCGCTTTTGCAGCACTGCGCCAGCGCGCAAACTGTCGCGCCGGTGGATGACCGTCACCGAGGAGGCATAGCGGGTCACGAACAGGCCCTCTTCCAGGGCCGAGTCCCCGCCGCCGACCACGACCACTTTCTTATCCTTGAAGAACCAGCCATCGCAGGTGGCGCAGTACGAGACTCCTTTGCCGGTCAATTCGGCTTCGCCGGGAACGTTTAAATGGTTGGGGTTGGCTCCGGCAGCGACGATGAGCGCATCAGCGGTGTACTCGCCGTTATCGGTCGTGACCCTGAACGGCCGCTGCGAAAGATCCACCGTGTTGGCCGAATCGAACTCGACGCGCGCCCCGAAGCGTTCGGCCTGCTTTTGGAAGAGGTCGCCCAGCTCCGAGCCGCCCACGCCTTCGGGGAAGCCGGGATAGTTCTCGATGGTATAGGTCAGCGCGACCTGGCCACCGAGCTGCATCCCGCTGAGCACCAGCGGCTGGAGTTCGGCGCGCGCCGCGTAGAGTGCGGCGGCTAGTCCTGCCGGGCCTGCGCCGAGGATGAGCACCTTGACGTGCTGGGGATCGGCTTTGGAAGTGGAGAATCCGCTCAAGTTGAACATTTATCACCTCACGCGATTGCATTGTATCAGATGCGGAGAAGGGAGGAAAGTTGCAATCGCTGCTCCATTATATTCACGACAAAGGCATTGCAAAATTGTGCGCCGGACTTGAGAAGAATAAACAAACCATGATATAATATCCTTACAAGTATAGTTCGATAAGGAGACGTAAAATGGAAACTGCTACGATTTCGACCAAATACCAGATCGTCATTCCGCGAAAAATTCGGGAAGCTTATGAAGTCAAACCCGGATACAAGGCTGTCTTTATCCCGTTCGAGAATACCCTGCGTGTGTTTTTCGTCCCGCCGATCCAGCAGGCGCGCGGTATGTTTCCCGGGCTGGATACCAGCGTAGAGCGCGAAGAGGAGGATCGGGTATGAATGTGGTCGATTCCTGTGGCTGGCTGGAATATTTCGCCAACGCCAGCAATGCTGACTTCTTTGCACCTGCCATTCAAGATGAAGAGCATTTACTCGTACCCTCCATCTGCTTGTACGAAGTGTACAAATGCCTTCACCAGCAAAATGGCAAGCAAGCAGCGCTCGAAGGCATCAGCCGCTTGTATCGCGGCAATATGATCGAGATCAGCGATGAAATTGCCCTGCAGGCAGCGCAACTCTCTATCGAAAAAAGCTTACCGATGGCAGATAGCATCATCCTTGCCACAGCCCGCGCCTACGATGCGGTACTCTGGACCCAAGATGAACACTTCGAAGAGATCGAAGGTGTAAGGTACATAAAGAAAAAAGCGTGATCCAAATCCAAGGTTAGTACAGAGGGCTGCTATCCTCTCAAAAGGAGGTGTTCATGAGCCCCACCAAGATTGTCTTTCCTCTATTGATCCTGCTCATCATGGTGCTGGCGTGCAATTTACCAGGGGAGGATTCCCCAACATTACTCCCCCTGGGGGCATACGGCAACCTTGATGCACTCGATGTCGAGCCATCGTCAGGGAATGGACAATTTCGCGCTAAGCTACTGTACTATGAAGGTGCTGAAAGTATCTGGGTGACCTGTGCTTATACGCTGAAAGACTCGGCGACCTTTATTCCCGTGATCATCGGCACATTCCAAACCGAGCAGGGCGGTGGAAACAAAAGCCTCACTATGGATTTCAGCGAAACCAGACCAGGCCAATATCTGGCTTATTGTGAAAGCGGCGGACAGGAATTGGAGCAGGGATTCCGGGTCGTTTCGCCTTATTCCGGCAGCTATTCATGCCAGGATTGCTTCTCTTCCGCGTGGACGGATGTGACGGCGATACCTCAGGCGCCCCGCCGCATGGGCGGGAATCACATCAGCATCACCATCAATGATGATGGGCTGGTCACCGCCGCGAACATTTACGTCGAAATCTTTGGCACGCCGCCGGATTACTGCGTCATTACGCGTTACGTCTTTGAGGCGGTCGAGGCAAGTGGTGCCGTAAATCACGAAACGAAAGAGTTGGCGGTGGATTTCCTCAAAGGTGTGGAGACCTATGAACGCAGCGGGGGAGGCCAATGCGAAGCGCCGCAGGTGATCGTACAACCGGTCATGCGTTTCGATTTCGCCTTCAATGACCTGGGAGACTTGCTGCTCTGCTCCGCTTTGAGGAAAGGCCAGGATTGCCTGGCGAGCCTCTATGCGGTCTTGAAGAAGGAGTAAAAATGCAATCCGGGAAAGGATTGAAAATCGCCGCTCTGATCCTCCTGGGATTGGCGACCGCTGTCTTGCTGCTATTCGGGATCGGCGAGATGGCTGGCGGGGATTGGAGCGGGATCGGTCACCTGATCCCGGCGGCCCTCATCGGCCTGCTGACGTGGCTAGGCTGAAAGCGGATGGATGAGATCAAGGTAAGAGACTTATCAGAAGAAAGCGCAGAGGATCTGTGTCGAATATGCGTGCCGGTCACAAGAAGGGATGACCCAGCATTCGTAATCGGCATAGAGCTAAAGAGGAGATGGGCGGCGGACATGCTTCAAAGGTGGGGAGTTTGTGCTAAACTCGCCTACGTGGGGCCTGTGGCCGTCGGCCTCATCCAGTACGAACCCGTTCCTGAAGAGAGGGCTGTCTACATCCACTGTATCTATGTGCCCGAGCAGGAGTACTGGCGAAAAGGGATTGCAACACGACTGTTATCCACTTTGGTGGAAGAAATGAAAAGACCCAAGGTTTGGTTTGACAATAAGCCAGCAAGAGCGCTGGTAATAAAGACTTTCCCAGGGGAGAAACCCGGACAATATCCAGCATGCAGTTTCTTTATCAAGATGGGGTTCAAACAGGTGGGGGAGGACCCAAACTTCTTGTACGCTCCTCTTGAGCAAGGTTTTATCTATCGGCCGATCGAAAGGAAAGCGGTTGAATATATGCCCCAAGCAGAGGATCGGGGCAGGACAGTAATCATCTATGGCCCGTCGTTTTGTCCTTTTGCTTACGCTTTCCTGAAAAAGGGGGAACAAGCAATTCAAGAGATTGCGCCCGGCCTCTCAGTCCGATGGATAGATCGGTCAGAAGAGCCAGAGGAGGTCAGCAAGCGTGGGTGTTTCGAGGGGTTCGTCGTGAATACCCGACCGATCAAGTCTTTTGTGCTCGACAAAGAAAGTTTTCAGAGAGAAGTTGAGAAGGCACTTTCCAGCCATTAATAGTACCGTCCAATCAACGCTTTCAGCCGATGTGCGCTAGCTCCATATGCGGCTGATGCAGATCATGAATTTTTCCGCAGATGAAGGATAAAAGCAGCGCATAGCTTGTGTACGACTTTTTTCTCGCTTCTTACTTCGCAACTTGATCCGTTATCTCCAGCGCCTCATCCAGCACGTCGAACCCTTCCTTCAACTGCTCCTCAGTGATGATCAGCGGCGGGATGATCAGGGCGGTGTGCCAGTGGGTATAGAGGAACAGGCCGTGATCCAGGCAGACCTTGCGGAAGGTAACCATCTCCGGCGAGGAGCCGTTCCAGGGAGCCATCGGCTCCTTTGTCTTTCTGTCCTTGACCAGCTCAATGATGCCGAATAGACCGATATTGCGCACCTCTCCCACCGAGGGATGTGCCTCGCCCAAATCCTTCAACATGCGGTTCAGCACCGGACCCATCTCCGCCGCGTGCTCGACGAGCTTATCCTCCCGCATCACCTGGATGTTGGCAATCGCCGCTGCCAGCGAGATCGGGTGCGAGGTGTAGGTCAGCCCAGACTCGAAGGTGCGCTCGTTGAACGCGGCTGCGATCTCCGGCTTCATCGCCACCGCGCCAAGGGGCACATACGCGGAGGTGAGACCTTTTGCCATCGTCATGATGTCGGGGACGACGTTCCAATGATCCACCGCGAACCACTTGCCGGTGCGCCCAAAGCCGGACATCACCTCGTCAGCGATCAGCACGATGCCGTATTTGTCGCACAGCGTCCGCACGCCCTGCAGGTAGCCTTCGGGCGGGATGATGATGCCGTTGGTGCCAGTCACCGTCTCCATCAAAATCGCTGCAATCGTCTCCGGCCCTTCGTAGCGGATGATCTCTTCGAGGTGGTTGAGATAATCCTGGCAGAAGTCGGCTTCGGAAATGTCCAGGTTGGCGCGGTGGAAGGTGGAGCGGTAGCGGTACGGGTCGAGGAAGTGGACAACGCCTGGCATCAGGCCCGGCTCCCAGGCCACGCGGCGCGGGTCGCCGGTCAGCGCCATCGCACCGGCGGTCGCGCCGTGGTAGGAGCGGTAGCGGGTGAGAATCTTGAACTTGCCCGTGTAGCCGCGCGCCAGTTTAACCGCGTTCTCGTTGGCGTCCGCCCCGCCGAGGGTGAAGAGCACCTTGGTCAATGCGCCGCCGGGCGAAATCTCGGCCACCAGTTTGCTGGCCAGGGCGCGCACTTTGGTCGTCATGCCGGGCGCAGCGTAGGGCAGTTGGCGCGCCTGGTTCACCATCGCCTCGATGACGCGCTCGTCGCCGTGCCCGATGTTGACGCACATGGTCATCGAGTTGAAGTCCAGGTAGCGCTTGCCGTCTGTATCCCAGAAGTAGACGCCCTTCGCGCTTTTCACCGGGATTGGGTTGACCTTGGCCTGCGCCGACCAGGTCCAGAAAATGTGTTCTTTGGAAGATGGGATAATTTGGTCATCGGGAAGATCGAACATAGGGGCCTCGTGGTTCGTGATGCGTGAATCGTATCATAGAATGCAGTGCTCTGCTATAATTTCGCCGCTTCGAGAGGAACGATGGAAACCTTCCCCTACCGCCGCATCGCCGTGGTCGGCACGACTGGCTCGGGCAAGAGCACGCTGGCCGAAGCCCTCGCCCACCGCCTGCACATCCCGCACGTCGAGCTGGACGCTCTCTTCTGGCAGCCGGATTGGATCGAATCGGACTGGGACGAAATGCGGGAGAGGGTCGAGGAACTCACGCGCGGCCCGGCCTGGGTCACGGACGGGAATTACAGCTTCTGCCGTGACCTCATCTGGGCGCGCGCCCAGGCGGTCATCTGGCTGGATTATCCCCTGCCGTTGATCCTGTGGCGACTGTGGTGGCGCACCTGGCAGCGCGCCCTCCAGCGCGAAATTTTATGGGGGACGAACTACGAGCGACTCTGGCCGCAGTTCTTCAGCAAAGATTCTCTTTTCCTGTGGGTGCTGCGGACCTATGGCCGGCGTCGGAAAAACTACGCCGCGCTCTACGCCTCGGACGCGTACCCGCACTTGGCGATGTACCACTTCCAGTCCCCGCGCGAGACGGAGGCGTGGCTAGAATCGCTGTCAGACAGCAAATGAAGAATGCGCTATTGTCGGGCATGCGCTTCTTCCCGCGTCAAAGGGCGGAATCCCTTCACATTCAGGGGATGGGCAAGCAGTTCATCCAGTAATGTGGAAGGGGCTGTTTTTCCATCATCTGCCACGAGAATGACACGCACACGGTCTTTGAAATCCTTGCGGTATCGCATTGGAATTTCAATCGCACCGTTTTTGACTTTTGTCTTAAATTCAACAGTAACCATGTTGCACCTCGCTTACCTGAATTGATGATACCACAATTGCAAAGTTCCTCTCATTTCGTGCGCGCACTCACGTTTCTACCTCCTGTCCCCCATCTGCCTCCATCCTTTCGGCAAGCTTAGGGCAAGCCTTCCGTCTTCTTCTTTTGTTCTGGCATTCTGGCCTCTCCACCAACTCACGCGCCGCTGCAAATCCATCAACAAATCCCGAACGGATGAGCGGATAAGTGTGCTAGGTATCCGCTTGTCCGATACCTATCTGCTGTCATTTCTCACCAGCCAATTCACCACCCTCCCCGCGCCCCACACACCCACCAAAACCAGCAAGAGCGCCCAGCCGAAGGAGACCTTGGCCGGTAAAACCAGCGCGGCGGGGCACAAGGCCAATCCCGCCAGCGTGAGGCCGAATAAATGCAGGAAATGCTTGCGCTCGAGGCCGGTCACATCGTCCTCCGGCGCGGCGAGGCGCAGACGCTGTGAGAAGGCGGCCAGGTCCCAGGCCAGGAGTCCGGCAAGGGAGGCGGCGAGCAGGAGAGGGGTCGAGAGGTGCAGCCAGAATCCGGCGGCGGCAAATCCGTAGACGGCGAACAGTCCAATTGCAGAAGCCCATTCCCAGCGGCGGAGCAGCGCCAATATCCACAAGAGGCCAAAGGGGAGCAAGATCAACGCAGGCAGAGAGTAACCAGCGAGGCTGAAAGACGCGAGGAGGGAGGCGATGGCAAGCGCAGTGCACAAGAACAGCAAGGGACGAGTCATGGGTGCGCCCCCCTGCTGTTGATGGCCTGCAGCCAGGCCGGGGGCCGTTCGAGGCCGCTGCGCGTCGCTTGCTCGAAAGGCTGCGAAACGTCCCAATCCACCACCTGGATGCCGATGTGGCGCAGGTGGCCCAACAGGACTTGCCGCTGCATCTGCACGATGCGTCCTGCCAGGGATACCGACTCGCGCCGCGGCAGGCCGGCCAGCTCGAATTTGACCGGGTCCGGGCTGACGACCAGCAGGTTGTAGCCCCGCGAACGGACCTCGGTCAGGGCATCCAGATCGTCGGGGTCGAGCGGGCTGACCAGCACCAGTTGCGACCGCGAGGGGAAAAGGTGCCTGGGAATGATCAGTTGAGAGAAGGCCAGAACGTCGCCCGGTGTAGCGTGGGCCAGATCGTGCAGGATGCGCTCCCGCTGAACCTTGCCGTAACCCGGGATCGTCCAGTTGGCCTGCTCACCGAAGAACAGCAGCCCAACGCGGTTGCCGGCTGCCAGCAGCGCATCCGCCAGTGCAGCCGTCGCCAGGACCGCGTGCTCGAAGAGCGACCGGCCGCCGTTGAACTCGTTCGTCCGCCTGCGCCCATCCAGGATGATGCCGACATCCGCCACCCGTTCCTGCTCAAAATCGTTGGTGTAAGTTGACATTGGATGGCGGGCGGTGGCACGCCAGTTGATGCGGCGCGGCGAATCGCCGAGCTGGTACTCGCGCACGCCGAAGAACTCGACGCCGGTGCCGCCCTGCCGCGCCGGGATGACCCCGGAATAGACGCGCGTCCGCCGCGGCTGGATGACCACCCGCCGCAGACGCAGCACCGGCGGCAGGATGAACAATTGATTTTCAGTATGGAATACCTGCTGGGAAGAAACCAAGCCAAAATGATCGCGCCCGGTGACGCGCACATCCGTCAGCGCATAATAGCCGCGCTTGCCTCGCAGGGTATATGTCCAGGTGAGGGTTTGGCCGGCGGCTAGCGAGACCAGGTGCGTCGCCGAACCATCCACGACCTGCAAACCGGCTGGCAGGAGGTCTTCGACCAGCGCCTCTTCCAGGCTTCGACCGGTGTTGGTCACGGTCAGCTTGACGGTGACGTCTGTGTCCACGGGAACGCGCTCGACGTTGATCTTGCGCTCCACTTCCAAGCGCAGCGACTCAGGTCCACGCCACAGACCGATGAGGAGATACAAAAACAATGGCAAGGCCAGGGTCAGGAGCGCCGGCTGCAGTGTCACCAGCCCAGCGATGACCAGGACGAGCGCCAGGAGGCCGGTCAGGAACGTCCGCTGCATCAGGCTCCGTTCACGACTGGAACAGCCACCTTCGCAAACACGTCGGCGATGATGTCATCAGCGATCTGACGGTTCAGCCAGTATTCGGGCTGGAGGATCAGGCGGTGACTCAAAATGGGAACAGCGAAACGCTTGATGTCGTCCGGCAGGATGTAATCGCGCCCATCGAGCGCGGCATGGGCGCGCGCCATTTTCAGGAAGGCCAGCGAGCCGCGCGGACTGGCGCCGACGGCCACGTGGCGGTCGCGGCGCGTCTCATGGATGATCTCGGCGATGTACGTTTCTAGGTCCTCTTCGACGTGGACAGTCTCGACCGCCTGACGCATCTGGAGGATCTGACTCGGTTTGGCGACGCGCTTGAGGGCGACATCCTCTTGTTTCCGCTGGTAACGGCGCTGGAGGATTTCCTTTTCCTCTTCGACGCTTGGATAGCCAACCTTGAGCTTGAGCATGAAACGATCCAGTTGCGCCTCGGGCAGCGGAAAGGTGCCCTCGTATTCGATTGGGTTCTGGGTTGCCAGCACCAGGAATGGGTCAGGTAAGGGGAGCGTCTCGCCCTCCAGCGTTACCTGTCCTTCCTGCATCGCCTCCAGCAAAGCGGACTGCGTCTTGGGCGAAGCGCGGTTGATCTCGTCGGCCAGGATGATGTTGGCAAAGATTGGCCCCTTGATCAGCTCGAAGCGATTCTCCGCCCGGTTGACCCCCGAACTACGGGGGTTGAAGACGTAGCCTCCGGTGATGTCACCCGGAAGGAGATCCGGCGTGAACTGGATGCGTTTGAAGTCCAGGCCCAGAACGGCGGCAAAGGATTTGGCGATCAGGGTCTTGCCCAGCCCGGGATAGTCTTCCAGCAGGAGGTGACCGCCGGCCAGCACCGCCGCCATGACCATTTCCAGTAGGCTGTGCTTGCCAACGACAGCCTTCTCGACTTCGGCGATGACCTGTTTGCCCAGCGACGAAACTTCAGGGATGCGGATGCTCATAACCGTCCTCCAATTGGGATTCCAGGAACTCGACCACAGACTGAACATCCTGGTCGAGGGGGGTTTTCGGGCGTGGAAAGAACGAACTGCGGTGGGAATACTCAACGTAAGTGGTCTTTAGGGCAGCCTGGAGAAATGCCTGGATGCCGGCCGGCGGATGCCAGTCTTTGCCCTCCAGCTTCCGATCCGGAATGCGGCGGCGCTCGCGAAATTCCAGGATCTTCAGCCCGGTCTCGGCCAACATGCGCGCCACATGCCACTTCGAGTAGGCGCTGCGTTTGCTGCGCTCGATCCAGAAGGCGATCCTTTCCACATTTCCCCCCTTAGAGTGTTCACGTTTACCCTTCTTCTCGCCGGAAGGGCGCGAGGTAGATAGGCCGGCAACCGTGACCAGAACCATCGTGATCAACAGGAGGAACCAGTAATCTACTTGCGGGAAGAGATGATAGAGGACGACCAGCTTCCACAAGAACTCAGTGAAGGGCAGGATGATATAGGTTTGAACGAAGGAGCGCAAGAGGACTGCCGACACAACGGCCGCGGAGAATCCAAGTGCTAGCCAGAGCGCCTGCTGCCGCTTCATAACGCCTCCCCGCAGGCGTGGAGAATGTCCGTCAGGCAAGCGATAGCCTCGTGGATATCCTCTTTACTGGATTTCTTGGCCCCATAACGAACCCGCTCGAAGAGCTGGGTCAACCGCCGGGTTGTATACCCCGGCAGGCCGGCGCGCTCCAGCTCGTCCGCAAACTCGGCCGGCGTCGTGCCCCTTTTACGCCGGCAACCGCGCCGCTCGCCGACCGAGGCGTTCATGCGCACGTAACAATTGATGATCGTGTCGCCCCAATCCTTGCCGGCGGTCAGGTCACCCAGGGCTGTGCGTGCAATCTCGGCGATCTCTTCCAATGGTGGGGGGACGCGCCGCGTCTGCTTTCTCGTGGTCAACCACCAGGATAAGGCCATGACGCCGAAGACGATCAAGAGGGTGACAGCAAATGAAGCGGCGGGAGGAATCGCCGGAGGAGCGGGCTGCTCGGCCAGATTCCCGTCAGATGCTGCAGACGGCGGCGACACTGCTTCGATCTGCCCAGGTTCGCCCGATTCGGGCGTGGACTGCAGAACAGTGGAGCCATACCTGTAACCCAGGTAGATCAACACCAGAAGCACGAGAGCCAGATTTCCGAGGCGCTTGGCTAGTTTTTTCCGTTCTTTGGGCGAGAACACCACAAAAATGGACATGATGACGAAAAGTGTGATCACCCAAAATAATACCTGCTGCCAGAGAGGCACATCGGGCAGCATGAGCGCAGCAGGAGTATCCGTAGATGATTGTTCGATCTGAAAAGTTTGAGCAGGCTCGAACTCGATGCTTCTGAGGCTGGCAGCCAAATAGAGGAGCGCCAGGAGCGCTACAGCCCCCAAAATCAATATGGATGTTCGGCTGCTGAGAAATTTCTTCATACCGCAGGCCATTTTATCACACCGACCGCGTGATATAATCGTACCGGATATATCCGATTAATTTGCCCCCACTCCCTCCCTTCTCCCGATTTGGGGAGAGGGTGCAGGGGTGAGGGGGAATCGCAGGTAGAAATTGGAGCCAATTCTTCCTTTCGCCAATAAAATTGCGCTGATCACCGGCTCCGGGCGGGGCATCGGGCGCGCCATTGCCCTGCATTTTGCTCGCAACGGCGCGGACGTGGTCGTCAACTTTTTCCGCAACCGCGCCCCCGCCGAGGAAACCGCTGCGGAGATCGAGAAACTGGGCCGCCGCACTCTGGTCGTCAAGGCTGACGTGGGCGACATCCCGGATATAGAGAGACTCTTCAGTGAGGTCGAGAAGACCTTCGGCGGGCTGGATATTTTCGTCCACAACGCGGCATCAGGCTACAACCGTCCGGTCATGCAGCAAAAACCCAAAGGATGGGACTGGACGATGAACATCAACGCCCGTTCGCTGCTATTCAGCGCGCAGAAATGCGCCCCGTTGATGGCGAAACGCGGCGGCGGGTACATCGTCAGCATCACCAGCCCAGGGTCCAGTCGCGTCTTGCCGGAGTACGCCGTCGTCGGGGCGAGCAAGGCCGCCCTGGAAGCGCTCACCCGCTACCTGGCCGTCGAGCTTGCCGCGCAGAACATCGTCGTCAACGCGGTCTCGCCGGGCGTTGTGGAGACAGACGCCCTCGAGCATTTCGACGCCATGAAAGAAGCGGGTGTCATCGAGCGCGCCATTGCCGCTACGCCCGCCGGCAGGCTGGTCACGCCCGAAGATGTGGCTAACGTGGTGGCTTTTCTGTGTACACCTGCCGCTTCCATGATCCGCGGCCAGGTCATTCTCATGGATGGCGGTTACACGTTGCCAGTCTCGCAATATCAGGATGTGTGATAGAATAAGCACACTTGCAGGAGGATTTGCGTGTGTGGATTTGCCGCCAGACCTGATCGTAAGGCTGGCGGCTTTTTCGCCCGACTGCCGGATACCTTTCAAGGAGAAAAGGAAATGGAAAAGAAGTTGTACGTTGGAAACCTGTCCTACGCCACCACCGAGGACGAGCTTCGTACCCTGTTTGCCCAGGCGGGCACGGTCGAGTCAGTGGCATTGATCAAAGATCGCGACACCGGCAGCTCCAAGGGCTTTGCGTTCGTGGAAATGAGCAGCCAGAGCGAGGCCGAGAAGGCCATCAGCATGTTCAATGGCTACAGCCTGGCTGACCGCGCCCTCAAAGTCAACATGGCGCGGCCGCGCGAGGAACGCGGCTACGGTGACCGCCGCGGTGGATACGGCGGCTATGACCGAAACCGCAACCGCCGCGACCGTGGCGGCGGGCAGCGCCGGTACTAGACCAAACCGCAGGACCCCGTTTCCTTTGAGGAAACGGGTTCCTTACCCCATTACCCGATCAAGACGACGCGCGCCGGCGCGCCGTCAGATTTGGATAATTTCAAGGGCAGGCAAACCAGCTCGTAGCGTCCCGGCCGGACCTCGGACAGGTTTACCCCTTCGAGCAGCACAATTCCCTTTCGTAGCAGCGTCTGGTGCGTGGCCGTCGCCTCCCCAAACGGCGCAACGGACAGGTAATCCATGCCGATCAGTCGCAGCTTGCGCTCGACCAGCCATCCCGCGCCGTCGGCGGTGATCGCGACGAAATCCCTCTGGAAGGTTTGTTCGCGCTCCCAGATGGCCGAGTTGCGCGTCTTGAACAGGATGCGCTCTGCCTCGGCGGGGATTTCGGCTTGGGCGAGAACCTTGGCAGTCAACCGATCCACAGAGTCGGGAACTTGGATCACATAGGCTGGGCCGATCAGGGACTCTAGCGGCAGAGTCTCCACTGTCTTGCCATCGTTCAGGAAATGGTACGGCGCATCCACGTGCGTGCCGGTGTGGACGCTCATGGCAACGTGTGAGATGTTGCAGCTATCGCCTTTGGGGATGAAGGTGACTTGCTTGAGTTCTACCGAGGGATCGCCTGGCCAGACGGGCAGGGTGGGGGAAATCGTGAGAGAGATATCATAGATTCTCATATCAATCTCCAGTTAAATGTGAATTCCAAACAAAAAAACGAGTCCTTCCTGAGCGGACACCGAGCGAATGCGAGGTGGAAGGCGAAGGGCATTTCAACCAAACGTGCGCTTCGACTGCGGCTCCTCAGCTTCGCCCGGAGCCTCCGCTCAGCGCGAATCACCAGCCGCTGGCCGAGAAAATATCCTGCAAGAACTGCGTTCGCTCGGACTCTGTCATCGGGCGCGGACGGGCGTAATCCTCCAGCATGGCAGTCAGCAATTCGGTGCTGATGTACTTGCCATCGTAGAAGATGTGCCGGTCAATGAACTCGCGGCGCGTGCCAGTCACAGGTGTGTCCATCTGATCGAAGAACAGGTTGCCCAGCCCGTAATGGATGAACGCGCCGTCGTAGAATTCCATCGCCTGCGGTAGGTGCGCCTGGCTTCCATTGATGATCACCGCGCCGGCATCCGCCATGCCGCGAAAATCGCTTTGCTGCTTATCGGTAGGAATTGGCGTGTAATATTCGAAATATTGGAAGGTCACGATAGGAAGGTAGCCCTCCGAACGCAAGCGGGCGATCTCCATGTGCATCCAGTCGTAGTTGCAGGGCGCCGCGCCGGGGCGCGACTCGGTCGCCCAGGCGCCGGGCGGACCGACCGGGTTGCAGCCGATAAAGGCCAGCTTGTTACCGTTGTGCTCCAGCGTGATGGCCTTGGTTGCATCCTGCAAATCCGCTCCGCCGCCATAATATTGCCAACCGCGCTGCTTGTACATCTCCAGCGTATACAACGTCGCTTCCGAGCCATAATCCTGGAAGTGGTTGCCGGTCAACTCGACGATGTCCGTGCCGACATCCTCCAGCAAGGCAATGTAGCGCGGGTCGCTGCAAAAGATGAGCGTCGGCTGGTTCGGATCCGGGTAGGGACAGCCCTCGGCGAAAGGCACCTCGTTGCTGATGTGCGTCAGGTCGGCGCTGCGCAGGAGGTCACCGATGTCCCGCGCCGGATAGGTCACGCCGTGTTGCTCCATACGGAAAGCCGTCGCCCGCACCAGGGCAGTGACGCCGGTCATGATGAGCGTGGTCAGCTTGGAGGGATCGCGGTTAGAAGGCGGAAGGGTGAAGGATGAAGGCTGAAAGGAAAAATTGGTGATCAGTGGATAATTTGCCGGATCGAAATCTTTGTGAATAGGGGACTGGCCGTCTACCGTCAATACTTTCCAGCGCGGTTCGAGGGATTCGAAGGGGACGATGCCCCAAGCGGGCTGCCCACCCCAAGCCGCGTCCAGCAACTGGCCTGCGGGTGCGGTGCGCACGGACCCGGGGCCTGGTTCGCCCCATTGCGCGGAGAACGCAGCCAGCGTGGACTCTGTCATCCATAACGGTCGGCCGGCAAAAGGTCCGGTTGGCTCGCCCGCCCAGGCGCGGCGCAGTTCGTCCGTGCGCACACCGTCCGTCATGGTCGGGAAGGGAGCGACGAGGGCGTAAATCCAGGTTGATTGAGGATTTTCGATTGACGATTGCGGATTTGCGATTTCCAAACGCACACTCGCGGTATCAGCTTGAGCTGCAAGTGGAAGGCCGAATGTTTGGACAAGCTGCCGCAAGGCATCTGGCACGGCCGGGCTGATCCACAGCGAGGCCGCCCCAGGCGGAGGGGCGGATGAGGTGAAAGGTGGGAGGGTCGCCGCTGGAGGCAGCGCTGGGAGAATGGATGGCGTTACGCCAAACGGCTGGAAGGGCGTGGAGGTTTCCGTCGCATCTGGCGGCGCGGTGACCATCACGGTCGGCGCGTAGGTGAGCGGGCCGGGCGTCCCCCACAGTGAGCCGCAACCGACCAGCGAAATCATGAGGGCGATCAACGTGCAGGCACGGAGAGGTTGCATAAGGGCTTGGCTCATCTGCTGGTCGGGTAAGCCTGACATGAAAAAGATCGTAGTGACCTATTGAGCAACATTTATACCTGTGCTATGATGTCTGCAAAACCAGTGGTGAAGCTTATTGTGCTACCAATTTCATTCCTGCTCTGGAAAACTTCTTCACCGCGGCCGGATCAAGCGTCACGCCCAGACCAGGCCTGCCTGGAACATCAATGGTGCTGTCCGGGTTGAGCGTGAACCGCTCGCGAGTGATATCTTGAGAGTAATAGCGCTCGGAAGCGGAGATATCGCCGGGCAGACTGAAGCCGGGCAGCGAGGCCAGCGCCAAGTTAGAGGCGCGCCCGACGCCTGTCTCCAGCATCCCGCCGCACCAGACGGGCAGGCCGCGTTCTCGGCACAGGTCGTGGATGGCAATCGCCTCGCTCAGGCCGCCGACACGCCCGGCCTTGATGTTGATGATGCGGCAGGCATCCACCTCGATGGCATAGCGAGCGTGACGGGCTGAGAGGATACTTTCATCCAGACAGAGCGGCGTGCGGAACTTCTGCTGCAGCTTATGGTGCTCCCAGATGTCATCCTCGAAAAGCGGCTGCTCGATGAGCAGCAGATTTAACTGGTCTAGCGGCTGGAGCGTCTGAGCAGTCTCCAGGGTATACGCCGAGTTGGCATCCACTTGCAGTTTGATATCCGGAAATGCTTTGCGGACGGCGGAGGCGTCGTCCACGTCGCGGCCGGGCTTGATCTTGATCTTGACCCGCCGATAGCCTACCGCCAGATATTTCTCTACGGCTTGAACGAGATTTTCGGGCGATTCCTGCAAGCCGACCGAGACGCCCACCGCGACCTTTTCGCGCTGCCCGCCGAACAACTCGCGCAAGGATTTGCCTTCGCGCTTGCCGCGCAAGTCCCATAACGCCATCTCGACCCCAGCCTTGGCAAGGTAATGGCCGCGAATGCCCGCCACGCGCCGCTTGAAATCTACTGCGTTTTCGACATCCTCTCCAAGAATTAGCGGCGCGATGAAATCCTTGAGGATGTGCCAGGCCGTGCCGGTCGTTTCATACGAGTAACCGGGATCGCGGTCGGCTACGCATTCGCCGTAACCGGTCAGCCCTTCGGATTGGAGGGCGATGAGGATACACTCGCGGTCGGTCGTCCGCCCGAAGGAGGTCTCGAAGGGCGAGATGAGCGGCATGGAGAGGTGAGTGAGGGTAAGGGATTCTAATTTCATCAAACGATGCCGCCAGTGGTGAAGAAACTAATGGCAAAACGGATGACACCAATGATCAGGGCTGAGCCATTCAAGATCAAGTCAGCGACGCGGTGGTTTTTATTGCTTTCGCTTGGTTCTTTTTTTTCGCTTGCCTTCTTCTGGTTCAACAGTTGGTTCTACCTGTTGTTCTACGGGTGGTTCTAGCTGTAAGCCCCGCAGCGCTTCGTCCATGGTTACATTTTCTTTCCTCATCCCCGGTGCAGGCGCGCCGCAGTAAGGGCAGATATTCCAAGGCAAATCCATCAGCTTGCCACACTGGTGACAGGGCTTCCTGAGCTTGGTCTGGCAATTCGGGCAGACCAGCCAGTTGTCTTTGATGCGCCGCTCGCAGCCGGGGCAGACGGCCTGATCCTCGATGGCCTGCAAAAGGGCTTCCTCTTCGAGGGTTTTTTGATATTCATCTTCCAGCGTGTGCTGTGGGCGCAGGATCAGGTAGACCAGCACACCAGGCAGCGAAAGCAGCGCAACCAAGGCCGCGGCGAGGATATGCACCAGCCGGTCGCGGGCGCGGCTTTTGATATCGCGATAGGTCCACACCACCAGCGCCACCCATAGCGCGGCGATAAAGGCGCCGCTGAAACCGGTCAATATCAGGGTGAAATTGCTCAGGAAAGTCGGGTCAAAGGTCATGGTTTTTGCTCCTGACTTTATCCAATGATACCGCCTTCAGTCAACCGCCGCAAATTGCCCAGCGCGGCCTCGACCTCTTCGATAGTCACGGGACGATCGTCGCCGCGATGCTTGAGCGCCCCGGCCCTTGCCTTCTCCACAGCCACCTGGCGGATAGTCAAACCGCGTACGCTCGCTTCTTTTACTAGCGCCGCCCCTTGGGCATAACCGATCAGCGGATTGAGCGCTGTCACAACGATGGCATTCTTCGCCAGCCAGCTTTCTGCTTTTTCCCGGTTGGCTGTCAGGCCGCGCACCGCCCGTTCGGTGAACGCCCGCACCGCCGATTCCCAGCCTTCTCAGCCCCTCGGCGGAATGCCGGATTCGATCCGCGTCACGTTCTACGGCTTTTGCGTAAGCCCCGAATTCCTGGCCCAGGCGCACCGGCACGGCATCCTGTAAATGCGTTCGCCCCGACTTGAGGATGTCATCGAACTCGACGGCTTTCGTGTTCAACGCTTCGGCGAGATTCTCCAGCGCGGCAAGCAATTCGTCCAAGCGCCACAGACAACCCAGCCGGATGGCAGTTGGGATGGTATCGTTGGTGGATTGTGCCATGTTGACGTGATCGTTGGGATGGACGCGGTACTCCCCCAATTTACCCCCCAACAATTGTGTGGCGCGGTTGGCAATCACTTCATTGACGTTCATGTTATGGCTGGTCCCTGCGCCAGCCTGGAAGGGATTCACGACGAAAGCAGCCTGCCATTGCCCCTCGACCACCTCTTGCGCCGCGCGGAGGATGGCATCCGCTCGTTGGGTTTGTGCACCGTAAAGAGCCTCCGCCGGGACGTGCACCTCTCCGAGCGAGTCACGTTCAGTGCGAGTAGAAGCGGTCATGGCTACGAGTCTATCACGGGTTTTGCAAACTCGGCTTGCGTCTGGTTATGGTTTTCGAGGAATTTCCGCGATCTGGGTAGGGAAAGGAGGTATTGGGCAGGCTTTGTCCGCCCAATACCTCTTTTCACCATCACCATTATCCACTTGGAGAAAAAAAGCCCCCAACCTATTGGAGAAGCCAGGGGCACCTACGAAAAAGACTAATCCTTGGCGCTATAGCCAGGGCCGCTCTTGAAATATTCGTAATTGGCTTGGATATCGGCGGTCAAGTCGAGCGTCTCGCCAGCCTGTAATTGTTTGACACAGTCTAGCACGACCGGTTTCCCATGATGGTTAGTGCCTTCGTAGTGACCAGTTAGGCCGACTTTGCTGACGTATTCGCCGCCCTTGGCAGTGTAAGCCGAGGGAACTTCATCCTCGGGGAAAATGGCCGCGTAAGGGCATTCTGGGATGCAGGCTCCACAGTCAATGCAGGTATCGGGGTCAATGTAATACCACGGCCATTGCTCCTGCGGTTTGCCAGGGACGATGCACTCGACCGGGCAGACATCCACGCAGCCACTGTCACGCAGGCACAGGCTTGTAATGATATGAGTCATATGCGTTCCTCCTATGGTTGGAAAAGGTGGGACGGCTCCTCAAGAAGCGCTTAACGGGCGCGCCGTCCACGTTTTTTATTCTACCTCATTTTCAGCTTGTAGATGCATCAAAGTTTGCCAAATTTCACCTGTTTTGTATAAGAATCCCGTCTATGTTTCTACCGTCAATCTTGACAAGTTTTGTCTTTATTATAAGGCATCGCGGTCAAACGCGCCAAAGCCCCCTACGCCCCGGCGCTCGAGATGGTTTACCCGAACCTCTAACTCACAAACGTGACAGTCACTTCCGAAGTGACTATCACATTCTTCTCACATGCTGAGGCTGCTCAAAGTGACAGGCGAGAGCCTGTCACCTCTTTACAGGGGAGGGGATTACGTGGTCATCACCACGCTCCCCTTCTTTTTGCGTCGCTTGCGGCAGGGGGATATCATCGTCTTCCAGCATGGGTTATACGGCACCTTGATCAAGATTGTTGATCGCATCTCGCCAGAGGAAGATGTAATCTACGTCAGCGGCACGAGCGAGGACAGCTTGGACAGCCGACGACTGGGGCCAATCAGCCGCGCCGCGCTCAAGGGCAAGGTCATTTGGCACATCGCCAAACCAGTTCACTGGCATTGACATAAAAGAGTAATCGCCTGTAGCATTAGGGCATGAATGAAAGACGCGCCCGCCTGATCTTGCCCTTTGCCATCCTGGGGGCCATCCTGGCGGTCTCGACCGCATCCATCTTCATCCGTCTGGCACAACGTGAAGCGCCCTCGCTGGTCATTGCCGCGTTCCGCCTGACCTTCGCCAGCCTGATCCTGGCGCCAATCGCACTAACACGTCACCCTGCCGAACTGCGCAACCTTACACGCCGCGAGCTGTTACTCGGGCTGCTCTCTGGCCTATTTCTCGCTCTGCATTTCGCTACCTGGATATCATCGTTGGAATACACTACTGTTGCCAGTTCTGTCGTGCTGGTCAGCACCTCGCCGCTGTGGGTGGCCCTGCTTGCCCCTGTCGTTCTGCGCGAGCAGTTGACCAGGCCGGTGCTGGTAGGTATGCTGCTGGCGTTGATCGGGGGCGCGGTCATTGCCCTAAGCGACGCGTGTGTATGGCAAAATGGATTGATTTGTCCCTCCTTGGCGGAATTCGTCAAAGGAGAAGCGTTCCTCGGTAACTTCCTGGCCCTGGCCGGTGCATGGATGGTGGCTGGGTATCTGCTGATCGGGCGCAGGCTGCGTGCGAAGATGTCGCTCGTGCCATACATCTTCGTCGTCTACAGCATGGCTGCCGTCATTTTGATCGTCTTCATGTTCGCGGCTGGTGAGACTCCTCTCGGCTACTCTCCAATGACCTACGCCTGGATGCTGCTGGTGGCACTCGTGCCGCAGCTCATTGGGCATTCGACCTACAATTGGGCGTTGCGTTACATGCCGGCTGCCTTGGTCGCCGTGACCACCCTTGGCGAGCCAATCGGCTCAACCATCCTGGCCTATTTCATCTTGCGCGAAACCCCAACCTGGGTGAAGTTGGTTGGGGCGGCGATGATACTGGGGGGAATTTGGATGGCGTCGAGAGCAGAAATCAGGGATCAACCTACATAGATTTCACTTTTTGCTCCATTGTAAACAATTGCATGAACCAAATCTTTTCCCTTTCCCCATAAAATTGACATATTTGGTCTGCTAATGTAAACTTTCTGCATGGATATTGATCTCGAACTCTACCGTCGGGAAGTGCACATCTCCTCACAGCCGCTGGTGCGCCTCTCGACGATTGACATCTCGCCAGATAGGCCGCAGCGCACGTTGGTCTTCTTGCACGGCTTTGGGGGGCGCGCTACCCAGTGGATGTACCAGTTGCAAAAGTTCTCGCTGGAGAACCGCGTTATTGCGTTCGACCTGCGCGGCCATGGTCAGTCCGACAAGCCGTCCAGCAGATACAGCATGGCGCAGATCCTCGACGATGTGCGCGTGGCGCTCAATGTGCTGGGGGTCAGCGGCAAGATCGTGCTGCTGGGTCACTCCTTTGGCGGGTCGGTGGCAGCAGAGTTCGCTGCCAAATGGCCGGAACGCGTCGAACGCCTGGTGCTGATTGCCACCGCGGCTGCTTACAAGCTCAATCCGCTCTACCGCTTTGCGCTGCACCTTCCGCTCTGGCTGCTGCGACTGGTCGCGCCGTTTACCCGGCCCTGGCTGTGGGCGCCGCCGCACGTGCTCAAGCCCTGGTATTTCAACACGCTCGTCAATTGGAACGGCGGGGAGATTTTTCGTAATCTGCGCGTGCCGACCCTGGTCATCCGCGGCCACCGCGACCTCGTCTTCGAGCGCCCGATGTTCGAAGAGGTGACGCGCGCCATCCCCAGCGCACAGGAGGCCGATATCAGCGCCTCCGGCCACATGGTCATGCTCGAACGCCGCGAAGCCGTGGACCGCGCCATCGAGCGCTTCCTGGCCGGCGAGGCGCAAAAATCTTGGCGCGAGGCCGCGCCGGTCACGACCGGCGGAGGCCGCGACGCCCTGCGCCGCGAGCGTCCCTGGCTGGCGCATTACGAGGCGGGCGTGCCTTACACCATCGGCATCCCGCGCGTGCCAGTTCATCACCTGCTGCGCTCCGCTGTGCGTCGCTTTCCCCGCAATGCGGCGATCCTCTTCGAGGGCAGTCGCATGAGCTACCGGCGCTTGAACCGCGAGGTCAACCGCTTTGCCAATGCCCTGTTCGGCTTAGGATTGGACAAAGGTGCGCGCGTAGTGCTGCTGCTACCCAATGTCCCGCAGATGGTGATCGGATTTTACGGCACGCTCAAGACCGGCGCGGTGGCCGTCTTTATTCCTCCCATGACTGACCCGGAGGAACTCGTCCGCCAGGTGCGCGAGAGCGAGGCCAACCTGTTGGTCACGCTGACCGCCTGGGCCGGGCTGGCGCGCCAGGTGCAGGCGAAAACGAACCTACCCCACATCCTCCTGACCGACGGTGCAGACTACCTTTCCTTGCCCAAGCGGATAATCTCGCGCTGGCGCAACCGCGGGTTGACCGTCAACGGCGCGCTGCGCTGGCGTCGCTGGCTGGCAGGCCAAAGTCCGCGCTCGCCGGCGGCGGCTGTCTCTCCAGATGACTTGGCAGTCATCCAGTATACTGGCGGCACAACTGCCGAGGCGAAGGGCGTCATGCTGACCCACCGCAGCCTGGTGGCCAACACGCTGCAAACGCGCCAGTGGATGCCGAATGCTCGCGAGGGGAAGGAGCGCGCTCTCTCGGTCTTGCCGTTCTCGCATATCTACGGCCTGACCACCGCCCTCAACGTGCCGGTCGCCTTTGGCGCGACAATGATTCTCAAGCCGCAGTTCCAGGTACTGGACATCCTGAAAGCGATCAAACGTTACCGTCCAACCATCTTCCCCGGTGTGCCGAACATGTACGTTGCCATCAACGGTTTTCGCGGCGTGCGCAGGTATGGCGTCGGCTCGATCAAGGCCTGCATCAGCGGCTCTGCGCCATTGCCGGTGGAGGTGCAGGAGGCCTTCGAGAAGCTGACGCGTGGACGGCTAGTGGAGGGCTACGGTTTGACCGAGGCCTCGCCGGTCACGCACGCCAATCCATTGGATGGGATGCGCAAGGTGGGCAGCATCGGCATCCCGCTGCCCTCCACCGAAGCTTGTGTGGTGGACCTGGTACGCGGCCGCAAGGAAGTACCGGTCGGGCAGATCGGAGAGCTGGCAGTGCGCGGGCCGCAGGTCATGCTCGGCTACTGGAAGGACTCCGAAGCCACTGCCCGCGCCCTGACCGATGACGGCTGGCTGCTGACTGGCGACGTGGCACAGATGGATGCCGATGGCTACTTCCGCATCGTTGCCCGCAAAGCCGAGATGTGGTATCCGACCAAGCCGGGCAAGCCCGGTGGGTCGAGCCGGTCGAGACCGGCCTTCCCGCGTGACGTTGAAGAGGTACTCTACGAGGTACCGCAGGTCAGGGAAGCCGCGGTGGTGGCCGTGGCCGGGCAGCCGATTGCCTTCGTCATCGCCCAGCGCGAGCACCCGACAGCCGAGTCTCTGATCGCCTACTGTCAGCGTCGCCTGCCCCCTGAGCTAGTGCCGCGCCTGGTTATCTTCGCGGATGACTTTCCGCGCTCCTTCATTGGCAAGGTGCTGCGGCGTGAACTGGCAAAACGCTACGAGCAATCCCATGCAGGTTGAAGTTTATGTGAATCGCGAGCGTCGTGAGAGGGGCAGCGATTTCGTTGATTTTTCTGCCTTCTCCGCTCCCTCGGTGGTGAATTACGCCTGCCAGGGGGAAGGCGCACCCGTCATCATGATCCACGGGCTGGCGGCCTCGCTGCATGACTGGGATTTTCTTACCCCGCCGCTGGTCGAGGCTGGCTACCATGCCTGTGCCCTCGACCTGCTGGGGCATGGCGAAAGCGACCATCCGCTGCGCATTGAAGATTACACTGCCGAAAATGTCTTTCTCCACATGGCCGCTTGGCTGGAAACACTCAGCCTGCATGAACCGGCGGTGCTGACCGGTCATTCTTTGGGAGGCTACTTGGCTCTCGATTACGCGTTGCGTTTTCCGAGTTATGTCAAGGCGCTCATCCTCGTCAACCCCTTTTACTCGACGCGGCAGCTTTCGTCTTTTTTGCAGCTCATCTTCCGCCGCCAATTGCTGAACACTTCGCTCATCGAACGTACCCCGTACTGGCTGTTCCGCGTCGCGATTGACGTGACCAGTCTGCATTTTGGCGGTGGCGGGGATGGCATCCACATCTTGCCGGAAGTCGTGCGGATCCAGACCGCGCTGGATTACAAGCGCGCCGCGCCGGGCATCTACAACATCCCGCGCACGATGCGCGACTTGACCCCAGACCTGCCGCGCGTTTCCGCGCCGACGTTGGTCGTCTGGGGGGCGCGCGACCAGACCCTCGCCCCGGCCTCCTTTCCCGAACTGGTACGCCTCCTGCCGAACGCGCGCGGCGAGCCCCTTTTCCCTTGTGGGCATGTACCTCACCAGTGCCACGCGGACAAGTTCAACCACCTTGTGCTGGAATTTCTGGCGAATTTGTAATCCGGCTGGCCCGGTGTCCATCAATCCTCCCGCAGGTTGCGCGGGGAGAGGTTATGCGCCCCGAATGGAGAATTAAGAAACGGATTTTGGCCTGCTCCAGCGAAAACCTGCGGGAGGTGAGCGGTCCAAGGCGTTGGATTGCGGACTGTGAGTAAATTGTAAGGAAATCTTTTCGGTTTTCCCTTGCCCTGGCCACGCATGTATGCTAAAATTATTCTTGCTTCCCAATATGTAGGGGGCATTTGTGTCTAACGCACTATACATGGCGGCTACAGTTGTTCTAATGGTCACGGAGAAATGACTTATGCGTTGTCCATATTGCCAGAGCGATGATTCGAGAGTCATTGATACCACGCATGATAGTCATGGTGGCATCCGTCGCCGCAGGGAATGTAAGAGTTGCAAGCAGCGCTTCAGCAGCTACGAACGTCCGGTTCTGGCGACACCACTGATCGTCAAGCAAGACGGGACGCGCGAAGAATTCGACCCGTCCAAGCTCGAGCGCGGCATTCGTATCGCCTGCGCCAAACGTCCGGTCTCGGCTGAAGATATCGAACGCCTGGTAGGTGGAGTGGAATCCGAGCTTCAGAAGAAGGGGAAGGCTGAGGTGTCCTCGCGGGTCGTCGGCGACTTGGTTATCAATGGCCTGAAGGAGCTTGATCACATTGCCTACATTCGTTATGCGATTGTCTATCTGCGGTTGCACGACCTGCACGCGTTGAGAAATGAGATAGACCTTCTTTTAGAAGGTAAGTAATCTTGCGTAGGGGCAACTCCGGCGAATGAGTGTGGCTGTGCCTGCCCCTACGCAAAGTTTCTAATACGGAACCCGTTTTCTTTGAGAAGACGGGTTCCTGAACTCTGAGAAAACAAGTTTCTGAAAAATTAGAAGTTGCGCAGTTGAAAAGGATTCGGGGTGTGGTGGGCTGGTTCGCTCGCTCACCACACCCCAACCACCCTGGTCTGTGTAAGTTCTAAGAATATTGGCCTTAGAGTCATAGAGGAGCACATTGTAAATGGCAACCCAGAATGTCACATCCAAGCAAGGATTGTTGCCCACCCCGCCCGTGCCAGATGACCTGCCGCGCGTGGCGCTGACCGAGAACGCGTGTCAGGTGTTGGTGCGCCGCTACGTCCGCCGTGGCGAGGACGGCGAGCCAGTCGAAACACCCGATGAGATGTTCTGGAGGGTGGCCTACCATATTGCCAAGTCTGAAGAGGCCTGGGGCGCAGATGTGATGGCAGTTGCGCGTGATTATTACGCCTTGTTGTCCAGCAAGAAATTCTTCCCCAATTCTCCCACCTTCACCGGGGCTGGTACCCCATTGGGGCAGTTGGCTGCATGTCAGCCGTATCACGCGCGGGTAGTTACTGCGCGCGGATTGGTTCCGATTGGGGAATTGGTAGAGAGGCAAACAAAGGATGATGTAGTTACATTTCAACCGCCCGAATCGGATGAAGCCGTTTCTACTTACAGAGTAGCCTCGGTGAATTCAGGCCCTGTCAGGTGTGGAAAAATTCTGGCGGCCGTTTCCAACGGTGTCAAGCCAGTCATACGAATTACTGTCCTTGGCGGTGTGCATCTTGATGTGACACCTGACCATCTTGTATGGGCATCTCCTCCCTCGAAGCATGGACGGTTCGGGTGGCATGAGGCCGGTGAAATTGAACGTGGTTGGCTCCTCACAGTAGACTCCAGGCCAAAACCATTCCCTGCTGAAAAAGTTGAAGGGTTTGATGAAGCAATGGCAGCTATTGTGGCTTGGCTGCAAGCTGATGGTTATGTTGGCCAACCGGCAACGGCGACCAGCCCGATCATTGAATTCGAAACCATCAACGACGATGAATTCAACTGGATTCAAGAGCAAATCCGGCATTCTCCTTTCGCCAAAGTTCATCAATCGGTTCGTGAACAGGTGGTGCAGAGCGAAGATGTGCAATATCGCCGGATACGGATTTATGGCAAGAAACCCTATGACCTCTTATACCAATATGGGTTGGCTGAGCGTAAGGCTGCCAGCCGTGTGCCAGAGCATGTGTTCCGCTCCCCCGCATCTGTGGTAGCATCCTACCTACGGGCCCTTTTCCAGTGCGATGGTTCAGTGGAGAACAGCGGCTTCATTAGTTTGAGTTCTGTCTCTAGCCAGTTATTGGAAGGTATACAACTTTTGCTCCTTCAATTTGGCATATCTTCTCAGATCATAGCCTATTATCATTCGCGAGAAGGCCGTTTGCCCAATTACAAATTGCACATTGGCTTATATTCCAGCCGAGTGCTTTTTGAACAACAGATAGGCTTCGTTTCTCGCGAGAAACAGGAAAAGTTGGCAGCACTCAATCAACAGGGTGGCAAACATCAAAGCGCACTTCGTGCAGTTGAGGTGGATGATGTTGCTCATTTGGGTGAAATGCCTGTCTATGATATTCAAACAACTGAGAATACCTATCTCTCTGCTCACATTGCTGTTCACAATTGTTTCGTTCTTCCAATTACCGATGACATGGGTCGCGACCCAGCCGGTATCTTCCAATCGCTGCGCGACGCGGCCTTGATTCAGCAAACGGGCGGCGGGAACGGTTTCTCATTCTCACGGCTGCGGCCCAAAGGGGCACTCGTCAGATCGTCCGCCGGGCAGGCGACGGGTCCGGTGGGTTTCTTGCGTGTCTACGATCATGCTTTCGGCGAGATTGCCCAAGGTGGGGTGAGGCGTGGTGCGAATATGGGCGTTCTGCGCGTTGACCATCCCGATATCGAAGATTTCATCACTTGCAAAACCGACGAGAATCAGATTACCAATTTCAATATTTCGGTTGGCATCACCGACGCTTTCATGCGCGCCGCGCGCGACGACGCTGAGTGGGAGTTACGCTTCCCAGACGTAAATTCGTCTGAATATCGTGGTTTTCGTGGCACGCTCGAACAGGCCGAGCAGGCTGGCGTACCGATCCGCGTTTATCGGAAGGTGAGGGCGCGCGAACTGTTCGACAAGATTGTGAGACAAGCTCACCACAACGGCGAGCCGGGTATGTTGTTCCTGGACACCATCAACCGGTCAAACCCGGTGCCGCACTTGTACCCGTTGGAGGCGACAAACCCTTGCGGTGAGCAGGCATTAGGTGCTTATGAGAACTGCTGCCTGGGATCGGTCAACCTGGCTGAGCACTGTGCGCCGGAAGGCCGCGTGGATTGGGACTCTCTGCGTCACAGCGTAGCGCTTTCGACCCGTTTCTTGGATGATGTGGTGGACGCCAACGCTTACGTCCCGGCCGTGCCCCAGCTCAAGGAGGCTGCCCATCGTGCCCGACGAATCGGGCTGGGCGTCATGGGCCTGGCGGACTTGATGTACTACATTGGTGTGCGCTATGGCTCTGAGGAAGGGCAGGAGTTCGGGGCACAGGTGATGGAGTTTGTCCGCTATCATGCCATGCGAACCAGTATCGAGCTTGCCATGGAGCGCGGGCCATTCCCGGCCATCGAAAGCTCGATCTACGATAAGGAAGACATAACGTGGACCCCGCCCCAGTCGCTGGTGAAGTACGAGCATGACTGGGGTCGCCCGTCCTTGAATTGGGAAGAGATCCTCGAGGGCATTCGTCGGCACGACATCCGCAATGCGGCCCAGACCACCGTCGCGCCGACCGGCACAATCGCCACGGTGGCCGGATGCGAGGGCTATGGCTGCGAGCCGGTCTTTGCCCTGGCTTACGTCCGCCACGTCAACGACCGGGGCAAGGACTTGCAATTGACCTACACCAGCCCACGCTTCGAGGCCGCGCTGACAGCGGCTGGCATAGGAGGCAAAGCCCGTCGGAAGATCATCGAGCGCGTGATGGAACGTGGCACCTGTCAGGATATTTCCGAGCTGCCCGAAAGCATCCGCCACACGTTCGTCGTTTCGGCCGATATCAACGCCGAAGAACACGTCCGTATGCAGGCTGCGATGCAGGCGTTCGTGGATAACTCGCTCTCGAAAACAATCAATTTTCCCGCCACCGCTACGCAGGATGACGTTGCCAGGGCTTACATGCTGGCCTGGGAATTGGGCTGCAAGGGCATCACCGTTTATGTGACCGGCTCGCGCGAGAAAGTGGTGTTGGAAACCAAAGCTACAGCCGGGAAGAAAGGGGGGATCGTGGTCGAGAACTTCCGCTCTCCGGCAGGAGAGGCTGCTCGTCGGGATGTCTCTGCGGACATCTTGGCCACCCAACTAGCCGCTTGGCAGGAAACGAAGAAGCCGCGCCCGCGCGCTTTGGTCGGGCGCACATACCGGGTTGAGACACCACTCGGCAAGGCGTTTATCACCGTCAATGAGAACGGCGGTGGGCATCCCTTCGAGGTGTTCATCAACACCGCCAAGGCCGGTTCGGAGACAGCGGCTGTCTCGGAGGCTATCGGGCGGCTGATATCGTATGTTTTGCGGCTGGCCTCGCCGATTGCCCCGCGCGACCGGCTGGCAGAAGTGGTCAAACAGCTCTCTGGCATCGGCGGCGGGCGTTCGCTCGGCTTTGGCCCACACCGCGTCCGCTCGTTACCGGACGGGGTCGGCCAGGTGCTCAGCGAGTACCTGAAGGGCGAGACCGATCCAGACATAATGGAGAAGAAAACGTCTGGCAATGGACATTTCGGCGAAGAGTCGCTGGACGAGATGCCCCGGCAAATGCCGCTCAAGATGGGCGACCTGTGCCCGGAGTGCGGCGAGGCGACGATGGTCAATGAGGAGGGGTGCAAGAAGTGTTACACGTGTGGATATAGTGAGTGTTAGCAATGGCTGATTAGTA
>Ga0209609_10000255_pt1 | contig 32002 bp, 17 predicted proteins | sample LakKivw325mmetaG_FD_184136 | JGI IMG/M metagenome (GOLD analysis project Ga0209609, IMG submission 184136) | Anoxic lake water microbial communities from Lake Kivu, Rwanda to study Microbial Dark Matter (Phase II) - Lake Kivu water 325m metaG... | ecosystem: Environmental > Aquatic > Freshwater... | reverse complement strand
AAGCCGGGCTTATCAACGATACCAAGAATGTATCTTTAACGCCGCAACGGGCATGGTTCGTCATCAGCTGGACTGAAGAATATTTATTATTCTGATTCTAGACGGAACCGGAACCGAAATTCATTCCCTCGGCCGGGCCGGCACGCCGGCTAATCCGCCCGTCCCCAGATGTCCCCGACGGTGAAGCCTTCGGGGAAGGGATCGTCCGGATCCACGCCGTAGGTGGCCCAACCCGTGATCCAAGCCGTGCCCGTGATCGTGGGGACGACGGCCGGGTAGGGCCCGACCCGGGTCTCTTCAATCAGGCGGCCCGTGAAGATCGTCCCGAGAATGCCCTCGTGGCGGAAATCCCGGTGGAGAGGGAGCTCGCCTTTTGCATGGAGAACGGCCATCGTGGCACACGTCCCCGTGCCGCACGGCGAGCGGTCGATGGCGCCGGTCCAGGAAGAGGGATTGTTCCAATCCAAGGTGCCGGTCGACACGACGACGGCGTTTTTCCGGTCGGCGCTCGGCGATGACGGAGGCCCCGAAAGGACGCCGATGGTCACGCCTCGGATCTCGGGATTGTCAGGATAGACGACAGGCAACTGTTCGCGGACCGCGGCCTTGATCATTTCGCCGGCGCGAACGATGTCCCTGCCCTCGTCGGGAGTCAGGTGAAAGCCGAGGGGCGCCGCCTCGGCGATGTAATAGAACATGCCTCCCCATGCCACGTCCACGACCACGGTTCCGAGCTCCGGGACTTCGACGGGGCGGCCGAGATGAACAGCGAAGGCAGGGACGTTCCGAAACAATACGCTCAATACTTTGCCGTTGGCGCAGTGCGCCCTTACTGAAACGAGCCCGGCCGGAGATTCGAGGACCATGTCGGTGTAAGGTTCTTTCATCGGGAGCATGCCGGTCTCGAGGAGGGCGGTGGCCGTGCAGATCGTGTTCGTCCCCGACATGGGGACGTATTCGGTCTGTTCCATAATGATGAACCCCGCCTGGGCGCGGGGGTCGGTCGGTGGCAGGATGAGGTTGCAGTTCGAGGCCGGGTAGCCGCGCGGCTCGCGCAGCATGCGTTTCCTCAGGCCGTCGGCGTGCTGCTCGAAGTACTTCATCTTCTCGAACATCGTCCGGCCGGGGACGTCAAGGACGCCGCCGATGATCACCCGGCCGGGCTCTCCGGCCGCGTGAAGATCCACCGCGGTCATGAGGTTGGTCAGTCTCATGGCACGCCTCCTTCATATGGGCCGATGATACTAAAATCGTGTAGGGGATGCCAACGGAGTGCGGCAGTCGGTTGGCGTGGATGACGTTATTGCGGGCCCGGAGAACAATCAATATATTCGGAATGAATAGGTTAATCCGGTTGATCCCCAACGCCCATCGGGGCAAGATCCGAAAGGCCTGCCGTGTTTTTCCGGAGTATGAAGATCTCTCGAGATATGTAATACTTCAATCATTATTTCTGAGGAGAGTCGTCATGAAAAATGGAGTTTCCTCTCTCGCCCGGATCGCCCGCCTGCTTTTCGCGGCGGTTTTTTGCGTTATCCCGACTTTCTCCCAAAATCCCGCCCCGGCGAGACAGCCGCCGGCCTCGGCCCCGCCCGCCGTCGCTCCTGCGGATCTAACCGCCAGCTTGACGCCCCGGCAGAGCGAAATGCTCATTGTGATCCGCCGGTACGAGGCCGACCGCGATCTCTTGAGCCGTTTTTATTATCTTCCTTCGCCGACCCGTTTCGCTCGCCTGAAACAGTATGACCTGGATTGGGCGGACTCTTTGGGAAAGTTGGACGCCGCCAGGCTCAGCGCTCCGGCCAAAGGCGATCTTCAAAAACTGCAGGGAACCATTCAAGATCATCTCCGCGAACTCGAAAGCGCCGCCGCGGCGGAGATCTCTCTCGCCCCACTGATCCCCTTCGCCCACGCTATCCATCAATTGGAAGAAGCCCGTCTCCGGATGGATTCCATGGATCCTAAAAAGGCCGCTCTCGCCTTGTCCGCGGTCGCGGAGCAGATCGCGGCGACGCGCACGGCCTTGGAAGCGGGGACTCTCAAAGTCGGGAAAACGGCGGCCGGACGCGCCCCGGCGGCCGTCGAGGCGCTGCGGAAAGCCCTCGCCGCCTGGCGCGGCTTCTACAACGGATACGATCCGCTATTCATGTGGTGGATGGCCCAGCCGTTCAAGGAGGTCGACACGGCTTTAGAGAGCTTTGCCTCGTTTCTTCGAGACAAGATCGTCCCGGCGGCCGTGGATCCTGCAGATGCGCCCCCGACACCTGCGGTGATCGAACCCTCCCCGGCGCCGAAATACGCTCAAGTCCCCGATCTCGCCCGGCTTCTGGCCGCGCCTCAGGACGAGATGCGGGGCGTCGCCCAGTTGTTGTGGCCGTCGCGCGACGGCCGCGGCGATGAAGAAGGCGGACCCCCGGCCGCATCCCGAACGGCGCCCCCAAGATCCTACTGGACGGGTTGGCAGTCGGCTCTGAAAAAGCTGGACTTCGCCAAGCTCAGCCGGCCGGCCCAGATTTCCTATCTCGCCCTCCGAAACTACATCGAAGGTCAGATCCGCCGGCTGGACGCCCCCCCGGCCGCGAAGACCCCGGCCAAGCCCGACACCAGCGGAATCAAAGGACAGCCAATCGGCCGAGCGGGCCTGATGCTCGAGCTCGCCGACGAAATGATCCCCTATACCCCGGAACAACTCATCGAGATCGGCCTCCGGGAGTACGCTTGGTGCGAAGCGGAAATGATCAAAGCGTCCCGGATGATGGGCTTCGGCGATGATTGGAAGCAGGCGCAGGAGAAGGTCAAGGATATGCACCTCCCTCCGGGAGAGCAACCCGACGGGATCCGGGATTCGCTCCGCGAGGCCGTGGAATACATCCGAACCAAGGATCTGCTCACGATTCCGGAAATCGAAAATGAACTGATGCAAATGGAAATGATGTCGCCGGAACGGCAACGGATCAATCCGTTCTTTACCGGCGGCCCGCTGATCAGCGTATCGTATCCGACGGATACGATGACGACTCGGCAGAAGATCGAAAGCATGCGGGGCAACAGCCTTCCGATCTCTCACGCCACCGCCTTCCATGAGATGCTCCCCGGGCACAATATGCAGGGCTACATGGATCGAAGATATGACGTCTATCGAAGCCCAGTCCCCGAATCGGACTTCTGGAGCGAGGGCTGGTGCGTCTATTGGGAGATGATCATGTACGATCTTGGCTTCCACGACACGCCGGAAGAACGGGTTGGGGCCCTCTTTTGGCGAATGCATCGGTGTGTCCGGATCGTCTTCTCGCTCAAATACCACCTCGGCGAATGGTCGCCGCAGGAATGCATCGACTATATTGTCGACAAAGTCAATTTCGAACGGGAGAACGCCATCGGAGAAGTCCGGCGGTCCTTCGCCGGCGGATACGGTCCGTTGTATCAGGCGGCTTATCAACTCGGCGCCCTCCAGCTTCGGCAGATCAGCCGCGACCTGGTTGATTCCGGTAAGATGACCTACAAGGAATTCAACGATGCGATCATCGAAATGGGAAGCTTGCCGTACCCATTGGTACGCCTCGCCTTGAGCGACCAGAAGCTCTCGCCCGCCATGCCTCTGAACTGGGAGTTCTACGAAAAAATGAAATAGGGGGCGCATCACTCAAACCCCGAATTCTTCGAGTATAAGCCAAGGTGGGGGAGGACTGACCAGGTTCGGGCGGTATTTCGGCCGTTCTGACCGATAGCCCACCCGCCGGAGCTCAGGCCTGCCGGGTTTTGATTTCTTGACACCTGTCCGGGGCCGGGATATCTTTAATTTTATTTCATGAAAGGGAGTATGGATTCCGAGCCCGAAGCGGGCGATTCCTTGCCAGGTGAAAAAATGAATTTCCCAAACCCACCGAGAATTTACCGGAACTTGAAGCTCCTTCTATCCGCCTGCTTGCCCGCAGCCGCGGCATGGTTGGCGTTTGCTGCGATCTTGCCCGCCAGGGCGGATACCGCGCAGGGAGAAGCAAGGACAGAAAGGACTTTCACGCTTGCTGAAGAAACCATTCGGCGCGCCAGGGAGAATCTGCCCAAACAGGTATCCACGGAAAGCCCGGAATTGACCAAGCTGGTGCATGATCTATATATCGATTGCACCTTTGACAAATTGTGGGAACCGGCGCTCCCCGGGCTGCCATATCGGTTTTTCTCGATTTCCGGAGCAGGCGACACGTCCTACGCCAAGTGCCAATTGCAGTGGGATACCATGTTCGTTCTCAATGCGTGGGCGCCGTTGGGTGATGATCCATTGGCCTGCGATATCTTTCGGAATTATTGGAATGTGATCGACAATAATCCGGAAGCGCCCAAAGGGACATACCGCTATGGCATGGTGCCCTGCACCACCAAGCCGGATCTGCCGCAAGATGGTTTCTCCCAAATCCCGATTCTGGCATGGGGTTGTCTGATGGTTTACAACCAGACCCATGACCAGGCGTTGCTCGATCTCTGCCTGCCCTATTTGGACTCATTCTTAACCTGGTATGCCACTGAGCGGGATGTGGACAATGATGGCTTGATCGAATATGGTGCCTACAAGAAATGCTCGATCGCCGATATCGTCCAAACGGCCCGCTTTGAAACCTTCGATTTCACCCCGACACTCGATGGCCTGCGTTTGACAGAGCATCCCACACGCGGCACAGGCGGTGCATGGTACGGGAACATTGAAGGCGTCGATCAGACTTGTTTCCTGGCCATGTCCGAAAGGGCGATGATCGAGATGTGTCGACAAGCCGGACGCATCGAAATGATGAAAAAGTATGAACAGAATCTCGCCAAACGAACCGAGGCGATCCGCAGAAAAATGTGGGACCCGGAAACGAAGTTCTTCTACAACCTTAACCGGGATACCGACAAGTTCATCCGTGTGCGAACGCTGCAGGGGTTTCTTGCTCTGACGGCCGGCTTGGCAAGTGCGGAACAAGCCGGGGAACTGGTCAGGCAGTTGACCGATCCGTCGTTGTTTTGGAGCAAATATCCGGTAACCACTTCAGCGATGAACGAACCAACCTTCCGCCCGGATGGATTCTGGCGCGGCGACGTGTGGCCCCCCACGAACTATTTGATAGCGCTCGGCCTTGATCGCTATGGCTACTACGACCTTGCCAGGGAGATGACGGACAAGATGCTGGAGTTGGTGAGGAAGCATGACGGACATGCTCACGAACGTTACAACGGTGTTGAAGGTCGCGGTTTGGGAGTCAAGGATTACTGCTGGGGAGTCGCCATCTGGAGCATGCTTGTGAATTCCCATTACGGCGTTCAGGAGGACTACCGGACGATCGTGGTCCCGCCCCATGCCAAGGGTCGGAAATTAAAGCTCGGGAAACTGGAGGTGACCTATCCCTCCGACACTTCGGTGGAGTTGAAATCCGCATTCCAACGTGAATTCAAGGTTGTTTTCCCTGGGACAATGAAGGGGGAGCTCCAGGTGCAGTGCGATGGGGCAACGATAAAAACCGTCAACCCGGCCGGCACGCTATCTGAGATCTCATTTACCGCACGACCCGGGAAGACCTATAGTGTCTCAAGATCTGCTGCGTCCCCGGAGAAACCACTCACCGTGAAGGGCGGGCGTTTCCTGACCTTGAACACGGTGATCCGCGTGAACCAGATCGAGGCGGCCCGCAACCTGAACGAGGGCGAGGACGAGGCCGCTATCCACACGCCCGAAACCGTAGCGGCCTTCCGCGACGCGGTCAGCAGGGGGTTTCCGGGAGCCAGAGTGACCTGGGCCTTCTCCTGGCTTGCCCTTCATGATGAACGGCCGAATTACGCTGCCATCCGCAAACAGGTTGTCGGCTATCACAAGACCTACGGCGACGAGATCACTTTCATTCCGGGTGGATATTTCGCGCCCATGTATAGCTCCAGAAAACAAGTCAACCTGGACATCAAAGAGGCGCTGCTTAAGATCCGCGACATGGTTGGCGACGGCTACAAACCCAAGAGCCTCGTGGCCGGTTTCCTGTCCGCCGAGAACCTGCGCTATCTGGCCGAAGAGGAGGGAATCCATGTCTGCCAGGGCACGATCTGGAGCCAATACGGCATCGACAACGGCGACGGCGACGGCTCGATCAGCTATCCCTATTATCCGAGCCGCGAGCACGCCTGCAAACCGGCGCAGGGCAGAGCCGACTTCATTGATTGCGTGAATCTGGACGGCTGGACCTGCGATTTCCTGTGCGCGCGGCGCTTCGGCTTCGAGGGCGGATTCAACAGCCGTCTCGGAGTCGGCCCCATTGAGTCCTATCGCAACCTCGGCGTGGAAAACGGCATGGCCGAGGTGATGGCGGTCACCGCCAACCACTTCGACGACGGCTTCAAGCGCAACGGCTTCGGCTGGATCGCCAATTGCTGGGAAATCAGCCTGGTCAAAGGCCTGCCCCCGGAATGCCTGCCCTGCCTCACCCAGTGGCTCCGGAACATCCGGCAACGCTGGCCAGACGGCAAAGTCGTCACGCAGGGGGAATTCGGCGAGGCCTGGCGGCGCGAGCATCCGGACAACAGCCATCTGGACTACCAGTTCGTGCAGCGCGGAACCGGCATCGGCGGTTCGGAAACCCATCTGGAAATCCGCTGGTTCATGAACCGGGACTTTCGTCTTGCCATCCTGCGCGACTGGCATAAGGATGAGCCAGGAATGGTCATCGACTTTACACGCTACGATCTCCCCGCCCGCGAGCCGGCCGATCCCTCGGCCAACAATCCGACGCGCAACTGGAGCCTGATCAACCGCATCAACCAGAAGCAGCGCCGACCGGAAGACACCCCGATCCCATTGGAGGACCTCACCGAAAAGGAGCGGTCGCTCATCAGGAAGCGATATCCCGGGATCTTCTAGGGTGTTGGGATCCGGACATCCTTGACCTGTCCGGCCGATTTTTTCCCGCGGCCAACTTCTCTTGACCCCGCCCGAAGGCCGAAATATACTCATCGACGATACTAAGAGGTCAAGACTTATGAAAAGAAAAACGATGGTATGTGCGGTATGGCTGATGGTGGGGATATTCATGACTATAGTGGGTCTTGCTGGAGATGACCAACTCTTGCCCAAGGGGCCGGCGTTTCCGGTTAAGAAGGCCAAATTCCACCGCTACGAAAATATGCGCGCCGGCCGAATCAAGACCGAGCGAGGCTGGAATGTTGCCGATTTTGCGATGTCGGTATTTAACCCGAGTTTGACCAAGCCGATCAAGGTCTCGTTTACTTTGATTGCCGATGACCCCGACTTCGTCTACAAGAATGGCCAGAAGGGGACCTGGACGAGGGTTCACGAGCTGGCGCCGGATACGAGCAGTACCGATAACGTATTACAGGAGGAGTGGTACGCCGGGGGGAAGTTTCCTGTCCCCGCGGACGCGAACTGGACCGGGCGAGCGGAATTTTCCAGCGATGAGCCTTTTTACGCCTATATCTTGTTGGTTCCGGACATAGAAGGCCCAGACGCAACGAGAGCCTATAAAAAAGCTTGGCTGCTGTATTCCGACGAGGTGCAGGGGATATGGGATAAGGAGCGGAAACAGCTTATTTTCCCCTATACGAATTATTGGCAGAACGATCCATACTGGCTGGGCGGCTGGCACACACGGCTGATATTGGCCAATCGTTCGGAATCTCCGGTTGTCTATAAGGTCTCGCACAGGCCGTGGTACTGGGCGCGCAAGAATAAGGGGGTGTCGATTCCTGTCTCGTTGGAAGAGGAATTCACGGAAGTCAAGCTGGCCCCTGGGGAGAAAAAAGCGGTTTGGCTGGAGGACCTGTTCGGTTGGCCCAAGGGTTTGGAGGATTCCATGGAAGGGCGACTGTGCGTGACGTTCGCGCCGGATTCGGCGCGGGAGAAGTGCGAGGCAAAACTCTATGTCCTGCCCGACAAGGTTAGCGTTGAATCCCTGAAAGAAGCGGAAAAGAAAGCGCTTTCCGAAGATGCCGGCGTTGTTAAGCCGCGGAGTATCAAGCGCTGAGGCGCCCTGACAATTCCATCGTCGTCATGAGAACATCCATCATCCCATGCTCCGGGCCGGTCACCGGCTCCATCATCAGCCTCATCCCCAAAGATTGTGCCAGGGAAAAGGAGGTAGCGTCGGCCAAAACAACTGCCTATATTGCCGCCGTGCTGTCCTCAAAAGAGAGGACGATGAAGCGCCGTTCTCGGGAACGCGTTCTGAGCTCAGGGAAGGGTCACCATTGAATTCGGAATCCCGGGCCCTGGCCGGCCTGCTCGAGACCTATCCCCTCTCTCTCGTCGCCCTGACGAAAGGTCCGGCGGGAAGCCGCCTTTTCGGGCGCGGCGTCGATATCAGCCATCCCGGCCTCCCCGTCGAGACCGCGGACACGGTCGGGGCGGGAGACGCCTTCACGGCGGCCCTGGTCACCGGGATGTTAAGACACAAGAGCCGGCCTGAGATCGGCGATCGGGCCAACCGCGTCGCCGGATACGTCTGCTCACGGAAAGGGGCCTGGCCGGAACTGCCCTCCGAGCTGGTCTCCTGGGACCGACCATGATTGGATCACGGAGGACCGACATGTCCAAGCTGAGCCGCTGGATCCGGTTGATCGTGCTCGCGGCCATCGCGCTGCAAGGCTGCGACGGGTCTTCCCACGCGCCGGCGTCGGGCGATCCCTCTGCGCGTTTTTCTTCTCAGAACCTCCAGGGATCGGCCCGGGCCGAAGACCGGCTTTCGCCCTCCGCCTTCGCCGATCCCCCCGTGGAGGTCCGGCCCGGATGCTTTTGGGATTGGCTCAACGGGTCGATCACCAAGGAGCAGATCACCCGAGACCTGGAGGCGATGGCCCGGGGCGGCCTGCGCGGCGGCGAGATCTGGGACGTGGCGGCGGCCGCCGATCCCGACGGACGCGTGCCGGCCGGTCCCGCGTTCCTCGGCCCGGAATCCGCGCGTCTGATCGCCCATGCGATCCGCGAGGCGGACCGGCTCGGATTGAGAGTCGGCCTGGTGGCGTCGAGCGGCTGGAACGCGGGCGGGAGCTGGATCCCGCCGGAACACGCGGGGAAAGGCCTCTATCAGTCCGCGACCAACGTTAAGGGCCCAAAGCGATTTGAGGAGGGATTGCCCCTGCCCGGATTGCCGGAGCAGTGTCCGCGCGATGAGCACGGGAGGCCCCTCTATCTGCGGGAGGTGGCGGTGCTGGCCGTGCCGCACGACAGATCGATGACCATCGCCGATGTGGACCGGGTCGTCGACCTCTCGAACCGGGTCGACGCCGGCGGCCGGCTGCGGTGGGACGTCCCCGCGGGAGAATGGACGATCCTCCGTTTCGTCTGTGCGAATCACGGGCAACAGCTGATCGTGCCCAGCCCGAAATCGGGCGGCCTCATGATCGACTTCTTCGATCCCCGGGCCACCGAGTTCCACCTTCGCCATATCGTCACCGCCATCTTGAAAGAGCTGGGGCGGGACTCCTTCGTGGGAACCAGCTTCCGAACGATGGAGTTTGACAGCATGGAGCTCGACGGATTCACGCCCTGGAACGAATCCATGGCCGGCGAATTCGAGCGCCGGACGGGCTATCCGGTGGTCCGGTTCCTGCCGCTCCTCGCGGGCTGGCGGCTCGCCGATCCAGGGGCCCAAGAACGGTTCCTGTACGATTGGCGGAAGACGGTGAGCGACCGGCTGATCGAATCTCATTACGCGACCGGCCGGAGGCTCCTCCGTTCCTACGGCGTGGAGCTCATCGCCGAGGCCGGCGGGCCGGGACCTCCGATCTGGGATTCCAATCCGGTCGACGGGATCACGGCGCTCGGGGCCGTCGATATCCCCCGCGGGGAGTTCTGGATCCGGCACCGTGGCATCTTCCTGGTCAAGGAGATCGCCTCGGCCGCGCACGTCTACGACAAGAGGTTGGTCGACGCGGAGTCCTTCACCACCTGGCGCCGCTGGGTTGACGGTCCCCTGAACCACAAGGAGATCGCCGACCGGGCTCTGTGCGAGGGTCTGAATTGCTTCTCCCTTCACACGTTCGCGAGCTCTCCGCCAGAGGCGGGACTTCCGGGATGGGCCTATCACGCGGGCACGGATATCAATCCCGCGGCGACCTGGTGGCCGATGGCCCGCGGCCTGATGGACTACTTGGCGCGGTGCTCCTACATGCTGCGCCAGGGCTGGTTCGTCGCCGACGTGTGCCATTTCTACGGCGACCAGGCGCCGAACTTCTTTCCGTCGCTCTGCAACGTGCCCGAAAAGCCTCTCTTGGCGGGCCTCGATCCGTCGAACGACTACGACGTGTGCTCGTCGGAGGTGATCCTTCGGCGGATGCGGGTGAATGAGGGGCGGATCGCGCTGCCGGACGGGACGAGCTATGCGGCCCTCACACTTCCCGAGCAGGACCATATCCCCCTGGAGGTCTTGAAGAGGATCAGGGCGCTGGTCGTCGACGGGGCCACGGTCATCGGTCACCAGAGGCCGTCCCGCTCCCCGGGCCTTCAGGACCGGGAAATGAACGACCGGGAGGCCAAGCGATTGGCCGACGAGCTCTGGGGCGAAGCCGAGAAGTCGGACCGGCCGGACGGCCCGAAGGTCCGGGTCCGGCCGATCGGCCGGGGACGCTTCATCGTCGCCAGCGAAAGGAGCGCGGCGCTCAGGGCCATCGGCGTCGATCCCGACCTCGAGATCGCCGGCCGTCCCGAAGGGGACCTGGGCCCGCTGGACTTCGTCCATCGGAGGACCGGGGATGCGGAATTCTACTTCATCCGTAATAAGACGAAAGAGCCGCAGGGTCTGACCTGCCGGTTCAGGGTCGCCGCGGAGGCCAAAGGGCTGGCTCCGGAATTCTGGTGGCCCGATTCCGGACGACGGAGCGCGAGCCGGGGCTGGACGACGGTCGCAAGGGGCCGGACCGAGCTTCGCGTTGAGGTAGGGCCGTTGGGATCGGTTTTCGTCGTTTTCCGGAAGGCCGGGCCCTCCGAGCTCCCGACGCTGGATCCGCTGTCCCGGGATACGTTCTTGTCGTCGAGCGATCCCGCGGCCCTGACCGTCAACGGTCCCTGGCAGGTCGAGTTCCCCGAAGGCTGGGGAGCCCCGCGAACGGCGACCTTCGGGCGGCTCCAGAGCTGGACCGAATCGACCGACGCCGGGATCCGGGCCTTTTCGGGGATCGCGACCTATCGGACGACGTTCGAACTGCCGGCCGCCTGGACCTCGGGGCGCCGGTTGTTCCTCCAGCTAGGCGACCTGGCCGAGATCGCCGATGTGACCGTCAACGGGAAAGACCTGGGAGTGGTCTGGTTGCCGCCCTATCGGGTCGAGATCTCCGGAGCCGTTCGAAGCGGGTCGAACCGGCTGGAGATCCGGGTCGCCAATCTCTGGGCCAACCGGCTGAATGCGGATTCGTTGAGGCCCGAGTCGGAGCGTTTCACCCGAAGCAACATCGACCGGATCCAGACGGACCCGACATCGGACAGCTCCTACGGCCGTGTGCCGGGCGGCAAGAAGCGTCCCGTCTACACGGAGATGCCCCCGTTGATGAGATCGGGCCTTTTCGGACCGGTCCAGATCATCACGCCCCGGGAAGGATCGATCGAGCCTTGAGAGCCCAAGGCCGACGCGTCATGTTGACCCGCCGGAAATTCCTCGGCGCTTCCGCCGCCGGCCTGGGCGCCCTGGCGTTCGGCCGGGGGTGCCGCCCCGGTGGGGGACCGACAGTCCGTCCGAATTTCCTGTTCGTCCTGACCGACGATCAACGTTTCGACACCCTGGGCTGCGCTGGCAATCCGATCATCCGGACGCCGAGCGTCGACCGGCTGGCCGGTGACGGCATCCGGTTCGATCGCGCCTTCGTGACCACCCCGATCTGCGCCGCCAGCCGGGCCAGCATCCTGACCGGAACGTATGAACGAACGCACACATACACCTTCACCAAGCCTCCTCTGGCCCCGGCCTTCATCGACATCAGCTTCCCGGTGCGGCTCCGCCGAGCGGGCTACCGGATGGGATTCGTCGGCAAGTTCGGCGTGGCCGTGGACAAGGGCGTTCCCGCCGAGATGTTCGACTTCACCGACTTTGACGGCCTCCCCCACATCCAAACGATCGACGGGGTCGAGCGCCACATGACGGAGGTCGAAGGCGAACGGGCCATCGGATTCCTGCGCGGCCTCGAGCCGGGCCGGCCTTTCTGTCTGGTCTGGTGCCCCTGGGCCCCACACGCCGACGACGACAATCCCAAGCAATATTTTTGGCCGCAGGCCGTTGACGGCCTCTATCGGGACGTCGATATCCCCGTCCCCGAAATGGCGGCGCCGGAATATTACGACGCCCAGCCCGCCTTTCTGAAAAACACGATGAGCCGGACGCGTTGGGGCTGGCGGTTCGACACACCGGAGAAATTCCAGGAGATGGTCAAGGGCTACTACCGGATGATCAGCGGCGTCGACATGGTCCTCGGCCGGATCCGGGACGAGCTGGCCTGCCTGGGTCTCGACCGGAACACGGTCGTCGTCTACACCTCGGACAACGGCTATTTTCTGGGCGAGCGCGGTTACGCCGACAAGTGGCTGATGTACGAGCCGTCGATCAGGGTCCCGCTCGTGGTCTACGATCCGCGGGCGCCGCGTGCGGACCGCGGACTCGTGCGCCGGGACATGGTCTTGAACATCGATCTTGGACCGACCCTCATGGACCTGGCCGGGGTGCCCATCCCCTCTCAGGTCCAGGGCCGCAGCCTGAAGCCCCTACTCGGAAGGGGAACGCCCATCTGGCGCTCGGAGATCTTCTGCGAGGAGCTCTGGGACCACCCCGATATCCCGCAGAGCGAATGCGTTCGGACCGAGCGCTGGAAATACATCCGATACCCCGCGCATCCGGAATATGAGGAGCTCTTCGATCTGGCGGAAGATCCTGACGAGAAGAGGAACCTGGCCGGTGATCCCGGCCAGGCCCGCGTGCTGGCCGAGCTGCGGGAGCGTTGCGATCGGACCATCCGATGCCTGCTCGACGATCAAGCCAAGATCAAGGAGCCCCAAAACGCTCGAAATCGCCCCTGCGGGGCAGCCTGATTCTCGTCGAAAAGGAGGAATGCCGTGAAGATCATTCGAAATGTCAAGCCTGGCGGCGTCTCGGCGACCGGCGTGTCGTCATTGGCCGCAGCGGCGGCGATGGTCCTGGTCCTCGCCTCCTGCGTCGCAGCGCGGCCCGGGGAGTTTTACGCCTATCACACCCGGCTGGACTATGACGATCACAACAATACGGGCCAATACGCCGACCTCGTCGTCAACGTCGGAAACAAGGGCCGATTCGTGTTCTGCCGGGAATTCGGCTATCGGCCGTACTGGCAGCCGTCGGAAACGAAGTATTTCGTCGACCGGATACTGCCGGTGAGCGGCGACGGCCCCCCAGAACGTCCCGACAAGATCAACAGGTGTTCCTATGTCCGCCTGATCGAGAGCTCTCCCGACCGGATCGTCGTCCACTGGAGGTACGCCCCGGACCTGAAGAGCCCGCACTTCACCGATTTTCAGAGGACCTATAGCGGCGATATCGGCAGCTACTTCGCCGATTACGCCGAAGAGTACTTCACGATCACTCCCGACGGGCGGATCACCCGGGATGTGAAGAAAGGCTGCGTCCGGCTGGACGACTGGAACGATCCATTGAACAAGACCACTCAGATCCTCGAGCTGGCCTCGTCCGGGATCAAGGTCCTGGGCCTAACGCCGGCACGGTTGCAGCGCCAGCCAGGCGATGCCGTCCCGGGAGCGCCGGTTGTCAAGGGAGGCGTCGAGTCCCCCGCGCTGTGGCTGCGGTTCGACGAGGGGCTCGCCGCCCAGGAGGATCTCACCAGGGAAAGCGTCAAGGGAGCGGAGTGTGTCATCGGCGGTGCGGACAGCTACTGGAGAAAAGGGGTTTCCGGAACGTGCCTGTCGTTCGACGGCTACACCAATCGAGTGACGGTGCCTTCCCGGGAACTCCCGAACATCCGCGGCGATTTCACGATCGAGGCCTGGATCGCCCCGCAGGAATATTCTTGGGACCGATCGGGCCTCGTCGACCACGGCCGGGGCCACCGCGCCGGGTATCGCCTGGCCATCGATCATTTGGGCCGGATCTCCCTGGAGGCCTGCCTCGATGGCCGGTGGACCGGGCTGACCACCAACAAAGCCGTGGACCTTCTGAAATGGACCTTCGTCACCGCGACGTATCGAAAAGCGAAGGGCTTCGCGATCTACTTGGACGGAGTCCTGGCGGCTTCCGGACCCGCGACGGGGGCCGTCCAGGATGCGACGGACCTGGACCTGTTCGTCGGCATGGCCCAGGAGAAGGGCTACCCCTGGGCGTGCGAGCGGGAGATCACCAAGGAGTACCGGTCGAACATGGTCTTCAGCGGCCTCATCGACGAAGTGCGCGTCTTCGACCGGGCCCTGGACGAGGCGGAGATACGCGCGGATCACCAGGCCTTCCGGCCCGACGACCTCTCCCCCCTGAGCCATTGGGTCCTGCCCGCCGGGCCGGCCCAGGCCAAGGGCTTCGGGGCGGCCTATACGAGACTGCGATTCGGTCCGGAGTGGGAAGGCCTGTGGCGCGTGGGCGACCATGCCGACATCGTCGTCACGTTCGACGACCGGCCCAATCGATTCGTCTTCTGGCGCGGGACCAACTACCTCCCCAGCCTCGTCACGGAGCCTGGCCCCGCGGGCCGCTGGGTCAACGACCAGGGCCCGGAGAATTACACCGATCAGTGCTACGAGCACATGTCCGACAAGATGTGCCGCTACTCCCACGTCCGGCTCATCGAGAACACCGACGCCAGGGTCGTCGTCCACTGGCGCAACGCGAGCGTCAGCATCGGATACGAGTGGCTCTGGCCGGACCGGAACGGCTGGGGGCTCTGGACGGACGAGTATTGGTATATCTATCCCGACGCCGTGTCGGTCCGCTATCAGGTGAGCGGACGCATGGCCGAATACCCCGATACGCAGTCCCAGCAGAACGAACTGCTCAATCCGCCGGGGACCCGGCCCGAGGACAACGTTTTCCCCGGATCGATCATCATCGCCAACATGGACGGCCAGACCGAGCTGTGGGACTATTCTTCGAACAAGACGGTCCGAAAGGGCGCGGCGATCTCCGGAGAGAAGAACCTCGTCTATCTGGATCTCCGGTCCCAATACAAGCATTTCAATATCGGCCAGACCGGTTCGTTCTGGGTCCCCTACAGCCAGTGGGAATCGATGCAGATGGCTCCCGGATTCTCGAACTACAACGCCTGGAGCCATTATCCCGTCGGACTGTTGCCGAGCGACGGCACCGTGACGACCGGGAAGGACCGCACGAGCAGCTCCTGCCTGGGCACGCTGAACGGGTTGCATCATCGCCTGGGAGACGGGCGAATGGAGGCCTACAACATCTACGGACTGACGGACCTTCCCGCGGCAGGGCTCACCTCGTTGAACCGCTCCTGGAATTCCCCCGCGGCGATCGTGGACTTGAGCGGCGGCCGAAGCGCGGAGTACGACCAGAGGCAAGGGGCCTTCGTGATGGTCCGGGAGTCGAAGCGGCTGTCTTTCGGGCTGAACGGCTCCGCAGAGCACCCCGTCTGGAATCCCTGCTTCGTCATCAGAGGGTGGGGAGGACCGTCCCCCGCCCGGATGAAGATCGACGGCCGGGCCCTGGTGGCCGGCCCGGATTTCAGACAGGGCATCATCCGAGACACCGACGGCACGGAAACGATGGTCATCTGGGTCAGGCACCGGTCTGAGCAGCCGCTGAAATACGAGATCTACTGAGCGGACATGGCCATCGATCCGGCGTATCCCTGGTGTTCGTTGCCCTGAAGGAAGGAGGGTCAAAGATGACGGCTATAGGAATCCCCGGGCGGGTCCCCGGGGCCGCGGAATGGACGAGCTACCGGCGCCTGGTCACGGCTCTGCATCATCGGGAACCGGACCGTGTCCCGTTCGACCTGGGCGGCTCGATGGTCACCGGCATCAATGTCCGCGCCCTGACGGCGCTGCGCCGCGTGCTCGGCCTGCCCGGCGACGCCCAGGTCCTGGATCGGGTCACGCAGATGGCCGAGACCGGGGACGACGTGCGCGATCGCCTCAGGGTGGATGTGCGCAGCGTCCGGCCGAACGCCCCGGGCCGGGCCGGCCTGGCCCGGGACCTCGGCCGGGTCGGCGATCACGACCGCTTGATCGACGAGTTCGGAATAGGCTGGCAAATGCCCCGGCACGGCGGGCATTACTACGACCTCTACCTCAGCCCCCTGGCGGACTGCCGGACGGTGGTCGACATCGAGCGCTACCCCTGGCCCGACGCGCTCGATCCGGCCCGCTTCGAAGGCCTCAAGGAGCGCGTCGATCACGTGGTCGAACAAGAGCGCCGCGGCGTGGTGGTCGAGCGGATGCATGCGGGCATGTGGGAGCACGCCATGTGGATGCGCGGGTACGAGCAGTTCTTCATGGACATGGTCACTGATCCCGCGATGGTCCACGCCATCATGTCCAAGGAGCTCGAGATCAAGATGGCCTATTGGGGCCGGGTGCTCGACCGGCTCGACGGGCACACGCTGGTCCTCTCGACCGCCGACGATCTCGGCACGCAGTCGGGCCCACTGGTCTCTGTGGCGATGTACAAGGACCTGATCTGGCCGTACCATCGCCGGTTGTTCCAGTTCCTCAAGAGCCTGGCCCGGACCGAGATCTTCATCTTCTTCCATTGCGACGGAGCGATCTGGGACTTCGTCCCGCTCCTGATCGAGGCCGGCGTGGACATCCTCAACCCCTGGCAGGTCAACTGCAAAGGAATGGACGACACGAAACGCTTCAAGCGGGAGTTCGGGGCCGATCTGACCATCTGGGGCGGCAGCTGCGACACGCAGCATGTCTTGCCGTTCGGGACGCCCCAGCAGGTGCGGGACGAAGCGCGCCGGCGCATCGAAGACCTGGCCCCCGGGGGCGGATTCGTGTTCGCGCCGATCCACGTGATCCAGGCGGGCGTCCCGCCGGAGAATATCGTTGCCTGGTGGGAGGCTCTGATGGAGTATGGTTGTTATGATCGACCGTGATCCGGGTCCTTCCCGTCGTCATCGAGCCGCAGGCGCCGCCTTCGCCGGGATCGTGCTGGGCTTTGTCTGGACCGCCTGCGGCACCGCCGTCCGGCCGGCCGGGGACCCCGGCGGCGGTCTGCTCGCCCCGTTGGACCTGAGATGCGAGTACCGCCGAGACCCGCTGGGCATCGATGCCCTGCGGCCGCGGCTAAGCTGGGCCCTCGCCGCGGACGCCCGCGCCCAGGTCCAGAGCGCTTACCGGGTCCTCGTCTCCGGCTCGCCCCGGCTACTCGACATAGACAGGGGCGATCTCTGGGACTCTGGGAAAGTCCGCTCCGCCGAAAGCCTGGGCATCGCCTACGCCGGGCCGGCCCTCCGCAGCGGGCAGCGCTGCTTCTGGAAGGTCCGCGTCTGGGATGGCCGGGGCCGGCCCTCGGCCTGGAGCCCGACGGCCTCCTGGGAAATGGCTCTCCTCGGAGACAGCCCGTGGCTGGGTCGGTGGATCAGCGACGGAAAGCCCAGCCCCAAAGTCGACGAGGATTTCTACCTCGACGATCCGGCCCCGCTGTTCCGGAAGGAGTTCGTCGCGCCGGCGGGGATCGCCAGGGCCCGGCTCTCTATCACCGGGCTCGGCTACTACGAGGCCTCGATCAACGGCCGCCGCGTGGGCGACCAGGTCCTGGACCCCGGCTGGACGAATTACGAGAAACGGGTCCTCTATAGCGTTTACGACGTGACCGGGCTCGTCCGGTCGGGCCTCAACTGCGTCGGGGTCATGCTGGGCAACGGCTGGTGGAACCCTTTGCCCCTGCGGATGTGGGGGAGGCGGAACCTGCGCGAGGACCTGCCGGTCGGACGGCCCTGTCTCATCGCCCAGCTGGAGATCGAAGGCGAGGATGGCTCGGTGACAACCGTCGCGACCGGCCCGGACTGGCAGGTCCGCGGCGGGCCGGTCCTCCGGAACAACGTCTACCTGGGCGAGGTCTACGACGCCCGACGGGAGGTCCCGGGTTGGGATTCACCGGGCGCGAGCCAGGCCGGGTGGTCGCCGGCCGTCCCCTGTCCGGGGCCGGGCGGCGTTCTTCAAGCCCAGCCCCAGCCGCCTATCCGGGTCACGGCGCGACTTCGCCCCGTCCATCTGAGCGAGCCCAGGCCGGGTGTGGCCCTCTATGATCTCGGTCGCAATTTCGCCGGCTGGGCCCGCCTGCGGCTGAGGGCGCCCGCGGGGACACGGGTCCGGATCCGCTTCGGCGAGCTCCTCAACAAGGACGGGACCTTGAACCCGCTGACCTCGGTCTGCGGCCAGATCAAGGGCCGGGGCAAGGACGGCCTTCCGGTCGGCGGGCCCGGGGCGCCCGAGATCGCCGAGCAAGCCGACGTCTATATCGCCCGCGGCGGCGGCCAGGAGGTCTACACGCCCCGGTTCACGTTCCACGGCTTCCGCTACGCCGAAGTCTCCGGGCTGCCCGACCCGCCGGCGCTCGACGACCTCGAAGGCCTGCGGCTGAACTCGGACGTCGCCGAGCGCGGAGAGTTCTCCTGCTCGAACGACCTCTTCAACCGGATCCAGGACATGGTCCGGTGGACCTTTCTGAGCAACATCTTCAGCGTCCATTCGGACTGCCCCCATCGGGAGAAATTCGCATACGGCGGCGACCTCGTCCCCACGGCCGACGCCTTCCTGGCCAACTTCGACATGGCCGGTTTCTACATCAAGGCGGCGGCCGACTGGGCGGATGCCGCCCGGCCCGACGGCATGCTGACCGACACGGCCCCTTTCGTGGGCATCCAGTACTGCGGGCTGGTCTGGGCCATGGCCCAGCCGCTTCTCCAAACCAAGCTCGTCCAGCATTACGGGGATCTCCGCATCGTGGAGGGCCAATACGAAACGACGCGCCGCTGGCTCGATCTCGTGGCCCAAGCGAATCCCGACGGTCTCATCCGGGAGGGCTTGGCCGACCACGAGAGCCTGGAGCCGACGCCCGTTCCGGAGCTGGTGACGCCGTTCTACCATGAGACGGCCCTGATGGCCGCCCGCCTGGCCGGCTTCCTGGGGCGGCGCGCGGACGAGGCCCGCTACAGGGACCTCGCGGCCTTCATCGCCGCCGCCTATCGGTCCAAGGTCATCGGCTCGGCCGCCGGCCGCTACGAGGCCATGACCCAGGCCGGCCTGGCCGTCGCCCTCGGCCTGGGCCTCGTCCCGGCTGACGAGGAGGCGGCCGCTTTTAACGCGCTCGTGGCCAAGGTCACGACGGCCGAGGGCCCGAGGCTGGCGACCGGGATCTTCGGCACGGAATACCTCCTCGACGTGCTGTCCCGCCGCGGCCGGGCCGACCTGGCCTGGGCGCTGGTCGACCGGACGGGCTTTCCCGGCTGGGGCTACATGCTCGAGCGCGGCGCGACCACGCTCTGGGAACACTGGGAGTTCAGCGACAACACCTATTCGCACAACCACGGGATGTTCGGCTCCGTGAGCGAATGGCTCTTCGCCTGGGTCGCGGGGATCCAGCCGGACCCGGCCGCCTTCGGATTCGACAGGATCGTCTTCCGGCCTCAGCCGGCAGGCGACCTGACCTGGGCCAAGGCCATGATCCGCACGATCCGGGGCGAGGTCCGGAGCGAATGGCGGCTCGACGGGAGCCGCTTCGTCCTGGACGTGACGGTCCCCGCCAACACGACGGCGACCGTCTATATCCCCGGCATCGACCCCGCCGCGGTCCGGGAGGGCAGCGGTCCGGCCGCCTCGGCCGAGGGCGTATCCTTCCGGGGGATCGAAGCCGGGAGCTGCCTCTACAAAATCGCTTCGGGCCGCTTCGAGTTCTCTGTGGATCCCCTCCCCCGGGTCCTCAGCGCGCCCGGCCTCCCGGCGGCAGATTCTCGTTGAGGAACCGGGTGAACAGCGAATAGAGGTGAAGGGTCGTGCCCCGTCCTTCGTAGATGCCGTGGGAACGGTTCGGGTAGGCCATCATCGTGAAGGCCTTGTTGTCGGCGACGAGCTCGTTGACGAGCCTCTCGAATCCCTGATAGTGGACGTTGTCGTCGCCCGTGCCGTGGACGATGAGCAGGCGGCCCTTCAGGTCCTTGGCGAAGGTAATGGGCGAGCCTTGTTTGTACCCTTCGGCGTTATCGTCGGGCAGGCCCATGTATCGCTCCTGGTAGATCGTGTCGTAGAGGCGCTGATCCGGCACCGAGGCCACGGAGATGCCGGTTCTATAGAGATCGGTATACCGGAACATGGCGTTGAGGGTCATCGAGCCGCCGCCGCTCCAGCCCCAGACGCCGACGCGCTCGGCGTCGATGAACGGCCAGGCGGCCAGGGCCGCCCGCACGGCCGCGGCCTGGTCCTTCGAGGCCAGGACGCCGATCTGGCGATAGATGCTCTTGCGCCAGGCCCGGCCGCGCGGCGCCGGCGTGCCGCGGTTGTCGAAGCTGGAGACGACGTAGCCCTGCTGGGCCAGCATGAGGTGCCAGAGATAGCCGCTGCCGCCCCAGTTGTCCTGGACGGTCTGGCCGGCCGGCTCGCCGTAAACATAGACGAGGAGCGGGTACTTTTTGGCCGGGTCGAAATCGGGCGGCAGGATGCGCCAGCCATCGACCTGGACGCCGTCGCCGATGTCGAGCTTGAAGAATTCGACCGGCCTCCGTTGCAAGGCGTCGACCTTGGCCTTGAGGGCCGCGTTCCCGGCCAGGGTCCGTACGGCCCGGCCGTCGGGCAGCCGGACGAGCTCGGTCACCGTCGGCGTATCGAGTCTGCCGAACGTATGAAAGGCCCAGCGGGAGGAGGGCGAGATGTCGTAACGATGGACGCCCGCCTGGCCGGCCGGGCCGACGAGCACGGGAGCGCTCTTGCCGTCCATACGGACGCGGAAGAGGAACCGCTTCGTGGCGTCCGCCGGCGAGGCCGTGACATAGAGCCAGCCGCCGCGCTCGTCCACGGCGTCGACGCTGAGGACATCGTAGTCGCCCGGCGTCAGGAGCTTGACGTCGCGGCCGTCCCGCGAAACGCGGTAGGCGTGCTGCCAGCCGTCCCGTTCGCTCAGCCAGAGCAGGCTCCGGCCGCCGTCGAGCCAGGCGAAATCCTCCATGATCTCCACCCAGGTCTCGTCCTTGTCGGTGAAGACGGTCCGGACCGCGCCGGTCGCGGCGTCGCCGAGAAGCACGGTGAGCGTGTTCTGCAGCCGGTTGAGGTGCTGGAGGATGACCTCGCGGGAGTTCCCGGCCCATTCGAGACGGGCGATATAGGTGTTGCGCGGATCTCCGGGGGTCTTGATCCAGACCGGGGCTCCGCCGCCGGCCGGGACGACGCCGACGCGGACGGCCGAATTGGTCTGACCGGGCTTGGGATGCTTGAACGTCGTCACCTTGGGATAGAGCGTGTCGGTGTTGTTGATCATCGTGAAGACCGGCACCTCATGGGTGTCGAATTGCCAGAAGGCGATGGACCGGCTGTCCGGCGACCAGCGGAAGCCGTCCCGGATGGAGAACTCCTCCTCGTTGACCCAGTCCGAGGTCCCGTTGATGATGTCCTCGGCCCCGTCGAAGGTCAGCTGGGTCGTCCGGCCCGTGGCGAGGTCCTCCGCATAGATATTGTTTTTAACGACATAGGCGGCCTTGAGGCCGTCCGGAGAGAGCTTGGCGAACATCAGACTCGAGGGCTCGAACCCCGTCCCGATCTGCCGGAGGCGGCCGGACGCGAGCTCGTAGGTCCAGAAATCGCCCCGCGTGTTCTGACGCCAGACGCGCTGGGAATTGGTGAAGACGATCAGCACTTTTCCGTCCGGAGACCAGGCGTAGTTCTCGATGGCCAGCGGGGCGGCCGCTCCGGCCGGCACGCGCTTGGCGGCCGAGACCAGAACCTCTCTCCGGCCTGTCTCGGCCCGGTAAAGGACGAGATCGCGGCCGCCTTTGGCCTCCGCGCTGGGTTCGAGCGTCGTATAAGAGGATCCGTCGCTCATCCAGCGAGCCGGCCCGAAACGCTCGGAGGCGAACTCCTGCGAAGCGAAGATCCGGTCCAGGGTCAGACGGCCGGGATCGGCAGGCTTGTCCTGTCCCGCCAGGCCCGCGAAGACGCCCAGGACCGCGAGGATGACGACGATCGCACCGAGGGGGGATCTTTTGGTCATGGTCTCATTCTCCTTGCCGGCTCAGGATACTCTTAATCCCTGAAAACGGCCATCTCGGCGAGGCCCGCGTTGGCCGTCTCCGGCGACACGGTGTCGACCGCGAAGACGACCCACGTGACGGTCTTGGCCGGGAAGACGACCTCCCGGGCCGACCGGGCGTCGTTCGGCAGTTCTCCGACCTTGATCGCGGTCCCGTCGCTGAAGAGCAAGACCCCGGAGAGGATGTGATCTTTCGCGTTCGGCCGGTCGAAAAGCCAGGCCCGACGGACCGTTTGGGAGGAATCCCAGCTCAGCCGGATCATGGCCGTTTCCCGCTCTCCCAGGCTCACCCATTCGTGCCGGTTGATGGCCTCGCCGGGATCGACGATGCCGTCGACCGCGCCCTCCCCGAAGTACTCGATCAGCTCGGTGAAGGGCTTATTCTTTTTATGGACCGACGAGACGTTGACCCGGGCCCGGAGGGCCAGGTTGGCCTCGCTCTTGAGCCGGTCCTCGGGCGCGTTGGCCGCGGCCGCCGTCAGGGCGGCGAGTCCGGGCGCGTCAAGCAGGCAGACCTCTTGGAGCGTCCAGGCATAGCGGCTGCCCATGGGGTCGGCCACCGTCCGGTTGCCGAAATAGCTCATATGGAAATTCGCCGAATAGCTCAGCCAGGCGCTGCGGCCGTCGGCGCCCATGAATTTCGACGGAAAGGTCAGGAAATAGGCCTGCCGTCCGAAGTTGGCCATGAAAGTGATCAGCCGGTACGGACCGGTGATCTCGTCGGCCTCGAGGAGATAGGAGTTCATATCCTTCACGCCGGGCCAGCCATCGGTGACGCACATCAGGTATTTGCGGAGGGGCGCGTCGTAGCTGATGGTCGTGCACCCCATCCGGTTGTTCCAGGAAACAAGGGGCCGGATGGCCGCGAAGTCCTTCGACCAGACCGGCCGCCCGTCCTCCCCCCGTCCGGCGTAGAACTCATAACTGCGGACATCATTGATCGTTTCGGGGCTCGGAGTCACCCGCGCCAGATAAACGGCATCGCCGGCGATCCAGCTGTTGCCGGCGATCCGAGGCGCCGGATCGCCGTCCAGGGCGCCGTGCCCGACAAGGTAGGCCTTGCCGTCGGGGGAATGCTCCATGTTCCGTCCGAAGTCGACGAAATGGGGCGTGCCCATCTTGACCTGCCGGCCGTCCTTGCCCGATTCGGGGAACAGGGGCCTCTCGGGTGAGAGCGGGCTCGGGGCCCAGGTCTTTCCGTAGTCCTTCGAGATGCGGAAGCCCGGCAAGGGGCCGCAAATGGCCCAGCTGTAGAGGTCCCGGTATTCCGGCTTGGTCATGTCGAAATCCACGGCGTAGGTCCCGTAATACCAGATGCCGTTGTGGACGAGGTTCGCGCTCGGGTAACGCCCGCCGTAGGGGGCCGGCGAGGCGGCTTCCGAGCCCAACGATGCGACCGTCAGGTTCAGCGGATCGTCCCCTTCGATCCTGGCGTTGCCGGTCCGCGCGTTCTTGCCGTTCGAGTGGACGCTCTCCTCGCCGATCTCGCCGTCCGTCCAGCCGCTGTACATGTTCCCGTCGGAGGCCCAGGACGGATACCACGTATCGGCGTCGGTATAGGCGACCGCGTTGCGGGTGAAGGCCACAGCCACGATGTCCTTCGAACGCTCGAACGGGCAATCGGGCGGCACATCGGACGCCCACACGCGGGGCGGCCAGGGCTGCGGCGAATAGGCGACCGTACCCTCCCGGACGCGAGGGCCGCAAGACATGAGCGTCGCGGCGAGCAGGCCCAGGGTCCCGACCATGGTCAGTTTCTTCATGACGACTCCTTCAGGTCTTCAACTCGGGGAACCATTTCAGGATCAGCGCCTTTTCGTCCGCGGCGAGGGACGCGAAGGGCACGGGCTCGTCCTGGGGCCGCGTCCGCTTCTGGTTGATGCGCCCCATCAGGCTCCAGCTCCGGGTCATGTCCTGGGGCTCGCGGGCGGGAAGGTCGTAGCGGGTGAAGTCGATGACGCGCTCCGTCCCCGGCTCCCTCCAGCTCCGCAGCAACGCCAGGCGGAACTCCCGGCACATGAACCAGCGGATCTCGAGTGGGACCTCGGATCCGCCGATGCCCGTCCCTCTCTGGACGAATCGGTACCGCAGGTTCGCGTTGTCCGGATACTGGGCCCGGAAGGCGTTCCCGAAATCGCCCTGGGTCAGGCACTCCACCGAGGGCCAGCGCTCGCGGAGACGCCGGGTCCAGCGCGTCAGGACTTCCAGGTGCCCGATCTGCGGGACGAGCGAGATCTCCCAGCAGTTCGTGACCCAGGCCCAGCCGTTGAGGGCGAAGCCCGCGTCGAAGTGGGCGGCCGTCGTCTGGACCATCTGGGCCAGGCCGACTTCAGGCCCGAACCACTCGATCGTCTCGATGGGCCCGACGCCCATGCGGCTGCGCTGGGAGGCGGCCCAATTCTGCCCCTGGCGCCGGGCCGCCAAAAAATCGCAGGTCCAGCCGTCCAGGTTGACGCAGTCGATGAAGTCCATCGCGCCTTGGGCCGGCTTGCAGAAGTGCTCGGTCGAGGGATAGTAGGGATAGCAGATCGAGCCCTCGCCGTCCTGGTTGTCGACGGCGTACTGGCTCCAGATGTTCCCCTGGCAAACACGGATCCCCTCGTTCTCGGCCAAATACTTCTGGTTGGCCGCAGCCAGGAAGCCGGCGATCACGCTCTTCGGCCGAAAGCCGCCGCCCATGATCTCGGAGACACGGGCCAAGCCCTCGTGGAGATCGCGATTGACCTGGTCCCTTGTGTTGTAGGCGTTGGCGAAGTAGGCCCCGGGGATGAAGGTCACGTCGTCCCCGTAGTCCCGATGGTAGGCCGCGACCAGCCGGCGGATCTCGCGGTAATTCTCCCGCTCGTCGAAGAGCGCCCGCCAGCTGAAGGCCCAGGTCATCGGCGCGCCGGGCCAGCCCGCGGCCAGCGCGGCGCGAAGGGCCCGGACGTTGGCCGGAGTGTGCCGGTCGGCCTCGTCGAAGCCCTCGTTCCGCGTCCGCGTGACCTCGATCTGGTTGACGCGGATAACGGAATTGAAGGTCAGGATCCTCCGTCCGTCGAGGGACTTCGCGGCGGCCGCCGCGGGCCGCCCGAACGGACGTGATCCGGGAAGAGGCCGGGCCCCGGCCGCGAGCACCCCCGCCCCGGCCCTCTTCATGAACTCGCGCCTGTCCATGGCAACTAGCGGCCGGCGGCCATTAGCGCGTACGCCGCTCCCGGCTCGGTCTTGAACTCGATCACGCCCGGCTCGGGACGGCGGACGGGCACGGACCGGCCCTGGACGGTCACCCGCAGTGGAACGGCGCAACGCACCCGGCAGACGCGGCCGTTCTTCGACTGGATCGTCGCGGACGCGATCCGCCCGTCCTTCCAGCGCAGGCCGACCTCGAAGCCGCCCCGTGCGACCAGTCCTGTGAACTCCCCGTCCTTCCAGGCAGGCGGCAGCGCGGGCAGGAAGGCCAACTCGTCCTCGTGGGACTGGAGCAGCATCTCGGCCACGGCTGCGGACATCCCGAAGGCCCCGTCGACCTGCATCGCCCGGGAGCAGATCGAGAACAGGCTGTTCGTCGTGTATTGGTGCATGGCGTAGGTGAAGTTCTCCAGGGCCTTGGCGCCGTCCCCGAGCCTGGCCCAACAGGCCGCTTTCCAGGCCGAAGACCAGCCGTTGCCGGGGAGCCCACGCTGCTCCAGGACGACTTTGCTGCCTTGGGCGAACTTCGGCGTTCGATGGGCGGAGATCTGCCGGCCGGGGAACAGACCCCACAGCCCAGAGATATGGCGATGGTTCTTTTCGGTCTCGTCCCAATCCTCGAGCCATTCCTGGAGATTGCCCTTCCGTCCGATCTGCATGGGCGCCAACCGGGCTTTCGCCGCCAGGACGCGGGCTTTGAAATCCCGGTCGACGCCGAGGACGTCGGCGGCCTCGGCGACGGCGCCGAACAGGTCGTTCAGGATGGCCATGTCGATGGTCGAGCCGGCGCAGATCGAGGTCGTCGTCAGAAAGGTCGTGATCTCGTCGAAGAACCGTGTCTGGCCGGGGACGGCCGGGAAGTTCTCCGGCGATGTCGAAGGGTTCGTCACCAGCCAGCCGTACCGGGGGTGCGGGACCAGGAAATCCAGGAAGAACTCGGCGCTTCCCTTGAGGACGGGATAGTATTCGGCGAGGAACGTCTTGTCGCCCGTGAAGAGGTAATGCTCCCACAGATGCGTCGCCAGCCAAGCCCCGCCGGTGGTGAACGTCCCCCAGCTCGGCCCATCCATGGGGGCGGCGACCCGCCAAAGGTCCGTGTTCTGGTGAAAGACCCAGCCGCCGGCGCCGTAGTTCTCGCGGGCCACCTGGCTGCCCTGGTCCGTGAGCTCGCGGATCATGCGGAAGAGCGGCTCGGCGCACTCGGAAAGGTTCCCGACCTCGGCCGGCCAATAATTCATCTCGGTGTTAATGTTCGTGGTGTATTTGGAATCCCACATGGGATTCATGTCCTTGTTCCAGATGCCTTGCAGGTTGGCCGGCTGGGTCCCCGGGCGGGAAGACGAGATGAGCAGGTAGCGGCCGAACTGGAAAACGAGGGCGCCGAGGGCCGGATCGTTCGTCCCGTCGAAGCTCTTGAGCCTTTCGTCGGTCGGAAGCAGGGCATTCGGCGTCTCCGGAAAGGTCATGGTCGCGCGCCGGAACAGGCGCCGATGCTCGTCGAGGTGGGCGGCCTTGAGGGTCTCGTAGGGCTTCGATGACGAGGACGCCAGGGCCGCGTCGACCCGGGCTCGCGGATCGCCGCTCACGTCCTTGTAGCTGACGAAGTTCGTGGCCGCCGCGATGAGCAGCGTCACGGCGTCGGCGCCGGTCACGCTGAGCTCATCCCAGTCCAGGCGCATCGTTCCCCCTTCGGGCAGGACCTTGAGCCGGCTTTCGTAGCGGAGCGCGCCCGTGACGCCCATGTAGTCCGCCGATTTTCCACGGACGACGAGCCCGTCGGGCGGAAGGCCGTCCATCCGGAAGTAGTCGGTCGCATAGTTGGAGTGGGCCTCGTTCCTCTCACCCTGGAGCCGGGTCTTGAAGGAGACCTGTCCGGGACGGTCCGCCGTGAGCCGGACGACGATGACCTGGTCCACGGGGCTCGAAAAGACCTCGCGCGTGTACCGGACGCCGCTCTGGATGTAGGTCGTCCGGACGACCGCCGTGTCCAGGTCGAGCTCGTGCCGATAGTCCGTCTCCGGTTCCTTCGAGGGGAACCGGAGGATCAGCCGCCCCAGGGATTGGTATTTCATCTGCTCGACCGGGTAGCCCATCAAGTTCCGGCCGAAGAGGATATGGGCCATTTTGTAGTCGCCGTCGAAGACGGACTTCCGGATCTCGGGCAGGGCCTTGACACCGCCTTTGACGACCGTGGAATAAGGGCCGCCGGACCAGTACGTCTCCTCGTTGAGCTGGATCTCTTCCTCGTCGGTCTTGCCGAAGACCATGGCCCCGAGCCGGCCGTTGCCGACCGGCAAGGCGTTCTCCCACTTGTCGGCCGGATGGGCGTACCACAGCCGCGTTGTGGGATCGTATCCGGATCCGGCCTTGTTCTGCGCCGCGGCCGGGGCGTTCAAGAGCGCCGCCAGAGCGGCGGCCAAGGTCAGCGTTTGCCTCAATTTCGTCGGCATCACGGGAGGCTCCTTTCCGAGGCGGACCTCGCTCCCCGCCGAGAAGAGCGCCGCCACGCTTCGCTTCACTCGAGCTCGACCTCGGGTTCCCGGGCGGCCGGGTGCCCGGTCCTCAGTAGCTTCTCTTGAGGATGGCCTCAACGTCGGCCAGGGTGGCCAAACGCGGATGGTTCTTGTAGTCGGGGAGGACCAGAGACTGCCTGGCCAGGGCCTCGAGCTCGGCCTTAGGCACCTTGAGATCGCGGAGCCTGAGCCCCATCCCGACCCTCTTGATGAACCTCTGGATGGCGGCGCTCGCGCCCTCCGCCGCCCGGACCCCCTTCAGTCCCGCGAGGCGCGGATCGAGGATCCGTCCGACGGCGGCGAACTTCGCCGGCGCGACCTTATATGTGTATTCGAGGATGGCCGGATAGACGACGGCCAGAGCCTCGCCGTGGGCCACGTGGGGATAGAGTCCGCCGATAGCCATGCCGATGCCGTGGGGCAGCGTCACTCCCGCATTGGCGATGCAGAGACCCGCCAGCGTATCGGCCCAGGCCATGCCCTCGCGGGCGTCCACGTCCTTCCCGTTCTTGACCGCGGCGGGAAGGGACCGGGCAACGATCCTGATCGCTTCGAGGGCCATCATGTCCGTGTAGGGGGACCCGCCGGGATTGATGTAGCTCTCGAAGGCGTGGGCGAAGACGTCGAAGCCCGTGGCGGCCGTGACCTTCGCCGGGAGCGTCACCATGAGCTCCGGGTCGACCAGGCTGGCCCGGGGATAGAGGAGCGGATGGTAGAGGGCCGATTTGTTCCTCTCGACCGGGTTGGTCAGGACGGCCACCTGCGTCACATGAGACCCCGTGCCCGAGGTCGTTGTGACCGCGATAACCGGCAGGGTCCTGGCCGTGGGCTGGGTTTTCCGGAAGAATAGGTAATCCCAGGCGCCGCCCGCATGTGTCGCCTCCACGGCGATGGCCTTGGCCGTGTCCATGGTCGAGCCCCCTCCGACCGCCACGATCACATCGGCCCGGAAGGCGCGCGCGGCCCGGGCGCCCCGCGCCACGACGTCCGTCGTCGGGTTGGGGATGACGCCGTCGAAGCGGGTGACGGCCAGCCCGGCCTTGGCTAGGAGGGACTTGGCCCGGCTGAAAAGGCCGTGGAAGCACGGCTCCTCGCGGACGGACACGAGCAGCGCCCGGCGCCCGAAACGGGCCGTGACGGACCCCAGTTCGGCGAGCCGGCCGCGGCCGAAGCGGATCTCGGTGGGCTGGAAGTATTGGAAGGACTTCATAGGCATGAGCTCCTGTCAGTTGGTGTCGAGGTCGACGAAGATCTTCATGGACCGTTCCCCTTCGCTGTCGGCGAAGTCATAAGCGGCCTCGTAGTCCTCGAAGGGGAAATGGGTGGTCTCGAGCGGCGCGGTCGCCAGAGCTCCCGATTTCATGAGCCGGACAGCCTTGACGAAGTCCCGCTTCTGATACATGAGCGTGCCCGTCAGGGTCAGCTCACGGTCCTGGACGAGCCCCATGTTGACGCGGGGCCGGTCGCCGTAGACGCCGACCGCCACGATGCGGCCGCCTTTCTGAATCGCCTCGATGGCCTCGTTGACGGCCGCCTCGGCCCCGGCGCACTCGAACGCTTTCTGGAAACCCCTGGCGCCGAAGATCCGGGTGGAAGCGTCCTTCAGGGTTTCCCGGCCCGCGAGCGACACGGAGCGGAGGCCGCACGCCTTCGCGATCCCGAGGCGGTACTCGCTGATGTCCGTCATGAGGACCTTGGCGCCCGCTGCCCGGGCCGCCTGCCCGACGAGGTTGCCGATGGGCCCAGCTCCGAGCACGGCGACGTTCAATCCGGCCATCGTCCCGGCCCTGTGGACGGCGTGGACACCCACGGCCGCCGGTTCCACCAGGGCCCCCTGTTCGAAGCTGAACGAGGCGGGCAAGGGCACGATCTGGCCTGCGCGGGCGAGGAAGAACTCCTGGGCGCACCCCGGGGCCTGGAAACCCTGGACCCGGAGGACGTCGCAGATGTGGTAGTCTCCGCGCCGGCAGGGAGCGCAGCGGCCGCAGACGATCTGGGGGGTGGCCGTGACCTTCTGTCCCGGCCGCAGGCCCTTGACCCGCTTTCCCACGGCTTCGATGACGCCCGAGAATTCGTGGCCCTGAACGACCGGATAGGACGTGAAGGGATGGCGGCCGTGGCGGACGTGGATATCGGAACCGCAGATCCCGATCCTCCGGACCCGGATCAGGACCTCCTCCGGCCCGGGCTTCGGAACCGGGACGTCCCGGAACTCGATGACCCCCGGGCTGGTCATGACGGCTTGCTTCATGCGTCAACTCCCCAGCCGCACAGGCGGCCTCAATGGAAGATCATATACAGGACGGCCAGGAGGGTCAGGAGTCCTCCGGCCAAAAGCCTCGGATCGCTCAGGCCCCGGATCCGGCCGTGAGCCAGGACAGCGGCCGGGCTGCTCCACGTCAAGGCGGCGACCTTCTCCGGATCCGGCTTCGGCGTCAGCAGGCTGACGGAGACGAAGATCAGGCTGCACAGGCAGAACATCCACCAGGCCTGCATCATGAAAGGGATGCCGAGCCTATGGGTGATGACCTTCTCGGTACCGAAGACCGGCAGGTCGACGAGGAAGGAGACGACGCCGATGAGGAAGCCGGCGACGAGGGTCGTCAGGGCGGCCTGTCGCGTACCGCGCTTCCAGAAGACGCCCCACAGGAAGACGGCCGTGATCGGCGGGGCCAGGTAGCTGGCGATGGTGTTGATGGCTTCGAAGATGCTTGTATAACGTCCGCCCTGGGTCGACCAGGCCATGGCCAGAAGCATGACCACGACGGTGGAGGCCTGTCCGATGCGCACCTGGGCCCGGTCGGACGTCTCCGGTTTGATCCGCTTGACGATATCGACGGCCACCAGCGTCGCCGAGCTGTTGAGCGCGGCCGCGATCGTGCTCATGAGGGCCGCCAGAAGCCCGGCGGCGATGATCCCCTTGAGCCCGGTCGGGATGAGGCGGACGAGCAGGACGGGCAGGGTCTGGTTGGGGTCGGCCCCGATGACGTCGCGGAACAGGACGTAGCCGACGACGCCCGGGAAGACCAGGATGAACACGGGCAGGATCTTGAGCAGCCCGGCGAAGAGCGCCCCGTGCTGGGCGTCCTTCTCGGTCCGGGACCCGAGCACCCGCTGGACGATGGTCTGGTCGGTGCACCAGTACCAGATCCCGAGGATCGGGTAGCCGAGGAAGATGGCGTACCAGTTGAGCCCGGCCGTGCTGCGGGTCTGCAGCATGCTGAGCTGACCGGGTTTGACGGCCGCTTTGAACTCCGCCAGTGTGTGGATGCCGTGGCCCGGCAGGGCCAGAACGGCGAAAACCGTGACAATGATGGCCCCGACGATCAGGATGACCGACTGGATGGACTCGGTGACGACCACCGCCTTGAGCCCACCCAGTATCGTGTAGATGCCGGTGACGATCGAGATGATGACGATCGAGGTCACCACGTCGATGCCGAAGAACCGCCGGAAGACCGCCGCACCGGCGTAGAGGCTCATCCCGATGTGGATGAACAGCGCGGCCAGGATGGCCATGAAGGCCAGCATGACCCGGGCCCCGGGCCCGTAGCGCTTCTCGAGGAACTCGGGCAGGGTGGAGATCCGGCTCCGGAAATAGAACGGGGCGAAGACGAGGGCGAGGAGGACGAGCGTGAAGGTCGCCATCCATTCGAAGTTGCCCCAGACGAGGCCGTCTGAATAGCCCGAGGCGGCCAGGCCGACGAGGTGGATGGTCGAGATGTTGGCGGCGAACATGGCCGAGCCGACCATGCCCCATCGCAGGGACCGGCCCGCCAGGAAGTAGCCGCTGGCCGTCTTCCCCAGGCCGCGCGTCGAGAGGACGCCGATGGCCAGGATACCGAGCATATAGACGACGATGATGACGAGATCGACGATCGGAATGCCGAGAGAGGCTTGAATCATCGTATGCTCCTGAGGTCGCCGCCACGCTCCGGCCCGAGGCCTCGAGCGTTCGGCCGGTCACAGGAGGGCGCCGGGCCCGCAGACGGATGGACTGCGGCCCTCCCGGCGATCCGCACCTTCCTGTCCGGGATCTTTCGCGCTCCGCCGGACCGCCGGGACCCGGCGCGGACATGGCCGGACGGGGGGCCCGACGGCCCCCCGTCCGCGATCATCTTACAA
>Ga0209609_10000253_pt1 | contig 32121 bp, 34 predicted proteins | sample LakKivw325mmetaG_FD_184136 | JGI IMG/M metagenome (GOLD analysis project Ga0209609, IMG submission 184136) | Anoxic lake water microbial communities from Lake Kivu, Rwanda to study Microbial Dark Matter (Phase II) - Lake Kivu water 325m metaG... | ecosystem: Environmental > Aquatic > Freshwater... | reverse complement strand
GGTACAACACCATTAATTTTGCTGTGGTAGGTGACAGGGGGAAGGTCTATGACGATTGGCAAACCGATATCGTGTGCGACCTATACGGAGGGGAGTCTCTGCGCAGTGGTGAGTTGTATGGAGGTGATAGTGTAACGGGGACCATTATTCGCACAGTAGATACGGATGACTCCCATCTGGTGCTAAGGTGGTCAACTGGTTTCCGTGGTGTAGAGGAACATTTCCTCGCCTTAGAGTGATTATTTAGCTAAGAGTGCTGACATCCCACCGATGATTAGAAGAGGCCCACCAAAAAGGTGACCCATTGACATAGCAATAATTCCCCTACTTTGCTTACAAGCATAAGGAAACAAACGCATTATTGAGGAATTGCGCAGGGCAGGCTCGGATGTTAGCAGCAAGACATCTTATTTGGCAGTCGGCACTGACTCCGGCTCAAAATTGGCTAAGACGCAAAAACCGGGGATAAAGACACTCAGCGAGGCTGAGTTCTTTAGAATACTGAACCGAAGGACATAAAATTCAAGTAAAGCCTGATAACCTCTTCGTTTCTCCCTCAACCTGGTTTCAGCGAGGGAAGATAAGAACTCCTTCTTGACGGAAGCCTTGGTCAAAGGTAAATACAGAAGCTTCGAGATGCTCGGCAGCCACCACAGTCGTCCAGTCCACTAGACTAAACCCCTTACCTTGCCTTCCTGCCATGCGCCTCCACGCCTCACTATGTATGGCACTTTCTATCCAAAGTATATGCATGATCCTTGATAACATAGTTTCCATAAAGGCTTTCAAAGGCTCAAACCCGAGGCGGTAGTGCACCAAAACTGATGTCTCTACCAAAATGTAAGAGGTAGCCCATAACTCCCATTCCCAATCCAAAAGGCGCTCGTAAGCTAGTTTAGCTTGAGGGTGGAAGGTATCGGTAGATGAGGTAAGAGCATAGAAGGCAGAAGTATCTACGATTACTCGTTCAGGCGGTGGCATTTGATATCCCTTTGACCAAGTATGCATCATGACATTGAGCTACATCAGAAGCAGTATCCTTAGCTATCCCCACAAATTTCAGAGCTTTAGGACGCTCCTTTAGCTTTGTCGGAGAGACGGAAATGGCTACCAGACGGTCATTCCAGGTAAGGTGAAGGTGAACTCCACGGAGAAGTGCCATTTCTTTTGCTGCCTCTCCCTCTTGCACTGGAATTCGGGTGGCTTTTCTTATCATGCTTATGGGAATGCCTGTAACCCGATGGAGAAGGCTAAGCAAAGTCCCGCGGTTCACCTCAGCGGGAAGACCCCCATCCTGAATAAGTGTAGCACACCATTCCAGAGCCTGTATTGCCTTTTCTGATGATAGCTCTTTTTTATCCAATAATTGAGGTAAGGCTTTCTGCAGACGCTCTCGCTCCTGCTCTGTCAGAGCAGAGCGGTAGCTACTTCTGCGGTGCGAAGGAAGCAGTTGCTCAAGTTCCTGAGCTACTTCTGGCAGATAGGAGTGAAACCCCTTGGGGTCTGCCTGATACTTATTAATAAGCAGCGAACGCAAAATAGGCTCTTGCTGGCTTTTTGGCGAACGTTTCTTCACCCGAATCCCCTTTATGGTAAAATACCTACCCTATTTCCGAATTCTTCTGCCAGCCTCTCTATCCTCTCGTGAAGCCTGTATCTATCCCCTTCAACATCTCTTATGTGGCTTAATGCTCCTGCTGATGGGTTAGTGAGCAAATAGCTAACCGAATATTTTGAATATACCGAGTAGAATTTTCTCTCCACACCGCCTCCCCATCCATCTCTAATACGCTCCTCATCTATCTCAAACTCACCAAGACCTCTGAGCCTGTCATTGTCCGGAAGCCAGAAAAGGAATGGCTTTAATAAGCTGCTTTGCGCACCATAAACATCTAAAGCTGTAATCTGATGTTGCCTTCGATAGTGCTTTACAATGCTGAGAATAACACCAGCAAACTCAATATTACACTTGTATTCCCTGCCTAATTCCCTAGCCCTATCCTGAGCAAGCCTCACTCCTTCCAAGGACAAGGGTTCCGGGATGATTGGCGAAACGAAGAAATTGCTGGCTATGAGAGTGGTGCTAGTGAACAGAGAAAGCCCCGGCGGACAATCTATCAATACCACGTCATACTGGTCTTGCATTTGGTCTAAGCCCTCCTTAAGAGCAAAACGTAAATTTGCTGGCATCGGTTTTTCGGCTTCCCATAATTTCAGGAGATCCTCTTCCAGCTGAGCTACCGAAGGTGTGGAAATCACCATGTCCAGGGTCTTTTCCGGACGATTGAGAGCCATGACAAATGGGTTATTGATATTGGAGACAATTAAAGGAGGGCGAGCCACAAAGTCAGCAATAGGGCGTGGTTGCCCTGAGAGGGCTGATTGAAAGAAGTGATAAATAGTTTTATGGTTCTGCTCTTGCTCTTCAATCCAGCGGTATGGCACCATGATATAGCTTAAATTTGCCTGGGCATCCATATCTATAAGCAGAACCCTTTTGTCAAAGCGGAAAGCCAAATACTCAGCAAGTATCATTGTTAATGTGCTCTTTCCTACTCCTCCCTTGAGATTAATAATGCTAATAGCTACAGCCATCGCTCTCCCCTTTTTGATACATCAGGGTTTATAATAGCATAATGGGATGGGACTAGGAAGTGCTGTATAAAATTTAGTTCGACCAGTAACGCATCATAGAAGTGATGGAACTTATTGTTGGCTTCTGTTGAACTGTGATATATCATAAAGTGGTTGATATTAATGGCATAAAAGAGAGGATTAGGCATGGCAGATATAAACTTTCCTTCAGCCACACAGAAAAGCTTAGGCAAAGGAACGTTGAAATAGCTGAATTGGAGGCAGAATTGCAAATTATTACAGCATATGAGCCTAGCCCTGAAGAGTGGGAGTCCGATTGGAAGACGAGGAGATAATCAAATGATTGAGAGGTATTTTTTGCCGAGGGAAAGTAACTCAAGAAAAGGTTACTGTAGATTTCAGGTGGGGAGAAAATTTAGTGATTATTGAAGATTTTCCTGCAGGAGTATGTCAACAATGTGGTGAAAAATATTTTGATGCTGAGGTTTACAAGGATATGGAAAGGCTAGCGGAAGGGGAAATAAAGCCGTTCAAACGTCTTACCATTGACGTTATTAAGTTTGAGCATCCTGTGCTTGTTTGAGGCAGAAAAATTTATACTTTCTCGTTTTGAATCGCCTCGATGATGTCTCTAAAAAGGTTGACATAATAATCAGGCAGTTCAGCTATATCAAAAAATCGGACGTCCTCTACTTCGTCTCCGGGATTTAGTTTTCCACCTTTTACTTTAACTAAATACCTCACCATCAGCATATCTCCGTAAATCTCTTTATCCTCTTGTCTAGCTACTCCGATTAATTTCACTATTTCCCCAGCTACTCCAGTTTCTTCCTTTAGCTCTCTTAAACAGGCCTCTTCTGGCGTTTCTCCACTTTCGATAAAACCTGAGGGAGCCCCCCACCTCCCCTTTTTGGGTGCTGTTCCCCTTTTAATCAATAGGAATCTTTTATCTTTCACTGTAACTGCTGCTACCACTGGCAGAGGATTTTTGTAATCAATGAAATCACACTTAGGGCAATATTTTCTCCTTTTCCCCTCAATCATTCCTGCTTGAAGAGAAGTTCCGCAAATTGGGCAGTAGTTATATTCTTTCATCTTTTCCCTGACGGAGATAAAACATGTCCTCTTTTTAGCCTATAATATATCATGAAATAAGGCATACAACGATGAAATTGATTGTTGGACTGGGCAATCCGGGCAAGGTTTATGCCCATAACCGCCACAATGTCGGTTTTCGCTGCCTGAATTATTTTGCCAAGTGTCGCTCTATCAAGTTTGAGCGGCGGCAGTGTCAGTCCAGGATAGGCACCGGTGAATTAGGAGGCGAGAAACTACTGCTGGCCAAGCCAAGAACCTTCGTTAACCTCAGCGGCAAAGCAATAGGTCGCTTGGTGAGAAAATACGCTATCCCCTTAAATAATCTGTTGGTAATTTATGATGACCTCGATTTGCCTCTAGGCAAGATTCGTCTGCGTTCCGGTGGTGGTTCAGGGGGACATAAGGGGATGGGCTCCATCATTTCTGCCTTGGGAAGCGAGGATTTTCCTCGAATCAGAGTTGGTATTGGACGCCCTCAAGTGGAGGGATTATCTAATACTGATGAAGATGTTATAGTCAGTTATGTGCTCAGCGACTTTACTTCACAAGAGGAAGAACTAATTAAGCCAATAATTGTTACAGTAACTGAAGCTATTGATTGTTTCCTTACTCAAGGGATGGAAGTGGCGATGAGCAAGTTCAATTAGCAAATCAAGGCTTTAGCTGGTAGTATAATATAATTTGTGAGTTGAAAAATGATCATTGCTATTATTGGAGACTCTTCCTGCCCCCCAGAAGAGGCTAAGTTAGCTGAAACTGTAGGGGGACTTTTGGCCCAGCGGGGTGCTACTATAATTTGCGGTGGCTTAGGTGGTGTGATGGAAGCAGTGTGTCGCGGAGCTAAATCAAAGGGTGGCTTGACCATTGGCGTTTTGCCTGGTGAAGATTCAAGCATGGCTAACCCCTGGGTAGATATTCCGATAGCCACCGGCGTAGGTTATGCCAGGAATATGGCGGTGGTGAAGTCAGCTCAGGCAGTGATTGCCATTGGTGGTAATTATGGGACGCTCAGTGAGATTGCTTATGCCTTAAAGAGAAACATTCCAGTTATTGGTTTGAATACCTGGGCACTGTCTCGAAACAGTAAAGGGGATGACCCTATAATTAGAGTCCACAGTGCTCAAGAGGCAGTGGATAAAGCTATTGCTTTAGCTGAGAGGTACAAAGGTCGTGAAATTGTTTCGCAGAGTTTATCCTAGTGAGCCGAAGGAGCTTAAGTTCCTTCGCTTCGCTCAGGACTCGTTTTGCTTCCTCAGAATGACAGGGAGCAAAGGGCGCAGAAAGACCTGTCTGCATGCAACGCACAGGCAGGCAGAAAACGAAGGGCTCGCAATGAGATGAGAAAAGGGAAGAGCAGAATGACAACCATCCCCTGTCACCCTGAACGAAGTGAAGGGTCTCTGAGGGTTCTTCGCTGCGCTCAGAATGACAGCGTTAGGGTTTTGGATTTAGAATTTTGAGATTGTTTAGAGTTTAGAGATTAGTATTTAGGGTTTAAGTAGGTGAGGTTAGAATGACTGTGGAAATGGCTACTATCGAGCGTATTAGAGCCAGGGAGATTCTCGATTCTCGGGGTAATCCCACGATAGAGGTGGAAGTGGCGTTGGTTGATGACACCGTTGGTGTAGCTTCCGTTCCCTCAGGGGCAAGCACTGGCAAGTATGAAGCTGTGGAACTGCGAGATGCTGACAAATATAGGTATGGTGGGCTCGGGGTTCTCAAAGCGGTGAGCCATGTTAACGATGATATAGCTCCAGAAATAGAGGGTATGCCGGCTTTGGAGCAGGCGGCTATAGATCGGAAACTGATTGAACTTGATGGCATGGCGAACAAATCTCATCTCGGAGCCAATGCTATCCTGGGGGTATCTTTAGCAGTAGCAAAAGCTGGAGCTAATTTTCTGGATATTCCACTGTATCGCTATTTGGGCAGAGCAGAAGCCAATTTATTACCCGTCCCTATGCTAAATATCCTCAATGGTGGTAAGCATGCTCTGGACTCTACCGATTTTCAGGAGTTTATGATAGTGCCCCTGGGTGCAGACACGTTTGCCAGAGCTATGCAAATGGGCAGTGAGGCGTACCATTGTTTGCATAAAGTTCTTAAGGATAAGGGTTTAAATACCAACGTAGGTGATGAAGGTGGTTTTGCCCCTAAGCTTTCTTGCAATAAAGAAGCACTAGAGCTAATCCTGGCAGCTATTGACTTAGCTGGTTATAAAGCTGGTGAAGACTTATTTCTTGCTCTTGACCCGGCAGCGAGCAGTTTCTATCAAGATGGTGAATATGTTTTGGCCAGGGAAGGTGTTACCCTTACTTCAGTAGAGATGGTGAACTATTATGCTAACTGGGTATCCAATTATCCTATTATCAGCATTGAGGATGGTTTGGCGGAGGATGACTGGTCTGGCTGGATACTGCTTATGGCTAAATTAGGCCAGGAGGTTCAGCTTGTGGGCGATGACCTTTATGTTACCAACATCGAGCGTCTTGAGAAAGGCATTGCAGAAAAAGCTTCCAACTCAATCCTTATTAAGCCAAATCAAATAGGCACGCTTAGTGAAACCTTGACTACTATTAAAAGGGCACAGAAAGCGGGATGGACGGCTGTCATTAGTCACCGCTCTGGTGAGACTGAAGATACTACCATAGCTGATTTATCGGTAGCAAGTGATGCTGGATTTATTAAGGCTGGTGCTCCGTGCCGTGGTGAGAGACTGGCTAAATATAATCGCCTTCTTAAGATAGAGCAGGAGTTAGGGAATAACGCTCGCTACGCGGGCAAAGAGGCTTTTTATAATCTGGAGAAGATGAAGTCGTGGAAGTAGTAGCCGGTGTGCATCAGATAAAGCTTCCCTTCCCGGAGGGCATTCCAGAGTATACCAATGTGTATGTAGTGGAGGGAAGCCGGGGCAATATACTGGTTGATAGTGGCTGGGGCAGCTCAGAGGTGCTCTGGGCTTTTAGGGAGGGGCTAAGGGAGAATCGTCTTAAGTTCCAGGATATTAATTGGATTGTTATCACTCACATCCATCCCGACCATTACGGTTTGGCAAGCAAGCTAAAAGAATTTTGTGGGGCTGAAGTGGCTATGCATAGAGTTGAAGCGGGACTTATCAATTCAAGGTATAAAGATTTTGCTGGACTGCTCAAGCAGATGGAGGAGGAACTCAGTAGAAACGGCGTTCCTCAATTTGAGCTGTCTAAGTTGACTGAGGCCTCGATATGGATGAGGCAGTTTGTTTCGCCTGATTTACCTGATGTTATGTTAGATGATGGTGATAGGCTTTCTAACGGTTCATTTGAATTCGAGGTATTACGAACGCCAGGGCATTCACCGGGTCATATATGTCTTTATGAGCCGAGGAAGAAGTGGCTCTTTTGCGGAGACCATGTTTTGTTTAAAACTATTCCTCATGTGGGCTTCCACCCCCAATCGGGGGATAATCCCCTGGGAGACTACATCGATTCTTTGGAGAGGTTAGGGGCGCTTAAGGCTAATTTCATCTTTCCGGGGCATGGGCCAGTGTTCAATAGCCTGAAGCTGAGAGCAGCGGAAATACTCCAGCATCATACACAAAGAGAAAGAGCCATTATAAAGGCCATGAGCAGCGATTTCAGAACAGCCTATCGAGTGGCTACTGAGATTCCCTGGAAACCTGAAGCAGGTGGTATTGCCTTTAAAGATTTAGCGCCTTGGGACAGGCGATTAGCTATATTGGAAACTATTGCTCACCTTAGGTTATTAATGGTTGAGGGGAAAGTAGGCAAGATTGACCAGGGGGGCATTTCTTTATACTTATCTAAAGACTAGATAAGGGTGTTTAAAAATGTAGTGCGAGTCCTGAACTTAATTCAGGATAGCCTCGTGCACGACCCTAAAGGGTCGCGCTACGAGAATCCTGGGGTGAATGGGCATTAAAACCGGATGAGGCAAATCTACTTTTGAAGCTGGGGCAAAATTAAACAGCCCATAGATGAAAAGGAGGTAAAGAAATGACAACGAAAGTAGGAATCAATGGCTTTGGGCGTATTGGGAGACTGGCTCTTAAGGCAATAAAACAGCGTGCAGCTAATAAATTAGAGGTGGTGGTGGTGAATGACCTTACTGATGCTAAGACTAATGCTCACCTTTTCAAATATGACAGCAATTATGGTGTCTATCCTGGCAAGGTGGAGGCTAAAGATGATTCCATTATAGTTGATGATAGGGAGATAAAGGTCTTAGCTGAACGTGACCCAGCCAAAATTCCCTGGCGAGACTATGGGGTAGATATCGTGGTTGAATCAACGGGGCTTTTTACTCAGGCCTCCAAGGCAGCTAGCCATCTTCAGGGCGGAGCGAAAAAAGTGATTATTTCGGCGCCAGCCCGGGAGGAGGATATAACCATTGTTCTCGGTGTCAATGAGGAGCAATATGAGCCAGCCAAGCATCGTATCATATCCAATGGTTCCTGCACTACTAACTGCATTGCTCCTGTGGTTAAAGTTCTCCAGCAAAACTTTGGCGTCAGTCGCGGGCTAATGACTACCGTCCACGCTTATACTAACGATCAAAGGATTCTGGATGTGTTTCACCGCGACCTGCGTCGGGCAAGAGCCGCTGCCACCAATATCATACCTACTACTACTGGTGCTGCTCGTGTTGTGGGCGTAGTCATTCCTGAACTCCAGGGGAAGTTACATGGTATTGCCCTGAGGGTGCCCACTTCGGTAGTGTCCATCGTTGACTTTGTCGCTGACTTAGATAGAGAGGTAACTGCCGAGGAAGTTAACCGCGCCTTTCAGAGAGCTGCCGAAGGGGAACTTAAGGGAATTGTAGAATATTGTGATGAACCTCTGGTGAGCTCAGATTTTAAAGGCAATTCAGCCAGCGCTATTTTTGATGCCCTGAGCACCATGGTTATTGATGGCAATATGGTAAAGGTGCTGGCCTGGTATGATAACGAATGGGGCTATAGCTGCCGCCTCGCTGACCTTGCTAGTTATATTGCTGGCAAAGGCTTATAATGTATTGGCAAAACTGCAACCAGAATTGTATTATGTTGATAGAATAATGGAGGCCGTTTAAAAATGTAGTTGCCCAATTTATTGGGCGACTATGCCTGATAAATCAGGCAACTACAAAAATTTGGGGGTGAAACACCTCCGAGATGACTGAAATTGACATGATGATGCCGAAGGAACGGGGAATCAAAATTAAACAGCCTCTAGGATAAAAGGAGGTGAGATATGTTTTGTCCTAAATGTGGCGCGGAAAATCCCGAGGGGCTAAGTTTTGCTCTAAGTGCGGTGCAGAGCTTGGTGTTTCTGCCAAGCTATCTGAAGGCGCAGGTAAGCCAGAGGCAGAAACCAGCGTAGGGCTGTCTGCTAACGTAGCCGGGCTTCTGTGCTATGTTCTCGGCTGGATATCAGGCATAGTTTTTCTAGTTATTGAGAAGAAGAGCAAATTTGTTAAATTCCACGCCTGGCAATCCATTATGACCTTTGGTGTATTGAATGTAGCTTATCTTATTCTGTTTTCTATTCCAATTATCGGTTGGGTCCTGGGCTGGATTATTTGGGTTCTGGGCCTTGTTTTATGGATTGTCTTGATGATTCAGGCGGGGACCGGCAAGATGTGGAAGCTGCCCTGGGCAGGCAACTGGGCTGAGAAGCAAGCCAGCAAAGCTTCTTAGGCTTCATTGCCCCTTTAAACCCCAGCTAATTTTTTAGCATCGTTGTTCCTCTTCATTGCGTCCGAAGGCGTGGCAATCTGATGGGGTGAGATCCTTCGCGGAGTTTATCCTGAGTGAGATTCTTCGGTCGCGGATTTTACCCTGAGCTGTACCAGATTCCTCGCGGAGCCTGTCCTGAGCACTATGAGATTCTTCGCTACGCTCAGAATGACAAGAAATGACAAGAGGTGAAGGACTCAGAATGACAAGGAACGAAAGGCTCAGGATGACAGTTGAGGCAAGATTGTTTCGGCACTGACATGCCTCGCAATGACAGGATGGGGATGTGCTTTGCGATGACACAAGGAACTACTAGGGCTTGTTCCAAACTTAAAGTGGAAGATGCCCTTATACTTTAAAGTGTCACCATCTAGCTCAGCGAAATTATGCTTGACTGCTTTTGCACTGAGTATAAACTTTTTTTCTCTCTTTTCGTTTTCCTATATAATAGACATCAAACTGATGTCTATTGAGAAGGATGTAGTTTCTCGAGCGATAAAGGGCGATGGAGGAGCTTTTGCCCAGCTTTATGAGGAACATTTCGATAGGATTTATCGTTATATTTATTTAAGGCTGGGGAATCAAGCCGAAGCTGAGGATTTAACTCAGGAGGTATTTGTTAAAGCTTTGGAGGCAATTGGCTCTTACAAGTGGCGGAATTTACCTTTCGTGGCTTGGCTATTTCGCATTGCCCATAATCAGGTAATAGATTATTTAAGAAAGCAGGGCAAAGTGGAAAAGGTAGCTTTGGAGGATGATATAACTTTAGTTAGTGGGTCAAATCCAGCGCTTATGGCTGAACGGGAGCTTGAAATTGAGGAATTGATTAACAATGTAAAGAAATTATCTCCGGCCCAGCGTGAGGTAATCTCACTCCGTTTTGGAAGTGAGCTCTCTGTTGCTGAGGTGGCAAAAGCCCTAGGTAAAAACCCAGGCACGGTAAAGGCTTTGCAATATAATGGCATAGCGGCGTTAAGGAAATTAATGTTGGGTGATAGGTAGAGATGACTCGAAAGGTAGAAGACATTTTTGACAATTGTTTGGAGCGCATATTTAAGGGTGAAAGCATTGAGGATTGCCTCAAGGCTTATCCCGAGCAGACATCTGAACTAGAGCCTTTGCTTAAAACTAGCCTTGTTTTTATGCAAAGGTCCTCTGCTATTCAGCCCGCCCTCGAGTTTAAGGCAAGAGTTCATTCTCAGCTTCAAGCAATACTTTATGCCAAACGGAGGGAAGCGGAAAGGAGAGCAAGGATTCCTATTTGGCACAGGCGATGGGCTTTGGCTATGACTGCTATTCTAGGTTTTCTGCTTATTGGTGTGGGAACAGTGGCTGCTTCAGCATATGCTTTGCCCGATGAGTCTCTTTATCCGGTCAAGTTAGCTGGGGAGCAGGTGAAGGTGACATTAGCTTTTTCTGATATAGACAAGGCAAAGCTTCATATCCAATTTGCTGAGCGTAGAGCAGGTGAGATGGTTGAGATGGCTCGCCAGGGCAAATCCGATGAGATTTTTATGCTAACCGAGCAAGTTGCCAATCATTTGGACAAGGTGTATGTGATGGAGCAACCGCAGGAAGTCGAGGTCGAGGGAAAAAGGCCTAAAATGCTGGCTCCGGCTCCAGCCCCGTCCGAAGGAGCAGAAGCTTATAGTAAAGGAAGGGATGCTGAGGAACTGGAGACAGTGCTAAGCCAAAGTTGGGCAAAGAGTTTAGCGGCATTAAGGAATGCTTTAGACAAAGCCCCGGAAGAGCTAAAACCAGTTCTACAGCAGGCTATTGAGAACATGGAAGAGGATTACAATAAAACAATTTCCATCATAGAAAGTGGCTCAAGTCAGTAATTTAGCAGCGTCTTTTGTTAAAAAGTAGTTGCTCAATTTATTGAGCTCAATAGATATAGTGCGTCAATTCACTAAGCCTGATAAATCAGGCAACTACGGGGGATAAATTCTAAGGCGGTATTGTAGTTGCTCAATTTATTGGGCTTATGGGATGCTCCATTTATGGAACCATTAAGCCTGATGAATCAGACAACTAAGAGTTATATTTTAAAATATAAAGTGCGCCATAATTTAGTAAAAAATCTTCCTTCATTAGGCGGTGAGGAGTATAATAAGGTTAGCATATGGGCTCGGAGGTTTTTTATCGTAAGTGGCGTCCGCAAACCTTAGCTGAGGTGGTGGGGCAAGAGCCGGTGACTCAGACTTTAGGCCATGCTGTGGAGAATGGGAAAGTAGCGCATGCTTATCTTTTTTGTGGTCCTCGAGGCACGGGGAAGACTAGCACCGGGCGTATCCTAGCTAAAGCGGTTAACTGCCTTAATCAGGTAGATGGTGAGCCATGTAATGCTTGCGATATATGTCACTCAATCACTGAAGGCAGGTCATTAGACGTAATAGAGATAGATGCTGCTAGTAATCGTGGTATTGATGAAGTTCGTAGCCTCAGGGAGAAGGTTAACTATGCCCCCAGCCGTGCTCGCTATAAGGTATATATTATAGATGAAGTCCATATGCTTACTGAGGCGGCTTCCAATGCCTTGCTTAAGACTTTAGAGGAACCACCTCCTCATGTCATTTTTGTCCTGGCTACTACAGAGCCTCACAAGGTGATACCTACTATTATGTCGAGGTGTCAGCGATTTAACTTTCGTCGCCTGTCCCAAACAGCGATAATCGGTAAGCTGGAGTTAATATGTCAAAAAGAGAATATTCGTGTTGGATTGGAATCTCTGAAGCTTATTGCTCGGGCAGCTACAGGGAGTCTCCGAGACGCGGAAAATATATTGCAGCAGCTCATTGCTTACCATGGCAATCAAATTGATTTGGAACAAGTTCAGACAGCGCTTGGTGTCAGCAGCGACCCTCGGGTTAGGCAACTGGCAAAGCATATTGTCAATAAGGATGTTTCTGCTGGTCTCCAAGTTATAAATAGCGTCAATAGCGATGGCGTTGACCTTCGCCAGTTTAATCTGGGGCTAGTGGAATATCTCCGAGGGTTGTTGCTGGCTAAGTCCCAATGTAATGAGGCTTTGGATGTTACTCTGGAAGATTTAGCTGAGATGGATGGGCTTGCGGCTAAGGCAACTTTTGAATATCTACTCAAGGCGGTCAAACTTTTCTCCAGTGTAGATTTTCGCAGTGATAATTATTCCACTTTGCCTTTAGAGTTAGCTTTAATGGACTGTGCCTTATCTCTGGTGGCGGGACGAGATGAGTCAACTATGACGGAATTTCCAGAGACGTCTCAGGAGTCAATCCAGTCCATTCAAGAAGCTGAATTTCCTGTAGCGGCAAACAATATTGAGACTTCAAGCCCCGTTAGATGTTCACTATCTCACGAGGCAAGCACAGGTGTTTCTCAAGATATTGACTATTTGCGTAGTCGGTGGAAGGAATTCATTCAGTCTTTGCGGGGGGAAGGCTCCAGCGGAAAATTAGATGCCTTTTTGCGTAGTGCCTGTGAGCCAGTGGCTCTGGAAGATGATACTTTAGTATTAGGGTTTTACTATTCTTTCCATAAAGAAAAGATCGAAGACCCCAAATATCAACATCTGGTGGAGAGGAAGCTTAAAGAGGTTTTTGGTCAGTCTTACAAGCTGAAGTGTATCTTAGTTGACTACAAAAGGAAAATCCCACCTCAAGCGAAGGAGCAAAGTCCTTTGATTAAGGCTGCGCTGGAAATGGGAGCGGAAATAAGAGAGGAATAAAAATGGTAACCACTGTTGAGCCTGTAGCTAAGTTAGTTGAGGCATTTAATAAACTGCCTGGGATTGGGCCCAAGAGTGCACAGAGATTGACTTATTATTTATTGGGCCGACCAGAGGAAGAAGCCAAAGCTTTAGCTGAAGCTATTTTGGCTCTGAAGGAAAAAATAAGGCTTTGTTCAGTTTGTTTTAATATCACTGATTGTGACCCTTGCCGCATTTGCCAGGATAGAGAGCGTGACCATGCTAAAATTTGTGTTGTTGAGAGACCTTCAGATATTCCTCCTTTGGAGCGAACTGGGAAGTATAATGGTGTTTACCACGTGCTCCATGGGCCCATTAGCCCAGCGCAGGGAATAGGTCCTGGGGAGCTAAAGGCAAAGGAGTTTTTATCCCGTCTTCAGGATGGTTCGGTAACTGAAGTGATCCTGGCAACCAATCCTAATCTAGAGGGTGAAACCACTGCTATGTATCTTCGGCGTATAATCCTGCCTTTAGGCATTCGCATTACCCGTTTAGCTCGTGGCTTGCCATTTGGTGCTGACCTAGAATATGCTGATGACATGACCCTGAGTCAAGCCCTGGAAGACAGGCAGGAATTCTAAAAGGGTATGGATGGGAGCACCTCGAAGTTATCAAACTCAAGCTATCATTATCAAACAAATCAAGCTTGGTGAAGTTGACAAAATTCTTACCATTTATACCCCCGAATTTGGCAAGCTGAAGGTGGTAGCTAAGGGGACTTGCCGCCCGGGAAGCAAGTTGGGTGGCAATGTGGAACCTTTGACTTACAGCTTGCTGATGTTAGCCCGGGGACGTAACCTTGACATCGTTACCCAGAGCCAAACCATTGATGGTTTTCTAGTTTTGAAAAGTGATTTATGGCGCATGGCTTGCGGCCTTTACGTCTTAGAGCTCATTGATTCCTTTACTTTGGAGAATAACGAGAATCATCCCTTGTTTGATTTACTACTTGATACCTTGCATCGACTGTGTCAAGGAGACAATAGTGAAACTGTGTTACATTATTTTGAACTTCATCTTCTTGATTATCTTGGCTATCGTCCTCAGTTGCACCGATGCGTTGGTTGTAATTCACCTATCAAACCAGTGGTTAACTTTTTCAGTTCTAGCCAGGGTGGCATTCTGTGTTCCCATTGTAGTCAGAAAGAGTCTGATTCGCGTCCTCTATCAGTGGGCGCTTTGAAAATTCTTCGCTTGTGGCAAAGTTGTGATTATGCCACTGCAAGGCGGGTGAAAGTAGGAACAGAGTTGAGGTCAGAGTTAGAACAAGTGATGCTGGGGTATATAAAATATCTTTTGCAACGAGAAGTTAAATCGATAGCTTGGCTAGAGGAGCTAAAGAAAGAGTCAATAGTTGACAACAACTGTGGGAGGGATTAAAATCGCCCAGCAAGTGAAATTAATTATGGGATGTGGGTAAATTTGGATACGAATTGGCATTCCAAACCTGGCGATAAATTTGCTCGCCGTCCTTGAGCTAAAGTTCATCCTTTAAGGGAATGAGCCAAAATTTTGTTGAGAAGGCGCTGGTAAAATGTACTTTGTAATAGCAGGCTTGAGTAACATAGGGAAGGGCCTTGCAGGACTTCTGGCTAAAGCAGGGAATGAGGTGGTGATCGTTGACCCAGATGAAGCGAGATGCACTGAGATGGCAACATCTTCTGAAGTGATGGTGATCACGGGTGATGCTACTCAAAAGTCCAATCTTGAAGCGGCAAGAGTCAGGAATGCCAATGTCTTGGTGGCCGCAACTGGTGATGATTCAGATAACTTAATGATTTGTATGCTAGCCAAAGAAATGGGGGCAAAGAAAGTGATTTCTGTTGTGAATGACGCGGTGCATGTGGAAACCTTTAAACAGGCTGGGATTAGCTTCCAAGTTAAACCAGACACTGTAGTAGCCGAGCGTATTTACCACATGATTTCACAGCCCTATGTGAAGGATTTCTTCTCTTTTGAAAGGGCAGAGATATTCGAAATAGAGGTTGAAGAAGGCATGAAGTGCGTGGACAAGAAGGTCTCCGAAATAGGAATTCCAGATGGTATGAAAATACTTGTGCTGGAGCGAGCGGGAAAATATTTGGATAAAGATGCTAAGATGGAGCCCAAAGATTGGCTGACTCTCATTGTAAATCGAGAATCTACAAAAAGGGGAGTCGATTTTATGAATAGATGGTTCACCAAAGGGTAAGGTTAACCCTCCATATCCTTGGTTCACTTCTAAAATACCTCGCCTTAGTCTATATTTTCCCCTTATTGGGCGCTGTTTATTATGGCGAGGATTGGCGGATTTTTTTATATTCACTACTACTCACTTTAGCTATTGGGCTATTTCTTGAATTTGGATTTAAAACTGACAAGGAAATAGAGCGTGCCGATGGCTTTACTATAGTCTCTTTCGCCTGGCTTCTTGTGCCACTCCTTGGCGCTGTCCCTTATGTGTTTTTGGGATGGAATTTCCTCAATGCCTTTTTTGAGGCCATGTCAGGCTTTACTACCACCGGTGCTACTATACTGGTGAGGGTTGAAGAATTACCCAGGAGTGCCCTCTTATGGCGTAGCCTTACCCAGTGGTTAGGGGGGATGGGGGTGATAGCTCTTTTTATTGCCATCTTACCAAGGCTAGAAGTGGGGGGCTCTCAGCTCTTTGAACAGGAATTTCCCGGTCCTATGCCTGAAAGGCTTCGTCCCAGAATTAAAACTACGGCAAGGCTTCTCTGGGGAATTTATGTGGCGTTCACTGCTGTTGAAATAGCGCTCCTCTATTTTCTGGCTAGGCTTCACCTCTTTGACTCAATTTGCGTCTCTTTCTGCACTCTCCCTACCGGCGGATTTACCCCTACTACAGAAAGCATTGGAGCTTACGCTAACCCCTTAGCTGAGTATATTATTATGGTCTTCATGTTCCTAGCTGGCGCAAATTTTCTTGTTCATTACCACGTTTTAAGGGGGAACTTTAAAATATTTAAAGATGAGGAATTCCGGCTTTACTTAATTTTTTTGGCCTCAGGTGCGCTACTGCTAATCCTCTCGCAAGGTCTTGGCTCACATCGGTATAGTCTCTTTCAGGCAATCTCGATCATGACTACTACCGGCTTTGTCACCTGCGATTTTGGCTCTTGGCACTTTGGTGCCAGAATGGTAATTCTGGCTTTGATGTTCATTGGAGGCTGTGGTGGCTCTACTGGGGGGGCGATAAAAGTAGTGCGGATTTTGACCTTGCTGAAACATAGCAGGGTGATGATGAGAAAAACTATTTCTCCCAAAGCTGTGATTCCGCTGAAATATAACCAAAAACCTCTCTCAGAGGGAATAATCCGAGATATAATCTCTTTCTTTTTTCTCTACCTCCTTGTGGCAGTTATCGCTTCCATAACGCTTGGTTTCTTAGGGCTTGATTTGGAGACATCGCTCTCAGCGGTGGCAGCTACTTTAGGGAATGTAGGGCCTGGGTTAGGTGGAGTGGGGCCGGCATTAAATTATGCCTGGCTTCCTGGAGCAGGGAAGGTTGTTTTGATTATCTGCATGTGGTGGGGAAGGCTAGAGTTGTTTACAGTTTTGATGATATTTTTGCCGCGCTTTTGGAAAAGTTAATCAAGCCAGTGGAAGTTTAGAGTAAGTTTGGACTATACTTTTAAATTATGATTAGGGTTGCTTTTCAGGGGGACAGAGGTGCTTTCAGTGAGGATGCCGCCATAAAGCTTTTCGGCGGCAACGTAGATTTCCTGCCTTGCCTTCGCCTTCGAGATGTCTTCCAAGCTGTGGTTGAGGACAAGGTCAGTTTCGGCGTGGTTCCCATAGAGAACTCCCAGGCTGGTAGCATCAACGAAACGTATGACTTGCTATTGGCATACCCTCTTAATATATACGCTGAAGTCATTCTGAGGATAAGTCATTATTTAATGGCTTTGCCCGGAGAAAAATTGGCTGATATAAGGAAGGTCTATTCCCATCCTCAAGCTCTGGCTCAGTGTGAGGATTTTTTGAGCAAGTTGAAGCTTGAAACCATGCCTGGTTACGATACCGCAGGTAGCGCCAAAATGATAAAGGAGAGGGAACTGAAGGGATGTGCTGCTATAGCCAGCCGGAGAGCCGCTGATATCTATGGCTTGGAGATACTGGCACCGCAAATTGAAAACAATATTAATAATTACACCAAGTTTTTTGCTAGCTCTAAACAAAAAGCTAAGCCGGCTGAAAGAAACAAAACCTCCCTTGTTTTTACTGCTGAGCATGTGCCTGGGGCCCTATATAAAGTCTTGGGCATATTCGCCATTAGGAATATAAATCTGACGAAATTAGAATCCAGACCAAGTAAAAGCAAACCGTGGGAGTATGTTTTTTATACCGATTTTGAAGGGCACATAGAGAGTGAAGTTTATCAAGAGGTTATAAAAGAGCTTGAACAGGTAACCACTTTTGTCAAAGTTCTAGGCTCTTATCCTCAAGCTGAGTAGCAATTTACTTAATAGCGGCTTTTAGCTTTTTATAAGTGGCAGCTAACTCCTCTGATATTATCCTGGTATTGGACAATACGGGCATAAAGTTAACATCACCTTGCCATCGGGGCACTATATGAGTATGGAGATGTTCTTCTATTCCAGCTCCAGCGGCCTTGCCTATGTTTAAACCTATGTTGAAGCCATCGGGATTAAGTATCTCTTTTAAAAGAGCCAAGCTTTTCTTCACAAGGTTGAAGTGGTCTGTTAGTTCGTCATCTGATAGATCCTGCAGATTTGCTACATGGCGATAAGGGGCTATCATTAGGTGTCCTGGGTTATAGGGAAAGGCATTCAAGATTAGGAAGTTATTTTGGCTGCGGTGAAGGATGAAGTTCGTCTCGTCCTTATTTTCTTTAGATTTGTGGCACAGGATGCAGCCACTCTCCTTCGGCCTGGTAACATATTGTATTCGCCATGGTGCCCAGAGCTGTTCCATAATCGATTTATCAGATACAAGAGCTAACCAATTTGGTAGCGCTTACTCTAAATAATCTCTAAGTTTTCGACTCTTACTAGGGTGGCGCAACTTGCGCAAAGCTTTAGCTTCAATCTGGCGAATCCTCTCTCGAGTTACATTGAATTCTTGTCCCACTTCTTCCAGGGTTCTGGTATGTCCATCCTTGAGGCCGAATCTGAGCTGTAGCACCCTTTTCTCTCGTGGGGTAAGCTCATCAAGCACCCTATCTATCTGTTCTTTGAGTAACTGCTGTGTGGCAGCTTCGATTGGCGCCAGGCTAGTATGGTCTTCGACAAAGTCACCCAGGCGACTGTTCTCCTCTTCGCCGACAGGTGTCTCCAGCGATATCGGCTCATGGTGAAATAGGTCTATAATTTCCTCTACCCTTTCGGGAGTCAAATTTAATTGGTTGCCAATTTCTTTATAGCTTGGTTCGCGCCTAAGTTCCTGAGTTAGCTGTCGCATCGTCCGCAGTAACTTATTGATTGTTTCTACCATGTGCACTGGGATGCGAATAGTGCGAGATTGGTCAGCTATGGATCGGGTGATGCCTTGTCTGATCCACCAAGTGGCGTAAGTGCTGAACTTGTAACCTTTTCTATGCCGAAACTTGTCTACCGCTCGCATAAGGCCAATATTTCCCTCCTGGATAAGGTCGAGGAGGGACATACCATGTCCGATGTATTTCCTGGCTATGCTAACCACCAGGCGCAGGTTTGCCTCAGCGAGGTGTTCTTCTGCCCTTTTTGCCTCAGCCCTTACCTCTTCAAAGTGGGTTTTAAACTGCTCGTTATAGGAGTGAAGCTGGGAGAGGAATTTGTTGCTAGCCAGGAGAGCCTTTATTTCTTGCCCTGAAGTTTTATCTCCAATAAGGATCAGCGATTGTGGTGGCAAGAGGCGGCTGTTCAAAGAAAGGTTTATTATGGCTTCCTCTGCTGCGGCAGTTTCTTTGCCTGTCTTTTCGGCCATGGCTGTTACCAATGCTAAGGCTAGCTCATTATCGATAGCAGCGCGAAATTTAGGATTTGTGCTTGTCTCTGCTAGACTACAAGAGCGCTCGATGCCACAGTGCTCTTTGACAGCTTCGATGATAGGGTAAGCCCGGGATAGTTGAGAAATTAGGTCCACTACTATGTCAACTGCTGAAGGAAATTTCTTGTGCTTCTTGAAGTGTGCGTCTTCAATTTTCCTCAAGTGGTTTCTTTGTTCTATTTTGCTGGATAGTTCCTTCTCTTCAGCGGCGGTGAGAAGTGGCACCTTGCCGATGTCGCGAAGGTACATGCGAGCTAAGTCATCAATTATCTCCTGTTCCTCCGCCGCTACTACCTGTGGCTTAGCTTCTTTAGTGGTCACTTCCTCCGCAGTCTCTTCCTCAAATGCGACACCACTAACCTCAGCTTCACCCTCGTCGGCGGGGGGCTCTTCTAGAGGTGATTCCTCATCCTCATTTATGTCAGGAGTCCTATCTTTAATTAAATCCATCATCTAACCTCTTTTGTTTTTGCTGGTTTCCCTCGTTTAATGAAGATCTCCTTGAGTTGCTCACTGGCTCTTATTCCCTCTTCATCCAGTTTAGCTAACTCGGCATTCACGCCTTCTTTCTCCCGGGTAAGATTAAACATTAGTTCTCTGCCAGCCTCCAACCTCTTTGACAATCTCTCTTGCAAACTAAGAATGCAATCGTTCAGAGCCTGTTGCCGCTCAGGTTCATTTTTATCCAAGATTGGCTTATTCATTAAGTAGTTTAAGTGTTCTAATAGATTGGCGTCAACTTTCTCTTTAAGCTTGGAATTGTCCTGGGTGCATTGCCACTTGATGAAAACCTCACGATTCTCGGTGCTTTCAAAGTGCTCCGCCGACAGCTCTTGAGCTAGCTGGTGGAGCTCGGGATACTGGAGGAGCAGAGCCAGGCAATATTCCTCAATAGGATTGGACACGAGTTGATGGGCAAAGTGAGATTGGCTTGTCGCCCAGGCAGGCTGTTTTTTTTGCCTAAATTTTGATTCTGCTAGGTCGGTTGTTATAGAGGAGTCACTGAGGTTTAATATATGTGCTAGTTTTCGCAAATAATGAGATTGTTGTTCAGGGCCTTTTATCCCGTAAATTAAGGGCAGTAGTTTTTGCACAGCTAAGGATTTATCCTTAGCTTTATTGATATCAACCCTGCTTGTTACAGACTCTAAGGCAAAGTCAAGCACGGGCTGAGCTTCTTCCACGGCGTTTTGCCAAAGGGCAGGATCCTCACTTATCACTTCATCCGGGTCTTTGCCTTGAGGCATTAAGATAGCCTTTACTTCAACTTTATCTAGGGAGCGCGCCGATACCTCCGCACTTCGCAAAGTAGCTTCCTCTCCAGCAGCATCGGCATCAAGAGCCAGAGCTATGTTTTTGGTCAAGCTTTTAGCAATGGCTACTTGTTTCTCAGTTATGGAAGTTCCCATTGAGGCAATTACATTTTGCCAACCGTATTGGTAAGCGGTAAGAACATCTATGTAGCCTTCCACGATTATGACGAAATTTTTTTGCCTAATGAAGGACTTAGCCTTATCAATTCCATAAAGGCTACCGCTCTTATCAAAAATTTGTGTTTGGGGGGAGTTAATATATTTAGGTAAAGATTCATCTAGTACTCTGGCTCCAAAGCCAGTGACCCGCCCTTGAATATCACATATGGGGAACATCAATCGGTTGCGAAACCTATCATAATTACCTCCCCCCTCCTTCTCTATTATCAAGCCAGCTTCAGCTAGTTCCCCTTCTTCATATCCTTTGCTCATTAAGAATTTCTTAAGTGCTTCCCAACTATCGGGGCTAAAACCTAATCGGAATTTCTCCATAGTTTCGGGTGTGATTTTTCTTTTGCTGAGATAAGCTCTAGCTGGCTCACCGGCTTTAGTATTTAAAAGTAAGTGGCGGTAGTATTCGGCTGCCGCCTCATTAATCTGGAATAATCTCTCTCTCTTTTCATCTTCAGCGGTTTTTGATATCTGGGGTGAAATTAGAGTTATACCTGCTCTTTGAGCTAAGAGGCGGAGAGCTTGACCAAAGTCAATTCCCTCCTTCTTCATGACGAAGGAGAAGACATCGCCTCCGCTGCCACAGGCGCCAAAGCAGTGCCAGGTCTGTTGTTCTGGGAAGACGAAAAAGGAGGGGTGTTTCTCGCTGTGAAAGGGACATAAAGCCTTAAAATTACGCCCTGCTTTCTGTAAAGGAATGTAATCAGAGATAACCTCTACAATGTCTATTTTTTGTTTTACTTCATTGCTTACGGTCATTTCAAATACCAAAAATCAAAGATAAAAAATTAAAATTACACTTCAAAATGCAAAAAGGCTTTATTAAACTGATTTTTAAATTTTGCCGTGTCATTTTGCATTTTTATTTTTGCCTTTTTATTTCTTCGGCCAATCGTAGCGCATATTGGTCAGTCATTCCAGCGATGTAATCGACGACTTTACGTTCCCCGGTATCGTCCGGAGAGGCAAATTCTGGGGGTAATTTATCTTCATGTTTCAGGAAATAGGAGTAGAGGAGGTGCATTGTTTTTCTTGCCCTGGCTGCTTCTTTGGTGGCTAAGCTGGGATTATATACTTTATCAAATAGAAACTGGCGGAGGTTATTACTTGCCCTGATAACTTCTGGGCTCATAGCGATAGTCGGTTTTGCCAAGCTGCTGAGTTTGCTAACTGGCCAAGAGCAGTTCACAATATCACAGACCAGGGTATTAATTCGCTGGGAATGTGTATGGCCTAGAATGCTTACTGCTTGCTCAGGCAAGTCGTTTTCGCTGATGATACCAGACCTTATAGCGTCACCAATATCGTGGTTAACATAAGCAACGATGTCTGCTAATTTGCATACTTGACCTTCCAGGGTGCTCATATCTTCCCATCCCTCTCCTAAGATATCTGCTTGCCCTTTGGAATGCTTAAGGATGCCGTCTCGCACTTCCCAGGTAAGATTAAGTCCCTGCCCATCTTTCTCCAATAGGTCAACTACTCGCAAGCTTTGCTCATTATGTCTGAAGCCGCCGGGGTAAAGTTCGTTTAAAACCTCTTCACCTATATGACCAAAAGGGGTATGCCCCAAGTCATGTCCTAAGGCAATAGCTTCGCTTAAATCCTCGTTAAGATTCAAGGCTCGTGATATAGTTCTGGCAATTTGGGAGACCTCCAGGGTATGAGTAAGCCTGGTGACATAATGGTCACCTAAAGGGGCAATAAAGACCTGTGTCTTATGTTTGAGGCGGCGAAAAGCTTTGGAGTGGATGATACGGTCGCGATCGCGCTGAAAGCAAGTTCTTATAGGGCATGGCTCCTCCCATCTCAGCCTGCCCCGGCTGAATTTGCTCTTAGCGGCGTAAGGGGAAAGGCTTTCCTCTCGCTCCTCCATTTGCTGCCGTATGCCAAGTTCATGAATCATCAAGCCTTAATTTTGCTTCTGCGCCTCTTTTGTGGTAATAATTAAATTATATCATGCGGAGTGGGGTCAAACAAATGCTTACACCTAGGGGTTGTTTAGCAACCCTTTTTGTCATTCTGAGCCCAACGGGCGAAGAATCTCCTTCAGACTCTTTGCGGAGCCTGCTTGAGCGTTATGAGATCCTTCGCTTCGCTCAGGATGACAGAAGGCGAAGGGGGTAGGGTGACAATTTTTAGTAGTTAACAAACAATCTCTATAGCTAAACAAAATAGTGAATAGTGGTTGAAAGGGAGATTTTAGCACAAACAGTTGACTTAAGTTTATTTATTCAGTAGGATTTATAGGGCTAAAATAAAAGCTTGGCTAAAGGGGGTGTTACTATGATAGAGATGGAAATTAATCAACTCCGGGCCACGGCAATGAGGGATCAGTGCGTGGTCATTTTGAAGGAGAAAATGGCTAACCGGTATTTGCCTATCTGGATTGGTCCTGACGTGGCAGATGCTATTGCGGTAAAACTGGCGAATATCGAACTGTCTCGCCCCCTGACACACGATTTGTTACAATCTGTGATTGAGGCCTTAGGAGCTTCGGTTAATTTTATTGTGGTTAATGAGCTTCAAAACGATACCTTTTATGCCAAGCTTTCTCTTAGCGTTGATGGCACAGAGGTCGAGGTTGATTCTCGGCCTAGCGATGCTTTAGCTTTAGCGGTAAGAACCGGGGTGCCGATATATGCTGAAGAATCGGTGTTGGATAAAGCTGGTATTACACTTGAAGAGGAAACAGGTAAGCCTATTTCTAAAGGCAAGGTCAGCGAGGAGGAGCTGAAGGGGTTGTCGGCGTATAAAGACTTCATAAATACACTCGATCTAGAAGATTTTAAGAAGCGCAAATCTTGAAGATTCATGGGTTAGCTTCGTCTTGGCATTGGCAATAGCTTTCTAAGTATTGCTGTACTTCATCTTGAATTGGCATCTCTGGTTCTTTTAAGCAGCTAGATTTTTTAGCTGTGGGTTTCACTGCTCGTATAGGGAGTATTAGTCTAGCTAGCGATTGTGATTGGCAGGATTACATTTCGATTTAGGCGTATTGAGAGTCGCTGGCATATTGGCGCTATTAATCGTTCTATATCATAAACGAACTCACCGCCCCACTCTGGACAAGATATGCTATTTTTAGAGCTGGAGAGGTAAAATTTATTGCTCCATAAAAGGGGCAGGCAAGCTACTATCCTGATTACAATATTTCTAATCTGACTCTGGTATCAGCCTTGGCTGCCTTTACTCGGAGTAAAGTGCGTATCGCCTCAGCTACCCGACCTTGTCTACCGATAACCCTGCCTTTATCCTCCGGAGCGACTTCCAATTTGATCAATAAGCCCATATCACTATTTTCTTCGGTGATGTTTACCTTGTCTGGCTCTGCCACGATGGATTTAACAATGTATTCTACTAACTCCTTCATTTTGTCTCCTTGTCATCCTCATCTCATTCCTCTCTTGTAAGGAAAAGAGACTTCATTACATGAGAGGTCAGGTGGGGATTCCTTTTTGTTGCTTAAATTTATCCATAATACCTAATTTGCGCAATAAACTATAAACAGTATCTGTGGGCTGAGCCCCACAGTTAAGCCATTTTAATGCTTTTTCCTCGTTAATATCAACAGTAGCAGGGTCGGTTAAAGGATTGTAATGTCCGATGGTCTCGATAAAAGCACCATCACGAGGTGACCGGCTATTAGCTACTATCACTCGGTAGATTGGTTTATGTTTCCTTCCTACCCGACGTAATCTGATTTTAACCACTTAACTTGGCTATTATCTCCTAAGTGGTGGTGCTTGTCAATGGCTCGAATTAAATCATCTAATATGTAACCGAAAAATATTTTGAGGCGGTTTAAGGATGTAGTTGCCCAAATTTCGCCAGAGGCGAAATTTTGCCAAGCGAAAAGTGCACCGAAGGGGTGGCGGCATATAAAATGCCGCCCTACGAAGATGTAGGGCGGGGATTTATTCCCCGCCAAGGGGTGTTTAGTTTTGCCCTTGGGGCAAAATTGGGCTATTCTGCCTGATGAATCAGGCAACTACAAAAATTTTGGGGTGAAGACTCTCCAAATTGCCCGGAATTGACCGAGAAATCGAAATTAAACAGCCTCATTTTGCCCCTGAGGTGAAATACTTTATAATTCAATAAGATTATGAAAGTAAGCAAATTGCATGGGTGGGATATGAGCCTGGCTCAAGCTGAGGAGATGCAATTGAGCTTGGCAAGAAAAATAGTGACTAAGAATGAGGGCATTAATCCACATCTTGTTGCTGGTGTTGATATATCTTCTCCCGACTCTCAAGGCATAGCTCGAGGAGCAGTGGTGGTCATTAGCTATCCTGAGTTTAGTGTAGTGGAAGTTAAAACTGCTGAAAGCAAGATTGCTTTCCCCTACATACCAGGCCTATTATCCTTCCGGGAATCCCCTCTGATACTGGCTGCCTGTGAGAAGCTGTGTCATACTCCTGACCTTGTTCTAGTTGATGGTCAAGGGATAGCTCATCCCAGGCGGTTAGGGCTTGCCTCCCATTTGGGACTTTTTCTCAATGTGCCCACCATAGGCTGTGCTAAATCTATCCTTTGTGGCTGTCATGAGCCTGTGGGGGAGGAAGTTGGTTGCCGGGCTGAACTGATTGATAACGGGGAGATTATTGGAGCAGCATTAAGAACTAAAATGGGAACGAAACCGATATATGTTTCTGTGGGTCACAAAATTGACCTTGCCTCGGCTCTATGCTGGGTGATGAAGTGTTGTCATGGCTATCGTCTTCCTGAGCCTACTCGTTTAGCTCACCTCGCTGCTGGTGGCAACCTGAGTTTTGAGGCGAATTATCAAAGGAAATTGTTCGATTAATAGTTTTTCGTATAACTTCGTGTAAATTCCTCTCCCTTGAGGGGAGAGGTAAGGTGAGGGTGAATTTCCCCCTCCTTCTAGCTCCCTCCCGCCAAGGGGAGGGAGAACTATGAGGAAGTTGTTTGACTAAATATAAGGAGGACAAATGGAGGAAGAAAGGGAAATTTTAGAAGCTTTATGCCGGCGAGTCTCAGAGATAATGGTGCATCTTTGACATTCCTGGTGAAGAGAAGGAAATTTCCCGGCTAGAGGCAGAATCAGCTAGCCCCGACTTTTGGCGTGACTCGGCTAAAGCTCGAGCCATCATGCGTCAACTCGGGGTGAAGAAAGATTTAGTTCATAATTGGCGCCAGCTAGAGAAGGAAGTTGCTGACCTTTATGACATGGCAACTCTGGCTGTCGAGGAAGGTGATTATTCCCTTAAAGCGGAGATACAGCAGGAGCTCAAGAAATTGACCTCTCGGTTTGAGCGGTTAGAGAGTCAGTTAATTTTCAGTGGTGATTACGATGCCAGGAATGCCATGCTTGCTTTTCACGCTGGCGCTGGCGGCACAGAGTCTCAGGATTGGGTAGACATGTTGCTCCGGATGTACCTCAGGTGGGCAGAGCAGCATGATTATCAAGCTGAAATATTGGATGTCTCTCCTGGTGAGGAAGCTGGCATCAAAAGTGCCATCGTGGAAGTTAAAGGGGATTACGCCTATGGCTATCTTAAATGTGAGCATGGAGTGCATAGGTTGGTTCGTCTTTCTCCTTTTGATGCTGATCACGCTCGGCATACCTCTTTTGCCTTAGTGGAGGTTCTCCCTGAAGCAGAGAAGGAACTGGATATACAAATCAGCCCGGAAGATTTAAGAATAGATACCTTTAGGTCCAGTGGTCCTGGTGGGCAACATATGCAGAAGACGAGCAGTGCTGTTAGGATAACTCACTTGCCTACCGGGTTAGTAGCCATCTGTCAGAGTCAGAGGTCTCAACATCAGAATAAGGAGACTGCCTTGAGAATCCTTTATACTCGCCTCCTCGAGTTGGAGCGGGTGAAGAAAGAGGAAGAAAAGGCCAAACTTAGGGGTAAGCGTATTGAGGCTGAGTGGGGGAGTCAGATTAGAAGCTATGTCCTTCATCCTTATAAAATGGTAAAAGACCATCGCACTAACTATGAGGTAGCCAATGCTGAGGCGGTATTGGATGGAGATTTGGATGGATTTATCACTGCCTATCTTCGTTCCAAAGTAGGCAAAGAGAAATGATTAAGCGTATTCTTTTGGTAGCCCTGACGCTTCTCTTGCTGCTGACCCCCTCCCTTGTTATAGCTGAGAACGAAATCCCGGTTAACAATCCTGCCTGTCATTCTGAGGGGGAGAAATGTAGTTGCCCAATTTATTGGGCCACTGTGCCTGATAAATCAGGCAACTACAATAAACTCCGCGAAGAACCCTTCGTCATGCTCAGGGCGGCGTCTGAAGACCCTTCGCCAGTCTCTTCCTCTTCACCTCGTTCGGAGTCGGAGCTTCGGGTCAGGGTGACAAATAAACCGGCTGATAGTGGCATCGCAGTTCTGGATAGCAGTGTGGAGGTACATTTTCCTGTTGCACTTGTTTTTAACCTTGAAGCTGAGAGCGAGGCCGATATTGTTGATGCTCGCCTTCATTATCAGGTGGATAAGATGAATTATGCTCCGGTTACCAGCGAGGGTTGGGCTGACTTTGCTCCAGCAACCAGAGTAGAAGCTAGCTGGGCGTGGGATATGAGAAAATCGAGCTTGCCTCCCGGGGCAGAGGTAACATACTGGTGGACGATACAGGATACTGCTGGAAATAGGCTTGAAACTCCTCTAGCCAAAGTCCATTTTGATGACCTCCGCTATAATTGGCAAAGCCTGAATAGGAGTGTTTTCACACTTTTCTGGTATGAAGGAGATGATTCTTTTGCTCGGGAATTAATAGATGCCTCTGAGCAAGGACTTACTAGATTGACTCATAATATCGGCACCTATCCTGAGAAGCCCATTAAGGTATATGTCTATGCTTCAGCCAGTGACTTGCAGGGAGCCATGATTTTCCCTCAGGAGTGGACTGGTGGCGTTGCCTTTACTGAGTTTGGCACAATTGCCATCGCCATTTCACCAGTCCGAGTAGACGGGGGTAAGAGGGCTTTAGTTCACGAGCTGACGCATTTAGTCGTTCACCAGGCAACTTTCAGTCCCTATGGCGAACTGCCCACTTGGCTTGATGAGGGCTTAGCTATGTATAACGAGGGGGAGCTTGACCCTTATTTCCGAGCCTGGCTGGGCGAGGCTATCTCTGAGGACAAGCTAATTTCTGTGCGCAGCCTGTGCAGCCCATTTTCTGCTGAACCGGAAAAAGCCTATCTTTCCTATGCTCAGAGTTACAGCCTGGTGGAATACCTTCTGGATAATTACAGCCAGGATAAAATACTCAATCTATTGATCCTCTTCAAGGAAGGCAATACCTACGATGGCGCCCTAACCCGGGTTTATGGTTTTGATATAGATGGTCTTGGTAGCCGCTGGCGAGAAACACTGATAGCCCCTACAGTCCAAGCTGAAAGGGTATGGCTACATCCGGCTTTAATTGCCGTGTTATCGGCCCTGGCGGCATCGCTGGCTTTAGCCGCTGCTTTAGCTTTAGAAGAATGGACTTGGCGGCGGTCGTGTGGGGAAGTTTAGCTTGTTCCTTTCTTGGTCTGGAAGTTTTTACCCTAGCGTAGATTGCTGTTCTCGCTTGCCCGTTTCCTTTCTTTCTGCGGCTTGTGCTCATGAATGAGCTCTAGTTTGCTACCGCATTTCGGGCATATGCGCTCCTCTGGTTTAACTAACGCCCAGCCGTAACAATGATAACCACACTTGGGACATCTTGCCTCTAGCATAGTTCGTCTTCCAATAGGAGTCAGCCAAGATTTTAATTAAAAAAGGGTTTTTTGTCAACTATTAGTTGAGCCTTTGCTCACCATGACTGATATTGCTAAAATTTCTATTTTTTAGCCGAGATGATTTGATGAGCATAGGCCAAAGGATCAGAAAAAGGCGTCAAGAACTAAATCTTACTCAGCAAGACTTGGCGGATGCCCTTGGTTTGACTCCACAACACATCTCACTGATAGAGCAAGATAAACGAATTCCATCTTTGCTCTCGCTAGTAAAATTAGCTGAGGAATTGGGGGTAACCGTTGGATACTTGGCCACTGGCAAAGTGGGGCTGGTTATAGGTGCCATACCAGCAATTAAGGCTGATAAGAAGCTCAGTCTTAAGGCGAAGAAAGCTCTAATAAAGCTGATAGAAGAGCTGTATAGAGCTGGAGAGGCGAATGAAAATCATGCCAGCGGGCAATCATAGATTACATAGCTAACGAAGAAGGGCCGATTTCCATTATCCGAAACAGGGCAAGTTCCTTTCTTAGTAGGGTGTTTAAAACCGTAGTGCGAGTCCTGAACCAAGTTCAGGACAGCCTCGTGCAAAAAAGACGCACGACCCTAAAGGGTCGCACTACGAGAATCAGGGTAATTGTGCTATGCTTGAAATAGTATGTCATTTAAAGTCTACATAAGTCATAGTGTGTCACCAGGGGAGCTGGCAGCTGTTTACACTTTAGCGGAGCAAGTTTCCCGACTAGAGATGGAAGCTTTTGTTCTGGACAGGCTTTGGAACCCCTATTAACCTCTGCCAGCAAGAATATCTTCGCATTTGAGGAATGCTCTGGGTATGGTAGTATTTGCCACTTCCTTGGGTTCACATATGGATTGGGTAAACCAAGAGCTCAATGAAGGAGGCCGAGGTAAGCAAACTCTCGCTGTTATTGACCAAGGGATTTTAGTCCCAGGTTTTCCAGAGGAGGGGCTAGTATACATAGACCGTGGGGATATCACTGCTACAATGGCGGAAGTTGCTAGCAAGTTTGCTAGCCTTAAATTGAAAAAGGAGCACAGAGAAGCCGTAGGCTGGCTGGCATTAGGTAGTCTATTATTGTTCGCGCTTTTAGCGTCGCAAAAGAAGTGAAAGGAAAATGCAGTTTGTTTCCACACCTCGACTATTAAAGGATGCGAAGGCTCAGAAAGAGTTTGAAAAAGCTTATCAAGACTTCAACGCAGATTTTTGGCTGCCTCTCAGCCCTGAGATACGGAAAAATTTGAATACCTTCTCAATAACGGAGGAGCAAATTTTGCCGCTACTTGCCTTTCTGCTTCGTCATAAATTCCTAATCCCCATCTTATCAGAAGCGCCAGAGCATATCAGAGACATTTTTGGTTATGAGACAAAGCTTTCTCTTGATCTGGACCGGGATCCAGAGGGTAAGTTTGAGGAACTATTTGTGGTGGTAAAAACCATGGGGTCGACCGAAGAAGCGATTGACCTTTTAGGCAAGCTAGACGAGGCATGGTTTCTAAAGGTCTTGCCAAAGACACGCAACCAACTTAACATAACTGTTGAAATCCAAGGAAAAACAAGATGAGCTTTAACTGGCTTTTTTATTTGAACGTGGCTAACTATTTGCTTTCCCAAAGAAGTGAGGAGTACTGGCGTTCTGCGGTTAGCCGTGCTTACTATGCCGTATTTGGTGCAGTGAGAGGAATTCTTCAAAGTCAGGGAACCCAGTTCAAATCAGATAACATACATAGACAAGTAATAAACCAGCTGAAAAGACATAAAAATCCTACTGCTCAGCAAATTGGGGTTAGCGATGGCCATTACCAAAACCGGAGAAATCCTGGGTATTGCTGTCCTTGACCATATTATTGTCTGTGATAAAGGCTATTCGAGCCTGAAGGCCAAGAATTTATTCTAAAATGAAAAGAATCTGGCAATTTGTATTCTTACCTCTCCTTATTTGTGCCTTATTGCTTTTGCCCTCAGTTGGCTGTCAGCCCTGGGGGTTGTCTTACAGCCAAGGTATTCTTAACCTTTGGGATATTGACCCCATAACGCTTGACCCGGCCATTTCCAGCGAAATGACCTCTCATACCTATGTGATGCAGATCTTCAGTGGTCTAGTTCGCCTCGATGATGAATTGGAGGTAGTGCCTGACATTGCTGAGAGATGGGAGAAAAGCCAGGATGGCAAAACATATACCTTCTACCTTCGCCACGGGGTAAAGTTTCATGATGGCGAGGAGGTTAAGGCTGCCGATTTCAAATACTCCTGGGAGCGAGCCTGCGACCCTGCTACCGGCTCTCAGACAGCAGCCACTTATCTGGGCGACATCGTTGGTGCCAGAGAAATGCTGGCAGGTGAGGCGAAGAAAATTTCGGGAATCAAAGTCCTTGATGATTACACCCTCGAAGTCACCATTGATGCTCCCAAGGCTTATTTCCTCTGCAAGCTGACTTATCCCACTGCTTTTGTGGTTGACAGGGCTAATGTGGAATCCGGGAAGAACTGGTGGCACCAGCCAAATGGAACCGGTCCTTTTAGGCTAAAGGAATGGCAACAAGGTCAACTTTTGATTCTGGAGCGAAATAAGTTTTATTATGGCGAGCTAGCTAAACTGAAGCAGGTTGTCTTCCACATCCTGGCTGGCATGCCCATGGCTATGTATGAAAAGGGCGAGATTGATGTCACTCCCGTTTCTATGTATTACATCGACTTGGTTAGGGACGAATCTAGCCCATTCCATCGAGAATTAGCCGTAACGCCTGAGCTCAGCCTTTATTATATTGGCTTTGACACCACTAAGCCTCCCTTCGACGATGTCAACATCCGCCGCGCCTTTTGCCACGCTGTAGATAAGGAGCGCATCAACAGGTTGATATTGAGGGGTATGTTGGCTGAAGCTAAGGGCATTCTACCTCCAGGCATGCCTGGCTATAACGAAGAACTGGAAGGGCTTGAATACGATGTGAGGAAGGCAAAAGAGCTCATTGCCGCCTCAAAGTACGGAGATGTCTCAAATTTGCCACCGATTACCATCACCGTTTCCGGTTATGGCAACAATATTCCAGAGTACCTGGGAGCCATCATTGAGCAATGGCGGGAGAAACTTGGAGTTGAGGTGCAGGCGAGGCAACTAGAGCCAGAAGTTTTTCTTTATAACCTGAAGCAGGAAAGGGATGAGATGTTCATCCTTGGCTGGGTAGCTGATTACCCCGACCCCCACAATTTCCTGGATAATCTCTTCTATACTGGAAGTGAGAACAATGTCTTTGGCTATAGCAACCCTGAGGTAGATAGCCTGCTTGACCAAGCTGCCATTGAGCCGGACACAGTCCTGAGCGATAGCGAAGGGTCTACTCGCCTAGCTATATATCAGCAAGTCGAGCAGATTATAGTGGACGAAGCTCCCTGCCTGCCCTTATGGTTCGGTATCAATCACATCCTGGTTAAACCTTACATCAAAGGCTACCAGCTCAGCCCCCTGGGCATTCCTGACCTGAGCCAGGTTTATCTGGAGCAGAGTGCTTAGCAACTCCCAATTGTCATTCTGACCGTGAACCTTTTGCTCCTTGTCATTCTGAGTCCTTCACCTCTTGTCATTCTGAGCGTAGCGAAGAATCTCATAGTGCTCAGGACAGGCTCCGCGAAGAATCTGGTACAGCTCAGGGTAAACTCCGCGAGCGAAGAATCTCGCCCCGCTCAGGATAGGCTCGGCAAGGAATCCCTCAGCTAACCTCTCTTGTAATGAAGTCTCTTTTCCTTACAAGAGAAGAATAAGTTGAGGCTGAGAGAATAAACAATCTCCATGGAG
>Ga0209609_10000251_pt1 | contig 32292 bp, 23 predicted proteins | sample LakKivw325mmetaG_FD_184136 | JGI IMG/M metagenome (GOLD analysis project Ga0209609, IMG submission 184136) | Anoxic lake water microbial communities from Lake Kivu, Rwanda to study Microbial Dark Matter (Phase II) - Lake Kivu water 325m metaG... | ecosystem: Environmental > Aquatic > Freshwater... | reverse complement strand
GTGCTGTACTCGGCGGCGTCGGGGACGGAGCGGAGATCGAAGGTGAGGACGGTCGGCGGCGTTTTGGCTTGCTCGAGATCGGCCACGAGGACCGGGAAACTTGGGTTGGCGGCAGGCGACGACGCAGGCAGGATAGAAGATAAGAACCCGAGCGTCGCCAACACCGTCCTCCACGCGGCGGGAGCGGGACGGCGCGCGGCCGGGGGCATGGGCGGTCCTTTATCGAGCTATTTCTTCTTTTTGCGGGCGGGCTCGACCCAGTTCTCGATGAACTTCTTGGGGCCGCCGGCGCTCTCCTCGACCAGGGCCTGGAAGATGGCCTTGAGATGGTCATAGGGGAGGGTGCCGATGATCATCCGGTTGTTGATGATCATCGTCGGCGTCGAGCGGATGCCGTGCGAGAACTTGTCGGAGGTCTTCTCGTACTCGGCGCCGGTATTGATGATCTTCTGGATGAGCTCTTTGAGGGCCGGGTCATTGGGGGCGTTCGCCGTGCCGTATTTCTCGGCCAGGGCCTTGCGCCAGGCGGCGTCCTTGCGCTGGGCGAAATGGGCCCAGAGATCATCGTGGATCTCGGGGAAGCGGGCTAGGTTGCCGGCGGCGAGATAGGTCAGCTCGCAGGCGCCGGGGTGGAGGTTGCCCTTCTCGGGGACGACGGCGTTGCAGGCGTCGAGCGGGAAGAGCTGGATGACGACGTTGAGCTTGCCGGCGAAGTCCTTCTTGAGCTTCTCCAGCTGCTGGCTGAGATAGAGGCAGTCGGGGCACATGAAGTCGGTGTATTCGACGATCCGGATGGGGGCGTCCTCGAACTTCTCGGTCGACTTGACCGACCAGTAAGGGGAGAGGAAGGACGGCCAGGCGACCTTGGGAAGCTCGAAGAACTGCTTGACGATGTTGACGGACGTGCCGGTCTGGGCGTCCTTGCGGGCGTTGTGGTAGAGGATCATCGAGTAGCCGAGGACCGCGGCGATGACGGCGAAGACGGCGAGGAGCTTGACCGAGGGGCGGACCCAGCGGAAGAGGGGGTTGCGGACGTCGTGGTCGATGCCGTAAACGGCGAACAGGATGAAGCTGAGGATGGAGAAGAGATAGAAGCCCGAGCAGAGGAGGCAGAGCGAGCCGAGGTGGAGGACCGAGTAGAGGCCGAGGAAGAGGACCCCGGCGAGGTTGAGGAGCGAGAGGGACTTGTTCGTGCGCTCGAAGGCCGGCGAGGGGAAGATCGTGCCGAGGACGAAGAGCGAACCGAGGAAGGCGCCGAAGAGGCCGAGCGGGATGCCGAAGACGGCCGAGATCTCCGAGAAGGCCGAGCTGTCGCAGTTGAAGAAGGCGCTGATGTCGCAGAACGAGCCGGTGAAGATCGTCTTGGGGTAGTTGGCCAGGAAGTAGTGGCGGATGGTCATGACCGAGGCGACGATCATGCCCAGGCCGAAGAGGAACGATAAGGCGCGGCGAAGCTTCCAGCCGTCGAGGGTCAGGGTGCGGGCGGCGTGCGGAACGGGGTTCGTGGCCATGTCTTTCGCGCTCCTAGGTGGACTACAGATAGAGGATTATACCACAATGGGGTCTGACCCCAGGAATAGGCTTATTTATCAGCGCGTTAGGATTAATTTTTGGCCCAAAAACACCCCTAAGTCGACGTTTTTTTGGGCAAAAACGAGAACTTATTCGGGAGGCGGCGGCGGGATCGGCCTCTTCTTGCGGGGTCGATGGCGGTGCGGCCGGGAACGGGGGCGGGTGCCGAAGCGGTCGCGGTAGATGAGCGAGAAAGGGTCGTCGCATTCGCCGAAGTTGCCTCGGATGAGGAGCGAGGTGATCCGCGAGGCCTCGAGGTAATGAGGCTTCTCTTTGAGGGCCCAGCGCATCTTGCCGTCTTCGAGGGCCCGGAGCATGTGGTCGACGATGACCAGGGTGTGAACGGTCTCGAGCAGGAGCGTTTTCGGGACCGTGGCCGTGGCCCCGGCGCCGCGGAACGAATCGTAGAGGACCTTCGGCTTGTCGCCGCGCATGGCCGCGAGGAGAGGCTCGGCCCAGGGCCAGAGGAGCAGGCCGTAGGCGACTTCGGTCGGCGGGGAGCCGCCGGAGTTGATGGAGGCGTCGAGGGCGCCGAGGAGGAAGGTCAGCCGCTCGAAGGCGTTGTCGGAGGCCTGGTAGATCTCGCCGACGTTGCCGAGGAAGCGCGGCAGGATGCCGTGGGCGCGGGCGGCCTGGAAGAACGCCCGGACGCTGCCCGACTTCATGTCCTTGTTGAGCTCCTCGTAGAGACGCGCCCCCGAGCAGACGTTGAGGCGGTGGCTGTGCCGGGCGATGGCCTCGGCCGTCCTCTCCTCGATGGCGAAGCCGAGGCGCGAGGCGTGGCGCAGGACGCGCCAGATGCGGACGGGGTCCTCGGTGTAGCTCGCGTCGGGGTCGCCGATGATGCGGACGCGGCCCGCTTCGAGGTCGTCGAGGCCGCCGACGTAATCGATGACCGAGAAGGTGGCGATGTCGTAATAGAGGGCGTTGATGGTCAGGTCGCGGCGGAAGGCGTCTTCACGCGGCGTGCCGTAGGCGATGGGCTTGAGCGGCAGGCGGCCGCGGCCCTGGCCTTTCGGACCCGGCGGAAGGGGCAGGTCGCACTCGGGAAGGGGACCGGCGGCCTCGGCATCGACGGATGGAGTATCTGCGGTCTGAGCATCGTCGGGACGTCCGTCGATCTCAGGTGACTCCTCGATCTCGCTCTCGACCGCCAATTCGGGAGCGGCGGCCTCGACCTGATCGGGCTCGGCGTCCTCGCCTCCGCCGGTTGCGGCCGCCCGGGCCTCTTCCTCCTCGCGCTCGGCGGCGAGATCCTCCTCGTCGGGCTTGCGGCGGAAGGTCGAGACCTCGATGACCTTACCGCCCTGGAAGCGGACGTGGGCCAGCCGGAAGCGCCGGCCGATGAGGAAGGCGTTGCGGAAGAGCTTCTTGATCTGGTTGGGATGGGCGTTCGTCGCGACGTCGAAATCGGCCGGCTTGCGGCCGAGCATGAGGTCGCGCACGGCCCCACCGACGAGATAGGCGATGAAGCCGTGGCTGTTCAGCCGGTAGAGGACCTTGAGGCAATCCGGGTCGATGTCGCGGCGCGAGATGCGGTGGCGTGAGCGGTCGAGGATGAGCGGGGCTTCGAGCTCGTTCCCGTTCTCGGTCTCGTCGCCGGCGCCGGGATCGGGATTGGGATCGGACGCTATCGATTCGGCTGTTCTTTCTTCAGGATCGGTCATCTAACACTAAAATAACATGTTTTGTTTTTAGGGTCAAAAACGCGGACTTAAGGCCTTTTCGGGGCCCAAGAGGGGATTTAACATGCTGATAAATATGATCATTTCTGGGGTCAGACCCCTTTGGAGACCTCTCCCCAGATGCGGTAGAAGTTGCCGCCGAGGATCTTGCGGATGTCGGCGGGCTTGTAGCCGCGCTTGACGAGCTCCTTGGTGATGCTCGGGTAGAGGCCGATATTCTCGAGGCCCGCCGGCGTGTCGCTCGTGCCGTCGAAATCCGAGCCGAGGCCGACGTGATCGCAGTCGCCGGTGACCTTGACGACGTGGTCGATGTGGTCGACGACCGTCGTGACGTCGACCCGCGGCAGGGTCTTCTTGACCTCGTCCTGCTTCCCGCCCAGGGCGCTGTTCAGGAACTCCGGCAAAACGGTGATGCCGACCATCCCGCCCTTCTCGGCCAGGGCCTTGAGCATCTCGTCGCTGAGGTTGCGGTGATGGGGCGAAAGCGCCCGGCAGGCCGAATGCGAGGCCACGACCGGCGCCTTCGAGTATTTCAGCACGTCCCAGAACGTCGAATCCGCGGCGTGCGAGACGTCGATGATCATGCCGAGCCTGTTCATCTCGGCCACGACCTGCCTGCCGAACTCGGTCAGGCCGCCGTGGACCGGCTTCGGATCGCCCGACGCGTCGGCCCAATCGGTCGCCGTCCAGTGGGTCAGGGTCATGAGCCGCACGCCCGCCCGGTGGAACTCGCGCAGCACGGCCAGGTCGTTCTCGATGGCGTAGCCGCCCTCGATGCCGATGACGACCGCCGTCTTGCCCTCGTTGTAAGCCGCGGCGGCGTCCCGGGGCGTGAGGGCCAGGGCGAGAGCGTTCGGGTTCTTGTCGACGAGGTCGTGCACGCCCTCGATCTCGGCGAAGATCTTGTTCGCCGACGTGTATTTCTCGAGGTCGTTCGCCGGCGGCGGGGCGAAGCAGGCGAAGACCTGGAGGTCGATGCCGCCCCGCTTGAGCTTGGGGATGTCGATGTGGCCCGTCGGCAGGTCCTTGGTCAGGTCCTCGCCGGCCATGTACCGGCCGATCGTGTCGCAGTGCATGTCGACGACCGCGGCCTCGCGGTGGAGGAAGAGCGTCCGGAAGAGGGGATCGTTCAGGTTCTCCTTCGTCGTCCCCAGGTACCTGATGATGTCGCAGTGGTACTGGGCCGCCTCGCGCAGCCGCTCGGGATCGATCATCCCCGGCCGGTCGCCGGGCATGTGATATTCGGGGTGCTCGTCGTCGAGCTTCTCGGTCAGGACCTCGCCGGAGCGCAGGCTGATGGCCGGGACGTTCTTCGTCCAGAACGAGGTGTGGTCCGAGCCGCGGTAGTTGTCGCGCGGCCGCAGCTTGGCGATCGTCGCCGCGTCGAGCCCCTTCTTGACGATCTCGTAAAGCTCGGCGAACTCGGACATGCCGCCGACAAGAAGGTCGCTGTCGCCGGTCCCGACCATGTCGATGTTCATGTAGAGCGCCGTCTTGTCGAGGGGCCAGACCGGATGCTCGGTGTAATAGCGCGAGCCCACGAGGCCCAATTCCTCGCCGGCCCACGAGCAGAAGATGATCGTCCGGGCCGGCCGGAACTTGGCCGCCGCGAGGGCCCGGGCCGTTTCGAGCACGGTCGCGGCCGAGGTGGCGTTGTCGTCGGCGCCGGGGTAGATCCAGCCGTCGATGCCGACGCCGAGGTGGTCGAGGTGGCCGCCCATGATGAGCGCCTCGCTCTTGAGCTTCGGGTCCGTGCCGGGCAGGATGCCGATGACGTTGGGCGCGGTCCGGTCCTCCGAGACGAAGTGGGCCTCCATCTCGGCCTCGACGCCGAGATCGAGCGTGAACGACTTTTTCAGCCGGAGCGTCTTGCTGACGAGGTCGCGCCAGCTTTTCCCGACGAGGTAGAACGCGTCGCTGAGGAAGTTGCGGCCGGCCCGCATGACGACGAAGCCTTCGGGGCATTGGCCGGGATTGAGCAGGCCGGGCCGCAGGCGGCGCGGTCCCGGCGGGGAGGTCTGACGATAATCGACAGGCGTCGAGATGTCCATCTCGACGAGGCCGACGGCTCCCTTGTCCGCGGCGGTCCGGACTTTCCGGGCCAGGTTCCAGCCCGCCTTGGGATCGGCGGCCACGGATTCGGGGACGTCGGGCATGACCAGGACGATCTTGCCCTTGACGTCGAGCCCCGCATAGTCGTCCCAGCCGTCCTTCCCGGAGACGACGCCGCAGCCGACGAAGACCATGCCGCCGCGCACGGTGCCGGACCCGGTCCCCCTCATGGGGGTGAAGTCCCTCTCGCGTCCGGCGAAATAGACGCGGTGGGCGGGAGCGAGGATCTCGAGGCGGATGGGCTGCCCGAAATCGCTCCAGGCCCTGAACGGGACCTCCTGGAACCAGGTGCCGTTGTCGCCGCCGGGCTTGAGGCCGATCTTCTGCATCTCGGCCGCGACGTATTCGGCGGCGCGCCGGTATTCGGGCGAGCCGGCTTTCCGCCCCTTCATCTCGTCCGACGCCAGGAAAGCGATGTGGGCGAAGGCCTTGGCGCCGTCGGCCGTGGGGCGAAGCGCCGCGGCCTTGGCGGGGCCGCCGCTCATGCTCCCCATGCTCCCTCCGCCCGCCGTCGGTCCGGCTGCGGGGGACGAGAACAGATAGGCGACAAGAGCCACGCCCCCGACGATCACGGCGAAGAGCGCCGTCGAGGGCCCGTGCGAGGTGCGGCGTGATGAGTTGCGGGTCATGAGGAAATCCTTTGGGCCTGTTCGAGCTTATTCAGGGCGTCGGCGGCGGCCTTGCCGAAGCCTTCCGAGACCGTCGGGTGGTTGTAGACCATGTCCTTGAGGTCGTCGGCGCGGGCGCCCGTCTTGATGGCCAGGGCGGCGAAATGGATGATCTCCGAGGCGTCCTGGCCGGCCACGTGAGCGCCGATGAGGCGCCGCGTTTTCGCGTCGAAGATGAGCTTGAAGAAGCCGGTGACATTGGCGTCGAGGCAGGAGCGGACGAGGTCGTTGTAGCCGCACTCGCCGATGACGATCCCGCCGCCGCCGGCCCGGGCCCATTCTTCGGTCACGCCGACCGAGCCGACCTCGGGATCGGTGTAGAGGCCCCAGGGCGCGCAGGCGTAGTCCATCTTCGCGTCGAGGCCCATGGCGTTCTCGGCGGCGACGCGCGCTTCGACCACGGCCATGGAGGAGAGCATGAACCTGGCCAGGACGTCGCCGGCGGCGTAGATGCCGGGCGCGGAGGTCCGCATCCGGTCGTCGACCTGGATCTCGCCGCGCGGGCCGGGCACGATGCCGGCCGCATGGAGGCCGAGGCCCTCGGTGTCGGGGCGGCGGCCGACGCCGACGATGATCCGGTCGGCCTCGACCGTCTCGCCGCTGTCGAGGGCGGCCCGGGCCGGGCCGCTGCCGTCGGGAGCGGGGGCGACGCCGGTGAGGCCCGTCTTGAGCAGGAGCTTGATGCCGCGCTTCTTGAACTCGCGGGTGATGAGGGCGGCCACGTCGTGGTCCTGGCCGAGGAGGGCCCGGTCGGCCTTCTCGACGACCGTGACCTCGGAGCCGAGCGAGCGGAAGATGAAGGCCATCTCGCAGCCGATGACGCCGGCCCCGACGATGAGGAGGCGGGGCGGGATCGCGTCCATGGCCGTGAGCTCGTCGGCGGAGAGGACGACCCGGCCGTCGAAGGGGAGGCCGGGGAGGGCCTGCGGCCGCGAGCCCGTGGCGATGACCGTCTTCGGCGCGTCGACGAGCTTGGTCGTGCCGTCGGCGAGGGCGACCTCGATCGCGCGCGGGCTCTTGAACGAGGCGACGCCGGTAAGGGTAGCGATGACGTTCTTGCGGAGGAGCGTCGTCAGGACGCCGACCTCGCACAGGGTCGTCTTGTGCCGGCTCTCGAGGATGGTCTTGTAGTCGGCCCGGGCGTTCTCGACGACGGGGACGCCATAGCGCTTGGCCTGCTTGAGGTGCTCGAGGAAGTGGGCGGCGTTGCTCAGGATCTTGCTGGGAAGCGTGCCTGTCCGGACGCAGCCGCCGCCGAGCTCGGCCTCGCGGTTGACGATGAGGACCTTGGCCCCGAGGTGCGTGGCGCGGAGGGCGGCCGAAAGACCGGCCTCGCCGCCGCCGATGACGATGAGATCATAGCCGTTGGCGACGACGCTCATGGGGTCATCGCTTTTGTGGCGGTCGCCGCGGCTGCCTTCGGTTTCCGGAGCGAGGCGACGACCGTATCGAACGACGGCGGCGGCGGGGCTTCGATGGCGACGGGCTCGCCCGAGGGCAGCGCGAACTCGAGGGACAGGGCGTGGAGCATGAGCCGGGGAGTTCTTTCCTGACGGGCCTTGTCGCCGTAGCGGAGGTCGCCGAGGATGGGGTGGCCGATGTGATAGAGATGGACGCGGATCTGGTGGCGGCGGCCGGTCGAGGGCGTGACGCGGAGGAGGGCGGCGCCGTCGAGGCGCCCGGCGATCTTCCACTCCGTCGAGGAGGGCTTGCCGCGCTTGGGATCGACGCCCATGCGGCCCGAGCCGAACTCGCGGATCGGGGCGTTGATCTGGCCGCGGTTCGAGGCCGGGAGGCCGTCGACGACGGCGAGATAGGTCTTCTGCACCTCGCGACGATCGAAGGCGCCGTTGAGATGGCGGTGGGCCGCGGCGTTCTTGGCGAAGACGATGACGCCGCTCGCGCCGCGGTCGAGGCGGTGGACGGGGTAGAGCTTGCCCGCGTAGTGGGGCTTGATGAGCTCGGGCAGGCCGCCGCGCCCGGCCTCGGCGACGGAGACGACGCCTTCAGGCTTGTCGACGGCGATATAGTCGTCCGTCTCGTAGAGGACGCGGATCGAACGTTCCGGACCGGGGACGGGTCCTGTTGATGCGTGTCCCCGGTCGTCCCGGGCCAAGGTCATTTGGTCTTGAAGGGCTTCTTTCCTAATCTTTCGATGGCCTGCGCCTTCTCCGATGCCGTTTCCGGGATGAGATCGGGCATAGGCTCCATATCGACGATCGTCTGGAGGGCCTTGCGGGCATCCTCGACGCGATCGAGCGAGAGATACGTGTCGGCGATGTAGATGAGGTTGAGGCCGACGCGGGGGCCGTATTCGACGGCCTTGAGGAGATGTTCGAGCGACTTCTTCTCGCTGCCGCCGGCGATGCCGGGCACCTCGTGGTAGACGCGGCCGAGGACGCGGTCGGCGCCGCCGTGGTCGTAGGCCGGGTCGATCTGGACGACGCGGTTCATCTCGGCCTTGATCGGCTTGACCAGGGCCAGGCTCTTGAGGATGCCCTTGGCCTCGCCGTAGACGCCGTAGTTGACGCCGAGCCAGAAGTGGCCGTCGGGCTTGTCGGGGCCGAGCTCGATAGCCTTCTTGGCGTGGTCGATGCCTTTCTGGAAGATCGGCTTCTTGGCATCGTTCGTGGGGGTGTGGTCGCCGATCCAGTATTCGAGGCGGGACATGCGCCAGTAGGCGGAGTAGGCGTCCTCGTTGGCGGCCACGGCCTGCTCGAGCTTGGCCAGGGCTTCCTTGGCCTTGGCGAGGTCGGCGCGCTCGACGTAGAGGGCGTCGCTTTCCTCGATCAGGGTCGAGCCGGCCGGGGCGGGCGTCTGGGCCCGGGAGAGGGCCGGGAAGGCCAGGAGGGCGGCGAAGGACAGGATCACGACGGACAGAAGGCCGAAAAGCGCTTTCCGGGAGTGCGTCATCGTGCTCACCTCGTTTCTCCGGAGTTATAACATATTCCCCGCCAATGCGAAAGACGGGGTCAGACGGGGTCAGAAAGGGTCAAATCGCATATCCCATCGCGAATGAGGGAGAAACCAGGGAGGAGGGGCAGGTCAAAGAAGGGACCATGTTTACGCATCGGCTTACAGCGCCGCGGGCCGATGCGTAAACCTGGTCCCCTCTTAGCGGTCCTCTCTTCACGGTCTGACCCCGTCTTTTTCTTATTTGATAACGAGCTTTTCCGGCCAGACGGGGTCGGAGCGGCCGTCGCCGTTGGCGTCGACGAAGATCGGGTTGGTGATCGCGTAGGGGAGGGCGGCGTCGCCCGCCGAGCCGTCGCCGGAGCGCTGCTGGATGAGCGGGTAGAGGGAGTTCGCCCCGACGGCCTCGACGGCGATCCAGCCGTCGCGCGGCATCTCGACCCGGACGCGGCCGCGGAACTTGACCGTGGCCCCGTCGGCGCCGCTCGGCGGGAGCGGCGGCCGGCGCTCGCCGTTGATGATGACCCTCACTTCGGAGACGTCGAGCCAGGGCGCGCCCGTCACCGTGATGTCGAGGTCGACGCGGCCCTTTTTGGCGGCGACGAGGTCGCCGAAGGTCGCCTTGCCGTTGGCCTTGACCGCAACGATGGGGCCGTTCGAGACGAAGGCCCGGCCCTTGCGGAGGGCCGCGACGAGGGCGTCGCGGTCGATCGCGCCGGCGACCGGCTCGGCCATGAGGACGTAGGTCCGGGCGTAGCCGGTCTCGCCGCCGTCGATGCCGTGGGCGTCGGAGGAGCCGACGATGCGGACCGGGTAGCCGCGGTTGACGAGGTGGAACCAGTCCTCGATGGCCCGATGGTTGTCGCCGCCGAACATGGCCCCGTTCAGGGCCTCCATCGTGTCGAAGCCGGGATCGAAGGGCGCCCGGACGGCGTCGCCCTTCTTGGGATCGAGGTCGTAATTGTTGAAGTAGCCGAGCGAGCCCGAGCGCGGGTGATTGAGCTGGATGAGAGAGCCCGGGTACTTGGCGTGGACGGCGGCGAAAAGCGTCGCCGGCGTCTCGTCGCGGACGCTGATCGAACCGTTCGTGGGATCGCCGGCGGCGGGCACGGCGGCCGGGATGACATTGAAGTGGATGCTGCCCGTGCGGGCCGTGACCTCGGCGCCGGGGACGAAGGCGATCTCGCCCGCGAGCCCGAGCCGCTCGAGATCGGGCCGATAGTCGGTGACCCGGTTGTGATCGGCCGAAACGACGGCGTCGAGGCCTTCGGCCACGGCGCTGCGGACCCGCTCGGCGACCGAGACATAGCCGTCCGAGAACTGGGTATGCATGTGGGGGTCGACCGAGACGAGGCCGGGCGTCGCCAGGGCGCGTTCGACGGTGAAGCGGAGGTCGCGCGGCTCGCCGGAGAAGACCTCGACGACCCGCGTTTCCACGCCGAACTCGGGGCCGCGCGAGGCCGTGACGAGATAAGCCCCCGCCTGGAGCTTGACCTCGAGGCCGCCGGCCGCGGGGTAGACGGCGTTCTTGTGCGTCTCGTAGGCTCGCGACGAGGCGATGGGATCGTCGGGCCGGAAATACGGCGTTCCGGTCGGGGCGAGGCCGATGAACGTGACCTTGCCGGGGACGGGCTTGCCCTTGCGGTCGGCGATCGCGACGCGGAGGCGGCCGAAGGCGGGCGCCTCGATCGTCCAGGGCTTGACCTTCCCGTCCTTGCCGGGGGCGGCGGCGACGAACGTCCTGTCGACGACGGCGGGGAAGAGGTTGGCCTGGATCTTATAGACCCCGGGCGGCGCCGGGAAGCTCAGGGGCGCGGCCCGGTCGAGGAAGGTGCGGAAGACGGTGGCGCCGGTCGCGGCGTCGCGGACATAGATCTCGGCCGGGCCGTCGAACGACTTGAACTCGATCGCGGCGGGGACGGTGGCGACGCGCGCGGCGCGATAGAGCCGGCCGAGAGCGTCGGCGACGGTGACGGCGGCGAACATCGCGTAGGTCTGTCGGTAGACCGCGCCGGGGCGGAGGGTGCCGGGCAGCGGTTTCTTCGAGGTCCCCTGCGGGTTCGGGTCGTACCAGCCGATGGCGTGGTCGGGCCTTTCATAGACACGGATATTGAGGGCCGGGGAGCGGTCGGCGCTGTAGGGCGTGAAGAGATACGTCTGCCAGGAGGTCGTGCCCAGGCCGAAGCTCAGGTCCTTGACCTCGGCGGCGCCGGCGTTGCGGATCTCGGCGGCGGCATCGATCCGGCCCGTCGCGAAGGCGAACGTGTAGCGGACGGTGATCTCGAGCCTGCCGCCGTCGGGGGTCTGGCACGACGAGCGGGCGACGACCGCCTGGCCTTCGGCTTTGACGGACGCGGGCGCGGCGAAGAGGGCCTGGCCGCCGAGGCGGAGGATCGGATAGCCGAATTGGAGCTCGGGGCGGGTCTCGGACCCGGCGGGGAGAAAGACGGCCACGACGCCCGAGACGTCAGGGTAGCCGTAATTGATCGTGCTCCAGAGAGTCCGCGGCGAGGCGGCGATGAGCGCGGCATAGCGGGCGCCGGAAACAAAGATGTCGCCGGCGCGGGCGATACGGGCGAAGGGCTGGGGCAGGACCGAGGGGTCCTTGACGACCTTGATCGCGGCCGCGGCGGCCGGGGCCGTGGTCCGGGCCGGCTGCGGCGCTTGAGCGATGAGAGCCGGCGCGGCCAGGGCGGCCGTGACGAGAACGGACAAGGCGAGAGTGAGGGCTCTTCTCATGGGGGCGAACCTCCGGACGGGCATGACGGGCTCAGCATAGGCCAAAGCCCGGAAGGGCGTCAAACGCCGGCGTTGGGCGGAGCCAGGCCGGGATCGATGTCGAAGACCGCGACCTCGTAGGCCTCGCGTAAAAGGCCGTGGTGGAAGAGACCGAGGAACTTCATGAGCTGGTTCTGGAAGAACCGGTTCTCTTCCGTGGCGGCCATGTCCGCCTCGGTCTCCCAGAACGTGATCGGGACGCATTCGCCGAGCTTGCGGTCGACGAGGAAATACGCGCCGCGATAGCCGGCCTGGCCGCGGCAGCCGGGGATGACGTCCTCGGCGAACACGCGGGCCGCCTCGTCGATCCGCTCGGGTTTGACCTGCATTTTGATCATGCGGGCATACATGGTTGGCCCCCCTGGCCCTGATTGATGATCCCTCTGACCATATAGTAGGTGACGCCTCGCGCCGAGTCAATAAGAAGGGGTCAGACCTACACCTTTTTACTTTTTCGGGTGCGGACGAAGGGCCCCAACTTGCGCAACAGGTCGGGCCCGACAAGAAAATTAAAAAGGTGTAGGTCTGACCCGGTCTTGTTCTTAATTGGGCTTGGGGAGGCCGGTATAATCCTCCGGCGTATCCAGGTCGCGGAGGATGTTGGGGTCGGAGACCTCGACTTCGAGGATGTCGTCGGGATGGGCCCGCATCAGGGCCCTCAGTCCTTCGAGCGGTTCGATGGCCAGGATCTCGTCGCGGCACTTGAGGTCGATGAGGACGGGATGACCGCGCCGCCCCTGGAACGCCGGGATGACGATGCCGCGGCCGCCGGTCTCGAAGGCGGCGATGACCGCGTCGACGACCGGGGCGCGGAGGAACGGCTGGTCGCCGAGCATGATGACGGCCGCGACGGCTTCGGCCGGCAGGGCTCGGAGGCCGGCCTGGATCGAGGTCAGCATCCCCAGCTGATAATGATCGTTGACGGTGAACGTAATATCGAGGGCCGCCAGCTCAGCGCGGATCGCGTCACGGTCGGCGCCGAGCACGACCATCGTCCCGCCGACGCGCGCCGACGCCGCCGTCCTAGCGACCGCCCCGACGATCGTCGTGTCCCCGAACGGCAGCAGCATCTTCTGCGTGCCCATCCGCCTCGACTCCCCGGCGGCGAGAATAACAGCCCAGATCATTCTTTGACGGTCCCCATTCTCTCGGCCCGGACCTTGACCAGCTCGGCGGCGATGCTGACAGCGATCTCTTCGACCGTCCGCGACCCGATGGCGAGCCCGATCGGCGCGTGGACCCGGGCCCACTCGTCCTTTGTCGCCCAGCCGCTCTCCAGGAACTCGCACTCCATGATCTCGATCTTGCGCCGGCTGCCGATCATCCCGATGTAGGCCGCGGGCCGCCCGATCGCCGCCCGCAGCGCCTCGGCGTCCTTCTGATGGCCGCGCGTGACGATGACGAAATAGTTATCCGGCGAGTCTTCGACCGCCTTGACGGCCTCCCCGATATCGGCGGCGATCACCTCGTCGGCCTCCGGAACGTTGACGATGTTGGCGAACTCCGCCCGGTCGTCGATGACCGTGACGCTGAAGTCCAGCAAGCTCCCCAGCCGGGCCACGGCCCTCCCAACGTGCCCCGCCCCGGCGACGATGAGCCGCGGCAGAGGCCGGACAGGCTCGATGAACCACATCCGGTCCTTCGTCTCGATGACGAGCCGCGCCCGCCCTACGGCCACGGCAGCCCCGACGACCTCCGGCGCGAGCCCGCCGAAGACGGGGTCGTCCGGAAGAGCCGGCGCTCCGGCCGGGAGCCAGCCCCGCTCGACCGCGACGGTATCATCATGACCCGGCCTGAGCCGGCTGGCTAGCACCCCGGGGCGCCTCATCTTGAACCCGTCGAGCGCGGCGGCAAAAACGCCCTTCGACGCCTCGACCCCCGGGTCGACCAGCACCCGGGCCGTGCCGCCGCAGATCGCCCCTTCGACGTCCGAAGGATCGGCCTCGAGGGAGACGGTGATGAGCCGCGGCTCCCCGTCGGCCAGCGCCTTGGCCGCGCTCGCCGCGACCCGCGCCTCGAGGACGCCGCCGCCGACCGTGCCGGCGACGAGCCCGGCCTTCGAAAAAACGGCCGAAGCGCCGTCGACCTGGGGCGTCGAACCGTCCGTTCGGACGACGGTCGCGAGCGCGAGCCCGCTTTCGGACACCAGCGTCTCCAACAGCTTCGGGAAGCTATAGATCATGGGATCAGGCGGTCACGGCTTTCATGACCGCCTCCTTGAGCGCCGCGCGTACGAGGTCGGTCTTGTAGCCGTTCTCTTTGAGCGGCGAAGCGTCCTTGAGCGCGGCCTCGGCCGCCTCCCTGAGGACCGCCTCGCCCGCCGTCTTCCCCAGGAGCGTGTCTTCGGCCTTCTTCAGCCGCCACGGCACCGGGGCGACGCCGCCCATCACGACCGAGATCTCCGCGAGCATCCCGTCCTTCACGACCGCGGCCACGGCCGACGAGACGAGGGCGAAGTCCCAGGTCGTCCGCTCCTCGAGCTTGACGTAGGCCGTCTTCAGCCCGGGCCGGGGCGCCGGGACGAACACGCTCTTGAGCAGCTCGCCCTTCTTGAGCACGTTCTCCCGCGTCACGTCGACCTCCGGTCCCGCGTAGAACGACGCGAGCGGGATCGTCCGGTCGCCCTTCGCCGTGGCGATGGTCGCCGTCGCGCCGAGCGCGATGAGCATCGGCGCCAGATCCGACGGGTAGACGATGAAGCAGCCGCTGCCGCCGAAAAGGCAGTGGTACTTGTTCCGTCCCTGGTAGGCGAAGCAGTTGAAGCCGCCTTTCTTGCGGCACACGACCTGCGGGTCGCGGTAATACCAGCAGCGCGGCCGCTGGCACAGGTTGCCCCCGACCGTGCCGACGTTCCGGAGCTGCGGCGTCGCTAGCGAGAGCGCGGCCTGCTTCAGCCCCGGATAGTCCCGGGCCACCGCCGCGTCCCCGGCCAGGTCCGCGACGCGGGTCATGGCCCCGATCCGCAGCCCGCCCTTTTCCGGAGCGATGCCGGCGAGCCCGGCGACGCCCCGCAGGTCCACGACCAGCGCCGCGCCCGAGACGCCGCTCTTGAGCTCGTCGAGGAGGTCCGTGCCGCCGGCGATGAGCGCCGCCGCCTCGGCCGTCTCGGCGAGGAGGGCCGCCGCCGCCTCGACCGATGCCGGCTCCGCGATCTTGAAGTCTCTCATGACGCGGCCTCCTTTCTCTTGAGGGCCTCGAGGACGCGTTGGGGCGTCATCGGGATCTCCCCGACATGGACGCCGATCGCGTTGAAGACGGCATTGGCGATGGCCGCCGAGCTCGGGATGCGCGGTGGCTCGCCCAACCCCTTGGCGCCGATGTTGTTGATGCGCGGATCGATCCGGTCCGCGAACACCGTCGTGATCTCCGGGATGTCGAGCGCCGTAGCGATCTTGTAGTCGCGCAGGTTGGCGTTGACGGGATTTCCGGTCGCGTCGTCCAGGACCCGCTCCTCGAAGATCCCCGCGCTCAACCCCTGGGTGACGCCGCCGACGACCTGGCTCTCGGCCGTGAGCCTGTTGACGATCTGGCCGCTGTCGTGGGCGGCCGCGTATTTCAGGACCCGGATCTGCCCGGTTTCCACGTTGACCTCGACCTCGGCGAAGTGGGCCCCGAAGGTGTTGTAGGCGAAGCCCTCGGGCAGGCCGCCGCGCTCGCCGTGGAAAACGGTCTCGCGCCGCAGGTCGCGGAAGACGTCCGCATAGGCCGCCGACTTGGACGGGTCGCTCTTCGACGAGAACCTGCGCCCGGCCAGGACGATGTCGTCCGCCCCGACCTTGAGCCGGACCGCCGCCACCTCCCTGAGCCGCGCCGCCGCCTTCAGGCCGGCGTCCCTCACGGCCGGGGCGACCGACGGCGTCGTCAGGCTGCCGCCGGAGAGCGGCGCCCACGGGTAATCCGAGCTCCCCTCCTTGACGGTGATGTCCGCGGGGGCCATCCCCAGGCACTCCGCGGCGACCACGGCCATGTGCGTCTTGGTGCCGGTGCCGATGTCCTGGGTGCCGCAGACGACCTCGACCGAGGTGTCGGGGTAGAGAACGATGTCCGCGAGCGTTCCGGGCACGCCGGCCCCGGCCCAGATGCTGGTGGCCATGCCCAGGCCGCGGCGCCACGGCCCGTTGGCCGCTCCGCCGCCGGGCTTTTTGTTGCGCCGCTCCCAGCCGATGGCCTTGGCCCCGAGGTCGTAGCACTGGTCGAGGGCCTTGGACGAGTAGGGGACGCCCGTGTCGCCGCGGTTCTTCGTCGAATAGTTCTTGCGCCGGAGCTCGAGCGGGTCCATGTCGAGGGCCGCGGCCAGCTCGTCCATGACGCCCTCGAGCCCGAAATCGCCCTGCGTGTGCCCCGGGGCGCGTGTCGCCCGCGAGGCGCAGGTGTTCGTGAAGACAGTCTGCTCGTCGGTCTTGCAGTTGGCGCACCTATAGATATCGGCCACGGGCTCGGTGACGTCGTCGCCCTCGCCGAGGCCGCCAGAAGCGACGTTCGTCATCTGCAGCGCCGTCAGCGTCCCGTCCTTCTTGGCCCCGACCTTGTAAGTCTGGGACGTCGACGGCCGGTAGCCGACGCACATGGCGTTCTCGCGGCGCGTCAGGACGATCTTGACCGGCCGGCCCGCCTGTTTCGCCAGGTTGGCGGCGACGACGGTGTATTCGTTGAGCCCGAGCTTGCTGCCGAAGCCGCCGCCCATGTAGGTCTTGATGACGGTGACGTTCGCGGCCGGATGCTTGAGGGCCCGGGCCAGCCCGTCGCGGACGCCGTGGACGTTCTGGGTGGAGTCGTAGACGACGAGGTGCTCGCCCTCCCACAGGGCGATGCTCCCGTGGGTTTCGGTCGGATGGTGGATCTCGAACCCCGTCCGGTACGTGCGCTCGACGACGACGTCAGCCTCGGCGAAGCCCTTCTCGACGTCGCCCCGGGCATAGTCGTTGAGGGGCTCGACGTTGGGCTTGCCCTCGCGAACGGCCGGCGCGTCCGAGGCGCGGGCCTTCTCCCAATCGACCACGAACGGCATGGACTTGTATTCGATCTTGATCAGCCCGAGAGCCTTCTCGGCCGTCGCCTCGTCGACCGCGGCCACGGCGGCGATCTGCTCGCCGGCGTATCGGACCTTCCCTTCCTTGAGCTTGAGCGCAGCCTTGACGCCTGGGAGGGCCAGGGCCGGCGCGAGGTCGAGCGACACGATCTCGGCCGCGGCCCGCGGCGAGCGCAGGATCTTGCCGACGAGCATGCCGGGGAAGGTGAGGTCGTGGGTGAACTTGGCCCGGCCGGTGACGATCTCGCGGCCGTCGACGCGGTTCACGGCCTTGCCGATGATGTTCATCTCAGGCCCCCTTCATCTTGCGGGCCGCGGTCTCGACCGCGGCGTAGATCTTGGCGTAGTTGCCGCAGCGGCAGAGGTTGCCGGACAGGGCCTGGCGGATCTCGTCGCGGGTCGGGTCCGGGTTCTTCTCGAGAAGGGCCGAAACGGCCATGAGGAAGCCCGGCGTGCAATAGCCGCACTGGTAGCCGTCCTTTTCGATCCAGGCCTCCTGGACGGGGTGGAGGCGGTCGCCCCGGGCCAGGCCCTCGACCGTTTTCACCGATCGGCCGTCGGCGCGGATGGCCAGGAACATGCAGGCATAGACGGGGTCGCCGTCGAGATGGACCGTGCAGCCGCCGCATTCGCCGCGGTCGCAGATCTTCTTCGAGCCGGTGAGCTCGAGGCGGCCGCGCAGGACGTCGAGCAAGGTCTCATTCGCCGCGACCTCGAGCGTCGTCTTCTGTCCGTTGACGGTCAGGGTGATCGTCTTCCGGTCATAGACGGGGACCCGGCCCTTGCGGGTGGCCACGGTCTGGCCGAGCAGGGGCGGAAGCACGGCGGTGCCGATCGCGCCCGTGCCCATGCCTTTGATGAAATCGCGGCGGGTGACGCCGCCCTTAGTCTTCTGGGAAAGCTTTTTCTCCATGGGGGCTCCTCGTGGTCGCGCGTCAGGACGTCAAAGCAGCCTGAGCAGGGCCAGCGCGCCGGCCGAGGCGGCGACGGCCGCGGGGGATAGCCAGCGCCGGGCCGCCGGGCGCGTCTCGAGCGCGGCCAGCGCCTGCCCGGCCCGCAACCCCAGCGGGACCGTGAGCGCGGAGAGGGCGATGGCGATCGGCGCATAATAGAGCGAGAGCGGGTAGGACGTGCCCGTGACGCAGGCCGGAACGCCCGTCGCGAACTTGACCAGCGGGAAGAGGTTGACCGCGACGAGGGCCGCGAGCCCGCCCGAGAGCCCCTGGCCCAGGGTCTTGCCGGCCACGGACCGGCTGACGACGCTGACGATGAGCCCAAAGGCCGCGCCTTCCATGACGATGGCGAAGATCGGGTTGCCGATGGCGCCGTGGAGAACGGGCAGCCCCAGCAGGAGGGCGTCGAAGAGCTTGAAGCCGGCGGCCAGGCCGATCATGGCGGCGATCGTGCGCGCGCGGGGCGAGACCGCCCAGGCGGCGGCGATGAAGAAGAGGGCCGCGCCGGTCATGAGCGAGCCGGACATCGTCGAGGCGCACTGGCGGAGGTACATGCCGAGCGCCGCTTCCGACAATCCCCAAAGGCTCCCCAGGACCAAGACGGGAGCCCAATTGGCTTTTTGCGGGGTCAGAGACATCGTTCCCTCCAGATGCAGGAATTGGGGGATGATACCGAATCCAATATACGGCGATTGCCCGGAAGCGTCAACGGGACTCGGAGGGCCGGTCGAAGGAACATTTCGTGGGCGCGGGCCGTATAACAGGACGACGCCGGAGACTATCTTCGAACACGGGAGGGACCCATGCGAGCGATCCAACGACAGATCATGCGGCGGAGCGCAAAGGTCCTAATCGCGGGGGGCACTCTCTTCTTCCTTATATTCGGACCGGCCGGTGCCGGCCGCCTGGCCGCCCAAGGCCTGAATATCCCGGCCAAGACCTGGGGCGTCAGCTTCGGGAACTCGAAGACCTTCACCGGGCTGCGGTTCAACTTCCGAGACAGCCAGGTCAGGCGGATCACCGGCGTCAACGTCACTTTCTGGCGCTCGAAGAAGAACGACGACAGCGAGGCCGTTGTCAAGGGACTCTCGCTCGGCGTCGCGCCGGGCGGCGGCCGGCTTTTCGGGATCCAGCTGGGGCTCTTGGGCGCCGGCGCGGATCACAGCATGAAAGGCCTGAACATCGGCGGCCTGGGCGTCGGGGCCGGCGAGGACCTCATCGGCCTCAGCTTCGGCGGCCTGGGCGCCGGGGCCGGAGACAACGTCAAGGGCATCGTCGTCGGCGGCTTGGGCGCGGGCGCCGGCGAGGATGTCCGGGGGATCGTGATCGGCGGTCTCGGAGCGGGGTGCGGCGAGACGTTCAAGGGCATCTTGGCCGGCGGCCTGGGGGCCGGCGCGGGCGACGATCTGAAGGGGCTGGCCTTCGGCGGCCTGGCCGTCGGCTGCGGCGGGACGCTCGGCGGCATCGCCGTCGCCGGGGTCGGCGTCGGGGCCGGCGAGTCGATCGACGGGCTCGTCGTCTGCGGCGTCGGGGCCGGCGCGCCCCGGATCCGCGGCCTGGCCGTCTGCGGCTTCGGCGTCGGCGGCAAGGACCTTCAGGGCGCGTTCCTGGCGCTTGGCACGGTCCACGTGGTCGAGGGCGGCCGGCTCACCGGTCTGGCCGCGAGCGCCTTCAACTACTGCCGGGGCTCGGTAAGCGGCCTCAGCCTCGGGATCGTCAACTACGCCTGGACGATCGAGAAAGGGCTCCAGATCGGGATCGTCAACATCGTACGCGGCAACCCGAAAGGGCTGCGCGTCCTGCCGGTCTTCAACACCCGGTTCTGACGTCTCCGGGGCCGATCATTTCGCGGGCGCGGCCGCCCCGGCCGGCGCCTTGGGCAGCGTCTTGTTGTTGGCCCAGAGGCGGTTGATGACCTTCAGGAGAACGAAGCCGGCCGCGATGAACACGGCGAACAGGATCCCCGCGTAAACCCAGCGGCCATAGAGGACGTTGCCCACCGTGAAGAGGGCCGACCAGATCGTCAGCGAACCGGAGACCCAGCCGACGAGGGCCAGGGGGAAGCTCTCGTGGCTGGTCTTGGCCTCGGCCTCGGTGATCCCCGCCTCTTCGCGGATCTTCCGCCAGCCGGGGCCGAAGGGCCGGACCTTCTTGTAGAACCCGAGGAGCTGCTCGCGGTCGGTCTGCGGGCCGAGGAAGGCGGTCAGCATCCAGCTGATGGTCGTGACCAAGACGGTGAGGATAAGCGCGTAATGCGTCGGGATGAAGATGCCGAACTTGCGCAGGACGAGGAGCAGGATCGAGAAAACGAACGACGAGATCATGGCGTTGACCTCGCACCAGGCGTTGACCCGCCACCAGAACCAGCGGACGAGATAGAGCAGCCCCGTCCCGGCCCCGATCTGCAGGATGATGTCGAACGAGTCCTTGGCCGTGTCGAGGACGAAGACGAGCGCGCCCGCGGAGAAGAAGAGGACGATGGTGGCCAGGCGGCCGACGAGCACGTAGTGCTTCTCGCTCGCCGTCTTGTTGATGAAGCGGCGGTAGAAGTCGTGGACGAGGTACGAGGCCCCCCAGTTGAGGTGGGTCAGGTTGGTCGAGGAGTTGGCCGCGATGAGGCCGCCGACCATCAGGCCGATGAAGCCGACCGGCAGGAACTTGAGCATGGCCGGGTAGGCGATGTCGTGGCCGATGAGGCTCGGGTCGAGGTGGGGGAAGGCTTTCTGGATGTCCGAAAGCTGCGGGAAGACGATGATCGAGCACAGGCCGACCAGGATCCACGGCCAGGGCCGGAGGACGTAGTGGGCGATGTTGAAGAAGAGCACGGCCCCGAGCGAGTCCTTCTCGGACTTCGAGGCCAGCATGCGCTGGGCGATGTAGCTGCCGCCGCCGGGCTCCGCGCCCGGGTACCAGACCGCCCACCACTGGACGGCGAGCGGCATGATGAAGATGGCGATGGCCAGGTCCCAATTGTTCTTGAAGTTCGGCAGCATCGACAGGAAGTTGATGCCGCCGGGCCCGGGCGTCGCCGAGAGCTTGGTGATGAGGGCCGGCATGCCGCCGACGGCGCGGACGGCGAAATAGGCCGCGGCGATGACCGCGGTCATCTTGACGAAGAACTGGATCATGTCGATGACCAGGACGCCCCAGAGGCCGGTGACCGCGGCGAAGACGACGTTGAGGACGCCGACGAACAGAAGCGTCTGCCAGCGCTCGAAGCCGAAGAGGACGGCGGCGATCTTGCAGGCGGCCAGGTTGACCGTGGCCATGATGATGCAGTTGAAGAGGAAGCCGAGATAGACCGAGCGGAAGCCGCGGACGACGCTGGCGGCCTTGCCCGAGTAGCGGAGCTCGTAGAACTCGAGGTCGGTCAGGACCTCGGAGCGGCGCCACATCCGGGCGTAGAAGAAGACCGTGGCGACGCCGGTCAGGGTGAAGGCCCACCAGACCCAGTTGCCGGCGACGCCGTTGCGGCGGACGATGTCGGTGACCAGGTTCGGCGTGTCGCTCGAGAAGGTCGTCGCGACCATGGACAGGCCCGCCAGCCACCAGGGCACGGCCCGGCCGGAGGCGAAGAACTCGGAGGTGTTCTGACCCGAGCGCTTGCGGAAGAACAGGGCGGGGCCGAAGCAGATGAGCAGGATGAAGGCGACGATGATCCAGTCGACGAGCTGCAGATGCATGGGTTATCGTCCTTTCTCGAAAGAGAGGCGGCGGGCCATGTCCCGCCCATTATAGGCAGAAGCGATATCGAGGACAAGCCGGCGATTGGCTCAAAGGATCATCCTGCCGGCCTCTGCGCCGTCCTATCGTCGAACGGGTCCTGTCCGGTGGCGTCTGCGTTCGGCTTCGGCTCCACCCATCCCCCCGTGGGCGGAGGGGGAACAAACTCCCTTCCCCCTCCGGACCTCCCTTCTCCGGGCCTTCGGCCCTCCGACCGGGGGGAAGCGCCCCCGGCCCCCCGGCTGTCCAGAGACAGCTTCCCCTTTCGCCTCCAGGCGAACGCAGACTAACCCCCGGCCACCCATTCTCCTCCTTCCGGTGACTTCGGCCGTCCGTACTCAGCTTTGACTGACGGTTTGCTATTCTGATATAAGCGAAATTAATCAGCCCTCTTGAAGTTGAAGGAGGTCGCCGTGCGTCTATCCCAAATGGTCCGTGTCGTCCTTCCGTCCCTTGTCGTTCTGGCCCTGGTGGGCGGGAATGGCCTCGCCCAACAGAGGAAACCGGCCGCGCCGGCGGCCAAGGCCGCGGCCTTCGATTACGCCTCCGTCATCAAGAAGCTCAGGCCGCGCAACATCGGCCCGGCCAACATGGGCGGGCGGACGGTCGATTTCGCCGTCCCCGAGTCGAACGTCTCGGTGATCTACGCCGCGGTCGGCCCGAGCGGCCTCTGGAAGACGGAGGACGCCGGGCTCAACTGGGCCCCGTCCTTCCACAAAGAAGGAACGGTCTCGGTCGGCGCCGTGGCCGTCTCTCAGAGCCATCCGGACATCGTCTGGGTCGGCACCGGAGAGGCCACGGCCCGCAACTCCGTGGCCCCGGGCGACGGCGTCTACAAGTCCGAGGACGCCGGCCAGACCTGGAAGGCCATGGGGCTGGCCGAGACGCGCTTCATCAGCCGCATCGTCATCGACCCCGCCAACCCCGACCTCGTCTATGTCGCCGCCCAGGGCCACCTCTGGGGGCCCAACGAGGAGCGCGGCGTCTACCGCACGATCGACGGCGGCAAGACCTGGAAGAAGGTCCTCTACGTCAACCCCGAGACCGGCGCCTGCGATCTGGCCATCGATCCCTCGAACGCGAAGATCCTCTACGCCGGGATGTGGGAGCACCGCCGCTGGCCGTATTTCTTCCGGAGCGGCGGGCCGGGGAGCGGCGTCTACCGCACGACCGACGGCGGCGAGTCCTGGACGGCGATGTCCGACGGGCTGCCCATGGGCCCCTACGGCCGGATCGGCGTCGGCGCGTCCCGGTCGAACCCGGGCGTCGTCTACGCCCTCGTCGAGGCCAAGGACGGGGGCCTTTTCCGCTCCGAGGACAAGGGCCGCACCTGGCGCCGGGCCTGCGACAAGGCGACCTACGACCGGGTCGACTTCCGTCCTTTCTACTACAGCCGCTTGACCGTCGACCCGACGAACGACCTCGTCGTCTACGTTTACTCCGGTTCCTGCTACGTCAGCCGCGACGCCGGCAAGACCTTCACCCAGATCTTCACCGGCGCCCATCCCGACCATCACGCCGTCTGGGTCGATCCTTTCAATCCCAAGCACGTCGTCTGCGGCAACGACGGCGGCATCGACATCTCCTGGGACGGCGGCCGCCGGGCCCTCGGCGTGGCCGCGGCGCCCTGGGCCGAGGTCTACAACGTCGCCTATGACATGCGTGATCCCTATCACGTCAACGTCGGCCTGCAGGACAACGGCAACTGGCTCGGCCCCTCCAACACCCGCGAGCGGGCCGGGATCTTCAATGCCGAGTGGATCCCGACCGGCGGCGGCGACGGCTTCTACGCCCAGATCGACCCCGTCGACTGGTGGATCCTGTACCGCAACCTCCAGATGGGCAATATCGAGCGGCACAACCTCAAAACCCTCGAGTCCGTGGGCATCCGCCCCGAGGCGCCGATCAATGAGCCGCCCTACCGCTTCAACTGGAACTCGCCGATCTACCTCTCGCCCCACGACCGGAATGTGCTCTATTTCGGCGGCAACTTCCTCTTCAAGTCAACCGACCGCGGCTCGTCCTGGACCAAGGTCAGCCCGGACCTGACGACCAACGACCCGGCCAAGCTCAAGGATTCGGGCGGCCTGACCGTCGACAACACCGGCGCCGAGAACCATTGCACGATCCTGACCATCTCCGAGTCGCCGCTCCAGGCCGGCGTCATTTGGGTCGGCACCGACGACGGCCAGGTCCAGGTCACGCGCGACGGCGGCGCGGCGTGGCAGAACGTGACGGCCGCCATCAAGGGGCTCGGCCCGAGCGACAATTGGGTGACCCGGATCGAAGCCTCCCACTTCGTCGAGGGCGGCGCCTACCTGACCGTCTCGCGCCACCAGGTCGACGACTACAAGCCCTATATCTTCAAGACCGAGGACTTCGGCCGGACCTGGACCTCGCTCCGCGGCGACCTGCCGGATTACGGCTATCTCCACACGGTGCGCGAGAGCCCGCTCAACCGCGACTTGCTCTTCGCCGGCAGCGAGTTCGGCCTGTTCATCAGCGCCGACGGCGGCAAGGCCTGGATCCCGCTCAAGGGCGATTTCCCGACCGTGGCCGTCCGCGACGTCCAGATCCACCCGCGCGAGCACGACCTCATCATCGGCACCCACGGCCGGGGCGTCTGGATCGTCGACGACATCCGGCCGCTCGAGAGGCTGACGGCCGAGGCCGTCAAGTCCGACGCCATCCTCTTCGATATCAAGCCGGTGACCCTCTTTTCATACAAGACGACCGTCGACAACTACAGCGACGCCGGCTACGCCGGGACGAATTCGCCCTTCGGCGCGGCCGTGAGCTACTATCTCAACCCGTCGGTCACCGCCGGCGGCAACATCCGGCTGACCGTCCAGGACAAGGACGGCCGCGAGATGTCATCCCTCTTCGCGACGAAGGAACCGGGGCTCAACCGCGTCTACTGGTCCCTGCGCGAGGGGGCCGCGGCGGCCGAAACGCCCGTGGCGGGCCAGGGACGCGGCGGCCGGCGCGGCTTCGGCGGCCTGAGCCCGTATGTGCTGCCCGGGCCCTTCAAGGCGGTCCTCGAGGTCAACGGCCGCAAGCTGGAGGCGCCGTTCGAGGTCCTCGCCGATCCCGACCAGGGCCTGACCGCGGAGGAGCGGCGGGCCGGACAGGCCTTCCTCCGCGATTCGCAGGAATTCGCCAGGCAGGGCCGCGAGCTTCTTCAAAAGCTCGACTCCACGGGCAAGTCGATCGACGACGTCGTCGGCCGCGTCGGGGCCATGACGCCGGCCGATCAGGAGCTCATGGCCAAGGTCCTCGCGGTCAAGGAGAAGATCAACGCCATCAAGGCCGTCTTCTTCGTCAGCCCGCCCGACCAGGGTTTCTACCGGAAGCCGCTCTTCACGGCCTTCCGCGGCGGCACGGCGGCCGAGCTCGTCACCGGCGGGGGAAGGAGCGCGGGAGGGCTGGGCGCGCCGACCCAGACGGCCGTCGACCAGCTGGCCGGCCTCAAGGCCTTCGCCGAGCCGCTCTTCGCCAAGATGAAGGAGATCACGGACAAGGACATCCCCGAGCTCAACAAGCTCCTGGCGGCCAAGGGCGTCCCGTACATCAAATAGAAAAAGACGTCATCGTTCTTTGACCCCATCGCCGATGTTCTGGTATAACCAGTCGAACATCCTTCCCGGAGGAGGCCGCCGATGAAACGAACGAACGCCCTCAAGCTCGTCACCTTTGCCGTTCTCTTGGGCCTTGCGGCCTCGACGTTCGCCGCCGACCTGCCGCGCGTCCGGCCCGAGATCGTCGGGCTTTCCTCCGAGCGCCTCGGCCGGATCGGCGAGCTCCTGCAGCGCTACGTCGACGAGGGCCGGCTCGGCGGCGCGGTCGCGCTCATCGCCCGCGAGGGCAAGGTCGCCTACCTCCAGTCCTTCGGCAAGCTCGGCCCCAAGTCGGACGCGCCGATGCCGACGAACGCCATCTTCCGCATCGCTTCGCAGAGCAAGGCCGTGACCACGACCGCGGTCATGATCCTCCTCGAGCAGGGCAAGCTCCTCCTCGACGATCCCGTCTCCAAATACATCCCCGAGTTTAAAACGACGACCGTGGCCGTCCCCGATGCCTCCAAGAAAGGGCCCGGCTACAAGATCATCCCGGCGAAAAGGCCGATCAGGGTTCGCGACCTGCTGACCCACACCGCCGGCATCTCCTACGGCGACGGGCCCGCCCAGGCCCTCTACAAGGCGGCCGGCATCCAGGGCTGGTTCCTGGCCGAGCGGGACGAGCCCGTCGGCGAGGTCATCAAGAAGCTCGCCAAGCTCCCCTTCGACGCCCAGCCCGGCGAGGAGTTCGTCTACGGCTACAACCTCGACATCCTCGGCTATCTCGTCGAAGTCGTCTCGGGCCAGAGCCTGGCCGATTTCATCCGGACGAAGATCACCGAACCCCTGGCCATGGCCGACACGTTGTTCTTTCTGCCCGAAGACAAGCTCTCCCGCTTCACCGGCGTCTTTGGCATCGGCGCCGACGGCAAGGCCGGGGCGGTTGACGACCCCCGGGACATCGCCTACGTCAAGGGCCCGCGGATGTGCTATGCCGGCGGCGCCGGGCTCCTCTCGACGGCCGAGGACTACGCCCGCTTCCTGCTCATGCTCCAGAGCGGCGGGGAGTGGGGCGGGGTGCACATCCTGAGCCCCAAAACGGTCGAGCTCATGACCGCGGACCACGTCGGCAAGATCTACGCGCCCGCCGGCGGCAACGGCTTCGGCCTCGGGTTCTGGGTGACGAAGGAGCTCGGCCATAACGGCGAGCCCGGCTCGGTCGGCGCTTTCGGCTGGGGCGGCGCCTATCACACGACCTACTGGGTCGATCCGGCCGAGAAGCTCGTGGCCGTGTTCATGACCCAGCTCCTGCCGGCGACGGGCAGCGACGCGCAGAGCAAGTTCAAGGCCCTCGTCTATCAGTCGATCATCGACTCGTACGAGAAGCCTCGGTGAAGACGCGGATCCTTCTCAGCGCGTCGCTCTTCCACGCCCTGACCGACGCGGCCTCGGTCATCACCCCGATGGTCTTCCCGATCCTTCTTGCCCAGAACTTCCTCATCGACAACTATTCCCAGATCGGGATCCTCTCGAACCTGGGGCTTCTCGTCTCGTTCCTCGTTCAGTTCCTCGTCGTCCGCATCTCCTTCCGGAGCGAGTACCGGACGCTGATGATCCTGAGCGGGCTCGGGATCTGCCTCTCCATGGCGATCACGCCGTTCGCCCGGTCATTCGGCATGCTCCTCGTCTTCTTCCTGCTGCTGCGCATCTCGGCCAGCTTCTATCATCCGATCGTCATCGCCTGGATCTCGAAGTCGCGCGCGGGATCGGGCCGTGAGCTCGACGACGCCATGGGCATCCAGAGCGGCTCGGGCAATCTCGGCGTCGGCCTGGCCTATCTGACGGTCGGGTTCCTGGCCCAGCACTGGGGCTGGAAGACGCCGCTCTACGTCTGGGCCGTCTTGGGGCTCGTCCTGGCCGGTCTCGGCAGCTGGGCCCTGCGCGGCGTCTCGTCCCGCAGCGAGGAGAGACCGTCGCTTCGGCCGGCCGACTGGTGGCGCTCGCTCGTCGGCATCAAGCGCTTCGTGCCGGGCTTCTTTTTTGGCGGGGCCGGCTGGTCGGTGACCGTCTACTACGCGCCCTCGCTGCTCCATAACAAGTTTGGCATCCCCATGCTCCAGACGGGGATCTTCCTGGCCCTGTGGATCGGCCTGGGCACCGTGACCGGCTACGGCTACGGCATCTGGAGCCGCCGATGCGGGCGCAAGGCCGTCTTCATGACCAGCCTCGCGGGCGCGGCCGCGGCCCTCCTCCTTCTCGGCTTCGCCCCGACCCAGAGCCTGGCCGTCGCCGGCCTCCTTCTCTTTGGCGGCTTCCTGCTGATGACCTACCCCTCGCTCCACACCTTCGTGGGCTCGACGGTGCCGGCCTCGGGCCAGACCATGGCCTTCAGCTGGGTCAGCAACGTCCAGCTGATCTCGGGGGCCATCGTCTCGCTCGTTTCCGGCATCGTCTCGGACCTCGTCGGCATCGCCTTCCCGTTCATCTTCACCGGGATCCTGACGATCGCCGTCCTCCTTTTCTATGCCCCCCGCGGCGCGGAGTTCTTCGGAGGGCCGGAGGGCGGGCCGGTCGAAACGCCCCTATCTCACGAAGGCGCGGTTTAGACCGGGCCGCGCTCGGGCGACGATCCGTTGGACATCATTCGACGTCCATTGTTTAGCCATTTCGGCAGGTCCACTCCCACGGGAGGCCGAAGAAAAGAGGGGACCAGGTTTCCGCGAAACGTTAAGCCTAGCGTTTCGCGTAAACCAGGTCCCTCATCAGCGGACCTGGCGCTCGAGCTTCTCGTATTGCTCGCGGATCTCGGCCGGCAGCCGCCCCTTGTAGGGCTTGAGATAGTCCCGGACCTGGTCGACCTCGGGCTTCCATTCCTTGATCTTGACCTCGAAGAGCTTTTCGAGCCTGTCCTTCGGGAGGTCGAGGCCGGTCAGGTCGAGGTCCTGGAGCCGGGGCACGAGCCCGGCCGGCGTCTCGCGGGCCGGGACCGCGCCGGTGACCCGGTCGATGATCCACTTGAGGACGCGCATGTTGTCGCCGAACCCGGGCCAGATGAACTTGCCGCGCTCGTCGACCCTGAACCAGTTGACCGAGAAGATCCTCGGCGGCCGGGACATGCGGTTGCCCATGTTGAGGTAATGGCGCCAGTAGTCGGCCATGTTGTAGCCGCAGAAGGGGAGCATGGCCATGGGGTCGCGCCGCACCACGCCGACCTGCCCGGTCGCCGCGGCCGTCGTCTCGGAGCCCATGCGGGCGCCCATGAAGACGCCGTGGGCCCAGTTGAAGCTCTCGATGACGAGGGGGATGAGCCGGGTCCGCCGGCCGCCGAAGATCATGGCCGAGATCGGCACGCCCCGCGGGTTCGCGGACTCCTTGTCCAGCATGGGCGAGTTGATGATCTGGGCCGTGAAGCGCGAGTTCGGGTGGGCGGCCTTGGTCCCCAGGGAGGGGTTCCAGGGACGGCCCTGCCAGTCGAGAAGGTGTTCCGGCACCGGCCCGTCGAGGCCCTCCCACCAGGGCTCGTTGGTGTCGGTATCGAGGGCAACGTTCGTGAACAGAGTCGGATTGTAGGCGCCGCGCATGACCGTCTTCATCATGTTCGGGTTCGTCTTCATGGACGTCCCCGGCGCGACGCCGAAGTAGCCGGCCTCGGGGTTGATGGCCCAGAGGCGGCCGTCGGGGCCGATGTTGAGCCAGGCGATGTCGTCGCCGAGCGTCCAAACGCGGTAGCCCGGCAGGGCCGACTCCATCATGGCCAGATTGGTCTTGCCGCAGGCGCTGGGCAGGGCGGCCGTGATGTAGGTCTTGTGGCCGTGGAGGTCCTCGATGCCCATGATGACCATGTGCTCGGCGAGCCAGCCCTGCTTGTAGCCGAGGTAGGAGCCGATCCGGAGCGAAACGCACTTCTTGCCGAGCAGAGCGTTGCCGCCGTAGCCCGAGCCGACGCTCCAGACCAGGCCCTCCTCCTGGAAATGCATGATGTAACGGCGGTTGGGATCGAGCGTGCCGATCGAGTGGAAGCCTTTGACGAAATCCTCCCGGTTGCGCAGCTTCTCGAAGATCTCCGTCCCGATGCGGGTCATGATGCGCATGCTCACGGCCACATAGGACGAGTCCGTGACCATCATGCAGGCCTTGGCGTAGGGCGAGTCGGGATGGCCCATCATGTAGGGGATGACGTACATCGTCCGGCCCGTCATGCAGCCGTCCGAGAGCTTGGCCATCAGTGTCTTGGCCTTGGCCGGCTCCATCCAGTTGTTGTTCGGGCCCGCGGCGTCCCTGGTCGGATGGATGACGTAGGTCAGGTGCTCGACGCGGGCGACGTCGGTCGGATTGGAGCGGTGGAGGTAGGCCGTCGGCCAGGTCTTATGATTGAGGGGCAGGAAAACGGGGCCGTTCAGGCGCTCCTCGCTCATGCCGATCTCGAGCAGGCGCCAGGCCTCGCCGTCGGAGCCGTCGCACCAATAGACGCGGCCCGGCTTGGCCAGACGCTCCTGCTCTTCGACCCAGCTTTCAGCCGCGGATGCCATGACGGACCTCAGCCCCCATTTTTATCAGTTAGATAAGGACCTGTCAAACGTCCCCGCTCAGCGGATGTTGTTGATGGCGTTCTTGGCCGTATCGTGCTTGTTCTTCATGATGTTGCCGACAAGCGTGAAGCGGCGGTCCTCGTCCTGCATCTGCTGCTGGAGCTGGAGATACTGGAGGTTGAACGATTGCGACATCTCCTCCATCTTCCGAATCGCCTCGAAAAGCTTATTTTCTCGGGCCGGTCCGGTCTTGCCGGCATCGGCTGCCAGCTTCGTGACCTCACGCACGCCCGCCAGCAGCTTGGCCGTCAGGGCCTCCGCGTCACGCGAGGCCCTGACATAGCGGCCATGGGCATCGACGAGCTGGGTCATGTCATCGCCGACGGTCTGAATGGCCTTCTTGGCTTCAGGGGTGAGCCCGGTCTTGTGAAGGGGGGCGGTCCGGGTCTGGCCCCGGCCGGGACCGGCCGCCGCGAGGGCGATCAGCAGAGCCGCGGTGAAAACGGGAGCGTATTTCATGGCGATCTCCTTCAGCTCCGGTCCCTAGACCTGGATCTCATAGACGACGGGGATCCCCGCCAGCGAGATCTCGGGATTGAAGGTCCAGGCGACCAGGTTGACCGCGCGCGGATAGGGGATGAAGCGGGCCCGGTAGAACGGCCCGACCGGCCAGCCGCGCTTGTTGAAATCGACCGTGGCCACGTAGCCGTCCTCGCGGATGCGCCGAAGATAGGCCCGGAGGAATGCGGCCCGCTCGGCCGAAGCGAGATCGGGGAAGGCGACGTGGTTGATCCAGGCGTAGCGCTCCACCGTTTTTCCCAGCTGGTCATGGCTGATGAAGTTGATCATGGCCTCGATGCGGCCGTCACGTTGCCACACGAAGGTCTTGGCGACATCGGGGCAGTCCAGCTCGAGCGCGAGATCGGCCTTGTCCCACGCGAGAGCCAGCTCCACCGTGTCCTTGTAGCGCTCGAGGAGGGCGTGGCAGGCGTCGAGGTCGGAGGGGTGGTAGTCCCTCAACGAGACCCCGGGCGCGGCCTTGGGCGGCCGGTGGGCGCCGATGAGCCGGATGGCCGCCTTTTCGTAGCCCTTGAGACCCTCGGACGCGTCGACGCGCTCGAGGTCGAGGACGCGGGCCACGACGCCGGACTTACGGACCTGCTCGATGCGGTGGCCTTCGGCTCTGAGCTTGTTCATCATCTTCGTCGAGCGGTGCCCCGTTTCGAGCGTCAGCAGAGAGAAGTCAAGACGGTACCTTTTTCTATTGATCTCGACGGCCGTCTTGATGAGGTCGACCGCGAGTCCCTGGCGCAGGTATTCCTTGCGGACGACGAGCAGGCAGCTGTAGACCGCGTCGCAGATCCGTCCCCGGTAATTGAATTTTTCCGGCAGGTTGGCCAGGAAGGCGACGATCTCGCCGTCCTTGTAGGCCCCGAGCAGGTGGTCGCGCCTGTCCCCGGGGATGCGGTCGAAGAGGTAATGGAGAAAGGCCGGGCGGTAGAAGTTGGGGAACGACGCCATCCCGTACTCGTCCCGCCAGGAAGCGTGGGCCATGCGCTCCAGGCCCTCGTAATCGCCCCGGAATGTCTCGATGGAAACGCCCTCGATCCTGCCCATGGCGTCCTCCCTGGACGGTCGATCTCGAACGGGCGAGCCGGCATTCGGTCCGGATCCCGGGGGGGATTTTACTCCTTCCCCGGATCATGTAAAATAGGAAGCTGTTTTCAATCCTTAAGGAGTCCAAACCGATGAAAAAGTCTGAAGTTCTCCGCAAAGCCATCATGGAGCGCCGGGCCGTCGCCGTCCCCGGCTGCCACGACGCCCTCTCGGCCAAGGTCATCGAGAAGGCCGGCTTCGAGGCCATCCAGGTCTCGGGCTACGGGCTGGCCGGGTCCTATCTCGCCAAGCCTGACGTCGGCCTCGTCCGCATGAAGGACGTCCTCGACATGACCTGGAACATCGCTCAGGCCGTGTCCATCCCGGTCATGGCCGACGTCGACACCGGCGGCGGCAACGCCGTCAACGCCGCCTGGATCACCGAGCGGCTGATCGCCATGGGCGTCGCCGGCATGAACCTCGAGGACCAGATCTTCCCCAAGCGCTGCGGCCACATGGCCGGCAAGGAGACCATCTCCGCCGAGGAGATGGCCGGCAAGATCCGGGCTTGCGCCGCGGTGCGCGGCCGCCTCGACGAGGATTTCATCATCAACGCCCGGACGGACGTCTTCGCCGGGATGGGGATCGACGAAGCCATCCGCCGCTGCAACATCTACCTCGAGGCCGGGGCCGACCTGGCCTTCATCGACGGCATCAAGAGCCGGGCCGACATCGGAAAGGCCGTCAAGTCGATCAAGGGACCGCTCTCGGTCAACCTCATGGACGCCATCAGCGGCATGAAGACCGAGCTCGTGCCCATCCCCGAGCTCGCGAAGATGGGCGTCGGCCGGGTCTCGATCCCGGTCGCCTCGATCATGGTCGCCCACAAGGCCCTGACGAACTTCTTCGCCGCGCTCAAGGCCTCGCCGACAGGCACCCTGCCCGGCCAGACGCAGTGGGTCTCGTCCTTCGAGGAGTACACCGATTTCGTCGGGCTCAAGGACTACCGGGCCATGGAGAACGAGTACCTGCCCTGCGAGCGCGTCGAAGAGAAGTACAAGGGCGTGAAGAAAATCGTCGGGTAGCCTCGGGGAAGGGCTCTTCCTCCCTCGGCGTCACCCCCGGCTGTGCTCGGCGCTCTAAAGGGCTCTTCGGCATCAGCGCCTGCGCGCAGGCG
>Ga0209609_10000248_pt1 | contig 32394 bp, 41 predicted proteins | sample LakKivw325mmetaG_FD_184136 | JGI IMG/M metagenome (GOLD analysis project Ga0209609, IMG submission 184136) | Anoxic lake water microbial communities from Lake Kivu, Rwanda to study Microbial Dark Matter (Phase II) - Lake Kivu water 325m metaG... | ecosystem: Environmental > Aquatic > Freshwater... | reverse complement strand
AGGTGCTACTTCGACACGCAACTCTTGCTTGCTGAATCCAAAGGTCTGACGCTGAGAGACTACCGCACATTCTGGATGGGACACAAAGGCGACATTGAGCACAGGTACACAACCAACAAGTACAGGTTACCTCCACCCTTGCTGGATGATATGAGGTCAGCATACAGGAGATCTCAGGTTTATTTGCAGACCGAGGCTCCGAGCGGAATGGATAATACAAGATTAGAGTTCAGGCGGCAGCTGCTTATCGTTGCCGGTTACAGTGAAGATGATGTGGCTAAGGTTGAATTGGAGAAGCTGAGTGACGACGACATCCGTGACAGAGTCAAAGAGAGGCTCCTCAAAGAGAACAACGATAACGGTAATGGCTCAAGAACTCTCAGACAGAAGGTTGTTCCACTGGACGAAGTAGAGAACTATGTCGAGGCTGGATGGGAGTATGTCTCGCAGCTTCCAAATGGCAAGGCGATAGTCAAAGGTCTAGACGTTAATGGTGGAGAGTCTCAGCCACAGGTCAATCCTGCTCAGTAATTCATCAACCGTTAACCTATCTTTCTCTACCAGCAACACCCCATGTAGCGGATGGTCAGCTGGAAGCTGCAGAGCAAACCCCTTCAACCTACTAATGTCTACGGTGCCCATGAGAAGTCTACTGGGGATAGTATTTAAACGGCGGAGGAGTTCAAGCAGGGCCCAAGACAGAATATTGTTTTGACGTTTGTGCGGGGATTTTCTTTCGTCTCTTCCCAGTTGTTTGCGCTGCTTAAAAGGCATCTATGGAAGGCTTGAGCGAGGTGGTAAATAATGAGCACGGAGAAAGCGGAGTCCGCTGAGGAGTTTGAACCCACCACTCCAGAAGTCTGCGAGGTCTGCGGAAAATCTACCCCAAGAATAGACTTATGGAATATCAGCCTCCTTCCTGACGAGCCCTACAGGCGAAAGATAAAGAAAGAAGACGACTGGCTTGAGTACTTTGATGTCTGCCCCAGCTGCTACCAGAAGGTACGCAGCATCGCAGAATCCGAACCGGAACACGTTAACCTTCCATACCAGTACTGCTACTTCTGCTACCGGCCTACTCCTGACGGCTACGGATGGATCATCATCCATGAACCGACCTATCCTGAATTCCTATCATACGACGAGTGCCTATCACGCATCTATGGTTGGCGTAACACCGGTGTACACATCTATCTGGCCTGCATCAAATGCGCAAATGAGATTGTGGAGAAGATCATGCAGCACATACGATATCCACGCAAAGAGACAGATTAGCAGTCACAACTGCCGAGTAACCACTAGTTCATTAGACTCTTCTCTGCAAATATAACTAGGAGATAGGTAGTGCGTCCTACATGCGTATGCAATGTCAATGTAACTAAGGCTTTTGAGTCCGGCCTATCGGACATGAAGGGCTTCTTCATGGGCGATGATTATCGTCACCATTTCGAAGCAGAAGCGAAAAGAAATTTGTTTGAATCTCCAAAGATACGACCATCGAAAGTGGCTCTGCACACTTTCAAATACTTATAGCCGGAGTTTCAGACAAACTATCGGATTAGCCGACGCACACGGAAGCTAAATAGATTGGATCAACGTAAAGACATGGTGCAGTGACTTCAAGGTTGGATAAAGTCCTGACGTTGGTTACAGCGACACACTTACCGAAATGGGCCAAATTGAGTGGAGACGTCGGTTCATGACGATATCAATCAAAGAGGATTTCTCTCTTGTTCTTAGTGCTTTAGGCAATGAACCACGGAGTAGCGATGGTTATGCTTGGATTGACGGAAAGAGATTACAGGAGATTACGAAGCTTCCGCCACCACGAATCAATGACGCTGTGGCCCTTCTTAGGCAATCTCGCTTGGTAGAAGTGACGACAGCAATGGGTACAGCACCGTTCGACTTTAGGAGCGTTCAAATCACCCCACGAGGTAGATATGAACTGGAGCGCTCAAAAACAGCAAAGGGAACCGGACAGATCGTCGGGGAAACCGCTCCAATCGAAATTCAAGAGAGCCTTCGAATCCTCAAGAAAGATCACCCAGATCCCACCAAAGTTGGATTCATAATGATGAAGTTCAAGGATACTCCCGCCCACAAGAAAATCTCAGAGGCAATCAAGTCCACTCTGAGGGAATACGGACTCGAAGGTATTCGATCAGATGATCGTGAGTATCACAAAACTCTGCTATACAATGTGGAAACTTACCTGCACGGCTGTGGTTTTGGTATCGCAGTCTTTGATCGCATTGAAGAAGAGGAGTTCAGTCCAAACGTATCCTTGGAGGTCGGCTATATGATGGCGCTACGAAAACATGTCTGCCTTCTTAAGGATAAGACTCTTCAAACGCTGCATGCTGATCTTCTAGGTGAACTGTACAAACCATTCGATCCCCAAGATCCTGAGAAGACGATTCCTGAACAACTCTCGAAATGGCTGTCTGACAAGCAGATAGGAAGCAGAGTCTCTAGGGGAATCACAATACCTTCAATTACCATAAATCCGGTAATAAGCGGGACTGTCAGCCTTCCAATCAGAAAGCTAAGGCCCAAAGAGATCCTAGCGTTTGCTTTGTATCAGCGTCATCCAAATCCAGTTTCGCCCGAAGAGCTACGTAGCGTCATAAGCTCTGAATGGAATGCTGTGGATTCAGATTTCGTTGAAGCCAAAGCCAGCGAACTTAGACGGGAGGCAAGATTGACTGTGGATAATGGCAAATATGTTCTTTCGGATGCTGGATTAGAATGGGCCAAGAAGGTCTATGATAAATTAATTGACTCAGCGTTAAGATGAATCATCCTCAGAATACAACTCGTCGTTACTCACCAGATGTGGATTAATCTGCAGGGAAAGAAGATGAGCATATCATTGTATATTCATACTTTAGGTTTGTTCAGTGGTTTCGTTGGAGGCATTATTCTGTCATACGAAGCTTTTGTTTATCTTCGAACTTAATACATACACTCTTGCAAAACTAGAACAACGCCTAGAACATGGCTATGCAGTATATTCCCCATCCGAAGCAGAGATCAACCGTGAACTTAAAGCCCATTTCATTCCTCGTGTCAGAAGTCGCAAAATTCTCGACGTAACAGGCTTCACTCTAATTACGTTGGGTTTTCTCCTGGAGTTGATCAGTTTCTTGACTTCAAGCTGAGCGAGGTTCTCCAGCTTCGAGAGGAACCATTTTCGTCGTCGCCATAGCTGGTGAGCACACACACAATAACGGCTCGCTACGCGAGCCAGAAGTAATACACACTAGCAGGAAGACTGAGGATCGAAGTGCACGCTCCAGCGAATGACTACAATTCAAGACTTAACAATAGGCTCAACAGATAGAAAAGTGGCGCCTCGTCATGAGTTTTGTGGATGGGTTCATATCTGTTTTGGCGACAATAGCAGGTTCAGTTGCGATTGCAGTCGTTAATGATCACATTAGAGCTAGCAGACAAAGGAAAAAGTTCCTTTCTGCACTTCACAGTGAGATCAGGTCGAATGCGCTACTCGCTAAACGACTGGTAACTGGATACGAGACAGTTTTTGAACTACTGCCTTTTCAAAGAAACTCTTACAGAAACGCCCTATCCTCAGGAGTGCTACTTGAATTGTCTGACCAAATGGTTCTTCGGCTTGAAAGAGTTTACCAGCTGATTGGTATGCACAATAAGCAAACAATGGCCCTTCAAGCTGAATTCATACCTAGGAATAGAGGATATGGTGAGCGACTTGAACGCATCTTACAAGATCTTGACTTTCTTCTGGATGAATTTTCCAAGCTGTGACAAGCATGGCGAGAAATCAGTAGCGCCCACGAAGGGACACAATAGGAGCGCGCCAATAAATCACAGTTGAGGAGGTCGACTGAAATATCTTCAAGTTGGATGCGAGACATCTATCCAAAAGTTGAAGATAGCTTCTTAGGGTCACGGGGGAGCATGCTAGACACCTGGCTAAAGGAAGCATATGAGGATTATAGGATCCTCTTTTCCACAAGAGAAGAATTTGTTGAGTATCTAGAGAAACTACCTCCAGCATACCGTGAACTCATGTTGGATGTTAGCAGGTTCTATGGAATCATCTACAATAACCTGACAAAATTGCCAGACTCTTTCCAGTATCTGAGAGATCCGTTTGAACTAATAATGATGTTCTCAATCATTGAGAGGCTACAGAACGTCAATAAAGGATACACGCCTATCAGTACGTGGCTAGAATCAAACTTATGTAAATCCTTCCTAAAAGATCTGGCCAAAAAGATAGAGACACGAAAGGTCGATATATCTGAGTTGGGAAAACTTCTGAAAAACAAGTACTATGGATCTAGTGGGTCTGGGAACGCCATAGCTGATTTCTTTTCTACCTACTTCTCCTCTGAAGAGCAGAAGGAACTAGTTCGTAGCTATCGTGAGAGGATTCCATGTGTCACTAGACTGTTGAGTAAACATCTTCGACAATTGCCAAATTTTCAAGAGAATATGTCTTTACAGCAAGTGGCGAAACTCACCAAAAGCACTGTCGAAAAAGAATTCCTACCCATTTGCTACAATATAGACTGCTATATTGATTATGGCATGTGCTATCCACCCTACAAGTGCAGTCTAGACGATCAGTCCAAGTTAAGAGAATATGTGTCAAAGGTAACTAAACGCTTGGTAATTGCATACAGAAACAGGTTTGTGCATGAGGCTTCAATGATTACTTTTGCCGAGCCAAGAATAGATAATTCTCACTTATTCTACTACTCAGTCTTTGACAAAGTAAGGGGAAAACTTATCGAGCATCAGCTCAAGCTGGAATTACTTCACAAGGCTTTCCAAAAGGCGTTCAAACTATTCTTTGATAATCAAATTGAAGGGAATTCGTTGGCTATCAAATTATATTTCTAGAGCGTCCTGGGATCACACACTCATATGATGCATCGCCTATTTAGGAGCACGGTTTGCACCTAGCCTTTGATTCTGATAACCGGACCAAGGGGGCTCCTGCTGTCTTCACTATCAGCCAGTTCTGGCTGACTATCGTCTCCACCTCTCCAATTACTGGTCAGTTCAGAGTCAGCTTCATCTTGTTTTGCTTTTTCCGACCGACCCCAGACTATGCCCTCGTAACTCTCAATGTACTGCCGTAACAAGTCTGCGAGCGCGCGTTACACATAAAGTATGGCTCGCTACGCTTCAAGTTCTTCTCCCTGCTAAAGCAATTGCAACAGGCTAACTCTTAAATCGGCTGAAACTGAGACCGTTCCAAAAGAAAGCTTTCTTGGTGAAGAGCCCTTGACAAGTAAGGAAAGGGCACTGTTGAAATCGGTGTGCAGAGACAAAGACTCTGGTGAAATAGGTACACTATCTCTTACAAGCACTTCGAAGTTGATTTTTGTACCGATGGATGAGGCCAGATCACGTCACGACTATCCCCTTAGCTCTGTCTCTAATATCAGCGTGGAAAAAGATGGAAGAATGTTAGTTGTTGAGCTTCAGAAAGGTCAGTTACATCAATATGCGTATGCTGGTGGAGACGAGGTATGGGGCGTATCAGGTCTCGATGCGGAAGAATGGCAGTCAAAAATAATGGAGATCAAAGAACGTATCGTCGATGACGTCACTAAGAAGAAGATAGTTACTGTGCTAAAATCACAGGAGACCACATCTTTCGACGAGCTTAGAACCCTGATTACAAGAGAGACTGGATACGAGCAAGCGAATGATACGTCAGTCATTCCCGAGACCTTTGATTTTCAGAGTCGAACAACTCGGAAGCATCAGTATAATGCATCAGACCCAGTGAATCTAGCGTTAAACTATGCCTACGGTGTTCTCGAAGGTGAATGCCGTAGGGCAATCAATACTGTAGGTTTGGAGCCATCGATTGGTTTCTTGCACGACTTCGCTGATTACCAGACAAAACAATCGTTGGTTTACGATATTCAGGAGCCTTACAGATGGCTCGCTGACATATCGGTAATCGAGGCCTTTGAGTCTGGTCTATTAGATATGAAGGATTTCTACTTCATGGGTGACGATTACCGCTACCACTTTGAGGTTGAGGCTAAGAGGAGATTTCTTGAGCTATTGAGGAACAGATTCAGCTCCGGTGTCCAGTACAAATGTAAGTTCTGGCCGTGGGATACAATCATATTGAATAAGGTTCAGGAGCTAGGCAGATTTCTCCTTGGAAAGACCAATCTCTTGAATCTTGTTCAGCCTAGTCCTGAGCCGACAAGGGCCGACGGTTTAGCTATGAGAGAAAGAATATTGGAATTGACTCAGAAGCAAGCCAAGGAACGACATATAACAAAAAGCACTCTACACTATTTGCTAAAACGCGCTACTGACGAAAGACCATTCAAAATCTATCGGAAAGTCCGCAATATGCTGGAATAGATCATGGATAGGCCGCGCAGTGATGAAACAATCAGAGTCAAAATATTGGAGGCTATCTACCTCACGAAACGGAGCGGCAAAGCAATTCAGATGAGTCCACACTACTACGCAACGCTTCTGGGAATATCAGACGAACTCGCGAGTTTCAACATTGATTATTTGATTCAGACAGGACTCCTCAGAGGTTTTGTAGAACAGACTACGGCCTCAACGCCAAAGCGAGTTTTTGTTACGGATATTACAGCATCTGGCGTGAGAGAAATCCACAGCTATCAGACAGCTTGTTACTCGGGCGAAACAACACATGCCAACTATTCGTTCCGATCTAGAGCTTCTCGAAAAACTCTTACAGGCTTACGGGGTCAGGTGATTGATCGAATACATGCCGTCTCGTTGAAACTAGATTTTTATAGCCGTGACTTTGATCTAGGAAGCAAGTGTGACACATGAAAGTGAGCTGGTTGTCGGTGATCCTCGTTCTGGCTCTGACTCTTGCCATAGCGCCAAGTCGAGTGTCCGCCGAAACCCCGTTTCCTCAGAACGGATCAACCCTCACCTATTCAGTGTTCATGACCGCGAAATCATCGCAGGGAAACATCACTGCAACTTCAACGGATTCTTATAGTTTTCAGCAAATAGGGAATGAATGGAATGTGACAGAAACCGTCATCGGAAAGATCAGTTGCCACCCTCCGACAGCGGATTTGAGCGTCAGATATCGGACCATTTCAGATATCTTCGGAGTGAACTCAAGCGTCTCAAGTGACCCGAACATACTTATCAAGGTCAGCTATATGGTCCAGAACAGGACCATTGTATCCACTCCAATTGGCCCGAACGTGGCCGCCGGATATTTCGCGAAGTGTAGTCTTGGAGGAAAGGACATAGCGTCTGTTGGTCAAGCAACTCCAGCATTATATGTCTCCCCTTTCATTCGCTACTATGTTATGTTTCATATTCAGACAGCTGGAGTCGGTGTTGGAACTCTCGTCCCTGTCGGCATTCTGCCTTCGACAATCACGGCAATTGAAAGCGTCGCAGTCATGAATACTTCTCGACCTGCGTTGGTCGGAACGATCACAGGGATCATAAGCGGAAGAATCTACTGGGACCAAGAAAGCGGAATCTTGCTCTTGGAGGAGTCCACCAACGGAATACAATCAGAGAGGATGTTGTTGAGCTACAGCACGGTTCCGATACCGGAGTTTCGTTTGTCGCAGGTTGCACTTGGCGTGGCCACAAGCGTTGTATTGCTGTTTGCGCTTGCAGGAAATCGAAAACGATCGTCAAGGCTTTTGGACAAGGATCATCTCTGTCTGTGTAGTCTCCTACCACAGCGGTCACATAAGAGAGCCTCCGGCCGGCCCTTCGTACCACATTGAGGACAATACAGGGCGGCGTTTACAGGGCGTGACTGTTCCGCTCTGATTTTATTCTTGTAATTTACAAGGCGCCTCTCCAAATCGTCGTCTCAGTGAGGAGCAGGAGGGGAGGGGCGTCGCCGTAAGGTCCATCGTTCGTCATCACAGGAGAGGACACGCGTCGTATTGGAGGGGATAGGAGAGGAGGAGTCAGGAGAGGCGTCGTCTCGTCGTTCGTTCAAGGACAGGAGTGGAGAGGAGTTGAGTTGGAGAGGAATGGGAGTAGGAGAGGAATAGGAGCAGGAGTCGAATGGGTGTGTGTGCTCACCAAGGGCACCACACACAAATCCTCACTGCTCGCTACGCTCGCAGACAGATAGAAGCTTGCATTACTGACAAATATTTTTTCTAGGGCAGTGACTAAATGCTTCTTCCTTGTCAACAAGGAAATCATATGGGTTCTATCTTGCTGAATGGTTCTAAAAGTCCTTCGACAACCCTCTTTAGCTGACTTAGTCTTGCTACATATTCGTTGATGTCATCGATATCATTTTCATCATAAGCATAGGGCAATAAACCCAACGCCCACGTTGGCGGAGCTGCGCCGACATTTTTCTGTATGGCTCGTTTATAGATCTTTTTGACAATACCTTTTGCATGCACACAAAGGATTTGCAACGCTTCGTCTGTCCTCCGACGGAAATACGCTTTGCGGAGAGTATTACAGTGGAAGGGACAGGCAGAACTATGGTGTTCTTCACCTAGAGAGGTCTTCAAATACGAAATGAAAACAGGAAGCTTGCAGGAACGTCGGGTCGCTTGCCAAGTGGCTTGAGGCAAGATGAATAGCAATTGTCTTCATGTGGCCATGGCCCTCAACTTTGATAGCAGGAGTTCTTTGACCTCAGGATCTTCCAGAAGATTGTCCATCACGCTGTCAATCTTCGACTCTTCCTCGTGCAATTGTGTAGCAGTTCTGACGCTGAAAGAACGGCTACAACTACTCCTTTTCAGTCTTGTCATCTGCAACATCACTCAGGAGATAGAACCATTGATACTTCTTTTTCAATTTGCTTTCAAGTATTGTTCCGATGACTTCCTCAGTTGCTTTTCGCGCCAACCCTCCAATCCAAGGCGCGAATCCTATGGGCATAGTCAGATAAGAAATAATCCTGCGGTATCGCTTAGATTGTCTCTCGATCTTCAACACATCCTTGAGCACGTTCCTAGCAAAAGTCTCATTGAATCTTACCTTGCCTTCAACAGCGTCGTGGACAAGTTGTCGCAGATTCTCAATACGCCTATCTTTCAACGCATTAATGAGTGAAGTGGGGTTTGATATCTCGAACTCGGGGAACGCTATTCTAAATAACTCCTGACTTTTCATTACATGGAACTCGGCTTTAGGCACCTCTGTGCCGACATAGAGGAACTTCTGCCTGTAGAATGGAAGATAATCCATCCAATCATGAAATCCTATTCCGAGCTCGTTGGATAGAACAATATTCGCATTCACATAGGAGAGATATGGCAGTAGAACTGCGCGCAAAGCTTTGTAATTGTGGGTCTTGTCTTCCGGTAGGAAGTCAAGGGGTTCTCCTGAAACATGTCTCAGTTCATGGAGAGTCCATAGATAAGACGAATAGTAATAATGCTTTCTCGGTAGGTGCAGGCGCGAGGGCGACCATTCGTGGGGGTTCAGTATTTTGGGTGATACGGCTATGTGATCACAGTCCCGCGGCGGTATGCCCAATTGTCCATATTCATGGTCTGTATGCGCCCTGACTCGGTTAACGAAGTCGATCCAGATCCTCATGGATTCCTTGAGAGGCTGAATCCATTGGTTCGCGAATTCCAGATCGTGTTGGAGCATTCTGCGAAGGAGCAGGTTGTTATTGTTCAAGATCTTGTTGAAATCAACTAATTCGATGAATCCTTCTTCCTGGAGAGACTTTACTGTTTCAGAGACAACAAGGTAGTAATGAGAAGGCTTCTTGGCTAGTGTGTCATACGACTTCTTATCGAGAATTAGCTTTTCCGAAAGCAATAGGGCTGCGTATTCTGGCATGAACACATTTTTGAATCGATGCATGGATACGGGGGGCATGCCGTGAAACATTGACAAACTGTCGTGCTTGCGTGGGACTTTCCTAGTTATTCCAAAGGATGTTAGCATTATTTTCATAGGGCTTGTCCTGGGTCGTTGATCTTTGCCTTTGTAAGAAGTGATTTGAACTAAAATACTTGTTGTATCGCCGACACTTAATTTGTGGCACTTCTTGCTAAAAGGTGTCTATGATATCTTCACCACGGCTTATCCTAGGTCGCTACTACTGAGTTCTCGACTAAGCATTAGCCTCACGGTTTTGAACGCTAAAACAACATTGGCAACAGTTACGCACGAGCGTTCCCTGCAAATAGCGTTCTGATCTGAAGTGAAAATCACGCTTTCGAAAGACGACTGGAAAGAAGATGACACCAGGTACGCTCACGTAGCCATAGCCCTTAATTTGGGTCGTAAGAGCGCTCTGATTTCCGGGTCGTCGATAAGACTGTCCATTACATGGTCGATCTTCGACTCTTCCTCGTGCAGTTGTATCGCCGTCCTCATGTCTAGCGGAGATCCACACCGTGAGCAGAAGCTGCTGGTAGGCGAGTTTGATTCTTGACAGCGCAGGCACTTCTTGATTCTCAACTTGTGTTCTTCGGTGTTTACTTCATCTTCGGTCTTGATGCCGTTCAGCTTGAGCAATCCTTGTCTATGTTTCTTCCCGATAGATGTACGTAGGTTGAGGCCATCTTCGAATCACCAACCCATCCCAAGTATTCCTTCATCTGAGCCTCGGTCAACACGTTTGCAAGATTCGAAGCTCTCGCATGCCGGAAAGAGTGAGGATTAACACGCTTGCCTATGCCGACTCTCCTGGCCACGACGGATAACGTCTTTCTGAAAGCGTAGTACTCGAGAGGCTTGGTTGAATTAGTTGATTCAAGGCTTGCCCACAAAGGTGCTTCACGATCATTCTTTGCCGGGTGGTGATTCAACCATTCGGACAACGCCTTAGCTGAGAAGATGATTCTCACTCTTCGGGGGCCAGTCTTATCTTTCACAACCATGACGGCGCCATACTGGTCAAATTGGACGGCGCCCACTTTCCAACTCCATTACCATCTAAGTTGGATCCGCGAGAAAGAATTTAAGCCACAAAACCGTACTACCCAGAAGAGATGCGTTTGGAGTGGACTTACATGAAAAAAGTTCAGGATTTAGACCCAGTTGGGTTCAAATCCCGCCCGGTCCACCAAGAGTGCGTGTGCGCGTGCGGCTAGCCTGTCGGAAAAATCGTCTTGGATGTATTCAGCTCTGCCTACACGTTGATGACTTGTTCTGCCACGGCTGCACACTAGGAGAAGAAAAATGAGTAAGATGTGAGGTCTCAGTTTCTATGTTTCTTCTTGACCGCTACACACGACAAACCTAAATTTGGGCAAGTCCAACATTGTACTCTGGCCGATGGACTCATAAGTGGTGAGAACGAGAATCTGGCTTGGGTGGTGAGGCATGACCATAGAGGTTGAGATCAGGGAAATCAAAGAGATGCTTGAGCAGCTGAATAAGAAACTTGATTCACTCGTTCATGACCGCGAAATACTCGGAATGATGATTATGTCACAGCAATCTCTCAAGGACTTCCTAGCAAGTGAGCCAGAAATATACTCTGTGAAGGACGTGAAGGTAGCGTACACGTGAAGGGCAAGATAGTCCTCATACCGTTTCCTTTCACCGATTTGACAAGCACTAAACTACGACCGGCACTGGTTCTGATTGAAAGCGAGAAGGATTGCGTCGTTGCGTTTATGTCGTCAAGGGTGCCCGCGCAACGGTCACCGACTGAGGTATTGATCCGTCAAGATCATGAGGAGTTCGCGGGCACAGGGCTTAAGAGAAGCTCTGTCGTGAGATTAGACAAGGTTGCAACAGTCTCAAAGAGCCTCATGTTAGGTGAAATCGGTGAGATTGGGAAGGCTCTTCGGGGAGAGGTTAGCCGCAAGCTTCGTGAGGCCTATCAACTGTAGCTTCTTTATTCGCGTTCTTCTTCTCACTGAAGTATCAGTCAGCTTGTCAATATGCAGTGACTTATTCGACGCGTGCTAACATGCTACATGAGAGTGCTGAAACGAAAATGGATCAAGCACTTGGAAACATGAGAATTAGGAATTATTCAATGACGATAGTTGTCCTCTGCATCTTCTACGCAATTGCTTTCACATTATGGTACGCAACTGGCAGTCTATTCTATCTGTTGAATTTCATTCTAATAGGGACTTCAATCGGTCTTGGGATGGGGCTTTGGCCAGTACTAGCGAAGAACAAGAGAGATCGTGCTCGACGTCTAAGCCAAGTTCTTGTTGGCGGATATATGTTTCTCGGACTCGGTTTCGGTCTTATCTATGTGTTTTTGGTGTAATCGTTCCTGAGAATATTCAGATTGAGGAATTTTTCTAGCTGCTTGGCGAACTATTTGCTGCGTCGGTTATTCATTATTCAATAGCCAAGAGCGTGGTGCGGTTGGGCATGCTGGACCGCTGCAGTACTTGATTTTCTGCCTTGGTTTCCTGATCGAAGGTTTAAAGCGCGCCAGCAAGCGCTCTTAAAATGGTGAAGCGAGAAATGAAGAGGCGAATGTCGCGGGGAAAGTGTAGTTTTTGCAATACTAGCTTCATCAAGGCTATGATGACGAGGCATTTGGTGTTCTGCAAGCAGAGAAGAAGCCGCTTCAGGATACTATCGGACGATCATGGATCGAAGAAAACGGTGTTCCATCTTCTGGTCGAGGGTCGTTACCTGCCCGAGTATTGGATACACATAGAAGCCCCTATCGATGTAACACTCAAAGATTTGGACGGTTTCCTCAGACGAACTTGGCTGGAGTGTTGCGGGCACCTGAGTGCGTTTACAATCGAGGGGAAAACGTATCTATCGGAGCCTGCTGAAGATGAAAAAAACATGGATGTGCCACTGGGTGAGATTCTCAGGCCCAAGATAAGGTTTTACCATAAATATGACTTTGGCACCACCACGGAGCTTACCTTGAGAGTTTTATCTGAACGAGGAGAAAAAACTAGGGGCAAGTCCGTTCAAGTTCTAGCTAGAAATGATCCTCCTTCAATAACATGTTCATGCGGGAAAATCGCCACGCAGGTATGCAGTGTATGCATCTCGTCATACGAAGGTTGGCTCTGCGACGAGTGCGCCCGCAAGCATAGATGCGGCGAAGAAAGTCTTCTGCCAGTGGTCGATTCCCCGCGAGTCGGGATGTGTGGATACACAGGACAGGGATACGAGGCATAGTGGGTGGGGCCTCATAATAGCGTTCATTAACAGTCGAAGGCATTTAGGTAAGCGAAGCCACAAACAAGCGATAGAAAAGATGAAAGAGTTTCATTAGTCATCTTTTCTGGCCCGTGAGTTCAGACTTTTATAGATTCAAACCTGCGCGAATTTTATGCTTGATTCTAGAACAGAAAATGCTACCAATCTTTTGCTCGGTCTATCAACTACAGTTATGTCGAGCTGATCTTAAGCTTGTTTTCTGTCCTCATTCCGCTCTCTTTCAGCTGAAAACCTGCTTGGTCGATAGTTCTAAACGATAGTTTAAAGCTATCCCGGTCCACCAAATTTTTTGTCCGGGTACTTTCCTTCATACCGAAAGCCAACTTGACTACCCACACTCCAAGAAAGTCCGTCAGCATGGCCCTCATGAATGTGGACCGTACTACTGCCTCCGTGCGCGTGCTTCGAAGTCGCAGGTACAAAGCTTGGGGTGTGCTCTTCGCGTTCAGCGTTACCGTCTCTTCTTCACAATGAGAACTATGGATGCGGTTGTGGCCAGTCCGACCAAAATCACATAAGGAGCGAAGACATGGAGCTTGTTCACGGACAATACGACTCCGCCGACTGGATAATAAGGGTCCACCACAGCCCGAATCATAATGTTTTCAGTTATGGGGTACCAGTTACCTGGGATGCCAAAGGCGGATCGACCGGCACTGCTGGATGAATCATAACCTATTTGTATGTTATCCTTCAGGTATTCGATGGCAATCCAGAAGTCTCCTGAAACCATGACTTTCACCGAGAAGTCAGTTTCGTTTTGAAGTATGGTGTGTAATCGGAGCCTTTCCAATCAATGGTAATCAAGTCATAGCTTGAGCTCTGGAGGAACGGGATGATCTGGTAACGTGTGAGGAGAGATTTTCCCGCGCCAGTTGTTGCGAATACTCCAATATGATATGGAATGAATCTCGCAATCATTGGGACAATCCATTTCGGATGGTCTTTGTAGTAACCTACACTTCCGTTGGGATGTCCAAGATGGCTCATTGGATTATCTTCTTGCTCGAACAGAAGAACGTCAGATGAGGGAGCTATTACTGTCTTATTTTGCTCAAGACTTCCACTGGAAATTTCTCCTAACACATCAATGCTGAAGGCATAGTATTCCTTGGAGGTGCTTGGATGTTGACCCAGACGCGCATAGGCAATGCCTGGTGAAAATCCCGCTACCCTTAGATTCTCATTACTTCCAAAACCAGTTCGACAAACCGCCATGATTCTGTTGTCGTTCCTGTTCTCAATGACAACGAGATCTTCTGCTTTAACCTGTTTCTCCTCGCCTTCATTCAGAATTACAGCGGCGTCGATGACGGTTGAACCACTCGCAACAATGCCAACTTTTCTCATTCTATGCCAGCCTCTTTCAGCGAGAATCGGTTCACTTGCATAGTCTGTATCAACCCTTATAGTACTATCCCATCATCCCACTTCAGATGATAGCTATGCCATGTATCAGTTAAGGAGTAGAGGAACAAGAAACTACCCATGTGTGCCAGCTCCAGAGCCCTCGAATAGACCATTGCTCTTGTTTGGGGCGATTCTGTCATTCAGATCTCTCAGCAGATCGTTCAGTTTCGAGGTTAGCATGGCAACCTGGCTCAGTATCCACAGTGTTCCTGACGGTAAGCCAAGGACAGCATGAGGCTCAACGTAGGATACTGAGAATTTTCTATGACACTCGTTGCAGAGATACCTTCTAGATATGCCTCTGGTGTTGTACCTGAAGCCTACTCTGCTGATGTCTAAAGATGCACAATACCTACATTTCATTGGTCTCTCTTCCGCTGTTTCACTGGACTCTTCTGAGCTAATCCTGCGAGTGGCAGAGGAGAGCAATACTGCATAGATGTGGGGGCAGTATTCGCCGTCATCATTGCTTGGGGTGCAGTCGCATGTCCACTTTCCTTCCTTCAGTTCTACCAAGCACCAGCCTTTGCCGTCTTCTCTCTTGACTGCAAAGAGACTTGGGTTAAACCTTCTAACGGAATCTTCTCGAAAGAGCCGGTAGCCCAGCCGATTGGCCTCGTCAGAAATGCTGTTGTCGGATATTTTGTCGATAGACATATTACATAGTCACCATATTGATTTCATCTGGGATAGATATGGTTCTGAAGGTCAAGAGCAGAGTGGCCAAGAACCCGCACGCTAACACGCAGTACATCGCGATACCTTCCAGCATGGTGCTGGATTCGCAGTACCCATTCAAGCCTAATGATGATGTCGAGCTCGAAATCGACGAGAAGAAAGGAATACTGATAGTAAGACGCGCTAGCTAGAGTTCGACGTTTGATGCGTTGCCGCGTACGCGAAGTCGCTTTCAATACAGTGTTTTTGCTCTTGATATAGATTTCTTCAATAATGATCATGTTGTATCCATATGGAAATAACATTGATACAATATATGTCTTAAAAGCTCAAAAGGCTTAAGTCGTTAGACCCTAAACCCATAAGCCATTAGCACCAACAAGAAAACTTACTCCCTCGAAATCTACACAGAGATTTGGAATTTTCCGACACCCTATGCTATGCTTGGATAAGCGATTCTGTTGTTTTCAAGAATTCCTGAAGGCGAAGCAGAAATTGGGATGTAGACAGTAGGATCGTGTGATGCCACAAAAAGCGCTTTTGGCCAATGATCAATCTGATGACGTCTTTGATACAGAATTTGGAAACGAATGACAGCGCGCTCAGTCGTAGCACAAATCCGATGGGGTTCAGCAAATTCTGATTGAATCAATATCTTCTTAGGCTCGAGACCTAAGCCTCGAGCGAATGCCTTCAGTGCCTCCAGCTCCCACCTTCTGTTTGGGAGCGATGGAAAGGCCTGCGGTGGCATAGATATTGCGTATGAACTCTATTCATTTTGATTGGGTATCATGGTAGGTGTCGATCTTATGGCCCATCATGTAGTTGATATAGTCAGGTTGGACTCCTAAGGCCATGAGCTGTGTAGCGCGCGCGCTACTGGCCCTCAAGTCAAGAGAAGACTCAAGCTTTCAAGGAAGACTCTGTGACTTGTCAACTTTTTCTCTGATGGGGTACAAATCCATAATAGCGCAGGGTTATGGCGGCGTGCTCTTGAATATCTGATTTCTAGGAGCTTCTTGTCAAAGTATGATTGACAATATGTGGTACGCTATTCCACCTATGGTTAGGGCCAGTAGTATGTCCATCACGCTAACTCCCATCGCCCTTTTCCATCCGAATTCGCGTACTAGTGCAGCAATCGTGGCAATGCAGGGTATATAGATCATCGTTACCAAAGCGAATACTATCATCTGTGTATGTGTTAAGATTTGTTCGAAGTTCGTTGTTCCAGCAAGTTGAGCCAACAGAACCAATGTCAGCTCCTTTCGCAGAACACCAAAGATTAAGGGTATGCCAGTTAGCTCGGGCAGACCTAACCAGCCACTCATCAACGGACTCAGAAACTCAGCAATGGGCCAAATCGCCCCACTTGTCATCAGGGATTGCAGGACAATGCTGCCGGCTATTATCAAAGGGAAGGCTACGTAGACAAAGTCCTTTGTCCTAGCCCAAGTCTTCTTTGCAACGGACATTGGTGATGGCATCCGATATGGTGGCATCTCCATTACGAGCCCCACAGGCTCACCGGGCAATACCCTGTAGGCTATTCTACCCAGAGCAAAAACTAGAACTAGGTTGAACAGATAAAGAGCCAAGGCGATATTCAGACCGACATATCTTCCGACCAGACCTAGTATAATGACTGTTCTAGCCGCGCAAGGTATCAGAACAACAACAAATCCAGCCAAGAAACGCTCCCGATCAGTCTCCATTATTCGACAGCCAACACAGGCGGGAACGCTGCATCCGTAGCCCAACAAAAGCGGTATGAAGGCCTTGCCGTGCAGCCCGATCTTATGCATGAGATTGTCCATGAGGAAAGCTGCCCTCGGTAGGTAACCGCTATCCTCAAGGATCGCCAAGAGGATGTAGAAGGGTACTATGTATGGCAATGCTATGGTTATCCCAGCACCTATTCCTGATAGGACTCCTCCACTAACGACCTCGACAAATGCTGGGGGCAGGGTGCGAGACAGTATGCTCTCGGCATTGGGTATCAGCACCTCTTCAAAGAGGCTCTCCAAGAGACCTACGAGGAAGTCTCCTGCCACGAAGATTACGCTGAACATGGCCGCTACAACGGTGAGTAGAATTGGGTAGCCTAGAAGCTTGTGGGCGGTCAATGCGCTCACCCTCTCTTCGAGTGTTACTCTTGGAGGCGATATGATTCGGGTGACCTCTCTTGCTATGCGGTTTGCTATTCCATACCTCTCAGAAACTATGACGATCGGTGATGGCTCGCCGTGCACCTTTTCGATTTGATCAATGATCCTGTCCGCGGTCTCTAGGACTTCATCTCCACTCTCAATTTCCCGAACCTTGTGTGCTATGTCTTCATCTCTCTCTAGAAGTTTGGTGGCAATCCATCTCGCAGGATACGTGGAGAGTTGTGGCAGCTTTTCTTTGACTGTGCACTCAAGTTTGTTTAGGTTCTCCTCGATCTCTCTGCCATATTGTACTTCTGTCTTTGGAGGCTGAATCTTGCCTTCCAGAACGGCAACGACTGTAGTGAGTAGTTCCTTGATTCCGGCTCCTCTGATGGCGATTGTTGGTACGATTGGTATTTCAAGTATTTTGGAGAGATTCTCGATATCGATCTCTATTCCTTTCTTGGCGGCGAAATCGATCTGGTTGAGAGCCATGACTACAGGGGCTTGGAGCTCAAGGAGTTGAATTGTGAAGTAGAGGTTTCTTTCGAGGGCAGAGGCATCTACGATATTTATGATTATGTCTGGACGCTCTATGGCAATGTAGTCGCGGGCAACTATCTCCTCCATTGAGAATGTTGATAATGAATAGATGCCTGGGAGGTCGAGAACCTTTATTGTATATCCTCCGAAATGCAGCTTGCCCTCAGCCCTCTCAACGGTCTTGCCGGGCCAGTTGCCTATGATCTGGTTCAGTCCTGTTAGTTGGTTAAAGACTGCTGATTTGCCTACGTTCGCGTTTCCAGCCAAGACCACAACTATGGTCCGTTTGGGCTCCAACTAGTTCCCTTCAGCAGCTCGTTTCACGAATATCTTTGAGGCTACGCCGCGGCCTAGCGCGAGGGAGACCCCTCGAACCGAGATCTCGATCGGTCCGTGGAAGGGTGCACATCGAACTACTCTGACTTCTGTGCCGGGGGTCAGACCCATCTCAGCAAGTCTCCTGACTAGTCCATGACCTCCAAGCGCGAAGGCCACAACTCCCTTCTCGCCTTGAGGCAAGTCAGCCAAGCTAGAGGTCTCTTCCACACGACCTTCAAGATCACGAATACTTGCGTAGAAGCCTCGCAGAGAAGTCTCGTCGAGACCGTGTCTGCCGTGCCAGTGACCGTGCCAATCTTGGACACTGCCCTCGAAGAATCTGGCCATTCTTCCCCAGAAACCTGGCTTATGTGCATACTTGTCATGAATGTACTCTTCCCGATGTCTGCGGACTTGCACGCGTCCCCTACTGGTCAGCCTAAGTACGTTGTCGACGTACTCTACTAGACCTTCCTTGAGAGCGGTTTCCAAGATCTCCTTTGCATGATCTCTTGAACAACTCAACTTAGCGGCCAAGTCATCCAGTCTAACAGGCTTGTTGCGTGCTTTCAGAGTAGCGATGATTTCCAGCAGTTCAGACAGCCGTGGGTCACTTATCATCGGGACTTCCTCGCTGTTTCTTCTCTAACCCAGACCATCGAAGCAACGTCGCTTCTAAGCGCATGACCAGTATTCTCCAGTTTCAGTAACACGGAGTCTTTCGTCTCGATTCTCTCCTCAACCTTCACCGACACCCCCGGCATAAGGCCGAGAGAGCGCAGATACTTCAGCAGATCGTGGCCTTCTTCAGCTACTTTGACGATGGTGCCACTTTCCTGTGGTTTGAGGTCGATCAGCCGCTTACATCTCTCCTCTATTACTCCCCCACATCTCGTCGGTATTGGATTTCCATGAGGGCATGTCTTGGGATGGCCCAGAATCTTCCCTAGAGGTTTAACAACATCGTCGGTGAGGCCGTGTTCGAGTCTACAGGCAGCTTCGTGGGCTTTGCTCCAATCCATCTGGAGGATGTCTGTTAACAGTCGTTCAGCCAGTCTGTGTCTTCTTATCACATTCAGGGCTATTCTTCTACCCTCCTTTGTCAGTCTCACTCCTTTGTAGGGTCTGTGCTCAACGAATCCTTCTCTCTCAAGCATTTCGATGGTGTTGGTTATTGTTCCAAGTGTCACGTGCATCTTCTCTGCTAACTCTTTGGTCCTGGCGCACCCGTCTCTTTCCTGCAGTCTGTAGATGTTTTCCAGATATTCCTCGATTGATGATGAGACTTCAGCAGGCATTTCTTGGGCCATTTCAATTTAGACTACGAGAAGTCGTACTTAATAAAGGCGGCGATCCTCTCCATCCCTAGGCCGCTCAACAACCGCCATATTTGCAGGTTGTGACTCTAGGCCACAATGATCAGAGATTTCAAACACGTGTTGCACTACATATCAGCGGGAGGGTTGATGATGCCCACGAAGAGCTTGGAGTTCAAGGCGAAGCTGATCTGGGACGGTGATAGCGGTGGAGAAGTCAAAGCTAGAAAGTATAAGGATCTGAAGCTGGACATGCCTGTCGAGTTTGGCGGAAAAGGCAGATATCCGTGTCCAGACGAACTCTTCCTAGCGGGTTTAGCAGGTTGCCTGCTGACAACATTTCTCTACTTTAGGAGCAAGCTCAACTTTCACATGCAACGCTTTGAGATATTGACAAGTGGAACATTGAGTGCTGAATCAGACGGCTATAGAATAGCTGGAATAGAGGCCACCATGCATGCCAAGACAAATAGAAGCGAGAAAACGAAGGCAAGAAGATGCATCGAGCTGACAAAGAAATACTGTCACATCACAAGAACGCTGGAGAAAGCTATTCCAATCAAGATCTCTGGCAGGATCGACTGCTAGTCGCTTCAGACATGACCAGACGCAGGCCGGCGTCGGAGAACAGGTGGTCTATGCGGTTGACTTCTGCGAAGGCACGTGAAGGCGCTGTTGGAGACTAATAGTACCCTGTGAAGTAGACTCCTATTCGTGTGCAGTTTCTGCATGCGGATGCTTGCGTTCAGACGGAAAGAGCTCTGGGTTTCCAGGGATATACAGAGCTGCGCTATACTCGTCCATGAAGTCGGGATCTACTGTCAAATCATAGTAGGTCATTGTCCCAGCGATCTCTTCTGCTTCTGCACGTTTTCTGGCTGACAGTAAGGTAAGATATGCGCCAGCAACTGAACCGTTTCCAAGGGGGGTTACCTTAGCTTTCTGAAGATCGGGAAATATGCCTAGAGTCGTAGCGTTTTTCATGTCAATATAGTTCCCGAAGGCTCCAGCTAGATAGAAATTATCTATATCCATAATACCGGCGCCAATTTTCTTCATTAGGACAGCAACTGAGCCGCAGAGGGCTGCCTTCGAATCCAGTAGATTATTGATGTCTCTTTGGGTTATCACTATGTCCGTTTGCAGTTCGTTCTCGGAAGATGGAGAGACGACATACTCTGATCCGTCGACACCTGTCCTTATGAAAGGAGAAACCCTCTCATCAGTGATCTTTCCAGAAAAATCGATTATTTTTGATCGATACATCTCAGCGACAACATCTATCATTCCGGAACCGCATATGCCTCTAGCTTTGTGTCGGGGCGCACCTATTACTGCGCAGATTGACCTGAATGTCTTCGGATCAATCTTGATGTGCTCGATCGCTCCTTCCACGGATCGCGACCCGAACCTTATCCCCCAGCCCTCAAAGGCGGGACCTGCAGCACAGGATGTGGAGAGAAGCCAACCCTTACTTCCAATCACTATCTCTCCATTCGTTCCCATATCGATCAGGACAGAGATGTCAGTCGATTCGTACATACCGGATGCTAAGACATCTGCTACGGCGTCTCCTCCGACAAATCTGCTCACATTCGGCAAACAGTAGACTTGAGCGCTGGGGTTGACTCTAATCCCAAAATTCTGGGCTCTTCTCTGGATCGGTTCGCGCGAAACCCTCACGTTTGCATCTACCAAAAGCGACGGATCAAGCTCTGCCAGTAGATAGGTCATAACAGTATTTCCCGAAATGCACACGTCAATTATCTCATCTGAAGACATGTCATTCTTCGAGGTTATCCTCTTGATGATCTCGTTTATTGTATCGATTGAAGCTCTTTTCAGTCTAGACAGGCCCTGAACATTCCTGAAGGCATAGTCAATTCTTGAGAGTAGATCCTCTCCATAGATTAGCTGCTGGTTGTAATCTGATCCGACATCTACCGTACTTCCATCCTTGAGGTTTATCAAGTACATTGCAATCTTGGTTGTGCCAACATCTATGGCCAGACCGTAGTTGTTCAGAAGGGTATCCCCAATGTTTACATCGACAACCTCAGCCACATTAGAGCATTTATCAACAGTTACGGTGAGGCCAGTGGTTTCCCCAGCAAACTGCATTTTTCCAAGCTTTGATAATGCGAAACCAGAGAAAGGAATATTCTGTCCAAACACTCCTTCAATATGTCTGGAGATATTTTCGTGACGTGTCGATGCATCCATGAGTTCGTCGCTACTCATTCTCAGCAACTGTTTTCTACAACATGGGTCGTATTCAACTTTCGAGAGTAAAGCGTTGGTCAGCATCTGTTGCCCTTCGATTCGACTTTCCGGTGGAATTATGATCCTTGCGTTTGTCAACAATTGAGTCTGACAGGCAATATGGTATTTCTTGCCAGCCTCGTCTTGAGAGATGAAATTCTCACTCGACTTTGATACTTCGTTTACTTCTCCTTCTTCGACTATTACCTTGCATTTGCCACACGTGCCAGCACCTGCACAGACACTCCTGATACCTACCCCAGCCGTCTGGCTGCCTTCAAGATTGTTGAGCCTTTCTCAATGTCCACCCGCTTTCCTGCGGGTTGAAATTCCACGGTGACAGTCATAGATGATCGCACTCTTGGATGCCTTCAGCAAATTCAACCTCAGATATAGACTCAGCGCATCGTGCCATCAAGTCTCCAAGAGGCGTGGATGGGTGTCCGGAACAGATGAGAGCCTTGGGGTAACTCAAAGCGAATCGGAAACCGTGTCTGAGGGACCTGCTGTAAAGCACTTGGCATTCGCTCATGCTCAATTTCATACGTATTTCTGACAACACGGTTAAGAATATGAACTGTCTTAAGCATTTTGGTTAAGGTTCTTATGAATAATCGAAGTGTTGACACGGCAATTACATAATTTCAACGTGATCTAGAGATCGAAAGCTTCAGATCCGCTGTGACGTGACGCAAGCAACCAACTACGCCATGGTTGAAAGGTCCGGTTAGGCTGAGCAGTCCGTTGACGTTGATATGCTTTTCTAGATGTGAAAGCGCATGAAATTTCAATATGTGATTTGTCACATCGGTTCTATGCACAAGTTCTTATGCAGAACCGATTGAGGCCAAGCAGTTTCGCGGGCCCAGCAATAGTTATACCATAGAATATTAACGGTTTCTGCCCAGCCGCTCTGACTATTCGCTCTATAGTTCCATTGACTACGGTTGAGCCAGTGGCCAATACTAGGTCAGACCATTTGACAGTCTTCTCAAGATCCAGTTCGCCATCCAAGATCTTTACGCCAGCCTTGAATACTCCAATGTTTTCCTTGCTCAAGTCCGTCACCTGTATCGTAAATCTTCCTGAAAGAGTCTCCACTATCTGTGGTTGGTAACCTAACACAGCGATCTTTGGATTGCCGAAATTCTTAGACAGATAATTAGCGAGTTCTTGAGAGCAAATCTCAGGCTCTTCGTTCTTGCAGTGAGTTGTGCCTTCTATCATCCCCAGCTGGTTCATCACGGCATTCATGGTAGCTATGAAGGTGGCTCTGTTCTCATTGTTGGTAAGACTGAGAGACATTACATCTTTCAACTTGCCTTTGAATTCCACATAGGCATCCGTGAAGGCCTGCCCGTACGATTCTTTGAATCTGGCTTCCACTAGCCTTTCTTTTCCTTTGAGCAGAACGAAGTCTTCCCTCTTTGGAGTCCCAATGGCATCAATAGGGGACATCACAGTAACTTCGATTCGCTCATCCCATAGATCATTCTGCTCGATCAATCCTACAAACTGGTTTTTCAAGAGGTCATACAAAAGTCCTTGACCCGCCTATCATCCTCGTGAACTCATTCCCCATAAGATCGGTTGCAGGTGCATCGTCTAGCCATTTCGCAGCATGAAAATTCCTTCATTAGTGTCCTACAATCCTCAAAAGCCTCTTTAGAAGCTTGTGGAGTTTCAGGTGCGCCGAGTTTCGGTAGTGTTGCGGATCATTACAGTCATCATTTTCATCTGAAGCGACATCTACTACTTCAATGTCGAACACTAAGGTCTCTCCAGCTAGGGGATGATTCAGATTTAGAATGACTGAGTCTTTGTCTACGGCCTGAACACTCGCCATATGCCTTTCCCCCTCTTTGGAGATTAGCTCGACCAGAGCGTTCTTTACAATCTTCTCCTCTTCCTCGAACATGGACTTCGGCAATTCTGTGGTTGTACCCTCCCTTTTCTGGCCGTATCCTTTCTTCGGCGGGATCGTTATGGTCTTCTTGTCCCCCTTTTTGAGCCCAATCAGAGCCTCTTCTAGGCCTTGAGGCACGTCCCCCGAGCCGACCTTGAAGACAAACGGATCTCTCCCAAAAGTGGTCTCAACAAGCTTTCCATCCTTAAGTCTCATCGCGTAATGAATGATTACTTCGTCTCCGACGTTGATCGGCATGAACAAACCTCATTCTATCTAAGTTTGACGATTCTTGTAGCAAGTAGTGGTACTCTTAAATAAATGATTACATAGATTTTGTTCGAATGAACATAAGTGAATTGGTATGCCGAGATATCGATGGTGCCACCGCTTGGGAACTGGCCCGGGCCGCCCAATGAAACCGAGGTTCATAGACCTGCGTCCAACCATAAGCCATTTTGTTCCTGTTGTTCCAGGAGGTCAACAATTCGCCAAACCTCCCATAGACATGTCTTATGATGAACTCGAGACCCTTCGCCTAGTCGACTATCATGGCCTCACCCAAGAGGAGGCTTCTGAGAGAATGGGAGTCTCAAGGGGCACAGTCTGGCGTTGCCTCGACAGTGCAAGGAGGAAAATCGTTGCGATGCTTGTCGAAAACAGAGAACTCGTGGTAAGCGAGGGCTTGCAGTGATCACCGAAAGGCTTAAAACATTATGTGCATAAGCACATAATGTGATATGTATGCCTAATGGTTGGTATAGAGGATACAGGCATTTTTGGAGAAGCCCGTTTCTTGCTCCATCTGGATATGAATATTTGGGACCCTGCAGGTGCGGCTGGGGACCCCATGCATTCTACAGAACACCTGAAGGACACATCACCCGTGCCCCAGGACTACCACTGCCGGAATTGAAACCTGAAGAAGAAGCCAAGTGGCTAGAGGAAGAAGCGAAGGCCCTACAGGAAGAACTCCGAAGAGTTGAGGAAAGACTTAAGACGGTAAAGAAGTAATCTGCCTGCTTACACAACAGCCCACCTTATGTTGATTGAACATGGTTAAGCTCGTCATCCCCATCGAGACGTTTGAAGAAGAGAAATCAATGATATTCCCGCATTTTGGAAGAGCACCTTGCTTTGCGGTGGTCGAACTATCAGAAGATGGATCTGTGAAGTCCATTTCCTCTGTAGATAACATCGGCGGACATTTTGGCGGCCAAGGCACTGCAGAAATACTCGTTTCAAAGCTCGAACCAGACCTTCTTGTTGTAAAAGGCATGGGCCCAAGAGGTCTCGAAGCCTTCCAAAGCAGGGGGGTAGCAGTCTACACTGGAAATGTAAATACCGTCGGTGAAGCGATCACTGCTTATGCCAGTGGAAAGCTGGCAGCATTGACAGAGACTTGCAGAGAAGCCAGACACCACTCCGAATGTCACTGAACCTCGATAATACGACTATCACACGCGACTTCTTGGCATCCGCAACCGCATTCGTCACCTAGGGAGCATCAATCCCAGCGTGTTTTGTCAAGAGTGAAAGCCCCCGATGGAGACCCATGGAGCATAGTCTTGCCATCACTTCCTCGTAGCAGAACGTGAAACAACAAATGCCGACTGAGGAGAAGATAGCATCTCTCATAAAGGGAGAGAAGGCTGCAAGAACCTCCGCCATGGCAGCAACACTACTGCTCTTATCGAAAGGGATTGCCGGAGTTTTCTCAGGCAGCATCGCCCTTCTCGCGGACGCCGTGCATTCTTTCTCCGATGTTGCAGCCTGCGTAGCCGTATGGTTCGGCCTCAGACTTGCGAAAAAGAAGCCTACCGAGAGCTTCCCCTATGGCTTCTACAAAGCAGAGACCTTTGCTTCTCTACTAGTTTCTGTAGTGATAGTCGTATCCGGAGTTCAGATTCTACTTGAATCAGTGAAGAGGCTTCTTGCTCCCTCAGCCGTCTCATTCGCGATTCTGGCTATGTCGGTGGCAGGATCCTCAGCGCTGCTGTCATATGTACTTGCTCAATACAAAAGCAGGATTGGAAAGCAGATCAACTCCCAAGCATTGCTGAGCGAGGGCAAGCATTCAATGATCGATGTTTACCTTTCTCTGACTGTCTTGGCAGGAGTATTGGCTAGTAGTCTTGGTTACTGGTGGATTGAACCTCTGGCTGGACTTCTCATCGGCATAGTCGTTGTGAGGGTCGGGTTGGGATTGGGTAAAGACGCTGCTCTGGTCCTGATGGATGCTTGTCTTAGACCCCAGTACATTCAACAGATCATAGCTGCAGCGAGGTCTGTGCAAGGAGTAAGAGGAGTGCACAACGTGAAGATCAGGAGATCCGGGCCCTACATATTTGGAGACCTACATCTTGAGGTGGATGAGAGGATTTCGGTTGAGAAGACGCATGAGATTTCAGAGGAAGTGGAACAAAAGATCAAGGAGAGCATAGGGGAGATAGACTCGATAACGATACACCCCGAACCTGGGTTTAGGGAAAGGCTGAGAGCGGCCATTCCAGTGAGTGAAGATAATGGATTGAAATCCACACCAAGCCATCACCTTGGGGAAGCACCGTATTTCCTGCTAGTAGACCTCGATAGAGGACAGATTCAAAGTTGGCGTCTCACACAAAACCCAGGAGCTGAACTTGAAAGGAAGAAGGGCATTACCGCAGCCAGATTTCTAATAGATAACAAGACGGACGCATTGTTGACAAAAGAGATTGGAGAAGGGCCATTCCATCTACTCAGAGACAATCTTGTGAAGATATACAAGATCCCCAATGGCTTGGATCCCAGTGGGGTACTGCAAGCGCTTCGCAACAAGGAACTTGACATGATCATATCTCCAAGATGACGTGTGACCTACCATTAGTTCGTTTATCGATAATAGCAATGCAATGAAGAAAGATGGCGGCAAGCCGGAAGCTATTCGAGAATCGGGAGCTTCCATGACTTCAGAGATGAGTCTGACCTTAGCAAGGACCTTTTTTCATGTTAGCAAATACTTGCTTGAATCCCACAAGGCTAAGAGGTCCTTAGAAACTGGAAGCTTGGAGGACCCTCCAATAGAACATTCACATTAAGTGTGGGGTCATTTTTTAGGTTGTTCTTCATCTTCTCTCTGAGCAGCAGCCCTCAGTTCCTTCAGTCTAGCGTCAATGCTTTCGATTTCACCACGAAGCTTGCGCCTATAGTCTTCTAAGGCGGCCAATTCACCCTTCTTACCGAAGGCTTGAGGAGTCATCGATCGAGAGTCGTCTGAAAACTGTGATACACCTGCAAGGGAAGGCGAGGATGAGGCTACCTCTCCTTCATTAGAGAACGTCATCCGCCTTTCTGCAAGGCTAATGCCCCGCTTGTAGCCTATCCCACTACCTCGCTCTATTCCGAAATGAGGAGTAGCCGAAGGGCCGGTGCCCTCCTGCAATCGGCCCGACTTGTATTGTTCGATGACCTCTCTGACCGTGCCTGAGGCTCCAGTCACGATTTTGATCCCGGCTGCAGAAAGAACTTGGTAAGCGTTTGGTCCGATGATGCCTGTTATGACCGCCTCAATGCCTGTGTTTGCCACCGTTTGAGCTGCTTGAACCCCCGCCCCATGCGCAGATTGAGCGCTGAGATTGGGCAGAACCTCCATCGCCATGCTATCTGTATTCACAATAATGAAGTAAGAACAACGCCCAAACCGTGGATCAACCTGCGCATCCATTAGTGCTTCAGGGCTGTGACTCGAGGTAAGGGAGCCAGCCGCAGTGACACAAACTTTCAACTGCATATTCACCATTTATTTATGCTGAGTTTCCTTCTATGCGCTTGGTTGGTTTAAAAAGGTTAGGAATTTAATCTGCCGCGGGCATTTTGGTTACAGAAATCAAGCGCCGGTTCAGAATTCGTGGATAGCCCTCTTCATCAAGGAGTCCAAGGAACAGGAGGCTCTCATAAGAATAGCGTCCAGACCTTGCCAACACTAGATTTTGAGCGGTGGACAAAAGAAGGCTTATGTCATAGGAATAGCACTCAGACCCACAAGTTCTTTCTATCCGATAGCACTGCGACTCGCCAATGACGTCAGGAATGCCGCAATGGACGTTGATGGGGTGACGAAGGCCTTGGTTTACTGTAGAAGCCACGTCGGGGGAAGAGATAAACCGGATCATCAATGAGAACAAAGCTTCTTGGAAAGAAAAAAGACAAAATCTACTCTAGATGCAAGTAGTGAGTTCTCTACTGACTGTGACTGGCGAGCAGAGATTAGATTGTGACTGTCAGATTTAGGACTAGTACATTCCGCCGGAAAACTGGTCGAATCTTCGACGGTAGCCCATACCGAAGCCCCCACCTAAACCCATACCCATTCCTCTGCCCATTCCACCGAATGGTCCCATTCCAGACCCGTAGGGGATTTGCTGCGACAAGAACGACTGTTGCTGTAGCATGGGGGAAGGAAACTGAGGATAGTACATTGCTAGGTTGGGTTGACCCGTGAGATCTGGCGCCGAGGACATCATCTGTGATGAATAAGCAGAACTGTTCCACCAGCCCCCAGGACTCTCCGGGAACGATCTGTAGGATGCTGAGAGATTCGGGCTCAGCCCCATTCCGCCGCCCATGCCCATACCGAAACCACCGCCTAAACCCCTGCCCATGCCCAAGCCTCTTCCACGGCCATACATGCCGTAACCCATTCTAATCACACCATAATGTTCCATTGCACGAAATATAAGCTCTATCTACTGCCAAATTGAAACCCTCGCACACACCGAACTAATACTTGTTCACAATAGACTCCGCAAAAGAGCCACGCACTCTCCGGTGTACATCCCTGATTGTCGAGTAGCATGTTAACACCTCCACGATGACGTCCCTTAAGATGGCCCTTCATGTGCCCTCGAAGCTTCCCACTTGAATAAGGGTTTCGCCTGACCTTAGCTCAGATCTGCCTTCTTTCCAGATGACTGTTAGTCGTAGCGCCTCCATTGCCGTACCCATTAGGGTCACGGTGGCAGTACCATTTTGGAGTTTGATCGTGGATGCATCCAGTCTTGCGAGACAGTTCTTGTAGTTTATCGAGGTCGCTCTAACCTCTACCAAGTCGTCTCGGTTTGTGTCGATCACTCCATCATTATCAACCGCTCTAATGGTTATTTCCTTGCTTTCACCCACCCCTACGTGTGCACGTTCGTATACAATAATCAGTCTGGTGGCACCCGGTTCCCTAGTGGTTCCAATCTCAAGTCCGGATGTTAAGTGTGAAGTGATCATTACAATGATCGCTAACAAGATTACGGCTGAGAATACCCGCTGCAACTCCCTGACCTGCATGGGAGCAACTCTCATATTTGCAACCGATGCTTTATGCCAAGGTTAAAAAATATAAGCTTTTTCTTCCGCATGGTTTAAAAACTTAACCTATTTACAGTGTTGCTTAGGACTCACACCAGACTCGGATTGCACATTCAATACTGATAATCCACGCATGAGCGGCGCGGCAGAGAGATCGAAAATACTTGCGCGAGAGGCCGATAAATAACCTGCTTAGCAAAATGAATCGAGGAGGTTAATTATTTAATCGCCTTTGGTCCGGTTCCATCCAGACGCCTAGGACGGAGCCTAGGAATCAACAATATTCCACCCAAAGTCTGCAGCTATTCTTGTGTGTATTGTCAGCTAGGCCGGACCGTTAGCGCGCAGAGCCAACGCCGCGCCTTCTTCAAACCCAAGGTAATCGCAGACGACGTGAGAAAGAAGACAAAAGCCATAGTGAGGAAAGAACCCATTGATTACCTTACCTTTGTCCCCGACGGCGAACCCACCCTCGATATGAACCTTGGCAAGACGATTGAGCTTCTGAAAAATCTAGGGATCAAGATAGCCGTGATTACAAACTCCTCCCTTATCGATCAAAGTGATGTTAGAGAGGATCTTATGAAAGCAGATTTGGTCTCCCTAAAGATAGACTCCTTAAATGAAGAGACCTGGCGCAGGATCAACCAACCAAGCCGAGGTTTGCGGCTATCATCAATCTTGGATGGCCTAGTCAGGTTTGCAGAGGTCTACCATGGTGAGTTGATCACAGAGACTATGCTTATCAAAGGTATCAACGACTTCGGTGAACACGTTAAGAAGACTGCCGATTTTGTTGCTGGGCTGAAACCGGCCAAATCCTATCTATCAATTCCTACCAGACCACCAGCCGAAAAGTGGGTGCAGCCTCCCGGAGAGAAGGTTATCAATCAAGCATACCAGATCTTCAGCAAGAGAATAGACAACGTTGAGTATCTGATAGGCTATGAAGGCAACGCCTTCTCTTCTAGTGGAAATGTTGAAGAAGACATGCTAAGCATTATGGCAGTTCATCCTATGAGAGAAGACGCCGTACATGAATTTCTGACACGGTCGAAAGCAGGATGGGAGATCATACACAGACTAATCGCTCAAGGCCGACTCATCAAGTTAGCTTACGAAGGAAAGAAGTTCTACATGCTAAAACTTCCAGGAAGACGATAAGACAATATGACAACACCAACCTCACACAGACTGCTAGATATCAATGTAGTGTATGCGACATGAGGACCGCGGCAGACTACTTGCAGACCATCCCCTTATTACTATCATTATTCTTGATTTCACTAGCGCAATGGTATGAGAAGGATTTTTCGTAAGCGTCAGCGCTCATGCCATACTATGAGCGCTGTGAACATAGTCAACAGATTTATGGAAATTTAACTATTAATGAATGGATTATTATGTTGTTGTCAGGCCTGGAAGATCTTCCTCGACGAAGGGCTGTCCCATAAGAGTGTGGACGTTAGCGCGATTGAGGAGAGCTTGGGTGCAAAGCCATAATGCCCCAACATGTGGGCGAATAGGCGCGTGCCGAACATGCTCATCCAGGATCAAAAGATGGAAGAGAGACCTTCACATAGGCGCTATCTTGGAGCTGAGCTGGAGAAAGGAAAAGGTATTGCTGCAGCCAAATTCCTAATCGAGAATGGCGCCGATGTACTGCCCACAAAGAAAGTAGGGCAGGGTCCGTTCCATGTTCTCAGAGACGATTTCGTCAAGATCTATAAAATACCGGAGAGCCTGGATATTCGACAAGTCCTCGAGGCGTATGAGAAAGAAGAGCTTGAACCAACAACATTCTAGGCGCTGGACAAGATCCACGATCTGTCTTTAATCATACGGAAGCTCGGGCTAAACTGGTACAGTAACGCTACTCTTGACATTGTTCGCAAGGAAGTCTATGAGTCTGGATGTCTTCCATGATGCCCTGGCACCATCAAATGGGACAAACTACCATATTTCCTGTGCTAACGGCCTTATGGTGAAGTACACGTCACTCAAATAATCAGGCATTGTAGTTATCCCATTCTGTAAGCGTGCAAAGCTTTTTAGGTTTCAGAAGTTCACCTTTTGCACCAAAGAGTAGATCATCGTATGCAAGGAATCGATATCTGGGGTGAGATCCATGTCTAGCAGAAGAGTACATTTCAAACTTCAGGAGCTCAAGAGTGAGTTGGCTGAAGTCAAGGGTCTGGAAATCGCCATTGGCAAGATTGTCGATGATACGTGGACTGAACTAGAGGGACCTACTCCGTATCCTTCTGTGACTACCCTCAGAGAATGGGATATGAAGCTACTTGAAAAGTATAAGCCTCTATACCTGCCGTTTTGCGATGCCTGCTGTCTCTGCACGATGGGTAAATGCGACCTGACAAGAGGCAAGCGAGGAGCTTGCGGATTAGATATGTCCGCGCAGCAATCCAGAATTGTCTTGTTAGCGTGTTGCATAGGAGCAGCAACACACACAGGTCATGCCAGACATTTGGTGGAGCACCTTATCGATAAGTACGGTGCTGAATGCCCAATCGATGTTGGAATGTCTGCAGGTGTTGAAGTAGAGGCTCCAGTCACACGATTGGTCTGTGGCACTAGACCAAGAACTCTAAGGGATCTGGAAGAAGTCCTAGACTACCTTGAAACTCAGGTTACCCATCTTCTCGCAGCAACCCATACAGGGCAAGAGGGGAGCGAATTGGACTTTGAGTCTAAAGCATTCCATGCAGGAATGATCGACCAAGTTGGAATGGAAGTCGCTGACATGGCACAGATCTCAGCCATCGGTTTTCCTAAAGCTGACCCTAACGCGCCACTAGCAGAAATAGGTCTAGGGACAGTTGACAAATCAAAGCCTGTCATCTTAGTAATTGGACACAACGTTCCTCCGGCGATTGAGATCATCGATTATCTCGACAAAAACGATCTCTATGGCGAAGTTGAGGTTACGGGCATATGTTGTACCGCACATGACCTAACAAGGTACAATCCCAAAGCCAAGATCATTGGCCCCATCTCATGGCAACTCCGATATGTCAGAAGCGGAGTACCAGATGTCATCGTTGTCGATGAGCAATGCATTCGCGCAGACGTAGTGATCGAAGCACAGAAAATCAAAACGCCAGTCATCGCCTCCTCTGAAAAGAATTGCTTAGGACTGAAGAATCGAACCCTTGATTCAGTAGATCAAATAGTCGCAGATCTTGCTGGCGGGAAAGATAAAGGTGCGCTAATTCTTGACCCAATCAAGGTGGGAGAAGTAGCCTCCAGAGTAGCTGTTGAGGTCGCCCCCCGAAGAGCTAAGTTCAAGACAATCCCAGACGCGACCCAG
>Ga0209609_10000247_pt1 | contig 32440 bp, 10 predicted proteins | sample LakKivw325mmetaG_FD_184136 | JGI IMG/M metagenome (GOLD analysis project Ga0209609, IMG submission 184136) | Anoxic lake water microbial communities from Lake Kivu, Rwanda to study Microbial Dark Matter (Phase II) - Lake Kivu water 325m metaG... | ecosystem: Environmental > Aquatic > Freshwater... | reverse complement strand
ATTGACATCGAAGCGGGCAGCGTCACCAACATCCTGGTGGTATTTGGCTCTCAGGGTGACGTGGTGAGCGACAACATGGTGCTGACCATCCACAAAATGCCTGTGGTCATTGCGGGTGATGATGCCGGAATCTGTGACGGGGACACTTACACCGCCGGTCAGGCCATGGCTGAGAATTACACCACATTGCAATGGACAACGTCAGGTGACGGAACCTTTGATGATCCCGGTATTCTGACACCTGTTTACATACCCGGTATGGCCGACATCATGGCGGGTGAGGTGACCCTCACCCTGGCAGCGACACGGGAACCCTGCGATATCGTTTCTGATGATATGGTACTGACCATCAATGAACTGCCGGCGCCTGAGATTTCGGGTGAGCAGTCTGTGTGCCGGAACAGCGGGGAAACGGCCTATGCTACCCCTGAAATGGAAGGCTACCTGTACCATTGGGACGTCACCGGCGGCACCATAGAGCAAGGTAATAACACCAATCAGATTATGGTGACCTGGGGCGATGCCGGCGAAGGTCTGGTGACCCTCACCGTGACCGTCGAAACGACGGGATGCCAGACGACAGTGACATTTCCCGTCACCATCAATCCTTTACCGGAGCCAATGGCTACAGGACCACAGGAGGTTTGCAGCAGTGACGCGGATGTCATCTATTCCACCCCATACCAGGAAGGTCATTCCTATGCCTGGTCGGCTACCGGTGGTGTGATCACCGAAGGTCAGGACAGCTGCGTGGTCAAAGTCACATGGGATCAACCCGGTGACGGTGTCATTTCGGTGATGGAAACACAGAACGCTACCGGCTGTTATGCTTCTTACAACCTGTCTGTTCAGGTCAACTCTCTGCCGGTTGTTAATCTGGGTGCCGACACCAGCATCTGCCATAACCATGTTCTGACGTTAAATGCAGGCAACCCTGACGCTCAATCCTGGCTGTGGTCAACAGGTCAGACGAGCCAGACCATCACCGTCGACTCGACAGGTGTCGGCATCGGCGGCACCAAAGTGATCGGCGTGACAGTGACTGACGTAAACGGATGCCAGGCTTCGGATGAAATAGCCATCTACTTTGAAGATTGCAGCGGCATTGCGGGAAACTCAGTCGACTGTGAAGTCATTGTTTTCCCCAATCCCAATAAAGGCTCCTTTACAATGGAAGTCAATCCGGCCAAAAACGATATCGTTAGCATCAGAATAACGAATACCCTGGGTCTGACGGTTTCGGAAGAAAAGAATATTCCTTTATCTGGCAAATCGATCAGGCACTTCGATTTGAGTAATAATGAGAACGGATTATATTATATCATTATTAAAGGTGCCCATATTGACTTGGTTAAAAAGGTGATCATTCAGAAATAATTGAATGTCAACAGCTATTGAAAAGGCTTCCCCGTCAGGAAGCCTTTTTTATTCTGAGCTGGGCTCAAATTAAGATGATATTTTTCAGGAAAATTTGTAAATTATAACTAAATTTGTTAGGTCAATAAAATCCAATATATCATGAAAAAATTTACTTTATTTACCATCATTCTGTTCATTGCGTTCACCCCTATCCTCTATTCCCAAACTTACTCTTTTCACTTTGATAAACCCGTCATCAGCCAAACCACGGATGGCTTTTCACAAATCATTTATCCGAATTGTATGAATCAGGGAAAAGAGGGGACACCCGAATTACCTTACCGTGGCATAGACTTGCTCCTGCCTTATAATTACGAGCTTCTCAGTGCCACTGTCGTCTCCGTTACCTTTTATCCCACCGAGTACGGGATAAAGATCAAACCGGCGAGCAAGCCTGTACCCATTTCGCACTTTAATGGAATCATAACCCCCCCGTTTCCCGACAAGACCATCTACGATTCAGGTGATCCTTATCCGGCGGGCATCCTGGGGCCACCCGCCACCAATTACCTTTGCGGACACGGCATCGCATCCTTTACCCTGTGCCCTGTGATATACATCCCTGCCAACGAGGAAGCCCGGTTTATACAGGATATCACCATTAAGATCAAAACTCATGCTTCCGCCCGTGCGTCGGAAGCCACCAGATTCCTGAGAACATCACCGGAGGTCGAAAACAGGATCAGACACATCGTCGACAATCCCGATGTACTCGGTGATTACCCTGATGACCCGGTCAGAGATAATGATGACTATGACCTGTTGCTGATTTCGAACAGTGCCCTGATGCCTTCCTTCGATGATTACGTCAGCTACAAAACCTCCGTCGGGTTCCTGGTCAAACAGGTGACCACGGAGGAAATCTATGCCCAATACAGCGGTGACGATGATCAGGAAAAAATAAGAAATTGCATCATCGATTATTACACCAATCATGGCATCCGGTATGTCATCCTGGGTGGCGATGCCGATCCTGCCAATCCTAACGACAGGATCATCCCCCACCGTGGTCTGACCGCCGTTGATGATGATGATATCGCTTCCGACATGTACTATTCCAACCTTGACGGCAACTGGAATAATGATGGTGATAACCAATGGGGCGAACCGGGCGAGGCAGACCTCTATTCCGAGGTGTCCATCGGGCGGCTTTGCGTTGATAATACCACTGAGATCGCCAATTTCACCCATAAGCTGTATATGTATCAGGATGCTCCCGTCACCGCTGATGTTGAGAAAGCACTCATCCTCGGGGAACAGCTCGACTCACAGACATGGGGGGGAACGTACAAAGATGAAATTGTCAACGGCAGCTCAAACAACGGTTACACCACCACCGGCTTCCCCGACAACTTCACTATCACCAAGCTTTATGATATGTCAGGCGGATGGGATAAAACGGATATTTTTCACCAGTTTGACGACATCGGAGTGAACCTGATGAATCACCTGGGCCATTCCAATGTGGATTACAATATGAAGATGTACAATTCCGACCTCACCACCACTAATTTCACCAACGACGGTGTCACCAGGGGTTATGTCATCGGTTACTCACAGGGCTGTTACAACGGTTCCTTTGATAACAGGAATGACTACGGATACTATGGTGATGACTGTTTTGCCGAGGTCTTCACCGGTCTTGAGACAGGTGAGGTGGCCGCCATAGCCAACTCGAGGTATGGGTGGTATGATCCGGGTGGAACCAACAGCTCATCACAATACTATGACAGACAGTTCTTCAGTGCCATTTTCGGTGACAATATAACCGCCATTGGGAGAACAAATGCCGCCTCGAAAGAAGTGGATGTCTCCTATATCAACAATGACGAGTATTGCCGTTGGGTAGCTTATGAAACAAACCTCTTCGGCGATCCCAGTCTGGATATCTGGACGGCCGTGCCGACCGACATCATAGCCTCCTATCCTGTCAGCATCACTATCGGCAGCAGCGAGTTACCTTTTGAAACCGATGCGCCCTATGCACGGATAGCGGTCATGCAAAGCGGTGTCCTGATAGGCAGAGCCGTCGCCGACGATGACGGCAATGCCACCGTCACCTTCGCCACCCTCACCGATCCTGCTCCTCTCGATGTATCCATTATTGCACATAATAAAAACAGACACACCGGCTCCGTCCTCGTTGTCTCCAACCAGCCGTACATCATTTATCAGTACTATTCCATTGATGATGAACAAGGCAATGGCAACGGCGTGCCCGACTACGGTGAATCCATCTTACTCTCCCTGGCGCTCAGGAATGTCGGAGACCAGCCCGCCGCCAATGCCAATGTGACCCTCTCAACAACAGATCCTTACATAACCATTACCGATAATTCACAGTTCTACGGCACCATTGAGGCGGGTGAAATCGTAGAAGAAAATGATGCCTTTGGATTCGATATCTCTACCGACGTCCCCGACCAGCATGTTGTGACTTTCGATATTGAAATAGTCGCTCAGGATACCTGGACCGCTTCTTTTTCAATGGTCATCAATGCCCCGATGCTGACCATCGGTCATTTTATCATTAACGACACCACGGGTGGCAACAGCAACGGAAACATCGACCCCGGCGAGACTGTGCAGATCATCGTCAAATCATCGAACCTTGGTCACAGCGACTGTTCGGATGCCTTTGCCCAGCTCACCTCAACCAGTGAGTGGCTCACTGTTCCGGAAACAACCGATACGATCGGTGACCTGCCTGCCGGCGCCGAGGCCGATGCCACCTTCACCGTCGGAGTGGATGATTATGCACCCATAGGCGCTTATGTCGATTTTAATTACCAGTTGATTTCAGGCGATTATTCCGTTGAGAACGACTACTCCAAAACCATCGGTCTCGTCTTTGAAAACTGGGAATCGGGTGATTTCAGCAAATTTGCCTGGACCTCCACCAGCACCTGGCCTTGGTATATCTCTCATGACGGACCCTATGAAGGCATATTCTGTTGCCACTCAGGTGACATCGGCAACAGCCAGGCATCGAACATGAGCCTGATATATAATTGCGTGTCAAACGACAGCGTATCCTTTTTCAAACGCATCTCCTCTGAACCCGAACATGACTACCTGAATTTTTATATTGATGATGTCATGGTCGGTCAATGGTCAGGATTCACTGACTGGGAGCGTGTCTGCTTCCCGGTCACACCGGGTGTTCATACCTTTAAATGGGAATATGCCAAGGATTATGAAGAAAAAGCAGGTCTGGACTGTGCCTGGGTCGACTATATCGTCTTCCCGCCGACACTTGTCACCACCTGTATCCCCGGCAATGACACAGCCATATGCGAAAACGAGACGTATCAATGCAACGCCACGGCCTCCAATTACACCTCTCTGTTGTGGACCACTTCAGGAACTGGCACCTTCGATATACCCGACATCCTGACACCCGTATATTCTCCCAGCCAGCAGGATTACGATTCCGGATCGGTCACTTTATCCCTGACCGCTTTCAGCAATTTACCCTGCGGCGATATTACCAGAAGTTTCGTGCTGACATTTAATCCGTTACCGGCAGTTCCCGAAACCCCTGACGGTCCCACATACGTTGACCTCTACTACACCTCCTCCTCTGAATACACCATACCGCCTGCTTCCGACGCCGTATCCTATCTCTGGAGCCTGGAACCTGCCGAAGCGGGCGACATCACCGGAGACCAGACAACAGGCACGGTTGAGTGGAATGCCGCCTTCCTCGGAACGGCATCGGTCAGCGCCAAAAGCATTAACGATTGCGGTGAGAGCTCCTTCTCGGAAGCCCTCGAAGTGGAAGTGGTGAATACAGTGGGCCTGGACGAATTGAATCAACCCGGGTTCATGTCAATTTATCCTAATCCCAATAACGGTAAATTCGTGCTGACATTCAATGCATCCACAAACGAAACGGCTTCACTGGATATCCTTAACTCATTCGGACGAATTATTTATTCAACCAAAAATATCCAGATTGATCAGAAGGCTTCCGTTGAGCTTGACCTTAAGAACCCGGTCAACGGGGTATACTATCTGGTGCTCACGACAAATGAAAGAAAAGAAGTCAGAAGATTTGTGATCATTAAATAGACATCTGAAGAGATGGATTTTAATGTCTTTCTGATGATGGGGAAATAAGAATTTCGCCCGTAAAGTGTAGATTTTTTCAGGTCATATTGTCGCTTTTAGTACTTTAGCATCCTAAAAGCAAAGATGAGCTATGAAAAAATTTATTCCCTTTATTTTCATTATTTTATTATTTGTTTCCCAGGCGCAGTCACAGACTGACAATGTTAATCCTGACCCTAACGGTGAGCCATGGATAGCAGGTGGCTTAAGACCTCTGACTGCGGGCGACTGGGCGTTTCTGAACAGCTTGCCCCGGCTGCAATTGCCTCCGGCATACCGCAACAGGGAACTTCCTTCCTCGGTCGATAATTCCCAGCAACCATATTTCCGTCCCATTTTCAATCAGGATGGAGGCAGTTGTGGACAGGCAAGCGGCATTGGGTACAACTTCACCTATGAAATCGATTTTACCCGTGATGTGGCGGCCAATACGATGGTCAACCAGTATCCCACCCACTTCACCTGGAATTTTCTCAACGGTGGTGTCGGCGGAGGGTCATGGTACTGGGACGGATGGCTCATCATACGTGCCGACGGCTGCCCTAATGTGGCCGATTATGGCGGTAGCATGTGGTATGGCGGGCAGACACGCTGGATTAACGGTTATGACAATTATTATAACGGCATGCATAACCGTGTCCTCGACATGTTCGCGGTGAATGTCTCAACATATGAAGGTCTTGAAATCCTTAAGAACTGGCTTTATGATCACATGAACGGCTCACCAGCCGGGGGCCTGGCCAACTTCGCCGCCGGTGTCTCGGGATCCTTTTATATGACCAGCCTGCCTTACGGTACTCCGGAAGCCGGAGAGCCCGTCGTGGTCCACTGGGATCCCGGTGTAAACCATGCCATGACATTTATTGGTTATAATGACTCGATAAGGTATGATTTTAACGGCGACGGGCAATACACCAATAACCTGGATATCAACAACGATGGCGCGGTTGACCTGCGCGACTGCGAAATCGGTGGGCTGCTCTTTGCCAACAGCTGGGGTCTGGGTTTCGGCGATAACGGTAAAGCCTATATGATGTATAAACTGCTTGCCGATGCCACGGAAAACGGAGGCATATGGAGCAATACGGTTCACATGGTGACGACACGCGAGGAGTTTGAACCTTACATCACCATTAAGGCCACCGTAAAACATACCTCCCGCGATAAACTTAAATTCATGGCGGGGGTCTCGACCGATACCACGGATACCGAACCCGCTCACCTGCTGTCATTCCCGTTGTTTGCATACCAGGGTGGTCCTCTTTACATGCAGGGAGGCACAACCGAAGCGGACAAAACACTGGAATTCGGGCTGGATATCACGCCTATCCTCGGTCAGATCATATCCGGTGAACCGGCCAAATTCTTCTTCAGGGTCATCGAAGATGATCCCTATAATGAAGGTACGGGGGAAATCGTCTCATACGCCATTATCGATTATACCAATGGTGTGGAAGAGGTGGACTGTGACCAGCAAAACGTACCCATAAACGATAACGGTGTGACCACCCTCTCCGTCATCAAGACGGTCAATTTCAACGCACCCGTCATCACCACCGAAGAGCTGCCGGGAGCCACCGTCAACGAACTTTACATGTATCAGCTTGAGGCCACCGGAGGCGTACCGCCCTATAAATGGGATCTGGTCATAGACTACCAGGAAGACACCCTGGCCTATGACTTCCCGGCTATCACCGAAGAGCAACTGATACCCACTCAGAACGACGACGGATTTGCCACCAAAGACCTGGATTTCTCCTTTCCTTTTTATGGGGAATATTATAATCATGTAGCCTTACTCACCGACGGATCCATCGTTTTTGAAGACCAGTTCCAGTACATACGCAGTGAAGAAAACATCATTTCAGCCAGGTGCATCACACCTTACGGAGCCGATCTGATGATCTATCCCGAGCAGGGCGACGGCATGTTTTACAGCGGGGATGAGAACAGCGCCACCTTCCGGTGGAAGACCTCCATGTATGATATGCCCGATGTAGATGTGGATGTCGCTGTGACTCTTTACCCCGACGGACGCATTGAATTTTATTACGGCAATGACATCACCGACGGCACCGGATGGGGCGCCGGGATATCCAAAGGCGACGGCAGCAGTTATCTCATTGCCGACATATCGAATAGCTATGCCATTCCCGATGATTATGCCACCAAGTTCACCGGACCCGATTATCCGCTCGGCATGACCTTGTCATCCTCAGGTATGTTCTCAGGCACTCCCACAGTGAATAACCATACCTGGGAGATAACATTCAAGGCAACCGATGATTATTCGATATTCACAACCAAAACTCTTGAGTTTTCCACCCTGAATACCGGATTGGAACCCCAGGATGGCAATCAGGTCATTGACCAAGTCGAAATTATGCCCAATCCTTTCAACGATATGACCAACATCCGGTTCTCCCTCAACAGGGAAAGTGTCGTTAACCTGAACATTATGAACACCGGTGGTCAGATGATCAAAACGCTGGCAGAAAACCGGACACTTCTTCCGGGGAACCACAACTTCATTTGGGACGGAAAAGATGATCATGGCAGGGAGGTCCCCGGCGGCCTTTACTTTTATAAACTCACCACAGGATCTTCAACCAATACAGGAAAGCTGATCGTTATCAAATAAGGATGCATTTATAAATCTTTCATCCCATCGTTTATTTAAAGCCGTTTTCATCATCACATGAACAAAACAGGTTACACTCTCATAGCATTGTTTCATGTTGTGCTTTGCCTGCATGCCCAGGAGAGGTTGTATCCTGATGATTCGCTGGAACGCTTGGTTAAATGTGGTTTATATAAGGCCATGACATCTGCCGACTCGGCTGCTCTGATGAATTTACCTGTGCTGGCTCTGCCTGAACAATATAAGGGGCCTTCCGCTCCCCTGCTGCCTGCTACTCTTGACAATTCAAAAAAACCCTTTATGAGACCTGTTTTCCAGCAAACCGGATTGTGCTGTGGTCAGGCCGCATTGGTGGGATATAATTTCACCTATGAGATGAACTGGAAAAGGGATGTTCCGGGCTATTTAGCTGAGAACCAGTACCCCACGCATTATGTATACAACTGGGCCAGTGAGGGCAACAATTACGGAGGCGTAAGCTATTATCATTCCATGGAAGTACTCCGTTCGACAGGTACGCCGAACGTGGCAGAGTATGGCGGAATGGCGGCGGGTGGCGGAACACGCTGGATGTCGGGTTATGAGGACTACTATAATGCCATGCACAACCGCCTCGAGAACGGTTACAACATACGTACTGATACCTATGAGGGATTTATGACACTGAAATACTGGCTTTATGATCATCTGACGGGCTCACCGGCAGGGGGCGTAGCCAATTTTTATGCCAATCAGCCGCCTATCTATTATTTGCCTCCGGGCACCCCGGAAGCAGGCAAATGCGTCTGCATCGGATGGGCTTCCTATTCCAGCCACGCCCTGACCATCGTCGGATGGAACGACTCCATACGCTGGGATTATAACAATGACGGACAATATACCAACAACATCGATATCAATGGCGACGGTAACGTGGATATGAAGGACTGGGAAATAGGCGGCTTCAAATTCGTTAACAGTTACGGGGGTGTGCCGGCATGGGGCGACAGTGGTTATTGCTATATGATGTACAAAACCGTCGCCGACAAATTCGGTGAGGGAGGCATATGGAATAATACCGTCAATGTATTAAAAGTCAAAGAGGATGACCAGCCACAGCTCACCATGAAGGTGAAGATTCAATACACCTGCCGTGAACAGTTGAAGATATATGCCGGCGTTGCGGAGAACACATCCGCCTCACGTCCCACCCATATCCTCAATCTGCCTGTTTTTGACTACCAGGGCGGATGCCTCTATATGCAGGGCGGTACAACGGAAGAAGATAAGACCATGGAATTTGGAATTGATATTACACCGCTTCTTAATTATATATCCTCAGGCCAGTCCGGCAAATATTTCCTGGTGGTCGTCGAAAATGATCCCAACAACACGGCCTCAGGCTATATAAAGAATTTTTCACTGATGGATTATACCGACGGCATCACTGAAATCCCTTATGGCTCAAGTAACATACCGATCAACGAGAACGATACCACGTTCCTTTCCATCACCACCTCCGTCAATTACGATGATGTGACCGTCACCACCTCCTCGTTACCCCAGGCAGTTATTTATGAACCTTACAGCTGCCAACTGGCGGCTTCGGGAGGCACTTCACCCTATCTCTGGAGTATCGATATGGGTTACACCGAAACAAGCCAGAATGGGACCTTTCCGGATATCACCGATGAGACCCTGACACCTAACAGCAACACCGACGGTTACGCCATAAAAGCCCTTCCATTTGAATTTCCCTTTTACGGAAAGCTTTACGATACGGTATACATGTATGTGGACGGATTCCTGAAATTCGATAACTGGCTGGTCACCTGGCCTTATTTTCAGGAAATCTATTACCGGTTCACAAAAAACAGAAATATAGCGCCATTTTTTGATGTCAATCTGACCCTTTATCCCGGCGGTGGCGACGGGCTGTGGTATGAAGGTGATGAGACCGGCGCCACATTCCGCTGGAGGGTCTCGCAGAACGGTTACAGTTCCCAATCCGATCTCAACCTGGCTGTTAAACTGTATCCTTCCGGTAAAATCGAATTTTATTATGGTGATGTCATCCTGGCCACCGGTACCAGGTGGTTCGGTGGCACCTCCAACGGTGACGGCAAGAATTATCAGTTATCGGCCGTCTCCAATGCCACCAGCATCCCTGACAATCTTGTCGTTGAATTTACACCCAAATCCTATCCCATCGAAATGGCACTGTCGGCGGATGGCCTTTTCAGTGGCACGCCGGTGCATGAATATAACGCCACAAACATATCATTTGTGGCCACCGACCAGAATATGATCACCTCGTCCGCCATGCTTCCATTCACAACGACAGGCATCATGAGCGATTTTACCGTCCATGCCGGCGACGATGCCATCATTGACCAGGGTGATACGGTCCGCCTGGATGCAGCCGTTAAAAATATAACCGGCTGGATCATCCACAACGCTGTGATGACCGTTACGACAGAAGATGATTATGTGCACATGAGTGACAGCACCCTGTCAATCGGTGCCATTAATCCGGGTCAGAGCCTCAATTTTCCCAATGCTTTTCAATTTGAAATTTCGGATACCGTTCCCAACAATCATGTCATCCCTTTAAGCAGCCTGATCACTGCTACAGAGGGTTCATACACTCATGACATCGAACTGGTCGCCTATGCGCCTCTGGTGCATCTTGGAACGGTGACCTTCTCCGACGGCAACGATGATATTCTCGAACCGGGAGAGACAGGCGAACTTCAGGTGATGACCCAAAACCTGGGCAAAGGAAAAGCCACCGGCATCCATTCCGTTCTGTCTTCCCTTGACCCCCAGATAGTCATCAATGACGGTGAGGATTCCATCGCGGTGATAGAAGGGCTGAGCTCGGAAACACTCACTTTCAACATCACCGCCGCCTCCTCGACCATGGAAGGTCATGTGGCTTATTTTGACATCGTTCTGACCGGCGATAACGGCATCACAATAAGCGACAGCCTTTATCTGACCGTCGGGATGATACTTGAGGACTTTGAGACAGGGGATTTTTCGAAATTCCCATGGACCTTCAGCGGGTCACAGCCGTGGTGCATTGATTTCACCAATCCCTATGAAGGTTCTTACTGTGCCAGGTCAGGACTGATCACCGACCAGCAGATGTCCATCATGAAAATGTCAGACAATGTTTTAAGCAATTCAACGATCAGTTTTTACCGACGGGCCTCTTCCGAACCTAATTATGATTTTCTCTTATTCTATATTGACGGTCCGGAAAAGGGACGCTGGTCGGGAGTGGTTCCCTGGGGTTCTGTATTTTATCCGGTCACACGAGGTTATCATACCTTTAAATGGGAATATAGCAAGGACGTCTCCGTCTCTTCCAACGAAGACCGTGTGATGGTTGATTATATTGCCTTTCCGCCCCTGGAGTCATGGCTGCTCACCGTTTATGCCGGACCCGATGACACCATTTGTGAGAATGATGTTTACAGCCTCAACGGCAGCGCCTCACATGAAGTCTCCATACTCTGGGAGACCACCGGCAGCGGTGTGTTCAGCAACGACACCATCTTAAATCCTGATTACACACCGGGCTTGTCCGATATCATCACCGGTGCCGTGGTGCTTAAGCTGACAGCCTACCACAGCCGGGGATTTTCATTGACCGACTGCATCACCCTCTTTATCCACCGCTTGCCCGTGGCTGATGCCGGTCAGGAAATGACAACCTGTGAATATGAGCCCGTCACCCTCAACGGCAGCCTGACCAATGCCGATTCCTCACTCTGGATAACTGCCGGTGACGGCATTTTCAGTGACCCCACCCAGCCCGTGACAACCTATTATCCTGGCACCAATGATGTTGAGGCGGAAATAATCAGCCTTTACCTGATGGCTTATCCTCAGGCGCCATGCAGCACCGGTGACAGTGATACGATGCATCTGTTCATTGTCAAACAGCCTTCTGTTGACGCCGGTCCTGACGGAATGGTATGTGAAGGGCAGTCCTATCCGTTGTCAGGGGAAGCGAATTACGCCAGTACCGTTCTGTGGAGTTCCGGCGGCGACGGCACCTTCAGTGATCCTTCCTCCCTGACGGCTGTTTACACGCCGGGCCCCGGCGATATCTCTTCCGGTGCCGTGGTACTCACCCTCACAGCCGATGCCATCTGTCCTTGTACTGAACAGGATCAGGATGACATGACCTTGTCCATACAACCACCCCCGGAGGCTGATGCCGGCGAGAACCAGACCATACCCTACATGACCTCCACCACCCTTTATGGCTCCGCGACAGGAGGCTCCGGCACCTATGCTTTTCACTGGGCCCCTGAAAACCGGCTTGTGGATCCGGATCTGCAAAATCCAACCACCGTCCCGTTGAACAGCACCACGACCTTTACCCTCACGGTGACAGATGACGCCACGGGCTGCATATCCACTGATCATACCACCGTTTATATTGAAGGCAGTCCCTTTGAGATCACCGTAACCGCCGATCCTGACAATATCTGCCTGGGTGAATCCTCTCAGCTTAATGTCACCGTCACCGGTGACACGGAACCTTACGTTTTCGCGTGGACGTCCGATCCGCCCGGATTTACATCCGATCTCCCCAACCCGATGGTCACACCGTTGATGACCACCACCTATTTCGTCCTGGTGACCGATGTCAACAACAATCCCGTGGAAGGCTCGGTTATGGTGACCGTCACACCGCCTCCCGTTGCCGGTGCCGGTGATGACACCATCACCTGTGGAAATGTATCATTTACCTGTTCGGGCACGGCTTCCTCTTTCATCTCTATCGCATGGATCACACAGGGTGACGGAGATTTCGATGACAATACGATCCTTGATGCCACTTACACACCCGGTGTTCAGGATGTTCTCAACGGCTATGTCACCCTCTCTCTCACAGCCTATGCGATAGCACCCTGTGACGAACCCTTTTCCGATATCATGCTGTTATCTTTTTTCCCTGTGACAGTGGTGACGTTCGATTCCCTTCCCGAATTTTGCCTGACCGATCCGCCCTATCTACTCACCGAAGGTAACCCACCCGGCGGCACTTATTCAGGTGACGGCGTGGTCGACGGTTATTTTTACCCTGCCCTGGCCGGAACAGGCCTGCATACCATCACCTATACATTCACCGATGATAATGCCTGTACCTATTCCGAAAGCCGGACCGCATTGGTCGATCCCTGCACCGGCTGGCAGGAGCAAAAAGAAGATTTGTCGGTCATTATCTTACCCAACCCGAATAACGGCTCTTTCATCCTCCTGATCAAGGCGGGAGCGTCAGGACCCTGTCAAATAACCATTCATGTCTTACCAGGAATGACCATCTACAGAGAAACATTTGAATTGAAAAACGGCGAGAACAGGATACCCCTGTCACTCGGGAGTAAATTTTCAGGACTGTACCTGATGATCATTGAAACGAATAAAACGGCAATACTTAAAAAGATCATCATTCAACACTGACCTTTCTGTCTCATAGCACTTTCCGCCATGCGATTTTTCAGATGACTGAGATCATTTTGTGGTAATACCTTTATCGATCCTACCGTTAACTGACTCCTGCTTGATTCTTATCAGTAATTGATTTATTTTTGGGAAACAGATCAGTGAGACACCCATTGGAATTGACAAATGAAATTTTTCTTACCCGGGCTTGCGGTCTTTATCATGTTCTTTTATCCTGGTTTAATTAATGGACAGGTCTATGATTCCGTATTCAGTTGTCGTACCGTTGACCGGATGGTAAGCGGGAACAGCCCTCTGGCACCGGAGGATTCGGTTTTTTTAGTGCATCTTCCGAAACTTGAGGTTCCGGAAAGTTACCTTAACAAAGACCTCCCATATAAAATCGATAATTCCGTTTACCCCTGGCTTCGTCCTGTTTTCTTGCAGGACGGGGCCTGCTGTGGTCAGGCGGCTTCCATAGGATACAATTTCACCTATGAAATGGACCGTGCCCGTGACCTGCCGGCCGATCAGCCCGAAAACCAATACCCGCCATATTTCCCGTGGAATTTCATGAATGTTGAGAATGGTCTGGTCGGTGTAGGTGTGAGTTTTTTTCACAGTTACGAGATCCTTCGCACCCTTGGTTGTCCTAATGTGGTTGACTTTGGCAGTTTTAACATGATACGTGGTGACTCCCTGCGCTGGATGACAGGGTACGAAAAATATTACCACGCCATGCACAATCGCATCGCAGGATTGTATCGGATTGATGCAGGGAATCCTGAGGGATTACTGCTTTTAAAACACTGGCTCGTTGATCATCTCGATGGCTCACCGACAGGAGGTACGGCCAATTTTTACACAGGAATAAATATATCCTATCTTTTACCACAAGGAACGCCTGAAGGTGGGAAAAACGTTATGATCTTCTGGAATCCTGTGGCCACGCATGCCTTGACAATCGTGGGCTACAACGACTCCATCCGGTGGGATTACAACCATGACGGACAGTATACAAACAACCTCGACATTAATGATGACGGTGTCGTAAATATGAAAGACTGGGAGATCGGAGGGCTGAAGTTCGTCAACAGCTATGGAGGGGACTGGGCCGACAGCGGTTATTGTTACATGATGTATAAAACATTAGCCGATAATTACGGCTCCGAAGGAATATGGAATAATGCCGTCTACGTCGTGAAAGTGAATCCCGGTTATGAACCTTTGCTGATTTTTAAGATCACGCTGAAACACACGTCGCGCAATAAAATCAAGGTGACCGCCGGCGTTTCTTCCGATACCTCAATGACCTTCCCTGACCATGAACTGTCATTTCCCGTATTTAATTATCAGGGAGGGGACTTCTACATGCAGGGAGGCCAAGAGGAGGAAGACAAGTTCATCGAATTCGGGCTGGATGCCACTCCCCTGTTGAGCTACGTTAAACCGAATGAAATAGCCAGGTTTTTCCTTAATATCTATGAGAATGATCCTTCTAACACAGGAACAGGAGAAGTTGTCAGGTGGTCGGTCATTGATTGTACCCATGGTATTAATGAAACGGTTTGCCAGGCGACGAATGTGCCGATGGTTGAAAATAGTGTGACGCGCCTGTCATTGATCAAATCCACCGGCATTGATAAGGTCAGTATCAACAATGACACCCTCTCACCCTTCACGCCGGGAGTAACTTATTGTCATCAGTTTTATAGCAGCGGTGGATCTCCTCCTTATACATGGACACTGAAAACAGAATACGCGTCCGGCCCTGTTGAAACCTCTTTTCCGTCTATCGATGAAGAGCATCTCGTCCCGACTAACAATGAGACCGGTATGGTGACAAAAAAACTTGATTTTATCTTTCCCTTTTATAACGGGTTGTATGATTCCGTCACCCTTCATACAGGGGGTTATCTGATGTTCGATGAGCAAACCTTTCCTGTTCCCTATTTGCAGGATCCCGAGCTGCAGTTGCAGTCGACACGAAACATCTCACCCCTCATGACCGGAGCGTTGGTCATTATTCCCACTAACGGTGACGGAATATGGTATGAAGGGGATGAACATCATGCCATCTTCAGATGGAAGCTCACCGATGCCGACCATCCTGTCAACACAACTTTCAATTTCGCAGTGGAACTTTTTCCCGAAGGATCCATCATCTTTTTTTATGGCGATGTGATCTTTGATCATCCTGTCGACTGGGTGACAGGTCTGTCTGACGGTGATATGTCCAATTATCTGGTGACAGCATCCTCCATGGATGACGATATTCGAGCCATCCACAATGTCCGGTTTGTTTTGCCCGATGTACCCCTTGGAATGACATTATCCCCTGTCGGCCTCCTAACCGGGATACCCTATGATGCCGATAACATAAGCGATGTACAGGTCACCGTGACCGACCAGAACAACGTTTCCGACACCAGGTCATTTCAGCTGTCATCAGGATTGATCTTCGATTATGTGATCCATGCAGGTAACGACAGTATCATTAACCGCAATGAAGAAGTGACCGTTGGGTTAACTATCACCTGTTATTCCGACGACACCCTGTACAATGTTATTGCTTCGGCATCCATCGATGATCCATCCATTATCCTTGCCGACAGTGTGAAAAACATAGGGGTAATAATACCACATCAAATCCTGACACTTCCTGATGTTTTCAGGTTCTCAACGGGTAGTAACATCACCGATCAGTATGCCATTCCATTGAGAACCATGTTTATGTCAGATCTTAAAAAATGGGAAAAGACATTGATGCTCAGGGCTTTTACAACAAGCTTATCGTTGGGAGGATTAAACGTGGATGATGGTAACAACCACCGGCTTGACGCCGGAGAATCTGCCGGTCTTGAATTCAGGATTGACAATCAGGGTCATGCCGCTGCCCAGGGGGTCCATGGTGAGATCACATGCTCCGATCCCTATCTTTCCGTCAATGGGAACGCACGATTACTTTACGATGATATACCGGGAAAAAACAGCCGGTACAACCGTATCAACGTTACTGTCAATCCCAATACACCACAAGGTCATATAGTAAAGTTAAATATTGGTATTTACGACACCACAGGTCACAGAGTATCCGATTCCGTTAGATTATCTGTCGGCGATTCACCGGCATTGATCATCGATCTCGATAAAAATTTAAATTCAGGCCCAGCTATCCTGGAAGCTATTCGTGATAATCATCTCCAGGCCGATTATTATAATTTCGTACCCTGGTGGGATCTTTACAGGTATGATGCTGTCTTTCTCTGCCTGGGCATTTTCCCCAGGAACACCATTCTGGATTCGACGATGGCGGATTATCTGGCGACCTATCTCAACAATACCGGTAATCTATTCCTTGAGGGCGGCAGCACGTGGCTGGATGATGACCCTACCGTTCTTCAGCCGATGTTCAACATTGTAGGGGGGCATGCCGCCTGGCCTCATCCACCCGACACACTCATGGGAGTGGTTTCGACATGTACACACGATATTACCATGCATTACACCGGCGAAACAACAAAAATAGAAAACCTCAGCCCAACCGGTACCGCTTACGGTATATTTGAGGATAAGCACACCGATTGGATTTTTGGTATAGCCAATGAAATCCGGAATTATAAGACCCTCGGCACCTCCTTTGAATTCGGAGGCTTGTCGGATTCGGTTTTTCCATCCACCAAAGCTGAGCTTATGGCGAGGTATCTGGATTTCTTCGGCATTAAACTTAATGCGCTGGCGGCCAACTTCATTGCCGATACGCTGACAGTGCAAGCCGGTACGGCAATTCAATTCCATGACCTGTCAACACAAGATGTCATCGCGTGGAACTGGACGTTCAATGGCGGGACGCCCTCTTCATCATCCTACAGCGACCCTGTCATCCGATATGACTCTGCCGGCATTTTTGACGTCACCCTCACCGTCTCCGATGGAGCCCATTATAATTCACTGACCAAAAAGGACTATATCACTGTTCTTTCTGATCATGGTGTTACGGATATGAACCGGGATATGGATATCTCTATTTATCCCAATCCATCTGACGGAAGATTCATCCTGACCATTTCACCGGGCCATTCCAGGCATTTATCCCTCCGTATCGTAAATAATACCGGTCAGGTGATCCTGAAGAAAGAACCGCTGCTTTTATCTTCTCCGGGTATCGTGTCCTTCGACTTAGGCAATCATCCATCCGGGATTTATTTTATCATTGTCCATGACGGCGACAGACAAAGTGTGAAGAAAGTGGTGCTTCTGAGATAGTAATAAACGGTAAAGCAGGACTTTATCGCAGATAATCGTTTTTAGATACGGACATTCCCTTCGGGTTGATTTTACTTTTCAATGTAAATTACAATACCTTTGCAATAAAGGCTCAGACCAGGAATGAATGTAATAAAGAAGATACTTTTTTCTTTGCTCATGTGCATTCTTATTTTACCTGCCCTGCAAAAGCTTTATCCCTTCTTCAGAATTAAACCTCTCAACGGGGCTTTTCATTATTTACAGAAACCGGCGTTCACCTGGACAGGATGGCTGTCAGGGTCATACCAGGGAGATTATACGGATTACATCGAACAGCACATCGGATTCAGGAACAGCTTGGTACGGTTGAATAACCAGATCGATTTCAGCCTCTTCCGTAAAACCCATGCCGAAGGTATTGTCGTCGGTAAAAACGATGGCCTTTACGAGTATGACTATATCCGTGCTTACATGGGCTGGGATTTTATCGGGGAGAGAACCTGGGATAAAAAAATGAACCGGTTTAAATTTCTCCAGGAGTACCTTAAGTCCACACGGAATATCGACCTCATCCTTGTCCTGGAGCCCAGCAAGGCCAGAATAGAACCGGAATACCTTCCGGAACAATACCGTTATTCAAAGCGCACCCTCACCAATTATGACTATATCCTCCATAAGGCAAATGAACTGGGTATCCGGTACCTGGACCTCAATCATTTTTTCTCAATGATAAAAGACACCTGCCGTTTTCCGTTATATCCCGCCTACGGTGTGCACTGGAGCACTTACGGCATGAGCCTGGCAGTGGATACCCTTGAAAAATATATGGAACGGTTACGCTCCATGGATATGCCCGACATTTACACCCTGAAACTGGAGCTGTCGGATTCGTTAAAATATACCGATTATGATGCTGCGAAACCGCTTAACCTGATCCTGGAGTTGCCTCACGGGCCCATGGCATACCCTGTATTGGGCTTCGAAAAAAACCCCCACAAGACCAAACCCAGGGTGCTGATAGTGGGCGACAGCTATTACTGGAACATCGATATCACCGGATTGCCAGAGGCTTTGTTCACAAATTATAATTTCTGGTATTTTAATGCCCTCGTCTATCCCACAACAACAGGGGATACAACCTACGCGCGAAATCTTGATATCAAAGCAGAAATTGAAAAACGTGATGTCATTCTTCTCATGGTGACCGACCGTTTTCTCTATAAATATGACTGGGGATTCATCGACCGGGCCTTTGAAGCCTTTACACCTGAGCTCGAACCCGACCGGCTCTACAATTACGAAAACGGCGTCAGATTGAACATCGGCTTCTTTGACAGCCTGGCATATGAAGCCAATGCTCGTCACCAATCCCTTGAAGACCTTGTCAGAAAGGAAGCCGATTACCAGTTCATGACTTCTGAAACGGATAACTATCTTGAAATACATGGTCCGGAATACTTTGAACGAATCATCAGGCAGGATACCGGATGGATGAATGCCGTCAAAAGAAAGGCGGAGCTTAAAAATATCCCTGTGGATTCAATGGTTTACAGCGATGCTGATTATATGTTCCATAAAGATAAACCGGATATCCGCGATAAATTCATGGCTGTGAAGCAATATGAACATATGATCCGTTCCGATAGCATGGCTATGGCGGAGGTCAGGCAAAAAGCCGCGAGCTATTATCTCACCACGGATGAGATGGTGAGACAGGAGGCTTTGAAACGGTATAATGAAGAAATAACACATGAAGGAATGGTAAAGGATCTGAAGTATTATGAAACGATCATACGGAATGATGAAACCTGGCTGAAGTCGGTCAAAGAAAAAGCGCTGAAACAGGGTCTCAGCCTTGACGAGATGATCCGCCGAGATGCGTTGTGGATGTATGAACAGGAAAAAAAGAAAAACAAATAACGGCTTTCATTCATCACCTTTATATCTTTTTATTTATGAAAAAAATTTTTCTCATTGTTCTGATCTTTCTTCTCGGTCCCTGCGTGCTTCACGCCCAGATTTGGCATAACCGGCAACACCTTGGCGTCACTTATGTGGAAAGCTCCGGTGGTCTTGTCCCGCCGGCCATGGAGGGCGGCAATACGGAGCTCGAGTTTGCCGATATCAATGCCGACGGCAACGTTGACATCCTGTCCATCGGCGATCACGGATCGCCCTATGTCAATACCGACGAACATGGCATCATGGTGTGGTTTGGCGACGGTAACGGTAACTGGTCCGTTTATCAGAACGGTGACTTCGGTTATGGCGGCATCGCCGTGGGTGATGTCAACAACGACGGATTTCCGGATGTGGGTTATGCCATGCACCATAATTATTCGGGCAATGATTTCGGTGATCAGCTCATCGAAGTGGCCCTCGGCGACGGCACCGGCATGAACTGGACACCCTGGGATGACGGCCTGGCCAACAACGGCGAGACCTGGGGCATGTTCGGCACCGACTTCGCCGACTTCGACTGCAACGGTTATCTTGACATCGGAAGCATCTCCTTTGGCGCTGATGCCGGTGTTCATGTCTATCATAACAATGGTGACGGCACCTGGCAGCAGGTCTTCGGCTTCATCGGCGGTAACTCGGATAATCTGTTTGCCTTTGGCGACATCAGCAACGACGGCTGTGCCGATTTCGCCGTTTCACATGAGTTGGGAACCGTTTATTTCTATACCTTAGGAGGAGGGACCTTCACCTTAATGGATAACAATCTTCCAGGATCGGGCAGCTCATTCCGTACCGGCACTTCACTGGGCGATGTGGACAACGACGGTGGAAAGGACCTTGCCTTCATCAACAGCGCCGGCGGTGTGGAAGTCTGGGTGTGGAATGATACCGAAAATCTCTGGGACGACTTTTCCGGCACCCTCCCCTCCGCGGGTAATTATGAAGCCACCCAGCTTTATGACATGAACGTCGATGGATATGTCGACATCTGTGCCTTCGGGCAGGGGCTGGTGTCTGTCTGGCTCGGCGACGGAACAGGCAACTGGACCCTCGAAACACAGATCAACGTTTCATCGACAGGATACTTCCAGGCTTTCAGGGTAGGTGGCGACATTGATCATAACGGCTATCCCGACATGGTCCTCGTCGACGAGGAGGGCAGCTGGCCCAGCTATCAGAACCACCTGCGCTGCTATAAAGAAGCTTCGGTACCTGAAGACCTTACCGTCGTTCCAATCTTCCCGCGGGGTCATGAGGTGCTCGAGGACGGCTCCGTTCAATTCATCGATTGGGTTTCTGCTGTCCCGGACAATGTCCCGTCGTGGGTCAAACTTGAATATGCGATCTTTGACACCACCGGCCCCTGGATCCCAATTGCCGACAGCCTGCCCAACAACGGACGATACCAATGGCACCTTGAAGTGAATGGCGGGCTTCTTATTGATTGTTGCTATATCAGATATACGGTTTACACCTCTGCTGATTCCGTAACGGTAATCACCCCGGTGGCCTTTTCCATTATGGGGACCTATGCCGTAAAAGAACCTTACACTCACGATATTAATAAACTTACAGCCTACCCCAATCCATTTCATGAGGAAATAATTCTCAGTCTGGAGCTGAAGGAAAAAGAATATCTGACGATTGGCGTTTATGATTTGACAGGTAATGAGATAAAAAATCTGTACAGCGGAGATTGTTCAGAAGGCCATCATATCTTCAGATGGGACGGGTGTGACCGCGATAATGAAGAGGTGGCCGGCGGAATCTATTTTATATATTTTAGGAACGCCAAAAGTTTGACTTCACAAAAGATATTAAAGATTAAATAGATTTACAGGGATGAACAACAAGGTTAGTCACTAGCAACAAGAATAAAAAAGCAAGGCATGCGATTTCTCCTGCTAATTCTGTTTATCCCGATTCTGATTGGTGTCTGTTTCTCACAAACATCTTACGTCCCGGGTGAGATCATGATCCAGGTCGTCCCTCAGGATTCACGGTCAGAGCAGGCAGCTCTTGCAGCCATAACACAGGCCTGTCATGATGTCGATCTCCGGTCCGGCATCTTACTCTCCCGCCGCATGCACATATGGCTTTTCTATTTCACACCCGGCGTGAAGCCCGATCTCTTCGTCCTCAGGGAGGTCAAAGCCTGTCCTTTTGTTCGTGAGGCCCAGTTCAATCATTATATCAAGATGCGTGAGCTGATCCCCGACGACACCTATTTCGATGAGCAATGGGCTATGAAGAACATGGGCCAGATGGGTGGCACCCCCGACGCCGATATCGATGCCACCGACGCATGGGATTTCACCACCGGCGGATTAACGGCCGCAGGCGATACCATTGTCATTGGTATCGTCGATAACGGCTTTGACATCCTCCATGAGGATCTCGATTTCTGGAAAAACTATGAAGAGATACCCGGTAATGGCATCGACGATGACCAGAACGGCTATTTGGATGACTTCGACGGATGGAATGCCGTTTTTCATAATGGTCAGATCTATTCCAACCAGCATGGCACTCATGTGGCAGGCATTGCAGGCGCTATCGGCAACAATGGCATCGGCGTCACCGGTGTCTGCTGGCATGTCAAACTCATGCCGGTCATCAGCCCCGCCAGCATCGAGTCAGGTGTCGTGGAAGCCTATGGATATATCCTTGAAATGAGAGCCCGCTATAATGAAAGCAACGGCCTGCACGGCGCCTTCGTCGTCGCCACCAATGCCTCTTTCGGTGTGGACCAGGGTAATCCCGATGACTACCCCCTGTGGGGGGCCATGTATGACTCTCTGGGACACTATGGTGTGCTTAGCACAGGCGCTACCGCTAATGCCGACTGGGACATCGACGTCGTCGGCGACGTGCCCTCGGGATTCCCCAGTGATTTCCTGATCACCGTCACCAACACGACCAACGACGACGTGAAATTCAGCCCGGCAGCATGGGGATTGACGACTATTGACCTGGGCGCACCCGGTTATGTCATCAAATCGACCGTTCCCAATAATGATTATTTTTATTACACAGGCACCTCCATGTCCACACCGCATGTGACCGGCGCCATTGCCCTGATATTTGCCGCTGCCGATGCCCAGTTCATCGAAGACTATAAAAATAACCTGCAGGAGAAAGCCCTGGAGATAAAAAACTTAATTCTTCAAACCGCCGATGTCATCCCTTCTCTTGACGGCCTGACGGTCAGCGGCGGCCGCCTCAACGTCTATAAGGCCATCCTGGCACTGAAAGGATATCCGGTGCTGAAAGCCTATCCCCTGTCCCTGATGATAACCCTTGGCCAGGATACTTCCGGCAACCTTACCTCAACACTGACAAATGTCGGGGGAAGTCCCGGCATCTATAACATTGTCATGAGCCCCCAGGCACCCTGGCTGGAGATCGACCCGGTGAACGGCAGCGTGAATCCCGGAGCTGCGGAGGAGGTGACACTGACCTTTTCCACCACAGGCCTCCAAAATGGGTACTATTATACCACCATGACCATCATTGAAGCACCCTATTACACAATCAATGTACCTGTCACCCTTCATGTCACACCATTTGTGGGAATTGGCGAAAACCGCAAGAATGATGACATGCTCCTGTCGTGTTACCCGAATCCTTTTGCCGATGTTACTTCTATAAGGTTCACAATGGCCACAGCCGGCATGGTCAGTATAAAGCTATTCGATATTCATGGAAAGGAAATCAGAAACCTCATCGAACGCACGTTTCAGAAAGGTGATCATACCCTGGAATGGAATGGATGTGATGGCGAAAGACACAGGGTTAAACCCGGCATTTACCTGTGCCAAATTAGAATTGACAACCATATCTCCTTTCTGAAAATCATTTCAATTGATGATCTGAAAACACAGGTAAGGTGAAAGGGAAAGCGAAATTCTTGTCACATCCCGTTTTAAACATCAATGAAGAAAAAGCAGCTTTTCTTCTGACAGGTTTATCCATTGTTGTTTTCTGCCTTATCTCCTTTCTCAAAAACGGTACAGGAGATTCGGGCGATAGTATCTCCCATTTCCTCATCGCGAAATATTCATTCAAACACCCGGCGTTATTCTTAAATCATTGGGGTAAACCCTTGTTCACCCTGCTGAGCTCACCATTCGCTCAATTCGGCTTCACCGGTATAAAAGTGTTCAACAGCCTGATAGCCTCACTCACAGGTTACGTGACCTATAAAACAGCCCGGAAACTTGGAATGAAAAACAGTCTTCTGGTTTTTGTTCTTTTATTCTTTGCACCACAATATTTTGTTCTCATTTTTTCAGGACTCACCGAATATCTTTTTGCCTTTGCCCTCATCTTGTCCGTTTACCTTATAATAGATAAAAAAGTGATGGCATCCGTTATCCTGGTTTCTTTCTTACCCTTTATACGCAGCGAAGGACTGATCATTATCGGTGTTTTTTTAATATACATGGTGATAAAAGGTTATTTTAAAATATTGCCTCTCATTTTGACCGGTCATGTTATTTACGGTGTTGCAGGGCTTCACCATTATGGTCATTTTCTATGGGTATTTAATGCTATCCCTTATATGGGTACCCCCGACAATTACGGCTCCGGACATATATTTGATTTCTTCTCCAAGCTTTATTATGTGATTGGGTTTCCATTGTATGTTTTACTTGTTATTGGTCTGATAACCATCATTTTTACCCTGTTTAAAAGGAACAGAATATTGAACCGGAAAGATTTTTCTGCCGAACTTATCCTAATTGTCGGCTCCTTTTTAGCTTTCTTTATGGCGCACAGCATTTTCTGGGCATTCGGGCTTTTTCACTCCTTCGGATTAAAACGTGTGCTGATCTGCACCATCCCTCTGATATCTTTGATGGCATTGAGAGGATTAAACATTATAGCACTTGTCAGAATCAAAAAGGTCAATCTGATACTGCCCATATTTTTCACCGCTTATGTCATGATCTTTCCCTTCACAGGGAACCCTGCTGCCATTAAATGGAACAGGGAGCTTGATCTGAGCCCCGATCAGAAACTTATTGATCAGTTATCGTCATATATCCGACAAACATTTCCTGGTTACACACTTTATTATACTCATCCTTATATAAGCCTCAAGCTGGGGATTGACCCCTATGATAAGAAAGAAGATGGCTTGATACGTAATGTCCTTGAAACAAAAAAAGCACCGGCGCATTCACTAATTATTTGGGATTCTTGGTTCTCAGTAATTGAAGAAAAAATAACTTTGGACTATCTATTACAAAATCCGAACGTTTCTGTTTTAAAGACTTACGATGATGCCGGGCCTCCGGCAGTGCGGTTGGTGGTATTACAAATTCATCCACAAACTAAAGATGAGAAAGAAATACTTTAACAACATAGCATCATCCTGCCCGAGATTCCACCGGGTCAACCTATGGATGCTGGTCGTGGTCATGTTGTTAATCCCATTGTGCGCGCCGGCATTGCCTGTCTTCAATTCTATTACTGTTGACACATCTGTTGTGGGACAAAACGAAAAATTCGAGATCACTGTCGATCTCACGGCCAACTTCATCAATCCTTTCGATTATGAGCAGGTGTGGCTGAGGGCCTATTTCACGTCGCCTTCAGGTGACGTAACCATTGTCGACGGTTTTTATTACCAGAACTATGACTTCAATCCCCCATCAGGACCACTGATCCCCGATGGTGAACCGGTCTGGAAAATAAGGTTCAGCCCAATTGAAACCGGAACCTGGGGCTATGAAATTCGTTGCAGTGACAATACGGGCACCACCTTTTCCCCCACATATAGTTTTAACTGTACCTCTTCCGCTGACCCTGGTTTTGTCAGACCCACTTCAACGGCCTTTCTGAAATTCGATGACGGAAGCTCCTTTTTCCCAATCGGAGAGTGTATCCCATGGAACTGGGATGCCGAGGGATTCTATGTTTATGAAACCTGGATTGACAGCCTTGTGGTCAATGATGCCAATTTCATTAAATTAATCATGACACCGTGGTCTTTTGGAATAGAATGGAACAACACTGGATTGGGCAATTACACAAACAGGTTGAGTACTGCTTTTTGGCTTGACTGGATATTCGATAAAGCCACCTCTCTGGGTATGTACATTCAACTCTGTCCGCTAATACATGATGAGGTCAGCACACTCGCCGGTAATCAGTGGCAATACAGTCCCTATAATGCGGCTAACGGAGGACCATGCCAGAATACATGGGATTTTTACACCAACACATCGGCGAAAGAATATTATAAACGGAAATTACGCTATATCAATTCCAGATGGGGTTATTCGTCCCACATGATGTCGTGGGAGTTATTCACCGAGACGGATAACACCGGTGATTTTAATGACCATCACAACGACATCAACAACTGGCTTATTGAAACCGGCCAATACCTTAATTCCATTGATATCAATGATCATTTGATAACACTCAGCTACGCATTTTATGAACATGATCATGATATGTGGAACAATGCATTAATCGATTTTACACTTATACATATTTATAACACCTCCAATGATCTGGAGCTTAAATTGTACGCCGGCATAAAGGATTATCTCGCTCAATATGACAAACCCACTACTGTCGGTGAATTTGCGCTTTCGACTGAACCGGATGTATGTATTTTGCTTGACCCTGATGGTATTGCCTTTCATAATTCGCTTTGGGCAACTTCCTTGTCAGGAGCCTTTGGAGCTGCCACTACTTGGCATTGGGGAAGTTATATCGATCCCCAAAACCTTTATTATCATTTCAAGCCGGTGACCACCTTTATGCATTCTATCGACCTTCAACAGGAGGATTATGCTCCTGTCACCGTCATGTGTACGGCTGATGAATACCTCGATGTGGTCATCGAGCCCGGATTCCAAACCCTCTTTCAGCCTGCCCCTGAAGATTATTTCACCGTAGAGAGGACCGGTAACATCATCCCCAGGGCAAATAACCTGAGCATCATGTTATATGGCTATATGTTTAACTCGTCACGCAATCCCCCTCATTTTGCGGTGGATTATGCCGAGGCAGGGCAGTTCTCCGTGGTCACCGGCGGCAATGCTTTTCTTTCCAGGATCAAGATATGGATCGACGGCGTTAATGTGCTGAATATGGTTGGACACACCCACACGACCTACACCACGGATGTCGAGGCCGGAACACATATCATCTTCGTTGAAAATACCGGGAATGGCTATATAGAGATCGATAAGTACATCTTTAAAAATTATGCCCCTCTTTTGCGCAGCTTTGCCCTGAAAAGCCAGAATCATGTGGTGGGATGGCTGCAGAACAGGAATTACAACTGGGAATATGTCAACGACTATGGTGATCCGGCTCCCCTGTCGGGCGGCATCATGAACTTCAGCGGTCTCAGCGAAGGGTATTATCAGACGGAATGGTGGGATTGTTCCGGTGGCGAAACCGATTCTATCTCCTTATATGCCGCTCCCGGCGGTGACCTTGCCGTGGCTGCCCCCGCGGTGGTGTGGGATGCCGCCTATAAGATGGATTATGTCAGCCCGGTCATGACACCCGCTTTTACCGCCATCCCCACCCACACCTGTACCGGCGATACCGTTGTTTACACTGACAATTCAACCGGCATTATCAAAAGCCGCTTATGGTCTTTCCCGGGTGGCACGCCGTCAAGCTCAACGCTGGAAAATCCGCAGGTTGTCTACACTAACTCCGGTGTTTACAATGCCACGCTGACCCTGTACAACGATTTCGACACGGCCGTTCTGACCAAATCCAATTATATCACCATTGATACGTTACCCGGTGCTCCAGGTTTTATATCTGGGCCCACGTCTGTCTGCATATACACCACCAATGTCGTTTATGCCATCGCTCCTATCCCCCATGCCACTTCATATGTCTGGACGCTGCCTCCGGGGGCGTCGGGTTACAGCACCACGCGAACCATACATGTCTCCTTCGGCACGGCGGCACAATCCGGGAACATCTCGGTGAAAGGCGTCAACTTTTGCGGTTACGGACCCGTCGCCTCAAAATATATCACGGTTATACCGCTTGTCGGTTCTGCCGGACCCATTGCAGGTGATACTGTGGTGTGTAACGGTCAGGCCGGTGTGGTTTATTCCGTTGATCCCATCGCTAACGCTACCTCATATACCTGGACGTTACCTCCGGGAGCCACCGGGTCAAGTACCGGCACCAGCATCAGCGTGACATTTTCATTGACCGCCAGTTCCGGCAACATCAGCGTTAAAGGAGCCAATTCATGCGGTACGGGCACCCCCTCCTTTAAATTCATTCATGTGAATCCCTATCCCTCTGCCGCAGGTCCCATTTATGGTGACACACTGGTGTGCCAGAATGAGGAAGACCGGTATTATCATATCGACGAGGTATCCCATGCGACCTCTTACGAATGGATATTACCTCCCGGTGTTGAGGGCCAAAGCAGCACAAATGAGATTTACCTGACGTTTACCGTACCATCCGTCTGCAACCTGATCGAAGTAAAAGGTGTGAACGACTGCGGCGAAGGCGATCCTGCGTTCCTCGGTGTGTGTACCGTACCACTGCCCACAATCGGAGAACAACCTCATGATACCATGGTTTATATCGAAGATGATGCCGTTTTTGAAATAACCTACACCATGCATCTGACCTATCATTGGCAGAAAAGTCAGGATAACGGCGCGACCTGGACCGATCTTTCAGATGACGGCATGTATGACGGATCAGATACGTCGGTGCTTCAGATTACCGGAGTGGTACCTGCCATGAACGGTTACAGGTACCGCTGTGTCGTCAGCGGCTCATGCGGGCAACCCGCTACATCCGATCCCGCCGTATTGAACGTGGTGCCTCAGGGTTGGCTCTATTCACCTACCGACGCCTATCACAAATTCAAGATACCCCTGCCGGCCCATCCCGTCATTAACGGGGATCCGATCGATGTTGATGATTATGTCGGTGTATTCTTTGAGAATGACAGCAGCGAATGGCTATGCGGTGGCCTGGAGCAATGGAACGGCGTCACAACCATCACCGTCTTTGCCTATGGCGATGATCCCCAGACACCTGAAAAAGACGGTTTCTCGGCCGGCGAATCCATACATTGGGAAATTTACTCCCATGAACATCATAAAAACTATGATGCCACACCAACCTATCTGTTCGGGCCTTCCACTTTTACCGTCAATGCCACCACTACGCTCCAGAAACTCGAAGCCTTCGATGTCATACAACAAACCGTCGCCCTTCCTGAAGGATGGAGCGGCTTATCAAGCTATATCATACCTGCCGACGATTCCGTGAAAGCCATTTTCGATGCCATCACCGATGATCTGGTTATCCTGATGAATGCCTCACAGGTTTATTGGCCTGACCAGAATATCAACACCATCGTTACCTGGAATACTTACAGCGGATATAAAATAAAGGTGACTGATGCCACTCATGTGGTCTTCTTGGGCACCCTGGCAACCCAAAAGACCCTCCTTCTTAAAAAGGGATGGAACCTGATGCCTGTCATCAGTGAGAATGATGTGTCAACACTCCAGACGGGTATTTTCAGCGATCTGGGTGATACCCTTGTCATCGTGAAAGAGATAGCAGGATCCGGCATCTATTGGCCCGGTCAAGAGATTTTCACCCTTGAATGGCTGATTCCCGGTAAAGCTTACATGATCAACGTATCCAAAGAGTGCCACATACACTTCCCACCTGCCGAACGAATGGTTAAACCTGTCATCCCGGATGACAGATCTGATTTGACAACGCCCTGGAATCCGGTGACGGCCACCTCCAACTCCCACGTCATCGCCATCAATAAAGCAGCACTAACCTGGGTGTCACCCGGCGATATCTTAGGCGCATTCACTCCCGGGGGATGGTGTTCCGGCATGGTCAGAATAGATGGTGACCGTGTCAATGTTCCTCTGATAGTTTATGGTGATGACCCGACCACCCCATATGTGACAGACGGCTTTGCCGCCGGTGAACCCATGTCATTTAAGATCTTCCGTCCGGACAAAGACACAACTTATTGTGTTATGGCAGCTTTCAACATACGGCTGCCCGATTCGGGTCTGTTTGTTGTCAATGGCCTCTCCGAAATAAATTTATTTCAGTTGTTACTGAATCAGCCTGAGCTGACACTTACAAAGGAGATCATCCGGATCTATCCTAATCCTGTAACACATGAAATGGACATGGATATCGCAGTATCAGCCGACGGATCTTTATTCTATCTCTTTAACTGCGAAGGGCAGCTTATTAGCTGCATGACCGTACACTCAGGTCATTCGGTCATCGATATGACCTCTCTTGCCAATGGCACTTATATCCTCAAAATGATCACAAAACAACAGGTCTGGTACAAAAAAATCATTAAAAAATAAATCGTCGGGATTTTAATCTTACTTTCGTGGCCTCAGTCAGCCCTATTTATATATATTTTCGAACGATATACAAATATGAAGAAACAATTACCCATCTTCCGGATTATTGAATCTCTCTGTCAATCATTCAGCATTCCCGTAAGCTGTGGATTAATCATCATCCTGTTATTGGCCTTCAATTCGGCCTCTGCACAGGAACATCCCTCGCCACCCAAGTGGATGCTGATGCATTACCTCAGTGAAGAGGAGATGTATCACGGGGGACGCAGCAGCCGTGATTTTACCCCCACCGATCCTCCCCAGGGCCCCATTTACAATGTGGCTGAATTTGACCAGCAGGAAGGTGTTCTCATCGCCTATCCGTTTGGCATCCCCCTGACCCTTATAGCCGAGATGTCGCAGGATGTTACCGTCACCACCATTGTTCTGAATGCCGGCCAGGAAAATACGGTGACTAACATTTATGAATCCAATGGCGTTCGTCTGGATCATTGTAATTTTCTGTATGCTCCTCATGACTCCTATTGGACCCGTGATTATGGTCCCTGGTTCATCCTTGACGGGAACCACCAATTCGGCATTGTCGATTTCCCATATAACCGTCCGCGGCCCAATGACGATAACATCCCGGTGGTGATGGCCGGTTTTCTTGGCGTCAACCTTTATGGCATGGATCTGACAAGCACCGGTGGCAATTACATGACCGACGGTTACGGTGTCTCCGCTTCTTCCACGTTAATCTGGGAAGAGAATGCGGGTTTATCGCATGATTCGATCGCGCAGATCATGAACGACTACCTGGGCATCGAAACCTATGATGTCCTGCCCGATCCCCTGGGCGAGTATATCGAACACATTGACTGCTGGGGCAAATTCCTGGATGTGGATAAAGTGCTCATCGGGCAAGTGCCGTCCATTGATCCGAGGTATGCTGACTATGAGTATGTCGCCGACTTTTTCAGCACCCATACCTGTGGATGGAATAAACCCTATGAAGTGTACCGTGTTTACACGCCGGGGGATTATCCTTACACACCCTATACTAATTCCCTGATCCTGAATAACAAGGTCTTTGTGCCGCTGACCGGCAGCCAGTGGGATGATGAGGCCATTTCAACTTATCAGGCCGCTATGCCGGGTTACGAAGTCATCGGCGTATATGCAGATGGAGGAAATGGCTGGCAGAATACCGATGCATTACATTGCAGGGTCATGGGCATTGCCGACAGGGGCATGTTGCTGGTGCACCACATGCCGTACTGGGGCGATGTCGCCGTCCTCAGCGGTTATCCCGTGCAGGCCGATATCATCCCGATGGACGGCCAACCCTTAATACCTGACTCGGTGGTGGTTTATTATAAAGTTAACGGAGGCAATTACAATGCCCTGATCATGTCGAGTGACAACGACACCACTTACACCGCTGCCATTCCCGGCGGCAATCCGGGTGATGAGATAGCCTATTATATCCATGCCGTCGATCAGGCGGGTAAAAGCGCCAATCACCCTTATATCGGCGCCCCTGACCCTCACATGTTCCATATCACCGGATCATTGCCCGATGTAACGGTGATTCCCGACTCACTCCTTTTTGTTAACTATCAGCAAATGATAGAAGGACAGATGGTAACGGTTCATAACTATAACTCCACCGGCGTCACCATCAATTATATTAATAATGAGGGGATAAACGGTTTCCCCTGGTATATCGATCCTTGGAACATCAACCTGCCGCAGGTTCTTGCCCCCGGCGATTCAATTGAATTGAATGTAAAAGTAAGCATCCCCGTTGACTTACCAGGCCCCTGGATAACCGATACCCTCTTTGCCGAGACCGATGCCAGTACACACAAGGTGATACTGCGGATCGACAGCGATCTCCTGTCATCAATCAATGATTATCGGAGTATAAAAATGGTTTCCGCTTTCCCGAATCCGTTCTCCGACCTGGCCACAATAAGCTTCAGCCTGAGTCAATCCGGACAGGCAGAACTGGTCGTCTATGATATGACAGGCAAAGAGATCAGAACACTGGTGCATTCATTTCTCCGGAAAGGATCTTACACATGCCGCTGGGACGGAACCGCCGAAGACGGAACGCAGGTACCGCAAGGTGTTTATATCTGCCGGCTGACTGCCGGCGAAAGGACTGGGAGCATTAAGATGGTGCTGGATAAGTGATGGTGGTTATATTAAAATTCGTATCACATCCCGGCATGATAAAAAGTAATGA
>Ga0209609_10000245_pt1 | contig 32711 bp, 32 predicted proteins | sample LakKivw325mmetaG_FD_184136 | JGI IMG/M metagenome (GOLD analysis project Ga0209609, IMG submission 184136) | Anoxic lake water microbial communities from Lake Kivu, Rwanda to study Microbial Dark Matter (Phase II) - Lake Kivu water 325m metaG... | ecosystem: Environmental > Aquatic > Freshwater... | reverse complement strand
CAACGAGACGTATGTTTATACGTCGAGGAAGCCGACGAACGAAGCTAACGATGCTCGCCGGATGAAATCAGGACGGGAGTAGGCCGTAGAGGATTTGAACCTCTAACCTTGGCATTAAGAGTGCCCTGCTCTACCCTTGAGCTAACGGCCCGTGGATTCAACGCGCCGTATATTATAACCCATTTTCCCTGAAATCAAAACACCTTTCTTGTCCCTCCTGTCATACATGTTGTTCTATGCTATAATAATGGATATTCGCATTTTATGCTACATCTGGATTCAGATTAAAAACGGGATAGAAATGAGAGGATTTTTTCATGCGGGAGGTCCGCCTCCCATGCACCATCACAGGGGCGATTTCAGGGTGGAAGAAGAGGAAGTGAAGGGCACAAGACTGCCTGTTTTGCGTTTGATCGGGTATCTTAAACCATACAAATGGCAGGCGGCTGCCGCACTCTTGCTTTCAATAATAATTCAGGCCGCTCAACTGGCTCCGCCGAGAATCATCGGCTTGATTATAGACCAGGTGACAGGCAGCAAACAACTGCTGCGTTTGAATCTCATGCTTCTTATACTGACAGGTGCATTCCTTGCCGGTGCCTATCTTTCAGGAATAAAAACATTCATTCTCGGCAAACTCGGACAGAAGATCATACACGACCTGCGCACGGATACGTACAACAACCTTCAAAGGCTGAGTCTCAGCTATTACGATAGTACCCAGACCGGCGCCATAATGAGCCGGGTGACAAATGATGTCAACGAGGTCGAAAGAGTGATAGTTGAGGGGACAGACAGCTTCACGGTGGCATTGATAACCCTTCTCGGTATAGTAATAATATTGTTCAGTCTCAACGCCAGGATGGCACTCGTGGCAAGTCTGCCCATACCCATACTTTTTATCATTACTTTCCTCATAATGAAACGCGCCCACAGGATATACCAGCAGGTCAGAAAAGACCTTGGAGATATGAACGCCATACTCCAGGACAACATATCTGGAATCAGGGAAATAAAGAGTTTTTCCCAGGAGGAATACGAGGAGAGGAGGTTTGCAACAAAGAGCAGTAATTACCTGCTTTCAAACCTTAACGCCATAAGATTGTGGGCAAGATTCTTCCCGCAGATAATGTTTTTCAGTTCCATAGGCACGGTTCTGGTGTTGTGGTACGGAGGACGTTTGAGGATACTTTGCGGGGCCCCTTCCCCGGGAGAAATCGTCTCGTTTCTATTCTATCTGAACCTTTTTTACATGCCGGTAAGGCAGCTGAACATGTTCAACCATATGCTTCAACACGCAAGGGCCGCCAGCGAACGCATCTTTGAGATTATTGATGCGGAACCTGCAATCAAGGATGAACCGGATGCGATAGACATGCCTGAACCCGTGAGAGGCGAAGTATCCTTCCGGAACGTATATTTTTCCTACAATAAAGGTGAGGTCGTCCTGAAAAACATCAACTTCGCGGCAAGGCAGGGAGAAAAGATTGCCCTCGTCGGACAGACAGGTGCGGGCAAAAGCACCATAGCCGCCCTCATCCCTCGTTTCTATGAGCCGGATTCAGGCACAATCATGATAGACGGACTGGACATAAAAAAGATAAGATTGAAGAGTCTTTCAGGTAACATCGGAATAGTTGCCCAGGAACCTTTCCTTTTTAACGGGACGATATTTGAGAATATCGCCTATGGCAGGAGAGATGCCACGATGGAAGAGGTGATATCCGCCGCACAGGCCGCAAACGCACACCAGTTCATCTCCGCGCTGCCCAGCGGATATGAGAACGAGGTGGGGGAAAGGGGCATAAAACTATCCGTGGGGGAGAAACAGCGGATTGCCATCGCAAGAGCGCTTCTTAAAAATCCGCCAATACTTATCCTTGATGAGGCAACCTCGTCCGTTGACGTGCACACTGAATCCCTTATACAGGAAGCGGTTGAAAGACTCATATTGTCGCGCACCGCATTCATAATCGCCCACCGGCTGTCAACGATCCGTAAGGTGGACAGGATACTTGTCATAGATAACGGCGTGATAGCCGAAGAGGGAACCCATGAGACGCTCTTGCGAGAAGGGCGCATCTACCGCAACCTTTACAGGATACAGTGGCAATCGCAAATTGAAAAAAGAAGCAGGAATAACGAGGTTATCCATGAACCAGGTCTGTTCACGTGAAATTGAGAATCAGGACAGACAGCCCGACAGAAGACGAGGAAGGTGGCAACCATGTCAAGGAAAGAGAGGGTCAGGCAAACCCTGAGACACATACAGACTGACATTGTTCCGTACAGCATTGAACTCACGATACCCGCACACGAAAAAATGGCGCGGTACTATAATGACCCTGGCTTTCTTGAAAAAACCGGAAGGCATACCGTCTACGCGTTAAGGAAGAACCCGGAGGAGAAGAAATTTCCGGTGAAGAAGGGATTTTACCGTGACGAATTCGGTGTAATATGGGACCGCAGGGTTGACAGGGATATCGGTATCGTTGCCCATTATCCTGTTGACGAAAGCAACGTTCAGACATACCCGTTTCCTGACCCCCGGGATGATAGATACTACGAGCATCTGCCTGAATTTTTCAAAAAACACAATGATTATTTCATAGAAGGTGCTATCGGCTTCAGTTTCTTTGAGAGGGCATGGACACTCGCGGGCATGGAAAAAATCCTTGTATCCTTTGCCGATAACCCTGGTTTCGTGGAGACGCTTTTTGACCGGCTTACCGAGTGGCTCATACTTGCAGCAAGAAAATTTGGACAGTATGAGGAAAATAGATTCCATACACTTCGGTGACGATTGGGGACAGCAGCATGGATTGATCATGGGTCCGGTCTACTGGCGCAGATACATTAAACCCCGTCTTGCAAAGGTTTACGCCGAGGTAAAGAAGCACGGAAAGTTCGTCTCCATCCATTCCTGCGGAGATATAAAGGAAATACTCCCTGACCTTATTGAGATAGGACTGGATATGTTTAACCCTTTCCAGCCCGAGGTGATGGACGTTTACGAGATGAAAAGACTTTACGGGGATAAACTGACTTTCTTCGGCGGGATAAGTCTGCAGAAAACCCTTGCCTTCGGAACACCCCGGGACGTGGAAAGCGAGGTACTCGACCGCATTGCAAGAATAGGAAAAAACGGAGGTTATATCGCCTCTCCGTGCCATGCCATAACAAAGGACGTCCCCGAAGAAAATATCCATGCGCTGATAAGAACACTCAGGTCTCAGAAAAAATCTCTTGAAAGGAACCATTGACGGAGGATGGTCTCATGGTAAAAGAAAGGGGTGAAAGGGTGCGCTTCGGTTTTTTCGGATGCGGGCAGGCCGGGATGAATCATCTGGAAATTTTATGCAATACACCCGGGGCTGAAGTTGTCGCCGTATGTGATATGCGAAGGGAGGCTGCGGAAAAGGCAGCGGAGCGATTCGGAATTTCCCGTATTTACACGGATGCCGCCAGACTTTTTGACAACGAGGAGATGGACGCAATTGCCAATGTCACCTCAACAGGCGGACACTATCCTCTGACAATGATGGCGGCAGAGCACGGCATACATGTTTTCCTTGAAAAACCCATGTCAACGTCGTCAAAGCAGGCCGAAGAAATGGTAAGAATCTGCCGGAAAGCCGGAGTCATACTTGCGGTGACCTACACGTACAGGTTCGTAAAGGAGACCCGCGAGATAAAAAGAATCATTGACTCAGGCAGACTGGGAAAGATTCTTGAGATCAGATATCTGCGATACCAGGGAAATCCGCAGAAATACCCCGAAGGTACCGAGAACCGCCGGCAGAGGGACAACATGTATTCAAAGAACGGTCTCGGGATCATATTTGACTGCGGCATACATGCGATAGACCTGCTGTGCTGGTATGCCGGGGCGGAACCCACGAGAATGGAAGCATGGGGAACCCATCATCAGGGATATGACTACCCTGATACAGCAACATGCATGATGGAATTTTCCAGCGGGATAAAAGGCATATACGATTATGGCACACTGACAGGCGTATACGAACATTTCGGGCAAGGCAGAGCAGTAATGTTCATAGTGATAAACGGAGAAAAAGGGAGCATAGTCTACAGTCTGGGTGTGAACATCGCAGACAGGAAAAATGATATATCTTACATAGACATTCTGACCAGGAATAGACACACGGTACAGAGACTTCCCATATACGAGAAAGCCAGGGATGTACAGTATAAGCAATTCATGGAATCAGTGCGTGCAGGCAAACTCACAGGTTATTTCCCGAGCCCGGAAGAAGCAGCAAGGGCCAACAGGATTGCAGAAAATATGCTTGATCTGTGCATGAAAAACCGTGTCAGATCACCGCTGCGGAGATGAGCGGGAAAGTCAGACTCCTTCCAGGACTACCAGTCATGCTCCTGCTGAAGGGTGCTTATTTCCCTTGAAAACATCGTCAGGATACCCTGTTTCCGGCTTTCATCATAAGAAAGAATCATTCTGGTGTTTCCAAACCAGCTGTACTCTTCCTTTTTTGACTCGGACTGAAGACCTCTGCCAAATCTTTCAAAGGTTCCTTCCTGCAAACCCTTCCAGTTAGAGAATCCCTCGGAATAAATGATCACCTTGTAAAACCTGTTTTTCCAGAAATAATACTCTATCTTTGACAGTTCAACGTCTCCTATCATCAACCTGTCATCCTTCTTCTTGTATATGTTTATGTCATTGTTTCCAGGGTCGGTTTTCATATACTCCATCTCCTGGATAACGCTGTCAAAAGACTGCCCCCATTTTATCCCCCTGAAACCGTCGGGGTCGGTACCGGGCTTGAAATAGGTTAATGTCTGCGCAAAAACTCCCCTGACCGCGAATAGTAATCCAACCACCGTTAACAAGAGCGGAATTCTGAAATTCCTCATGACTACCCTCCTCTCTTTTGCAGGAATGCTTTTTTTTATCGTCTCTTTTTACACTTTCTTGCCTTTTTTGTCAAGCATCTCTTTATGAAAATTTGAAATTATCAATCTTTTCTGTAAAAATATACGGTGCATCTGCCGAAGAAACGGCTTATTGGAAGGAGAACATTTCATGACCTCCAAAGAACGCATCACGACAGCCATGAAAAATAGAAAACCTGACATGGTTCCGGTAACACCGGGGTTAAGCGAAATGGTTCCGGTAAAATACTACGGAGGGGATTATATACAATTTTTTCTGAAAAACAGAATTCCCCTGTGGAAAGCAAGGGTTGAAACAGAACACGACAGGTTTGGTGCAGACAGTTTTCTGCATCTTGGCGAGAATCTTTCAAGACACGACCCACCGGAGGAAATGAGAATCCTTAAAGAAACCCCTGATGAAGTCCTTTACAGAAGGATTATCCACACAAAAAAAGGGGATATTGCAGCAACTTACAGTATCGGCAGGAAGACGCCTGTCGTATGCCGCGAACACTTCGTCAGAAATCCTGAGGAAGACAAGGACAAAGTCCTGGAACTTCTTAAACACCCGGATTCAAAGGATTTGACCGAAATAGTTACAGCTTACAAGGAAATCGGTGAGAGGGCGCATACAGGGTTCTGGATTTCAACGCCGGTTGACTGGTGGAACAGTCTGAGAAACCTGCAGGATGTTATAATGGACCTCTGCGATTTAAAGGAAATCATCAGGCCGCTTTTCCAGACATATACCGAATATGCGTCGGCTCTCGTGGACAACGTTTTGAAAAATACTCCGGTTGATTCCATAGGAATCGGCGGGTCCAGCACCTCCATGAGCGTCATCAGCCCGGAATTTCACAGGGAGTATTCCCTTGAGTTCGGCAGGGCAATATGCAAAACCGCACATAAGCACGGTAAACCTGTGCAATACCACATGTGCGGAAAGTCCCGGAAGATGCTTCCCATAACAGCTGAAATGGGAGTGGACGGCTTTGACGCACTGGAATCTCCGCCGACTGGAGACGTTGACCTTGCGGAAGTAAAAAGAACATTCGGAGGCAGGATATCGCTGAGAGGCAACGTAAACTCCATTACAGTCATGCTGAACGGCTCCCCGCAGGATGTGGAAAGAGACGTGCTTCGCTGCATGGAATCCGCAAAGGAAGGAGGCGGTTTTATACTGGGTGTGGGGGACCAGACGCCTTACAATACGTCTGAGGAAAATCTTTATGCATTCGTTGAAGCCGGCAGGAAATACGGTAGATATGACTAATACTGCAACATAAAATCATGACCCCTCACCGATTGTCATTGCGAGCGGATGCGAAGCAATCTCTGAAACTGCACTGATGAAAAACCGCCTTGCAGTGATAAAAACAGCTTCGGTTCGGGGTAAAGGAGTTTAATTATGGAACTGAAAAACAAGACGGCGATAGTGACAGGTTCTGGCACAGGAATAGGACGGGCGATTGCGGTTGAATTTGCAAGGGAGAAAGCCCGGGTTGTCTGTTGCGGCAGACGCATGGAGAAGTTAAGGGAAACCGTTTCCATTATTGAAAAAGAGGGCGGCCAGGCACTTGCTGTCAAAACCGATATAACAAAAACTGATGAAGTAAGAAATCTTGAAGTGGAAACAATCAAGAGATTCGGCGGCATAGACGTGCTGTTTAACAATGCCGGGAGTTTCAGAACCATAGGCGGACTCTGGGAGGTTGACCCCGAACAATGGTGGGGAGACGTGGAGGTAAACCTGCGCGGGGTCATGTTATGCTGTAAAGCGGTACTTCCTCATATGATGAAACAGGATTCCGGGATAATAATAAACATGAACGGCGGCGGTGCAACCTCCTACCTTACCGGCGGCTCGGCATATGCCTGTTCAAAAGCCGCGGTTATGCGGTTGACGGAAAACCTGGCAAAAGAACTGGAACACGAGAACTCCAAAGTACTTGTCTTCGGAATAGGACCGGGCCTTGTGAGAACAGAGATGACTGATTATCAGGTGGAGTCGGAACAGGGGAAAAAATGGATACCATCAACGGCGGAGTGTTTTGAAAAGGGCGAGGTCAAACAACCTGAGGATTGTGCAAGAACAACCGTTGAACTCATACGTATCGCCTGTCCGGAACTCAACGGCAGGAATTTCGGTACTGGCCAGGATTTTTCAAAGATTCTCAGTCGGCTGGCAGAGATAAAGAAAAACGACCTGTACCTGATGCGTTTCAGGTCATGAGACAGTGAATATCAGTTAACCTCGTATTGTCTCATTGCGAGAGCCGATTTTATCGGCTCGTGGCAATCTCAACCATATTTATTCATCGCGATTCTAGGGATCTCGTTCTTCGTCGTTTCGCCCCGTAGAACGGGGCAGGCTGCTCGCAATGACGTGGTTGAGTGAGCATTTATATAGGACGGCAGGAACGTGCGCCTGGTGTAACAAGAGAAACAATGGATGAAATCAAGCCGGTATGCGCTTGGTGAGATTCGAACTCACAACCTCTGGCTCCGGAGGCCAACGCTCTGTCCAGTTGAGCTACAAGCGCTTATATATTGCGGATTATTACAGTTCAGTCGGTATCAGACGGCGGACTGAAGTATTTTTTTCAAAATATCGGGCCTGTTTGTGGTAATGAAGTGAATCCGCTTTTCAACCATCTTCTTCAGGTCGTCTTCATCATCAACCGTCCATACTCCGAAAGAGATACCCCTTGCAAGGAATTCTCTCGCCCTTCTGCCATGAAACCTGTGATATTCCATGGTCACCAGAGGTATGCCATTCTCAACGAGCACGTCCGCATTAGCCGGGAAATCACTCGTAACGAGGGCGGTTGAAACGGCAGGTGCAATCTTTCTCGTTTCCACCACATAATCAAGATTGAACGAACCGATAACAATGTTCCTTTCCATCCCGTATTTTCTTGCAAGTTCCACGACCTTCTTTGGGGAGGCTTTCTTCACTTCTATGAAGAGTTTTATCTTCCCCTGCAAAATCCTGAAAACCTCGTCCAGGGAAGGAACCCCGACGTTTTCAAAGCCCTTCCACCTGCCAGCGTCAAACCCGCTTATCTCCTTGTATTCCAAATCCCTTATGTATCCCTTCCCATCCGTTGTCCTGTCAACCTTGTCGTCGTGCATGACAATGAGTTCCCCGTCTTTCGTTTCATGCACATCAAGTTCTATGAAATCAGCCCCGAGTTCAACGGCCTTCTGAAAGGAAAGAATCGTGTTTTCCGGGTATTTCCCAGAAAAACCCCTGTGTGCGACAACGAATATATCTTTGCCTTTCATGGTTTTGTTTCCAGGTACTCCCGGACAAGTTCTTCAAGCATCCCTGCCTCACCCGCTATGTCAAGGATGGTTACCCTGCCTCTTATGAAACGCGAAAGCGTGATGACATCATATATCATTTTTTCGCCAACTGCAATTTCTCTCAGATGCACGGGAATTTCGGCCCTCTTGAAAATACCGGCTATTCTTTCAGGTCTCTGAACCATCCCGAACGCCCCTTCTCTGATATTTTTCCATTCTCCAGGCAGTTTCTCTCTCAAGACCGCTATCTGTGCCATCTTTTCGTCAAATTCCCTTTTTATCAGTTCTGCGCCCGCGGGAAAAAGTAAAAGGAGTCTTTCAAGGTGCTTCTGATAGTCTATTCTTGTCCCTGCAATCATTTGTTTTATCTCGGAAGACGTCAGACCGCGCATCGCTTCATAAATAAGGGATGATATGAAAATTCCTGTTCCAACCTGGATGCCGTGGTATGCAAAAACCTCTCCCCGGTACTGGTGGGCGTACATATCCAGGAAATGGGATATCATGTGTTCTCCCCCTGAAGCAGGTGAAGACTTGCCTGCCAGTATCATTGAAATTCCGCCCATGTTCAGCGTCTGCATGAGACTGCCTATCGCCCTGTGGTCCCTTCTTATCAACAACTCTCCCTCGTCCATGAAATCCTTTTCAGAAGGACCGGCCTCGCTGACCATCCTGTAGGGCAGCGGGCAGAAACTCTCTCCCGTTATGAGGGAAGAGATTTTCCAGTCTGCATTCGCGAACGCCTTTGCCATGCTGTCCGCAAAACCTGACTTGATCAATTCAAGAGGTGATTTCTCCAGGATGTTCATGTCAGAGAAGACTCCGTGCGCGGGGCTTATCGGAATGGTAAGTTTCAGCCCCTCTTTTATGTATGCTGCCACAGGCGAGGTATATCCGTTCATTGATGGCGCGGTCGGGAAACAGACGACGGGCTTGTACCGGTTACTGCCGATTATCTTTCCGAGGTCGGTTATTGTCCCCGTACCCACGGTCAGTATAATCTCCGTATTGAGTGCTTTTTTCTCTATTTCGGGAAGATATCCTTCTTTTGCCGTAACCCTTTTCTCGTTCCTGGGAATCAATACCACAGGAAAAACCTTATATTCTTTTTCAAGGGATTCTTTGCATCTTTCTCCGGCAACTTCCCATGTAATGTCATCGGCAAGGAGGAGTATTTTTTTGTTCGCTCCAAAAATCTTTTTGAAAAACAGGCATATCCGGTCTGTGTCACCCTGCTCAATATGCAGCATATCAACCTTATGCTTTTGTCCGCACTCACTGCATATGAAACTCCTGCCGATCAGTGAATTTGTTCCTGGATTTTGTTTCATCAGGGATTTTCCTGGACCTGAATCATGGTGCACGAATTTCCGTCCGGACGCGTTCAGGGAGAAAACATCTTGCCGAAATCCACATCGGCCTTTGTGAAAATGGATTCCAGAGGGATATTCTTTTCCGACAGGGCTTCTTTCGCTCCTTCAAGACGGTCAACAATGGCAATGACCTTTCTTACAACGCCGCCTGCCTCCTCAACAGCCTTTATCGCCTTTAAAACAGACCCCCCGGTTGTAACGACATCATCAACTATGACCACCGACCAGCCTTTCTTAAGGTGCCCTTCTATCAGTTTTCCCATCCCGTGGTCTTTCTGTACCGACCGGACGATGAACGACCTGACGGGACGGTTCTCCAGATAACTCAAGACGGCTACCGACGAGGCGATTGGGTCAGCCCCGATTGTCATTCCGCCTATGGCATCTATTTTCTCGTCCCCGAGCATTGAAAGTATGATCTTACCCGTAAGATACAGACCTTCGGGGTCACAGGTAATAAGTTTTCCGTCAATATAACAGTTGCTCATTTTTCCTGAAGCGAGTTTTCTCGTTCCCAGGAATAATGCCCGTTCTTTTATGATTTCAAGCAGTCTATCTTTCATGTTTTTCACGTCATTATCCGCTTTTCCCATATTCCATATCTCCATTCAATGTATCCCCGCTCGAGCCAGGGGACAGGGTACCGGGTTATACTGTTCTGAAACGACAGTTACTTATTCTGCTCTTTATCCTGTTCTCTTCCTTCCGTAAGCTCTTTTATTCTGTCCTCAAGTTCCTTTATCCTTGCGGCAAGTTTTTCTCTGCCGCCCTTCCTTCGCAGAGCAGCCATTCTTGTTCCGATGCCGATACATATGAGCGTTATCACCAATCCTATGAGAAATACAAGATTGTTCGCGATAACAAACTCTGTACCGAAGAGCATGAACAACCCCATCACGAGAATTATGAATACCCACAGAATCATCTTGCCTCCCTTCCCCCGACAGAAGCTTCCTGCAGCAGGGGACCAGTGTTTTGCACGTTATCCTGCTTACCTCATACCACCTGGTACGCCTGGCCCGACTCGAACGGGCACCCTCTCGCTTCGCTCTTGGGACAGGGGTGCTTCCCCTTTCCCAACGATTCCCCCACTACGAAACACATGGGAAAAATACTTTTCCCATACCCTTTTTATAGGGTTGCCCTTTATTATTACCATATTAGTACGCCTGGCCCGACTCGAACGGGCAACCCTCTGCTTAGAAGGCAGATGCTCTATCCTTTGAGCTACAGGCGCCTGCCATTCGGCTATATTTTAACTTTCACCGTATGGCAAGTCAAGGTCGCTGCGAGAAACATGGGATTGACAACCGCCCGTATCAGGTGATAGATTTATCATTTGATTACAAGAATGTTGTCTGTTATCAGGAACAACTTTATGAATACTCCTGAGAATCAGCATGTGACGGAAACAGTGAGCAGGGCATCATGGCATCCTTCACCGCCTGAAAGGATGTTGTACGGGATATATCCGATTTATCGAGCGCAGGTAGGCAAACGCGATGCAACGGTTATGGTTCCCGCCGGAAAATTAAAAGGACCGTTGCTGAAATGGGTCGCTTATCATACGGGTGCAGGCGAAGACTCTCGTGTCATTACCGGTGAAGGTGATACGGAGAAACCACCCATTATCAAGATGCTTCTGGAAAACGGATTCCTTGTATGCACAATTACAAGCGGGAAGGAACACTGGGGAGATCCTTCGGCAGAAGAGGCTCACGAAGATCTGTATCAATACGTGAAGACTGTATTCCCGGTTCAAATAAAGGTTAATATCCTGGCTCAGAGCATGGGAGGAACTTCGGCATATCCATGGGCAAGCAGTCATCCCGGGCGAGTATGCCGGATTTATGGTATATATCCCGTAACCAACCTGGAAAGCATGGGCAACAGGAATCCCATTCGCAATCTGAAACCTCTCGCCGATCATGACATAAGCATCATGCATCGCCACGGCACTGATGATAAGAGCGTGCCGTTCGAGCAAAATGCCAGGCAGTTTGAGGAAACATACAAGAGACTCGGCGGCAATATCCGCATCATCCCTGTTGCCGGTGTGGGACACCAGGTTCATCCTCTCATGTTTATCCCGGAAGAAGTGAGTAATTTTTTCATGGGCAGGCTGTGAATTCAGGGATATCCTGTCCTGGTAATATCACGGTGGACAGATATTCAGGTTTATTGTAAAATTATTTTTCACAACAAAAGGAGCACGGGTGGAAAATAAAGAACATCTGTACTGGAGTAAAATAAGAAGACTGGGTATTTTTTCGGCCGCCTTCCCTCTAATAATTTTTGTTGTTGCAGTTACTCTTTCCAGAAAAGGGATGCCGCCGCTTGTCGTCGACTACTCAGAGGGAATGGCGAGAATCCTCCAATACCTGCTCTTTGGAATAGGGGTTGCCATATTTTTCTTCTGTGATGGCATTTCGGACTTTTTTGCAAACCGCCTCTTTGTCAAGGACAGGCAACGGGAAAAAGAAAATCTTTCTTCCTACTTTGCCTATACATTTATTACACTCTGGCTGCTGAATATGATTTCAACATTGGGTTTTGTAGGGTTTCTCATTTGCGGGAATCTGACATGGCTGACTGTTTTCGTAATACTAAATCTTTCTCTTCAGACAAGATATTTCCCTTCGGAAGGAAGATTCAACAAACTTGTCGAAACTGTAAAGAAATAACCGGTAAGGCTCAAATCGCGCTTCTCTGGTTTGTATCTCTGATTCTTGCTATCCGCTAACCACTTATCACTTATGACTGTTTTATTCAGAGGGGGATACGGAATCCGGCGTAGATCTTCTCCCGGAGCGGCATACGCTTGCATCCCGTCACCATTACTAAACAATGCTTGTTATTCGCTGAGAAACCCGGAGTTCAGGGAGAAGATAAACAATGTCTGTGGTTATCCAACACAGTTCCGGAAGCCCTGTTTTTTTTCTTCCGTTTCGCCGTGATTTATGCTACAATTTATGTATGAGAACGGTAATAAAAACCGAAACAAAACTCAAGAAAATGTCCAGGCAGAATGACTCCTATACAGACGCCCCGCCCGCAGAATGCGTATCTTTCATGTGGCCGCTGACTGAAGAACTCTGGTCAATCAGGAATTCAGACTATGTTAAACGAAGATTACAAAGAGATATTACAAATCTTCTTAAAAAACAGGGTTAAATTTCTTGTGGTCGGAGCCTATGCAATGGCCGCCCACGGATATCCGAGAGCAACGGGGGATATTGACATCTGGGTTGAGGCAAGTGCTCAAAATTCCAAAAGAATCTATAAATCTCTGCTTGATTTCGGCGCAGACATCAAAGATATCAATGAAAGAACCTTTGAAGCAAAAGAGATTATATTCCAGATAGGTGTTGCGCCTCGGAGAATAGACATTATCACTTACATTGACGGCGTTGACTTCCCAACTGCTTATGAGGAAAAACAGTTAATCCTGCTTGAAGACATGGAGATACCTTTCCTTTCAAGAGAAAACCTGATAAAGAATAAGGAAGCAACGGGAAGACTGAAAGACAAAGCGGATGCTTTTTCTCTCAAGAACGTTCCCCGGCATTAAAATCAGGAAAATCAGAGCGGGATACGGGATTCGAACCCGTGTTCCGAGCTTGGGAAGCTCGTACTCTACCCCTGAGTTAATCCCGCATGCATGATACAACGAACGCAAATTCTATCACACCCCATTCCGTGCGTCAAACCCTCGCTATTTCTTCTCAAAATCCTTCAACTGGTCCATGAAATCAGCGACAGGCGTATCTTCCTTCTGCGCGATTTCCCTCCTGTCAACCATCCTGGTATCCTTCACGCCATAAAGGAAGAGTGAGCTGTCGGAATTGTTTTCGGCAATATATCTTGCCGCTTCTCTTCTGCTGTCAAAAAGCTTTTCCCCCCTCTCGCTAACAGGAATCCCCGCGAGTTTGTCCACAGGCATCTCCCGTACAGACGCATACATTGAATATCCGAATCCCTGGGTTCTGACAAGTGTAATTTCTTCAAGCATCTCCTCTCCCACGGTAATCCCGGTTGATATCGCTTCTTCAGGGGTTACGCATAGATAGGTCTTCGGGCTTACCCTGTATCTTTTAACCTCGTTTTCCATCAGGTGTTCCCCCGGTCTTTCACAAATTTCCTATATTATACCCTGAACTGAATTCATCAAAAACAACCGAAATAATTTTCAGAATTGTCCGGCCTGCAAATCGCAATAGTTTCTCACTCTTGACACTTTTAATTTTTGAGGTATAATTAAAGTCTTGAAAAATAAAGTCGGCATTAACACTTCTCATTGAAGAAAATCAAAAAGGAGGCATATATGGGAAAGATGAAGCTAAGACCGCTGGGAGACAGATTGGTCGTTGAACCACTGGAAGCGGAAGAGAAGACCAAGGGCGGCATCATACTTCCTGACACCGCCAAGGAAAAGCCGCAGGAAGGAAAGGTAGTTGTGACCGGCAAGGGAAAGATGGACGAGAACGGCAAGCTGGTTCCGATGGAAGTGAAGACAGGAGACAAGATCCTTTACGGCAAGTATTCCGGAACCGAAATAACCATTGACGGCAAGGAGTATATGATATTGAGGGAAGAGGATGTTCTTGCTGTCGTTGATGAAAAATAACGGAGGTGTTACATGGCAAAGCAGATAATACTGGGAGAAGAAGCAAGGAGAAAACTACTGGAAGGAATGAACATAATGACGGATACGCTGAAATCGACGCTCGGCCCCAAGGGCAGGTGTGCGGTTCTTGAAAAGAAATTCGGGTCACCGACCGTGATCAATGATGGCGTTACCATAGCAAAGGAGATTGACATTGATGAACCCACGGTAAACCTCGGAGCCCAGCTCCTCAGAGAAGTGGCTTCAAAAACGAACGATGTCGCCGGTGACGGGACAACAAGCGCAACCATTCTTGCGCTCTCAATTGCAAGGGAAGGATTCAAAAACGTGGCTGCAGGGGCAAATCCCGTGCATCTCAGAAGGGGTATAGAAAAAGCTCTCAAGGCAGTCGTTGACAAGCTCAAGGATATGAGCAAAACAATCAAGGATAAGAACGAGATACAGCAGGTTGCCACCATTGCCGCCGCAAATGATACCGAGATAGGGCATATTATTGCGGACGCGATGGACAAGGTGGGGAAGGAAGGAGTAATAACGGTTGAAGAGGCAAAGGGGACGGAAACGGAACTCAAGGTCGTGGAAGGAATGCAGTTTGACAGAGGGTATCTTTCCCCCTATTTCGTTACCGACGCTGAAAGGATGGAAAGTATACTGAATGACGTTTATATCCTGATCCACGATAAGAAGATTTCAGCAATCAAGGATATTCTTCCCCTGCTTGAAAAGGTTGCCCAAGCCGGCAAGCCCCTCCTCATTATCGCCGAAGAAATTGAGGGAGAAGCCCTTGCAACCCTCGTGGTAAACAAAATCAGGGGCACTTTCTCCTGCTGCGCGGTGAAAGCCCCGGGTTTTGGAGACAGAAGGAAGGCGATGCTGGAAGACATCGCGATTCTCACGGGCGGCCAGGCAATTATGGAAGAACTTGGACTGAAACTTGAGAATATTGACCTGTCCATGCTGGGAAAGGCAAAAAGAGTCATTGTGGACAAGGAAAATACGACCATCGTTGAAGGCGAGGGAACGCAGTCCAAGATACAGGGACGGATACACCAGATAAAGGGTGAAATTGAGAAAACCACCTCCGATTACGACAAGGAAAAACTGCAGGAACGCCTTGCAAAATTGTCAGGCGGTGTTGCCGTAATCAATGTCGGGGCTCCAACTGAGACCGAGATGAAGGAAAGGAAAGCCCGTGTTGAAGATGCCCTGAGCGCCACAAGAGCTGCCGTGGAAGAAGGCATCGTAGCTGGCGGAGGAGTTGCGCTTCTCAAGTGTCAGCAGGAAATAGAAAAGCTTAAACTGACTGATCCGGATGAGAAAACAGGCGCAAAAATTGTCAGGGCAGCTCTTGAATCACCCATCAGGCAGATAGCTGAGAATTCGGGGTTTGACGGGGCAGTTGTAGCGCAGAAGGTCAAGGAATCACAGGAGGAAAATTTCGGGTTTAACGCCGAGACGGACGTATATGAAAACCTTGTAAAGGCAGGAATAGTTGACCCGACGAAGGTTGTGCGCACCGCTCTTGAAAATGCATCAAGCATGGCAGCCCTCTTGCTGACCACAGAGGCACTTGTCACAGAGATACCCGAAAAGAAAGAAAAATCAGGTCCGACCCCGCCACCCTATCCAGAATACTAAGAGGTAACAGAAGAGACCCTGCCTTTTGCGCAGGGTCTCTTCCATGAAGTTCGGGAAATCTTCTGCACATAAACCCGTACATAGATGGAACGTTCTCACATCCTTGTAAAAGGCAGAGTTCAACAGGTAGGCTTCAGATTCTATGCAAGAGAAATAGCTCTGCAGACAAACGTTACCGGATGGGTGAAGAATCTTCCGGACGGTAATGTGGAAATCGTTGTTGAAGGCGAAAAGGCGCAAATTGAGGATTTCCTGCAAAAACTGCAAGAAGGATACCTTGGCAGGAACATCTCTGATATTGTCAGAAAGACGGAATCATATACCGGAAAATTCAATTACTTTGATATCGCTTTTTGAGGAAATGAAAAACGCGAAGAAAAATTCGGAATACAGCAGATTCGAAAAGGCGGGATTAGACGCAGAACTTCCGGAAATCCAGTGTTTTGAGAATCAATTCAGGCATTACACGATAACAATAATCATTCCAGAATTCACATCAATGTGCCCCAAAACCGGCCAGCCGGACTTTGGAGTGATCACGATTGAATATGAGCCGGACAAACTCGTCATGGAACTGAAATCCCTGAAATTATATGTTCAGGCATACAGAAACCTTGGTATATTCTATGAAAACGCCGTTAACAGGATAAAGAATGATGTTGTGGATGCCTGTAAACCAAAGTATCTGAATGTAAAAGGAGAGTTTCGACCACGTGGCGGCATCAGGTCAACGGTGGAGGTTTCATATACCGCATTAAATTAAATCCGGCCTTTGACTTTTGAATGAAGATAGGTTACCATACTTATCTATGCTAAATGAAGAGATTGAAAAACTCATAAAATTGCAGGAGATGGACATCGAGATACATACCTGCCTGGAAACAGTCAATAACTTCCCGGAAAAAAAGAAAAAGTTCGGAGAATCCGTTGAATCCGCACTTGAAGACGTAAATCTCATCAAGAAAGAGCAGAAAAAACTCCAGGTTGAGAAAAAGGAAATGGAGCTGGAACTTCAGGCCATAGAAGAAGAGATAAAAAAATTGCAGAAAAGAATGGACGAGGTAAAAACCAACAAGGAATACAATTCGCTGCTGGCTGAGATAGATATGCTGAAGGGTAAGAAAACAAACATGGAAGACGCGCTGCTTTCCCTCATGGAAAAGGATGAAGATATAACCAGGCAACTTGCGTCACACTCAAGAAAATCTGAGCAGTTGAAGGCAGAGATTGAATCAAAAATTCAGGAAGAGGGCAAAGAAATTGAAATCATGCAGGCAGGTTTGCAGGCAAGATCCGCTGAAAGAGAAAAACTGGCATCGGGAATAGACAGAAATTTGTACAGAATCTATGAAAAGATAAGAAAGGGCAAGAAAGACGGCATTGCAGTATGCAAACTTGAGGGGGAAAGTTGTTCCTGTTGCTCTGTTTTTGCTCCTACCTACATAGTAGAAAAAGTGAAAAGCAAGAAAGAAATAGTCAATTGTGAAAATTGCAGCAGAATACTCTATTGATGGAGAACCTCACTGCTTACATAGACGGCGCTTCAAAAGGCAATCCCGGTAGAGCATCAATAGGATTTGTCATATATTCTGAAAAGAAGGGGCTTGTAAAGAAATACGGTGCTCATATCGGATACGCCACGAATAATTCTGCCGAGTACCTTGCCCTTATAGCCGCCCTTATTGAATGTCTCTGCTACCTTCCCGCAAATCTGGAAATAAGAAGTGACAGTCTGCTTCTGATAAAACAGATGCAGGGAAAATACAGGGTGCGTGATGAATGGCTGAAAAAACTACAGTTCATAGCAACACTTCTCATTTCAAGGTATAATAAGGTGTCCCTGACGCACATTCCGAGAGAGGAAAACAGGGAAGCGGACCGCATTGCCGAGGAATACGTAAAAGACGATGCCAAGCTTTTTTGAACGGGGGTAGTCGGACGGCCGCCCCGATTGATTTTGTCGGGGAGGAAAGTCCGGACTCCAGCAGGGAGGATGGCTCCTAACGGGAGCAGTCTGCAAAGACTGGAAAGTGCCACAGAAAAATACGGCCCTCCATAGCTGTGCCGTTAATACCGCAAATGCGGCAGTCCTTGACGGTATGAGTAGAGAAGGAGGGCAAAGGTGAAATGGCGAGGTAAGAGCTCACCTTCTGACAGGTGACTGTCGGAGCAAAGGCAAACCCCATCCGGAGTAAGGTCAAGCAGAACCTACGGGTCCCTGCCTCTACGGGTTCGGGTTGACCGCATGAACCCGGAGGTAACTCCGGGTCAAGATGAATGGCCGTTTAAACAGAATCCGGCTTATGAACTACCCCCTTTACTCCGAACACTGCCATGCATCTCTTACGAAGTGAGGAGTTTTTGATTTTGATTTCCTTTTAGATTCATAAACGGGAGAAAAAATGTCTATCGAAAAATGGGTTGAAAACGGGATTGAAAACCTTATGGAAGAGTTCGGGGAATCCAGGGTTAAGAAAGCGGTTGATTCGGTCAAGAGATTTGAGGTTGAGGTTCCAACATGGGCACTGGGGCCTTTCGGTGGCGGCAGGTTCGGTAACTACATGCCTCCGGGTTACGCAAGAAATATAAAACAAAAACTTGACGATGTTGCATTTATCAACAAACTCACGGGAGTTGCATCCAGGGTTTCAACCCACGTATTATGGGATTTTTCAGAAGACGGAATGGAGGGTGACTATGATATAGCACTTGCGGTGAATGAGGAATGCAGGAAAAGAAAACTTCTCATGGGTTCCGTCAATCCCACATATTTCCTCAAGGGTTCGGAGAGCGGAAGTTTCATATCTCACTCAGGCGCCACAAGGAAAAGATATATTGAACAGACCCTGCTTGCAGGGAAGATCGCAGATCAACTCGGAAGCGGAGTAATAAGCCTGTGGTTCCCTGACGGTTCACTTTATCCCGGGCAGATAGAACTCAGAGATGCCTATGAAAGAATGAAGGATTCATTGCTTGAATGTTATACCTCAATTCCGAAAAGAATAAACATACTCATAGAGTATAAAGTTTTTGAGCCAGGCACATACAGCACAACCATACCCGACTGGGGAACCTCGTATACCCTCGCAAAATCCCTGGGCAAGAATGCGGGTGTTCTTATAGACCTGGGACACCACCACCACGGCACAAACGTGGAGCAGATAGTCGCAGTTCTTATTGCGGAAGATATGCGCTGTGGGTTTCATTTCAACACCCGATACTCGGCAGACGACGACCATGCAGTGGAACCAAACCAGGAGAACGCAAGAATATTTTATGAACTCTTCAAAGGAAACGTCATTGCGGGCAAGAATGGAAAAAACTGGGCGTATATGATAGACCAGGCAAGCAGCCGGGAAAACAGGATTCATGCATTGCTGCACTCCATTGACTCCCTGCAGCTATCCCTCGCAAAAGCATGCCTGGTGGATTCGGAGAAAATCATGCAACACAGGAAGAAAGATGAAATAGTACCCGCCAACCGACTTTTCAACGACGCTCTTATCAGTGCCGATGCGAGACCAATCGTTGTGAGAGCGCGTCTGGAGAAAGGACTGCCCCCTGATCCCGTGAAAACATATCTTGAAAGCGGTTACCAGCAGAGAATAGAAAAAAGATAAGCGCTTATTTTTTTCTGCTGTCTGCACCTTTTTCTTTCCCTTTTCAGATTCCCAAAAAATATATTTGACAAAAAAATTTATTGGGTATTTAATATACCCAAAAGGAATGAAATGGTATATTTTGGTGAATTTAGGGGAAGAACAGATAAACAGGGCCGTATCGTAATTCCGGCAAAATTGAGGGGTTCCCTTTCCAACAAGGGAAATGGGGATGTCTATATTACCAAGGGGCTTGAAAACTGCCTTTTTATTTTTTCAGCGAAAGCGTGGAAGAACCAGAGCACGAAACTGAAAGACCTTCCTTTCACCAAGGGAAATCCGCGGACATTCACCCGCCTCTTTTTCTCGGGAGCTTTCCAGTCCCATATGGACAAGCAGGGCAGAATTCTCGTACCGTCAAACCTCCTCTCGTATGCGGATATAAAAGAAAATATAGTCATAATAGGCGCCGGGACAAGAATTGAATTATGGGATGAGGACAGATGGTCCAAATACTACGAGAGTTCTCTTAAGATTTATGAAGATATCTCGGAAAGAATGATGGAAATGTGAATATGGAGCACTATCCCGTGATGAAGGAGGCTGTGCTGAATTATCTTGACCCCAGAGACGGTGGAATCTATGTGGATGCGACATGCGGTCACGGCGGACACAGCAGGTATCTGCTGGAAACAAATAAGAATATACGCCTGTACGGATTTGACAAGGATGGCGATGCCATCGCGGCAGTATCAGGGGAACTAACGGCTTTCAAGAACTTCAAAGCCATACAATGCGGTTATGAGAATATGGATGAGGCCCTCAGGAACGAGGGTATAGACGGCGTGGACGGTATACTGATGGACCTTGGTTTTTCAACAGACCAGATAAAAGACGCCGAACGCGGTTTCAGTTTCCAGATTGAAGGTCCCATTGACATGCGGTACGACAGGGGAGCGGATCTGACCGCAGGGGAAATAGTAAACAGGTGGAGCAGGAACGACCTTATCTGGATTTTTGAGAACCTCGGAGAGATAAGGAAGGCGAGAAAGATCGTTGATGCATTGGTTGAACGCAGAAAGGAAAAGAGATTCGAAACAACCATTGAGCTGGCTGATTTCATAAAGCAGCGCTGCAGACACAGGACAAAAATCCATCCGGCGACCAAGTTCTTCATGGCCCTGAGAATTGCAACGAACAATGAGACGGAAACAATACGACAGGGGTTGATAAAGGCCGCAGAGGTGCTCAAGAGAGGTGGACGGCTTGTTGTAATTTCATTTCATTCAATTGAGGACAGAATTGTAAAACATTTTTTTCGCGAAAATGAAAAATTGCGTATTCTGACGAAAAAACCCGTTACCGCGGATGAAAGAGAACTCTCTGTAAACCCGGAAAGCAGGAGCGCAAAACTGAGAGCGTGCGAGAGGAAATGAGGAGAAAAAGATTTTCGTTATCCACCCTGGGGGTTTCTCTGGTCCTGATATGGATCCTGTCATGCTCCTACGTGTTCATATACTGCAAACTCGTCGCCATAGGATACAAGATGGAAGACGCAAAAAAAAGATTTGAAGAGCTCAACATGATAAACAAGAACTGCAAGGCTGAGATTCTGACTCTATCTTCCCCGGAAAATCTTTTGCAGACAGCTAAAACATGCAATATTGAACTGGTAAGCCCCTCGGAATGGTGCTACGTTGATATAGATACGGACGATAACCGGAAAGGCAACAGTAATGATACGGCTGAAGCAGGTACCCGCTGAAAAAGAGCCTTTTACAGTGAGGTTGCTGAGCGCGCAACTCACTTTTGCCGCCTTGTTTCTGCTCGTCCTGTTCTATCTCTGCAAGATTCAGCTTGTCAACCCGCCAGATGACACAAACGGCAAATACGCGAAGATAGAAGTCCCTGTTCCGCGTGGCAACATCTATGACAGAAATGGAAAAATTCTCGCAATGAGCGTTCCTTTCTACTCCCTGTACATTGACTCATGGGAAGTGAAACACCATGTGAAGAAAGAACCCGGCTATACAGAACGATTGAAAAAGGAACTCTCTTCACTTCTGGAGATAAACCCCGAACAGATTGCAGATAAAATCGGGCAAAGATACCCGCTGATTAAGAAGGAACTTTCCGTGGAAGAATATACCGCAATAGTGTCGGCAGATTTGCCCGGAACGGTTTTCCTGCCGGGGTACAAGCGCGTCTATCCCAACGAAAAACTCGCCTGTCATATAGTCGGATTTGCAGGTACTGACGGGTATGGGCTTGAAGGAATAGAGTTCTACTACAACAGTCTTCTCCAGGGCGAAAAAGGAATTTCTCTCTTCCTGAAAGACGGTTCCGGAGAACTGGTATACTCCGTTGAGAAAAAACTTGCACTCCCCAGGCAGGGGAAGGACCTATGCCTGACAATAGACTCCGACCTGCAATTCATAGTCGAGGAGGAGATATCAAAGGTTTATGAAAAGTATCACGCCAAGAGTGTTTCGGCAATTCTGCTTGACTATGATACAGGCGAGATTCTTGCCCTTGGAAATATGCCCGACTACGATCCCAACAAACCAGATCTTTACAGCGATTCGGACAGAAGAGACAGGGCCGTGACGGATCTTTTTGAACCAGGTTCAACCTTCAAGATAGTGACTGCCGCGGCCGCAATTGAAGAAGGAATCTTTAACCCGAAGAACGTGATATTCTGCGAAAATGGAATCTGGTTTGTCAGAAACCATTACCTGCGGGATGTACATCCTTACGGCAAACTCACGGTGGCCGAGGTTATTGAGAAATCAAGCAACATAGGTACTGTAAAGATGGCGATGGAACTCGGCGAAAGTAAGTTATACGAGTACTGCAAGAATTTCCGATTCGGTTTACCAACGGAAATTGACCTTCCTGGCGAAATACCCGGAATTCTGAGGCCGCTCAATAAATGGTCGGGATATTCAATAACCGCGGTTCCCATCGGACAGGAAGTCGGGATAAACTCCCTGCAAAGTATTTGCGCCCTGGGGGTGATAGCCAACGGCGGATATGTGATAAACCCGCACGTATTGAAGGAAATCAGGGGCCCGGGTTCTGAAAAAATAACCATCTTCAAGGATAAAATCAGGCAGAGAATCCTTTCAGAAAGCACATGCAACACCCTCAAGGAGATACTGGAGGCGGTCACCGGACCGTCTGGCACGGCACCCCTTGCAAATATCCCGGGATACAGAATAGGTGGCAAAACGGGCACGGCACAGAAAATAGTGGACGGCAATTATTCAAAAGACAGGTATGTTGCTTCCTTCATCGGTTTCTTGAACGACCCTGAAGCGAGGATGCTTCTTCTGGTAAAGGTTGACGAGCCGAAACCGATTTACTACGGCGGACTCGTTGCCGCTCCGGCCTTCAGAAACATACTCTGGAGAACCCTGCAACACAACAACATACCTCCTGCGCCTGAAGCAGAAGACTATAAGATAGTCATGAAACCAAAGACATGAAAATCAAAGAACTCATAAAGGTACTTGATTTAAGAAAGGTTCCCGCCAACCTCGTCAACATTGAGGTTGAAGGAATTGCATACGATTCCCGAAAAATAAAAGAGAATTTCATTTTCGTCGCCTTGAAAGGCACCTCTTCTGACGGGCACCAGTTCATAAACGACGCAACGGCAAGAGGCGCAAAGATAATCATCGTAAACCGCAAGAGCGCAGTACTTCCCTCCGATGTATCTGAAATCATGGTTGACGACACACGCAAGGCCCTGCATGCACTTGCGACGGAATTTTACGGGCATCCGTCAAAGAAACTCAAATTGGTCGGAATCACAGGAACAAATGGCAAAACCACGACTTCTTACATCATAAAACGGATTTTTGAACATACGGGCAACAAATGCGGTCTTGTAGGAACCATCTCCTACCAGGTGGGAGAACGTACAATCAGTTCCACAAATACGACCCCTGAATCGCTTGACCTTCAAAAACTCCTTGCTGACATGATTGATGAAGGGTGCCGGGCCGCGGTAATGGAAGTGTCGTCTCACGGGATAGAACAGGGACGAATTTCCAAACTGCATTTCGATGCGGGCATCCTTATGAACATAGCCCCTCACGAACATCTTGACTACCACAAGAATTTCAGAAACTATCTCCATGCAAAGATGAAATTCTTCAGTCATTATTTGAAAGAAAGCGAGAAAGAGAAAAAGGTCGGCATCATAAATTGCGATGACGCCTACGCCGGACATTTCATAAAGTGTCTCAGAAAAAATTCTATCAATTGCATGACGTTCGGGAAAAACAGCGCAGACATAAGACTTCTTGATTACGGGGTGCAACGGGATGGAAACCGCCTGACGGTGGAGATGAACGGCAAAAAGATGGATTTCCGCACGAAGATACGCGGATTGGGCAATATCTATAATACGCTTGCCGGCATAGCATTCGCCGTCTCCCAGAATATCCAGCCCGAAGTATTGAAAGAGTCGTTAATGCTCATATCCTCGGTTCCCGGCAGGTTTGAATCGGTAAACGAGGGACAGAATTTTGATGTGATAGTTGACTATGCACACACCCACCATGCCCTGACCAATCTTTTGAGATCCGTAAAAGAACTGAATCCCGGGCGTATTATACTTGTCTTCGGATGCGGGGGAGACAGGGACAGGAGCAAAAGACCTCTCATGGGAAACGTTGCAGTCAGAATGGCCGATATAGTCTTCATAACCTCGGACAACCCGCGCTCCGAAAATCCTGAGGACATCATAAGGGAGGTGGAACGCGGGATACCTTTCTATCTCAGGAAGAAATACGTCTCCATTCCGGACAGGAAAAGGGCGATCAGGGAAGCTATCTCCATGGCCGGTGAAAATGACTGCGTCCTCATTGCCGGCAAGGGTCATGAAACATTCCAGATAATGAAAAACACGGTCATACCCTTTGATGACAGGGAAGAGGCTAAAAGGGCAATAAAGGCACTGAAAAACGGCATCTAAATGGAAAATGTGAAACTTGAGAAGATAGCAAGGTGGTGCAGCGGAAAGGCCACCGACATAAAACTCCTCAAGAAATCCTGCTGCGGTATTTCAACCGATACCCGCACCATAAAGAAAAACGAGGTATTCATCGCCCTCAAAGGTGAAAATTTTGACGGAAACCACTTCATAGACTCCGCCTTTCAGAAAGGGGCCGTTGCCGCAATAGTTACAGCGGATTCTGTCTCCCGGGGAAAAAAAATAATAACTGTCAGGAATTCCCTGAAAGCTCTTGGCGACATCGCGAAAGGTTACAGGAAGGAATTTGATTCATACCTGATAGGGATAACCGGAAGCGATGGGAAAACAACCACGAAAGAATTCCTGAGAAAAACACTTTCGGTCCGTTACAGCGTAAGGGCAACCGAGGGCAATTTCAACAATGAAATAGGGCTTCCTCTTTCCATATTCAATCTTGACAATAAAACTGATTTTTGCATACTTGAAATGGGCATGAACAAGAAAGATGAGCTGCGGTACCTCGGAGAAATAGCGGGAGCGCAGGCAGGAGTGATAACAAATACCGCCTCGGCCCACATCGGTTTCTTCAAAAACGAATACGCAATAGCAGAGGCAAAATCCGAACTTGTTGAGTCACTCAAAGGTGAAAAGCTCTGCGTACTCAACTATGACAACAAGTTTTTCGGCTTTTTCAGGAAAAAGGCCGGATGCAATACTCTGAGTTTCGGCTGCAAAAAGGGAGCCGACGTGAGGGGTATTGTGGCACATGAAGGAAACGACTTTTTCTTCTTCTCGATTGAGGGGGAGAATCGTCTGTTCAGAATAAACTTCTGGAACACATCAATAATCTACGCGGCACTTGTATCTTTCGCTTTTGGCAGGAAGTTTGGAATCGCAGGCAATGAGATGGCTGATGTTTTCCAGAGCATAACCCCCCTGCCCGGACGGGGCTTGATTCATAGCCTGCCTGATATTACAATCATAGACGAAACATATAATTGCAACCCCAACTCGCTCAGGTCAGCACTGTGCAACTTCAGCAGAAAGGATTTCAAAAGAAAAATAGTGGTTCTCGGAGACATGGCCGAACTGGGAAGATTCTCGTCCTTCTTCCATCATAATACGGGGACTGTCATCAAGAATCTGGACATAGACACAGTCATCACATTCGGAGAGGAAAGCAGAATCATACGCAAAGCGGCCGGTTCCGAATGCAGGCATTTTGAAAATGTTGAAGACGTGAACAAGCATCTGTCAGGAATCGTAAGAAAGGGCGATGCCATACTGGTCAAAGGTTCAAGGATTATGAAGATGGAAAGAATCACCGATTATCTTTACGAAAAATACGGGAGATGACATGCTATATAAAATTCTCTATCACTTTACGCAATACTGGTTTGGCTTTAACGTATTCAGGTATGTAACGGTCAGGACTGTTCTTGCCACTCTGACATCCCTTTTTATTTCAATCATCTTCGGATGGAAGGTAATTTCAGCCCTCAAGCACCTCTGCCATCCAAACATGCTCAATTTCAGACAGGACAGCAAAGAAAAAACCCCAACAATGGGCGGTTTGCTCATAATCGGCAGTCTCCTCATCTCCGTCCTCTTATGGAGCGACCTGAAGAACACCTACACCCTCCTTCTGATACTCCTGTCAGTCTGGCTGGCGTCCCTCGGCTTCTGGGACGACTACATAAAACTCCGCCGGCAGAGTCATAAGGGACTCCGGCCTCTGATAAAGATACTGGGACAGATAGGTATCGGGTTTATTGTGGGGACAATCCTGTACTACCGCTACGGACTGAATTTCAACACATCAATATATCTGCCGTTTTTCAAAAAAATAATAATTCCCCTGGGTGCATATTACATTCTTTTTGCAACCCTTGTCATAGTAGCCACATCAAACGCGGTAAACCTGACTGATGGGATGGATGGGCTCGCTATCGCCTCAGTGCTCATGGTTGCCCTCACCTATGGTGCCATATCGTATATCGCCGGCAATATAAAATTTGCGCAATATCTGAATATACCCTTCATAAAAGGGACTGAGGAAGTAACGGTATTCTCGGGAGCGCTCGTAGGGTCATCTCTCGGATTCCTGTGGTACAACTGCTATCCCGCGGAAATCTTCATGGGGGATACGGGTTCGCTCATGCTGGGCGGTATAATAGGACTGCTTGCAATCATAGTGAAACAGGAACTTTCCCTGATCATTGTCGGAGGCATCTTTTTCATGGAAGCATTTTCCGTTATCATCCAGGTAGCGTCGTTCAAGACGAGGGGCAAGAGGGTATTTCTCATGACTCCCATTCACCATCATTTTGAACTCAGGGGGATTCCTGAACCGAAGGTGATTGTGAGGTTCTGGATACTGGGCATTATCTTTGCTCTGTTCACACTCATGACGCTTAAAGTCAGATAATTCCCCTCGCTATTTTCCCTTCCCCCGGGCGAGGGAAAAAGAGGGCATGAAAGAGTTGAAATGGAAATAAAGAACAGGAAGATTGCTGTTGCAGGCATGGGCAAGACAGGTGTTGATACCGCGTTTTTCCTTGCGAAAAGAGGAGCCCTTGTCTATGTTACGGAAAACGCGGCAACGGAACAGGTAAAGAAATCTGCGGCTGAACTTGAGACAAAAGGCATAAGAACGGAAATCGGAGGACACACCGAAAAATTCATGGAAGGGGCCGAACTGCTTGTATCCAGCCCCGGCGTTCCGGATAAGAGTCTTCCCATAATGTACGCTGAGAATAGAAAAATCCCGGTTATCAGCGAGATTGAACTTGCCTTTGCGTTCTCGCCGACCAAAAAAATTATTGCGGTCACCGGTACAGACGGCAAGACCACGACGACTGCACTGACCGGGGCAATCTTCATGAAAGCAGGTCTGCCGTCGGTCGTATGCGGCAACATAGGCAACACGTTCATTGGAGAACTTGACCGACTGGATGCTGACACATGGGTGGTACTTGAGATCAGCAGTTTCCAGCTTGAAAAAACAAGGACGTTCAGACCTCTTGTGGCATGTCTGCTCAATATTGCCGAGGATCATTTTGACAGACATCTGTCCATGGAAAATTACGTGGATGCCAAGAAGCGGGTTTTTGCAAATCAGGGCATGGATAACTTCGCCGTACTGAACCACGACGACAGTTACTGCAGAAGCATTGCAAGAGACCTGAAATCCAGGAAATTCTTTTTCAGCCGGGAGAATATGATTGAAAAGGGCGTCTATCTGAACGGAAACGTTGTTTTTTCAAATATGAGCGAAGATACCGGAGGCATCATTGAGATTGACAGGACAAACCTGTGGGGAAAGGGAAATTCCGAAAACGTGATGGCATCTGTTCTCACAGGACTTATATGCGGGATAGACAGAAACACCATAAGGGAAGCCGTGTATGAATTCACCCCCCTGCCCCACCGCCTGGAAAAGGTCGCGGAGATAAAAGGGGTATTGTTCATAAATGATTCCAAGTCCACAAATCCCCATTCTGTCATAAACGCCCTCTCAAGCATTGAGGAAAAAAACAATGCCATACTTATCATGGGCGGTCAGAACAAGGACATTTCATTCTTGTCCGTCATCCCGCATTTCAAGAACCGCGTAAAACTGCTGGTTTTGCTCGGTGAGGCCAAAGAATTCCTTCAGGCGGAATTCAAAAACTGCAAAATACCTGTACGACCGGTCAACAGTATGGAAGAAGCGGTGCGTATCGGTTTTAAAAACGCATCCTCCGGGGATATAGTACTGCTTTCTCCGGGATGCGCGTCATTTGACATGTTCAGAAATTACAAGGAGCGGGGAGATGCTTTCAAAAAAGCGGTCAATTCTTCACTTTAGGATATGGCTTTCCGGGGCTGCTCTGATTATTCTCGGAAGCATCTTTGTCCTGAGTTCCAGTTCAATCTACGGTATCTCAAGAACGGGGAACCCCGCGTACTACTTTCAAAAACATCTGATATGGCTCCTGCTCGGTGGTGCCGGAGTTTACGCCCTCAACAGGATGAACATCAAGTCGCTCGAAAAGTACAGTCTTCCGGTATTTCTCTTTTCTCTTCTTCTGCTGCCCATGCCAAGATTCTTCGGCGAATTACGCTGGATAAGACTGGGGCCCCTGAGCTTCCAGCCCTCTGAACTCGTAAAATTCACGTTCATAATATACCTCGCCGATTACCTGAAAAGAAAAAAACCGGAAATTGGAACTTTCAAGGCACTGATCGTCCCGCTGGTCGCCCTGATGTTGATAACGGGGATTCTTCAGATGCAGAAAGACATCGGAACTTTCGTTATCATCTTCTTCACATTCATTCTCCTGATATTCCTCGCAGGTGTGAAGGTTAAGCATATAGCGATTATCCTGCTTTCCGGGGTCCTGCTCTTTGGAGCAATGATTATGATGTTTCCTTACAGGAGGGAAAGGATAAGAGCTCATTTTGACCACACGGCAGATACGCAGGGAGCAAGATACCAACCCCTGCAGTCCATCATTACGCTCGGTTCCGGAGGACTCACGGGAAAAGGGCTGGGTTCAGGAGAAAGGAAACTGAAATTCCTTCCAGAAGCGCACAAGGATTATATCTATGCCGTGGTTGGCGAAGAGATGGGCTTCCTGGGGACATCTTTCGTTCTGGGCCTGTTTGCACTGATAGTATTCTCATGTTTCGCAATCTCCACCATGACAACGGACGATTACCTTAAATTGCTCACCACGGGAATTGGAGGTCTGTTCGGATTCCAGTTCCTTCTCCATGCCTGCGTAGTCCTGAACATCATTCCTTCAAAAGGGACAACCCTGCCTTTCTTCAGCGTGGGAGGTTCTTCATTTCTCATAAACGTGCTTGCCCTTGGCGTCCTTCTCAATATTTCAAGAAAAGTTTGTGTTGAAGATGCGCAGGATGATTTTGAATGTATCCGCATCACATCTCCCTGACTGCTGTTTGTATGACCAAGGGACAGTTTATCTGACATATACGGGATTGGAAAAAGCCATGTTCCGGTGTTTGTCAAACAGGGGTACCCTGAGGTAATTTCCTGTTATTCTCCCGGGGATATTAAAACGGAGGCAAACTCTGTATCAATTGATACGGTCGGCAGAACGTTTTCTAACCGGCTATTTCTGAGAGCGATACGTTCAGCTTTATGTTCATCCGCAGAGGGAGACTCTGCTTTGTAGAGGGTTTCTGGTCAGGCCCCGGAGGCACCTTGAACACCACGCTGAGAATAAGGTCAATCACTCCGCTAAAACTTGTCAGTTCTCCTTCATTCTCGTCAAAAAGAAATTCCCCTTTTGAGGAATTCCTGCCCGTGAAACTGACAGAAACATCCCCGTCTCTTTTCTGTTCCCTTATCGACTGGTTTGACAGCAGTTCTATTCTTGAAGACCCCTCTTCCGCAGGGTTATATACGTATGTGAATCTTAGAGCGCACATCGGGACTCCGGGCAGGCTGAAGGCCGGGATTGTCTTCTGCCATCGTGTTCCGGAACGCAGTCTCGCAGGAAAGTCGGGTATCATCATCAGCATCTGGGACAGGTTCAGAATGCCCGGACTGATTTCAGTTGCACTCACCACCTCTCCGTTTTCCCTTATCTCCATCATTGCGGCTGATATGACCTGAGACCTTGCGGTCTCACTCCCGGTAAAGTCCTCAAGAACCATATCATTGAGTTTTACGAATGTTCTTGAAGGCGTCAGTTTCATCGCACATATCTCTCCCACCTTCTCTATCGTGTCAATCCTTATCCTGCCTTTTGAAAGAACACTGAATTCCTGAGCAGGCACCCCCTCGTACTGATAGGATATCGTGCCGTCTATTTTAAAATCGTAGTTGAGCGGCTTTTCCGTTGAAAAATTGTATTTGACCTGTCCGAAACAGATCCCGGAATTTAAAAATAATCCTGCTAAAATTGAGAGAACCATTGAACTCTGTATTCGTGTCTTCATTGGAATTCTCCTCGTGCGATAAATCGCACCGGTATAACTCTTGCTCCCCTCTCCCCCGGAGTGCGAGGAACAGTGAGAATACTTCATCTGTTTTCCCCGGCGAATTCTCTCAACCTCTGCACCGTTAATTCAAGGTTTTTCATGCTCGTTGCATATGAAATCCTTGTAAATTTCTCAGCGCCGAAATCATCACCCGGAACCACGGCAAGGAATTTTTCTTCAAGCAGGCGTCTGCTCAGAACAACCGATTGCATATCCCTGTAATTGAAGAACAGGTAGAAAGCACCCATCGGCACAGGATAATCGAATTCCGGAGGAAGGTTTCTGACCAGATAATTCCTTCTCCTTTGAAATTCGTCCACCATTCCGGAGTACAGTTTTTCCCCTCCCTTGATGGCAAAATACGCCGCCTTCTGGGATATTGAACACGGAGCCGAAGTAGTCTGACCCTGCACCTTGCCCACGGCATCCGCAATCTCCTTTTCAGCCGCTATGTATCCTATCCTCCAGCCGGTCATGGAAAATGTCTTTGAAGCCGCATTGACAATCACCGTCAGTCTCTTCATCTCGGAAGAATGGGATGCGATGCTTGTATGCCGCACGCCTTCGTATATGATTTTCTCATATACCTCGTCGGATATGCAGAGGATATTATTCTTCAGAAGAATTTCGGCAATCGCATTTATTTCATTCCTGTCGTACACTATTCCTGTCGGGTTGGAGGGACTGTTGAGTATCAGGGCCTTTGTCTTTTTGCCTGTGAGCGATTTCAGGTGTTCCATATCCATCTTGAAGTCTTCGTTCCATCTGCAAAAAACAGGCACTCCACCCGCAAGTCTTACCATTTCAGGATAGCTGACCCAGTACGGAGCCGGTATTATCACCTCGTCGCCAGGCTCTATTATCGTAAGGAAAATATTATAAAGCGAATGTTTTGCGCCGTTTGAAACCACGACCTGCTCGGGAGAGTAGGAAAGCCCGTTCTCCTTTTCAAGTTTTTCGCTTATCGCCTTTCTCAGTTCGGCATTCCCGCTGGCCTCGGTATATTTCGTAAAACCGTCCCGTATGGCCTGCACTGCATACTCCTTCACCGGGTCAGGAGTGTCGAAGTCCGGCTCTCCAACGGAAAGGTTTATCACGTCAACACCCCTGGCTTTCAGTTCCCTGGCCTTCCTGTTTATCTCAAGCGTCGCCGACGGCTTGATCTGCCTTACCCTGTCAGATATCATAATGGTTTTTCCTGGGATATTAGAGATTGCCGCGCCATAATACGGCTCGCAATGACAAAAAACAAGCAAGAATTTTGCCGTTTATTTTAACATGTGTTATCATTATGGGCAAATTATATAAGGAGACATGGTGAATCCGCACCTGCGCAAACTCGCCAAAATACTGGGTAAAGAGGACATGGACAGGTTGTCAAGGATAAAGAATGATGGTGTTCATGAATTCATTGCCGATGCGGCGAGAATCTGCAATCCCGCTGAAGTTTTCATCTGCAGCGACACTCCTGATGAGATTGCGCGCATAAAGAACATGGCCGTCGTGTCCGGAGAGGAATCCGCCGCACTTGCCATCCCCGGGCACACATTTCACTTTGACGGAATCAATGACCAGGGCAGAGACAGGGAAGTCACAAAATTTCTCGTACCCGAAGGGGATTCCCTGACCCCCAACCTAAACCAGATTGAAAGGGAAGCGGGACTGAACGAGGTTTTTTCTTTCCTGAAAGACTCCATGAAAGGAAGAACAATGATTGTCAGGTTTCTCACCCTCGGGCCTGCAAATTCCGTATTCACGATACCATGTATGGAGTGCACGGACTCATGGTATGTCGCCCATTCAGTTGACCTGCTTTACAGGAAAGGATATGAGACTTTCTGCAGTATTTCTGATAACGTGGCTATATTCAAGACTCTTCACTCGTCAGGAAGGCTGGATGCAAACATGATGAGCGCTGACCATGACAAAAAAAGAATTTATATAGACCACACAACCAACATTGTTTACAGCGTCAACAACCAGTATGCGGGAAACTCCATAGGATTCAAGAAACTTGCGCTGCGTCTCGCAATAAGGGAATCCCACAGGAACGGGTGGCTTGCCGAGCATTTCATGATAATCGGGCTGGAAGGCCGCGAGGAAAGAAAAACGTATCTTGCGGGAGCATTCCCGAGCGCATGCGGCAAAACTTCCACGGCCATGCTCCAGGGAGAAACCATACTTTCCGATGACATCGCCTACGTGAGAAATGTTGACGGAAAATGCCGGGCGGTCAATGTTGAATCCGGCATATTCGGAATAATACAGGA